>ERZ724504.387-NODE-387-length-25160-cov-7.751364_pt1 | contig 25160 bp, 17 predicted proteins | sample MGYA00376037_ERZ724504 | MGnify/ENA primary metagenome ERZ724504 (study PRJEB28724, sample SAMN07190888) | wastewater metagenome | isolation source: influent of sewage treatment plant in Hong Hong | place: USA: Christiansburg, Virginia | collected 2016-03-01 ... | reverse complement strand
AATTGTTTTTTTTCTTTTTTTTTCTTGCAGCAAGAGAGAGAAAGATATTTCTAGTTTTGAAAGTCCAGAAGATAGTTTAAGTATTTTTTTAGCAAAAGCCAATGAGACCAATCTTTCTTTAGATGCTAAACTAAATTACAATAGAAAGGCTTTAGATATCCTCCTAAATCAAAAAAATGATTCTATTAATAGAGTTAACTTGTTTAGGGTGGCTAATAGGTTTTATAATATGAACAATTGGTCAGATTATAAATCGACTGTTCTATTAATATTAAATCAATCTGAAGAGAAAAGTGATTATCAAAGTTCAGCCAAAGCTTATACTTATTTGGGAGATTACTATTCTTCTCAATCTATCGTCGACAGTGCTTTCTTTTTTTATTTCAAAGCTGAAAAAATTTATTTAAAGTTAAATGATAAGTTTAATCTAGCTAAGACCAGATTAAATAAAGCAAATTTGCAGTATAGTGAAAGTGATTTTTTAGGGAGTGAAGTTGCAGTTTTTAATTCTTTAAGAGTCATAAATGGATTAGATTCTAAAGAAATTTTTTATGATTCTTATAATCTGCTGGGAGCCGTATATAATGAAATAGGTGAGTATAATAAGGCATTAGAGTTTCATTTGAAAGCTTTGTCAATAAGTAAGGATAAAGAAATCCCTTCAGTTTATCAATCAAGAGCTACTTCTTTAAATAACATCGGTTATGTTTATCAAAATTTAAAAAATTATCAAAAAGCTCAAGAATACTATCAAGAAGGTTTAAGACAAAAAAATCTAAAATACGATAAGCCTTCTTTGTATGCGATGCTCTTGGATAATTTAGCTTACTCACGATTTAGGCTTAGGGAAGATGATGAACTTCCAGGATTGTTTTTAAAGTCCTTAAAATTGAGAGATAGTTTGAAACTAACTTCAGGTATTGTAGCGAACAAAATCCACCTTTCAGAATACTACAGTTACAAAAATGACGATGCGAAGGCCGTTCAGTATGCAAGAGAGGCATTGACTTCTGCGAGAAATGACAAAAACTTCAGAAATGTATTGGTCGCTCTTAAACAAATGGGCGTAGTAGAACCCCAAAACGCGACACTTTATTCTAAAGAATACATTCACATCAATGATAGTCTTCAAAAAGCGGAACGAAAAATGGGTGAAAAATTCTCCCGAATTGAGTATGAAACGGATGTTATAAAAAGTGAAAACACTGATTTGGTCGTTCAAAATCGAAATTTATTCTATGTTTTTAGTATTCTTACCTTGATAGGTGTTTTTACTTTTGTTTTTGTCTCTCAACGCAATAAACATAGAGAATTAATGTTCAAAGAACAGCAACAAATTGCTAATGCTGAAATTTACAATTTGATGATATCTCAGCAAAAAACAATTGAAGAAAACAGAGCAAAAGAAAAAAAACGAGTTGCAAGAGAGTTACACGATGGTGTTTTGGGCAAAATATTTGGTGTTCGAATGAATCTGGATACGATGAACACCGCTCAAGATCAACATGCGATTAAAAGCAGATTAGAATATTTAGCAGAATTAAAGCAGATTGAACAAGACATTCGAGAAATTTCCCATGATTTGAATAGAGAAAACACCGAATTAATTAATAACTTCGTAGTGATTCTAAATAATCTTATTGAGAATCAAAGAAAAGCGTTCAAAACAAAATTAAATTTTACTCTTGATAAGAATATTGACTGGGCTAATGTTTCAAATGAAGTCAAAATTAACTTATACAGAATGCTTCAAGAAGCCTTGCAAAACTGTAATAAATATGCAAAAGCTTCTTTGATAGCTGTTGATTTCAAAAAAGAAAGCAATCCGGAACACCTAAAGTTATGTATTGCAGATGATGGAATAGGATTTAATTTGAAAAGAGCCAAGAAAGGAATTGGTCTCCAAAACATAGCATTTAGAACCAAAGAGTGTAAGGGTAAATTAGAAATAAAAACAAAACCAGGCGAAGGAACGCAACTTATTATTGAAGTCCCCATTGAAAACCCAAATAACCAAACTTAATCAATTCATACAATGCCCCAAGAATTTACAGTAATTAAAAAAAATATCCTTATTGTTGATGATCATCCTTTCATCATTCAAGGTTATAAGAATGCCATAACTCGATATCGTCCTACCGAATATGAGTTTTTGATTGATCAAGCCAAAGATTGTCAATCAGGTTATGAAGTGATTGTTAATCCAGAATCACCTTCTTTTGATATCGCTTTTTTAGATATAAGTATGCCAGCTTACGAAGAAAAAGGAATTTTATCTGGTGAAGATTTAGCAATTGTACTTATGGAACGTATGCCTAAATGCAAAATTGTTTTGCTTACCATGTTTACAGAAAAATTAAAAATCAATACCATTCTAAAAAATATTAATCCAAATGGATTGATAATTAAAAATGACTTAACTTTTGATGAATTGCTTTTTGCATTTGATAGAGTGATTAAAAATGAAAAGTATTATAGTCAATCCGTTTTGGAAATGCTAAGCCAAATGCAACATGTTCCTATCGAAATTGATCAGTTTGATAAAAAGATTTTGTTCCAATTGTCAAAAGGAACTAAGGTTGCTGATATTCCGCAATACGTACCTATTTCTTCAAGCGCTATAAAAAGGAGAATGGAAGACTTGAAAGTGCTTTTAGAACTCAAAGATGGTTCTGATGAAGAATTGGTAAAAGTGGCTAAGTCCAAAGGTTTACTGCTGTAGTTTAGAAAACACCTGCATAAAAAAAGACACCTTAGGTGTCTTTTTTTGTGATATTAATCTTCTTTGTCATTCATTTTTCGTTCCAGTTCAGCTTGGTATTCTTCCATAACTGGTTTCATAGTACTTTCTGGAATATCTTCAATTCGAATATAAATCAATCCATCAATTGCATTGTTAAAAAGCGGATCAACGTTAAAGGCTACCAGTCTTGCGTTTTGTTTGATATACTTTTTGATTAATACAGGGAGACGCAATACGCCTGGTTCTAATTCATCAATGATTTTATCAAACTTATTTAAGTCGGCATCGGTTTCATTAAAAACAAAATCCTTATCAGCATCCTTTAGTTTTACTTTGTATTCTTTTTTTGGATGCACATATTGTGCAATGTAAGGATCATAATAGTGGGATTTCATGAACTCAATCATTAACGATTTTGAAAAATCAGAAAACTGATTACTAATACTCACTCCACCAAGTAGGTATTTGTGCTCTGGATAATGTAAGGTCGTATGAATAATTCCACGCCATAACAAAAACAAAGGCATCGGTTTTTGTTGGTATTCTTTGATGATAAAAGCACGCCCCATTTCTATTGATTTATGAAGCATTTCGTGCAATTCCGGCTCAAAACGGAACAATCCATTCAAATAGAAACCGTCCATACCGTATTTTGGGTAAATCTCACAACCCAATCCCATACGATAAGCACCAGCAATTTTGTTTGTCTCATCATCCCACAAAAAGAGGTGACGATAATATTGGTCGTATTTATCTAAATCGATAGATTCGTTGGTTCCTTCTCCTACTTCTCTAAAAGTGATTTCTCTTAGTCGACCAATTTCATGTAGAATATTTGGAATGTCTTTAGCTTTGGCAAAAAAGACTTCATAGTTTTTACTTTGCAACAAGCGACAATCCAAAGTTCTAAGATTTTCGACCTCACGAATCATTTTTTCGCTACTAGCAGGCGTAACGATTTTCTTAGGACTTTTGTGTCCTTTAAGCGGATTGGTATTCAGGAAATTATTGTCTTTTTCGAAAGGATTCGCCAACATATAGGTTTTCTTTCTCAAAAACTCGGAGTATTCTTCAATAGACTCGTACTCATTTTGTTCGGCTACTGATATTGGTTTACCAATACGAACTTTAATGACTCTTTTCTTCTGAGTTAACAATTCCGAAGGCAATTTAGCGGTTCTTAGCGTGTCGTTTATCTTCGATAAGAAGTAAAACAATTTACTGTTTTTAGCGTGAAAATAAATGGGTACCACAGGTACTTGCGCTTTTCGAATCACTTTTAATGCGCCTTCTTCCCATGGTTTGTCTACCATCAATTTGCCATCTTTATAGGTAGAAACTTCACCTGCTGGGAACATTCCTAGTGGTTTTCCGTCTTTCAAGTGACGCAACGTTTCTTTTATTCCTACTACGCTTGACTTAGCATCTTTATGGTTTTCAAAAGGATTAACCGGCATGATGTAAGGTTTCATGGGGTCAATGCGGTGCAATAAAAAGTTGGCAATAATTTTAAAATTAGGCTCTTTTTCGAGCATTAATTTCAATAGTAAAATACCATCAATTCCACCTAGAGGATGATTTGAAATTGTAATGTATGCCCCGTCCTTTGGTAATCTTTTAAAGTCTTCTTTTGGAATTTCAAATTTAATCTGAAACTCGTCCAATATAGCATTTAAGAATTCAACATTACTCAAATGTTTATTCCTATCGTAGATTTTGTTTAACGTAGAGATTTTTAGAACTTTCATCAGCAACCAACCCGAGAAAGTACCAAAAACGCCGTACTTATCCGTATTTATTGCTTTTGCAACTTCTTTTGCGGTAACTAAACCCATTTCTTTATTGTTTTAAAGCAAGACGCAAAGATAGAAAAAAAGGCTAATTTATTTGGGTTTTGTCAAACAAACTTCCACTTTTTTACTACTTTTGAATTCCGCAAAAATCTTAGTTTTTTATTTAAAATTAGGATTAAAAATAGGCTAAAATCAGCTATTTTTTATTTTTTTATAAAGAAATTTAACACACTACGGTATGAAAATCATCTCTTACAACGTAAACGGAATTCGCGCTGCCATCACCAAAGGTTTCTTAGAATGGTTACAACAAGCCAATCCCGATGTCATTTGTCTTCAAGAAATAAAAGCCACCGAGGACCAAATACCCGTAGCCGATATCGAAAAAGCAGGCTACCCTTACCAATACTATTTCTCGGCTACAAAAAAAGGCTATTCTGGCGTAGCTATTTTGTCCAAAATCAAACCCAATGCAGTGACTTACGGAACCGGAATCGAGCACATGGACTACGAAGGGCGTAACCTCAGAGCAGATTTTGATGATTGTTCCGTGATGAGTTTGTACTTGCCTTCAGGAACCAACATCGACAGATTGGACCATAAATTCAAGTACATGGATGATTTTCACGATTACATCAACGAACTGAAAAAAGACATCCCTAATCTTATTATCTGTGGAGATTACAACATTTGTCACAAGCCTATCGATATTCACGACCCCATTCGCAACAAAAACGTTTCGGGTTTCCTACCAGAGGAGCGCGCTTGGTTAGATAAATTCATCAACTCAGGTTTCATAGACAGTTTCCGTCATTTCAATCAAGAGCCCCATCAGTATTCGTGGTGGAGTTACAGAGCAGGAGCCCGCGGCAATAACAAAGGTTGGCGCATAGATTACAATTTGGTGAGCGACTCTTTACAACATAAACTCAAAAGAGCCGTTATTCTACCAGATGCCATGCACTCCGATCATTGCCCCATTTTGGTAGAAATCGAATAATTTTTAGGAGCTAATCCTGCTGTCCACTATATCTTGCTTGGCGAACCCCGCCAAGCAAGGATGCCGTTCCCATCAGGGCTAGGGCATAGGACATCAAACAATCATCGTACATAAAATTAATATAGTTTAAATTCAACCCCATGATTAAAAAAACCTTCCTTGGACTAACACTGCTGCTCTTAGCCAGTTCCTGCGTGTCCAAAAAAATCTACAACGAGCTAGAAAATAAATTAGCCAATCTTCAAAAAGAGCACGCCGATTTAACCAACGAAAATGGCGAATTACAAAAAGCAAAAACACAATTAGAATCCGAAAAAGAAGGATTGACCGCTGAGTTAAATAAAACCAAATCCGATTTAGAAAAGCTAAAAGCAGACTATGCCGCAGCACAAAACAAGTACAAAGTACTTCAAGATGCGTATGCTGCACTAGAGAAAAACAGTGGAGAAGCTTTGCAAACCAACTTGAAAAAAAATAATGAACTTCTTGCCGAGCTCGATGCCAAAAGTAAAGCCTTGGCTATCGAAAAAGAGCGTTTAAGCAAAAGTGCTCAACGTTTGCAAGAACTAGAAGATTTGATTGCAGCCAAAGAAGCCGCGATGAAAAAACTAAAAGATACACTCTCCAAAGCCTTGAATGGTTTTGAAGGAAAAGGCTTGACCGTTGAGCAAAAAAATGGAAAAGTTTACGTTTCTATGGAGAACAAATTATTGTTCAATTCAGGTAGTTGGGCTGTAGGTTCCGAAGGGAAAAAAGCAGTGGTAGAAGTAGCCAAAGTATTGGGCGACAATCCAGATATTGCTGTTTTAATCGAAGGACATACAGATGATGACGGTTTCAAAGGTTCAGGACCCATCGCGGATAACTGGGATTTGTCTACCAAAAGAGCCACAGCTATAGTAGCTATTTTGAGCGAAAACAAAAAAGTCAACAAACAAAATTTAACAGCAGCAGGTCGTAGCGAATATGCTCCCTTAATGAGCAACGCCACTGCCGAAGGAAAAGCCAAAAACCGCCGAATCGAAATCATATTGACTCCACGATTGGACGAAATCTCAAAAATGTTAAACGAGTTTTAGAAAATAGCTTGTCTTAAAGAAAATGTACAAAAGGCTCTCCGTTTTATTGGAGAGCCTTTTGTGTTAAAATTAACGAACGTCCAACTTTTATCGGAGAACTAATTTTTACCTTTGGCTTTTTAGATTTTATAAATTTTCAGTATCAATGAAATATACCACTTTACCTAATACTGATATTCAAGTCAGTAAAATTTGTCTGGGCACGATGACTTTTGGTCAACAAAATACAGAAGCCGAAGGACACGCTCAAATGGACTATGCTTTAGAACAAGGCGTTAACTTTTTTGATACGGCAGAGATGTACTCAGTGCCAGCGCGTCAAGAAACCTATGGTAGCACCGAACGTATTTTAGGAACTTGGTTCCAAAAAACAGGCAATAGAGACAAGGTAGTTTTGGCTTCAAAAATTGCGGGGCCAAATCCTAATTTTACCTATATGCGCGAAAAGAATGATTTTTCTCCAGCGAGTATTCAATATGCTTTAGACAAAAGTTTAGAGCGTTTACAAACGGATTATATCGATTTGTACCAGTTGCATTGGCCAGAACGTAAAACCAATTTTTTTGGACAACGCGGTTTTAAAGTACAAGACGATGCTTGGGAAGACAACATTCACGCTGTTTTAGAAACATTGAACGGTTTTATCCAACAAGGAAAAATAAAACATATCGGATTGTCGAATGAAACGCCGTGGGGAATTATGCGCTTTTTGGAAGAAAGTAAATACCATAATTTGCCAAGAATCAAAACGGTTCAAAATCCGTATTCGTTATTGAATCGTTTATACGAAAATGGTTCAGCAGAGATTGGAATCAGAGAAAACGTGGGGCTTTTGGCCTATTCGCCAATGGCGTTTGGGGTGTTGTCGGGTAAATTTTTAACGGGCGAAGCACATCCTAACGCAAGAATCAATTTGTTTCCTCAATTTTCAAGATACAATAGCGAACAATCGGCTGCGGCTACACGTTTGTACAACGAAATTGCGCAGCAAAACGGATTGACGCTAACGCAATTGGCTTTGGCTTTTATCGAGCAACAACCTTTTGTAACTAGCACGATTATTGGCGCCACAACAATGGAACAACTGAAAGAAAACATCGATACGATTAACGTGACTTTAAGCGAAGAACTACTGCAAGCGATTGATGCCGTTCAAGCAAAAATTCCAGACCCAGCGCCTTAAGAAAGAAATAGAAATTCAATAAAAAAAGCTGTAATCGTTGTTAATGATTACAGTTTTTTTTGTGGTTTTAAAATGTTTCCTAGAAAACAAGTTTTTACTCTTTAGCCCCGATTGTAGTGAAAATCCTTATGGCCCGGGGTTCGGGGCATAAGATTGTAACGGAAAGCGGGACCAATGTTTCTTGAGAAAGCCTATTTTTTCTGCTCCTAATTATTTTAAAATTCAAACGGCAATTCTGTAGCTAAAGAATCAACTGGAATTTGTGTGCTGTCTGGCACTCGCAGTTTGATGAACGATTTGGCTTGACCGGTGATGAAGAAAGGTTTCGATTTGTAAATGGAATCTTCTGGCGCAAGTAGGCCTCGTCTGTTCATTAAATTAGTCAGGTACAATTGCTGTTTTGCGGCATAGTCTTTCAGATTACCTTCGTCATTGAATTGGTACATAAATTTGCGAGGACTCGGGATGATTCTCGCCAAGTACAAACATTCGTTCAAGTCTAATTCGGCAGGTGTTTTTTGGAAATAAAAACGACTTGCCTCGCCAATTCCATAAACGTCTGGTCCCCATTCGATGATATTAAAATATACTTCGAGCATGCGCTCTTTGCTTACCACTCGGTTGTTTTCGAGGATGTACACCAATAAAATTTCTTCTAATTTTCTAGACAAGGTTTTTTCGCGGGTCAAGAATACATTTTTGACCAATTGCATACTGATGGTACTCGCACCACGAGCGAATTTTTTGGTTCGAATGTTTTTGATAATCGATTGTTTGAAAGCTTCGTTGATGAAACCTCTGTGATGGAAAAAGGAAGGGTCCTCGGTAGTGAGCACACATTTTTGTAAATAGGGCGAAATTTGGTCCAAAGGGGTGTAATCTGGATTTTCTGTTCCTACTACAATAGGGCGTTGCAATACGTTTTTGATGATAGCTCGATACACGAATTCGCCATTGAGTTTCGTTAAATTGGCTTTCCCGTATTTCGTAATTCGGAGGTTTTCTTTGTTTAATTTGCTATCAAAAACCAGTTGATACGGTTTGTTTTTATTGAATTTGAAATCCAAGTTGTATTCAAAATTTCCTTGGGCTTCCATGCCTTGGAAGTTCGTAAATAAACCATCGGGAAGCGAAACGATGAAATCTTGCGCCTTCATTTTTGGGATGCTAACTTGCAGTTTATAGATGGTATCCGATTCGGTTTCGTAAGCCATATACGGATTCAATTTTATTTTATTGAGTTGCAATGTTGAGCTTTTATCAATAGAAATAAAATCAGAACCCAGAAGAAAACGGTAGTCAAAACGCGCTTTTTTGATGACCACATCTTTGTTGGCAATTTTGGGATGATTTACGTGTAAATTGGTTATGGTAGCAAAACCATCTAAATGGAATTCGCCCATCGTTTTTTCGATGTTGTCAACATTCAAATGAATCGAATCAAAACTCGATTTGAGGTTGTAACGTTCGTCTACATAAGGCAAACGAATAGCGCCAGTATCTTTATTGAAAATGCGAATATCGGCTTTTCTGTTTCTTGGGTCGGCCAAGCCTTTCATACTCAGATGTTGCTTGAAAGTACCCGTTTCTACCGTGATTAAGGAGTTGAGCTCTTGATTGTCTAAGGTAAGTTTTTCGATATCGATATTGGCTTTTTTGCCATTATCATCAATTTTGAAGGCTAATTTTTCGATGCTCATATCCGTTGGAATCAAGTTGAGCAATCTCGAAATCATTCGGTAAGCTGTTGCGGCATAATCGGTTTTACTATCGGAGTTTTCTAGATTGAGTTCTTCATCTTTTTTCAAAAAAGCATCAAAATTTTTGACCTTTCCTTTTTTTACCAATTGAATGTATCCTTCTTGTAGTTCCAAAGATTGCAATTGAATGTTACCAATAAAAAGATTCCAAAAGCTTATGCTTGTTTTCAGTTTTTTGATATTCAAAAGGGTATCTGCATTTTTTGGAGCCAGCACTACATCGTACAAATCAATACCGTTTAATCCATCAAAAGAGGCTTTTTTTACGGTAAAGTTACTGTTGTACTGCTGCGTCATTTTGGTCGAAACTTTATCTAACGCTTGGTTTAAAAGGGAGTCTCTAAAAAAAATAAAACCGCCCACCACGAGTAGTAGTACAGCAAAAAGTATTTTGGCTGCCAAAAGCAGTTTTTGTTTGTTTGTTCTCATATCACGGGTTTCACTTCGGGTGCAAAAGTATCTTATTTTATGTTAAGATAAATTTAAAAATGGTGTGCGGGCTTACACAATAATCCAGTTGAATATCATTCTCAAAAACATCGTTTATTTGTTCTTCGGGTTCAAAGAAGGATAGTCCAATTTTTAAAGTTTCGGGAGAACATTCGGAGAGAAATTGGTCATAAAACCCTTTGCCATAGCCTACTCGGTTTCCTAATTTGTCATAGGCCAACAAAGGTACAAACACCACTTCTATTTGTTTTGAAGGAACTGCAATACCAGAAACAGGCTCTGGAATTTGATACTCGTTTTTAACGATTTTGGTATTTTCTGTCAATAAAAAATGCGTCATTTTTCGGGTCTCGAAATCGCTTTTTGACAGGATGATTTCTTTGTCTTTTCCAGCTAAAATGTGTAAAAGATATTCGGTGTTGATTTCCTTTTGGGGTTCAATAGGTAAAAAAATATGAAAATAGGTTTTGTCCCAAATCGGAAGCGATAAAGCTTGGTTGGCGATTTCCAAGCTCATCGATTCTATGTCATTTTCACTAAGTGCTTTTCTGAGTGCTTTGTATTTAAGCCGTAATTCCTTTTTCAACATGCATAGTTGCTTTTAATTGGGCTATAAAAGTAGTCAAATGTTCGACTTCTACATGGTCCATAAGCACTATTTTGTACCATTTGTTTTCGGAGTTGTGTTGTTGGGGTACCAAATCAAATCTTTCAGCTAAAGCATGATTAATGTTTTTTGCTTCGAGCGTTACGATGTTCATAAATGGTTCACGGAAATACGGAATGTTGAGTTGGTCCAATTCATTGCATAAAAATTGTGTACGCATTTGCAGCACGCTTACTTTTTCGAACCAACCGTGCGGACCGTAAGCAAACAAAATCATCCAAACCGCCACTGCATTAGAACCCGAGCGACTTCCGCAAAGCGTTAAATCCATTCCTTCTACATACTCGGCTTCTTTAGTCAAGACATTTTCTATCAATCCTTTTCGGCAAATAAAAATCCCTGTACCATAAGGCGATTGTAGCATTTTGTGCGCATCGATGGTGATAGAGCTAATTTTTGGATTACTAAAGTTAAGGGGCGATTGAGGATTGCTGAATGGATACACAAATCCACCGTAAGCCCCATCAATATGGAGTTTGTATTCTAAATGGTGTTTTTCGTAAAGCGCACAATACACTTCGGGATTATCTACAGAACCAAACATAGTGGTTCCCATATTCGAAACGGTGATAAAGTATTTTTTGCCCTTATTTTTGGCATCGATTAGCAATTGTTCCAAAGCATTTGCATCAATTTCTCTTTGATGAAAAGAAACGGGAACTTTAATCCAATCGAGCATTAAAACATTGGAGCCTTTGGCAATGGAGTAGTGCGTATCTTCAGAAGCAACGATGGCAATTTCGTGCAGTTGTGCTCCTTTTTGGTTCATAAAATAATTGCGATACATCCAAATGGCCTGAATATTTGCCTCAGTTCCTCCAGGCGAAATATAGCCATCGTAGGAATTGGGAATGGCTTTGAAAATATCGACAGCAATTACATCTAGGACTTCACGCTCTATTTGTTGGGTTCCTTTGAATGCTTTTTCGGAGGTGCCCAAGGTATGGCAACCAATATGATTAGGATTGGCGACATAGGTTTGCAAAGTAGGCGCTTCTTTCAAAAAAGGTGCATCGTCATAAAAAACTTTTCCGTCTAGTTTTGATGCTGGATAACCCAAAGAAATGTCTTTCGAAAAATTTACATTTTCGTCTAATGCTTTTTGAATGCGCTCTTTGCGTTCTTTTTGGTCTAATTTTTTCCAGTGCAACATACCTTTATTTTTTCTACAAAGGTAGATTGCGTTTTAGAATTAGAATATGACTTTTGTTAGGTTTTGGACGATTTACTATAGCTCCATAAACGAGGCAATTTGAGCTTCGGGTTGGCTTGTTGCTTTGTTTTTTTCAGGAACCAACGAAGTAGACAAGTGAAAAATGGCATCTCCTTCGTAAACTATAGGCGATTGATTGCTGTTGATTACGTAACCATCATTAGGCGCCTTGATTTTGCGTTCAAATTTCCCAAAGGGGTCGGTTATGGTCGCGAGAATGGTTCCTTTTTTTACAAACGTGCCTATAGTATTGTAGTCGTGAAGCATTCCGGAACACTTGGCTCTAACCCAATTCGATTTTTCGATGTAAATGGTTTTGTTTTCAGGGATTTCGATAGTGTGTTTGGGGTCTAACATATCTAGGTAGGCTAGCACTCGTTTTACGCCATTAATCCCTTCATTGGCCACTTCGTTATTAATATCTAATGATTTTCCACCTTCGAAAAGGAGCATTTTTATATTCATTTTGGTACTCGAGTTTCGGAATGAGCCTCCAATATTTTTAGAATACAAAGTAAACGGCGCATTGAAAGTATCGGCCAATAGTTTTAATTCGGGGTCGTTTTCGGCTAAGCGAATTTGTGGAGCATTGAATCTACTAGCGCCTCCTGCGTGAAAATCGATGGCATAATGCACTTCGGGCATAACTTCGTTTAGAATGTGAAAGGCAAATCTACTCGCCAATGAACCTTTTTTACTTCCTGGAAAAGAGCGATTCAAATCACGACCATCAGGAAATTCTCGGGAACGATTCACAAATCCATACATATTAATAATAGGAATGCAAATAATGGTGCCGCGTTTGGGTTTGTTTATTTTTTTGCTAATGAGTTGTCGTACAATTTCGATGCCGTTGATTTCATCTCCGTGAATACCCGCAGAGAAAAGCACGACAGGCCCTTCTAATTTAGACCGACGAACAATAATAGGAATGTTGAGTTTTGTAGTCGTGTGGAGTCGAGCCATCTCTACGTTGATGGTTTTGTTTTCTCCTGGTAAAATGCTTTCGCCAAAAATCGTTATTGGTTTTAAACTTCTCATAGCCAACTTTAATGGGCTAAATATAAAAATTATTAAGCATTAAAAGGTTTTATTTTATGAATCGCTTTGCATCATTTTTGTCTTAGGAAAGAAAAAGCCAACGCAGAAGTTTTAGAAAAATAGAATTACTAAATTTGTTCAGAATAAAAAGCGATAGCGAATTTTCTAAAACTACAATGACGCAACCCTCGATAGCCCTTCAAATACAAACCCTTCCTGATAATCCAGGAGTGTATCAATATTATGACAAGGAAGGTAAAATTTTATATGTAGGCAAAGCCAAAAACTTAAAAAAAAGGGTATCCTCTTATTTTAATAAAATTCACGATACGGCCAAAACCAATGTGTTGGTCAAAAAAATTGTGACCATAAAGCACATTGTAGTTCCCACAGAATCCGATGCGTTGTTGTTAGAAAATAATTTAATCAAAACACTCCAGCCTCGTTATAATGTTTTGCTTCGCGATGACAAAAGTTACCCTTGGTTGTGCATCAAAAAAGAACCTTTTTCACGTATTTTTTCTACTCGTAGAATGATTAAAGACGGTTCTGAATATTTTGGTCCTTACACGAGTTTCAAGACCGTAAATACGATTTTGGAATTAATCAAAGAGTTATATCCACTCCGAACTTGTAATTTTGATTTGAACCAAAATAATATCAATAGTGGGAAATTTAAAGTGTGTTTAGAATACCATATTGGCAATTGCAAAGGACCTTGTGAAGGTCACGAAAGCTTAGAGCATTATCAAAAACAAGTAGATGCCATACGTGAAATCCTTAAAGGGAATTTCAAAGAAAGTTTAAAAGACTTTAAACGAATGATGGTCGATTTGGCTAGCGAAATGAAGTTTGAAGAAGCTCAGAAAATAAAGGAAAAAATAGAGGTTTTAGAGAACTATCAATCCCGTTCAACCATTGTCAATCCGAAAATTACGAATATTGATGTGTTTTCGATTGTTTCTGATGAAAGTGCCGCTTTTGTCAATTTCTTGCAAATTTCCCACGGTTCGATTATTCGTTCGCACACGATGGAAATCAAGAAGAAGTTAGCAGAAACCGATGAAGAGTTGTTAGAATTAGCCATTGTTGAACTTAGAGAACGCTTTCATTTATTGTCCAGAGAAGTGATTGTTCCTTTCGCCATAGATTTGGGGGAAAACATTAAAATTACAGTGCCTCAATTGGGCGACAAAAAACAAATATTGGATTTGTCTATTCGCAACGCTAAGTTTTATCGCATAGAACAGCTCAAACAATTGCAGATTGTCGACCCAGACCGTCACACCAATCGCATTATGGCGCAAATGCAAAAAGACTTGCGATTGCCTGTTGAACCAAGACATATTGAATGTTTTGATAATTCAAATATTCAAGGAACGAATCCTGTATCGGCTTGTGTGGTTTTTAAAGATGGGAAACCTAGCAAGAAAGATTACCGTCATTTTAATATCAAAACCGTCGAAGGACCCGATGATTTTGCTTCGATGACGGAGGTGGTGTACCGCCGCTACAAAAGATTATTGGACGAAAAAGAACCTTTGCCACAATTGATTATTATTGATGGAGGAAAAGGACAATTATCTGCCGCTTTAAAAAGTATTGATGAACTTGGATTGAGAGGAAAAATTACCATCATTGGTATTGCCAAACGATTGGAAGAACTCTTTTTTCCAGGAGATTCAATTCCATTGTATTTGGATAAAAAATCCGAAACACTAAAAGTGATTCAGCAATTGCGAAACGAAGCCCACCGATTCGGAATCACACATCATCGTGACAAGCGAAGCAAAGCCGCCTTGAATTCATCGATTGAAAGTATCCCAGGAATAGGCGAAAAAACAATGACTACCTTAATTCAACATTTCAAAAGTGTTAAAAGATTGCAAATGGCAACTGAAAAAGAAATTTCTGATGTTATAGGAGTGTCGAAAGCCAAAAAAATTTCCGACTTTTACAAGACAAAATAACGGTATAATATTTCCGATTTATGAAGAAACTCTCGATTATCTTTATCTTATTACTTAGTAGTTTCTCATTATTCGCGCAAAGCCAATATAAAAGACCAAAAATAGGTTTGGTATTGAGTGGTGGTGGCGCCAAAGGGTTTGCGCATATTGGGGTACTCAAAGTACTCGAAGAAGCCGGAATTCAGATTGATTATATTGGCGGAACTAGTATGGGCGCAGTCATTGGAGGTCTTTATGCATCAGGTTATACCGCCACACAAATTGATTCTATTTTTCAAAAAACGAATTTTGACGAATTGATTAATGATTATATTCCTCGAGCTTCAAAGAATTTTTATGAGAAAAGGAATGACGAGCTCTATGCTTTTGTATTGCCTTTTAATAAATTTAGAGTTGGAATTCCCGAGGCGCTTTCTAAAGGAATGTATAATTTCAATTTACTGACAAGATTAACTAGGAATGTAAAAGATGTAAAAGACTTCAATCAGCTTCCTATTCCCTTTTTATGTATAGCTACCGATATTGAGAGCGGTGAACAAGTGTTACTCAATAAAGGTAATTTGGCTCAGGCAATGTTGGCCAGTTCCGCTTTTCCTTCGTTGTTTTCACCTGTTGAGATTGATGGCAAATTGCTTATCGATGGAGGTGTTGTAAATAACTATCCAGTTGATGAGGTGCTTAAACTAGGCGCAGATATTATCATTGGCGTTGATGTGCAAGATGGTTTAAAAGACCGAACACTCTTGAGAGATGCTACCAAAATATTGGTACAGATAAGCAATCTCAACATGATTGATAGAATGAGAGAAAATGTCAAAAAAACAACTTTTTACATAAAACCAGATATTAAAGAGTACGGTGTGATTTCTTTTGATAAAGGCAGGGAGATTATCACCAAAGGAGAAGAGGCTACGTTTGCTATTTATGAAAAATTAAAAAAATTAGTTCCAGAAAATAATGCTTATCATAAACCTAAACTACAAATTGTTTCTGATAGTATTTTTGTTTCTGAAGTAAAGGTAAACGAGTTGAAAAACTTCACGAAAGCATATGTAAAAGGAAAATTACGATTTAAAGAAGGAACCAAAATTACCAACGAAAAGCTGCAAAGCGGAATCAATAACATTAAAGCAACACAAAACTTTAGTGCTATTAACTATACATTAGAACCTAACGGATATGGAGAAACATTAGATATAAGTCTAAAAGAAGACCCCCTGAAAACGTTCTTAAAGTTTGGATTACACTACGACGGTTTGTACAAAAGTGCCGTTTTGGCCAATATCAGCCAGAAAAACCTTTTCTTTAAGAATGACAACGCTTCTTTGGATTTAATTATAGGAGACAATTTAAGGTACAATCTAGATTATTACGTTGATAATGGGTTTAATATTAGTTTTGGTTTTAAATCTACGTTTGCTCAGTTCAATCGAAACGTGGCAAATTCCATTCAGCCAGGCGGAATTGTTGGAGGGGATATTTCACTAATTAATATTGATTTTAAAGATTGGACAAATCAAGCCTATTTTCAGTCTGTTTTTGTTCAAAAATTCTTAATTGGTGCAGGTCTCGAATACAAGTATTTGAGAATAATTCCAATAACCATTGCTAAAAATTCTCCCGATATAGACAACAGTAATTATTTTAGTGTGTTTGGGTACTTAAAATACGATGCATTTGATAATAAATATTTTCCAACAAAAGGCTGGACTTTTACAGGAGATATTCATTCATATTTAATGTCTTCAAATCAAACCAAAACGTTTAATCCTTTTACCATATTAAAAGCTGATTTTGCTGTCGCATTCAAAGTAATCCCCAAATTAGTATTTAAATTTCAAACGGATGCGGGGGTGTCTATAGGAGAAAAAAGCGTTCCTTTCTTTGATTTTGTTCTCGGAGGATATGGTTTTGCTCCAGTAAATAACTTTAAACCTTTTTATGGGTATGACTTTTTGAGTATTGGTGGCGATAGCTATATTAAAACTGCTGGGACTTTGGATTATGAATTCTATAAAAAAAATCACTTTAACTTTTCGGCAAATTTTGCCAATATAGGAGACAAAATCTTTAGTTCTTTAGATTGGTTTTCTCTTCCTAAATATTCGGGGTATGCAGTAGGTTATGGCTTAGAAACGATCTTAGGTCCTATAGAAGTCAAGTATTCTTGGTCTCCAGAAGACTCAAAAGGATTTGCATGGTTTAGTATAGGGTATGTGTTTTAATCGTAAATTATATCAAAAAAAATTACGACATTTGCTTTCATGAAAACAAAATGGCAAGGTTTATTGAATTATCTGCAATTTCTTATTAAAAGAAATCCAGAATGATTGCACTATTTTTTAAGGAATACAATTAGGTTGAATCTAAATTTTTTAAAAAATGCCAATATATCATAAACTAGGAGATTTTCCTCAAAAACGCCACGTACAATTCGAGAAACCTGATGGGGGATTGTATTACGAGCAACTATTCGGTACCGAGGGTTTTCACGGTCATTCGTCACTATTATATCATGTACACCGACCTACTCAGGTCAAAGAAATACTAAATTCGTATTCGGTAGAACCCAAAATTGCTATCGGCAAAAACATCAAATCGTTATTACTTAAAGGATTTGAATTGTTACCCGAAAATGATTTCTTAGAAAGCCGCAAGCCTATGTTGGTCAATAAAGATTGTACCATTGGTTTAGCAGCTCCAACAGCATCCTTGCGCTCTTATTTTTATAAAAATGCCGATGCCGATGAAATGATTTTCATCCACAAAGGAAGCGGAACCCTAAGAACGATGATGGGTAACATTTCTTTTGAATATGGAGATTATCTTATCATACCTCGCGGAATGATTTATCAAATCGATTTTGATACTACCGAGAATCGCTTGTTTTATGTGGAGTCGTTTGCGCCATTTTATACGCCTAAACGATATAAAAACGAATCAGGCCAGCATTTAGAGCACGCTCCTTTTTGTGAACGCGATTTCAAATTGCCAACAGCGTTGGAAACCCACGACGAAAAAGGAGATTTCTTAATCAAAATCAAAAAAGAAGGGATGATGCACGAAGTGGTATACGCCACGCATCCTTTTGATGTTATTGGTTGGGATGGCTATAACTTTCCTTATGGCTTTAGCATCCACAACTTCGAGCCCATAACTGGTCGCGTGCACCAACCACCACCAGTACACCAAACCTTCGAGACGGCTACTTTTGTAGTGTGTTCTTTCGTGCCACGTTTGTACGATTACCATCCAAAAGCTATTCCTGCGCCTTACAATCACAGCAATATCGATAGCGATGAGGTATTGTATTATGTAGATGGCGATTTTATGAGCCGTAATAATATCGAACAAGGCCACATCACTTTGCATCCAAAAGGAATTCCTCACGGGCCAGCACCAGGAGCAATGGAACGAAGCATTGGTCAAACCATCACACAAGAATTAGCCGTTATGGTCGATACGTTTCGTCCTTTAATGGTTACCGAAGAAGCGATGGGTCTTGATGACGGACAGTACTACAAATCTTGGGTAGAGTAAAAAACAATTAAAAAAATAAGGAGCTATTTCCTGCTGTACGCTATATCTGTGGCTCCGAACCCCGGAGCCACAGGATGCCGCTTCCATCAGGGCTAGACTTTGAACTAATCAACAACATTTTCGGAAACCCCGAAACAAACAATATATACAATGGCAAAAGAAGTACAATCAGTAGAATACGGATTAGAGAAAATATTTGAAGGAGCACAAGATTTCCTTCCATTAATGGGAACCGACTACGTAGAATTTTATGTGGGTAACGCTAAACAAGCCGCTCATTTTTATAAAACTGCTTTCGGATTTCAATCGCACGCGTATTGCGGTTTAGAAACAGGCTCAAGAGACAAAGTTTCTTATGTGCTAAAACAAGACAAAATTCGTTTGGTGTTGACTACCGCTCTTACTAGCGAATCCCCAATTGGAGAACACGTAAAAAAACACGGCGATGGTGTAAAAATTGTGGCACTTTGGGTAGAAGATGCTCGTAAATCTTTTGAAGAAACCACCAAACGTGGCGCAAAAGTATATATGGAGCCTACCGTAGAAAAAGACGAATTTGGTGAAGTAGTTCGCGCCGGAATTTATACTTATGGAGAAACCGTTCATATGTTTGTAGAACGTAAAAACTACACTGGTGCTTTTCTCCCAGGATTTGTAGAATGGAAATCGGATTATAATCCAACTTCTGTTGGACTAAAATACATCGACCATATGGTAGGAAATGTAGGTTGGAATCAAATGAACGTTTGGGTAAAATGGTACGAAGACGTGATGGGATTTGTGAATTTCCTTTCTTTTGATGACAAACAAATCCATACCGAGTATTCTGCTTTGATGAGTAAAGTAATGAGTAATGGTAACGGACGAATTAAATTCCCAATCAACGAACCAGCCAAAGGAAACAAGCGTTCTCAAATTGAAGAGTATTTAGATTTTTATGAAGGAGCAGGTGTGCAGCACATTGCCATTGCTACTGATGATATTATTACTACAGTAACTGAGCTTAGAGCTCGTGGTGTTGAATTTTTGTCAGCGCCACCTCATGCGTATTACCAAGCTATTCCAGAGCGTTTGGGTGAACACATGAGTATGATGAAAGAAGATTTAGCGGTTATCGAAAAGCTAGCCATTATGGTCGATGCTGATGAAGATGGGTATTTATTGCAAATCTTTACCAAACCTGTTGAAGACCGTCCTACTTTGTTTTTTGAAATTATTCAACGAATGGGTGCCAAAGGATTTGGTGCAGGAAATTTCAAAGCTTTATTCGAATCGATTGAAAGAGAGCAACAATTGCGAGGAACGTTGTAAAATTAAGTTTTTTTTTGCATTATCAAAAAAAATAACCAAACCAAAAGCTAATTTTTTGCAAATGTTGTGTTAAACTCAATTTTTACGCAAAAAAATATGGATTTGTGTTTTACCTTTGTACTCACAAATGAAAGGGGTGGTTTCCTTTCATGGGTATTATAAATTTCATAATTTATAGTTTTTTGGTTAGTTAATAGCATAAAAACTCAGTCATTAATTTGACTGGGTTTTTTTGTTTTAATACATTTGGAATCATTTTTGCCAAAAGAATCTCTAAAAAGCTCAAATTTTACATAATGAGAAAATTAATACTCCTCTTTTTGTTGGCCTTTACAGTTAGCTTTGATTCTCAGGACACTTCAGCATTCGATGCTGGTGAATGGTTTAAATTCCGAATACATTATGGTTTTGTAAATGCTGGTTACGCAACTTTAGAAGTCAAAGATGCCGTGTTGAATCAAAAATCGGTTTACCATGTTATAGGTAAGGGATACACTACCGGAATGTCTCGTTTCTTTTTCAAAGTGGATGATTTATACGAAAGTTATTTCGATAAAGAAACCGGTTATCCTTATCAATTCGTTCGAAAAATAGACGAAGGTGGTTATACCAAAAATCAAGAAGGGTTTTTTAATCAAGCTACCAATAAAGTGTTAGTCAAGGATTATAAACACAAAAACGAAAAAACATATTCATTTCCCAAGGGTACACAAGACATTGTTTCTACTTTTTATTACCTTAGAAATTACCCCACAATCGACAAATTAAAAGTGGGGGAATCTGTTGCGATTGATATGTTTTTTGACAATGAAACTACAAAGTTTAAGTTAAAATTCTTAGGTCGTGAAGATATTACAACTAAATTTGGCGTGATTTCAGCAATGATATTTCGCCCCTTAGTGCAATCTGGCCGTGTTTTTAAAGAGAAAGAGAGTTTAACGGTTTGGATTTCAAATGATCAAAATAAAATTCCTTTACGAATCAAAGCAGAACTAGCAGTTGGGTCTATCAAAGCTGATTTGGATGCCTACAAAGGATTAAAGCATCCCTTTAAAGTAAAAGCAAAATAGAATGAATCTTACAGATACTACCTCTTCATTATTAGAACAACTCGATCAAAAATTTAAAGCAATAGATCAAAAAACAACCACTCATCTGGAAGGTCTTTTGTGGTCTAAACCCATTACTTATTGGGATTATATTCAAACGGATGCATTGTTGAATCTGCAAACCCAACGCACGACTTTACCTGATGAAATGGTTTTTATTATGTACCATCAGGTCAATGAATTGTTGTTCAAAATGATTCTTTGGGAAATGCAACAAATCTCTTATTGTGAACATATAGAAACCTCTTTTTTTACGGAAAGATTAATGAGAATTAGTCGTTATTTCACTATGCTGACAACTTCATTCGATATTATGGGTGACGGAATGGAAGTAGAGCAGTACATGAAATTTAGAAATACGTTGACACCAGCTAGTGGTTTTCAAAGTGCACAATACCGAATGATAGAGTTTGCATCAACGGATTTAATTAATTTAATAGACGCGAGATTTCGTGCTACTATTGATCGTAATACTCCTTATGAACATGCTTTCGAACATTTATATTGGCAAGCGGCTGGAAAAGATCATAAAACGGGTGAAAAGTCCTATTTGTTGCAGGAATTCGAACGAAAATACAAATCTTCTTTCCTTTCTCAAATGAAAGAGTACAATACCATTAATCTTTGGCAAAAATTCAAACAATTGCCTGGTGAGGCTCAGCAAGATCCTGCTTTAATCAATGCTATGAGAGAATACGATTACACCGTAAATGTTACTTGGGTAATGCAACATTTAAATACAGCCAAAAAATATATTGAGTCGAGTGGATTGGGAGATGGAGAAGCTACAGGTGGAAGTGATTGGAAAAAATACATGCATCCTAAATACCAAAGACGAATCTTTTTTCCTGAACTATGGAGTGCTGAAGAATTGGCCAATTGGGGAGTTGGATTATAATTGTGTATTTAAAACGTAAAAGTTTCTTTGATTTTATAAATGTGAATCATATTACCTTAATTAAAGAATTAAAATAATAGAATAAAAAAAGTAGTATATTGAAACGTTTCGCAATCCTTTTATTATGTTCTCTAGTTTTTTTTTCATGTACGAAAAAAGATGAGGTTTGGAGTGAAGTCAAAACAAAACCTATTTCTAAAAAGAAAGAGTTTGGCTTTACTTATTCTGATTTTAATGTTGTGCATGATACTTTAAAGAGTGGAGATACTTTTGGTAGCATTATTTAGAAACAAAATATTGATGACAAAAAAGTATTTGAATTGGTAGAACAAATCAAAGATTCATTTGATGTAAGATCCATTCGAAACAATAAGCCTTACACACTTTTACGTTCAAAAAACAAGACGAAAGAATTGCTTGTTTTCGTCTACCAACCCGATGCTCTTCATTATTATGTAGTAGATTTAAGGGATTCAATAGCAAAAGCCTACAAAAAAACAAAACCAATTACAATCAAAAGAAGAACCATTGGTGGTGTGCTGAAAAGTTCTCTTTCTGAAACCCTTGAGAGTGCCAACGTTGAAGGTGGCTTGGCTAGCAGAATTGCGAAAATTTATGCTTGGTCTATTGATTTTTTCAAGTTAAAAAGAGGAGATCGTTTTGCAATTACCTTTACCGAACGGTATATCAACGACTCTATTTATGATGGCGTAGATAGTTTAGAAGCTTCTTTTTTTGAATATAAGGGTAAAATTATTTATGCTTTTCCGTTTGTAGCCAATCCTTCATCTAACAGAATTGAATATTATGATGAAGAAGGAAAAGGCTTGAAAAATTTCTTTTTGAAAACACCTATTAAGTTCAGCCGACTGTCTTCGCGTTTTTCAGCTAGTCGTTTTCATCCTGTTCAACTTACTTGGAAAGCGCACAAAGGTACGGATTATGCAGCGCCACACGGTACACCCATAACGACTACAGCTTCAGGAGTTGTAGAACAAACAGGTTATACCGCTGGGAATGGTAATTTTGTAAAAGTGAAACATAACGGAACCTACTCCACACAATATTTGCACATGTCACGAATCTTAGTACGAAGAGGACAACGCGTAACTCAAGGACAGCCTATTGGTCTTGTGGGTAGTACAGGATTAGCGACGGGTCCACACGTGTGTTACCGCTTTTGGAAAAACGGTGTGCAAGTAGATCCCCTGCGTTTGAAGTTGCCTAATGGTGAGCCTTTGACCGGAGCAACCAAAGACCGTTTTTTTAAACAAATAACGCCTTTAAAATTTGAATTGGATAGTATTGCCAATTTATAAAGGACCTTCATTTTTTATTATAACGTTTTCGTAGATTGTTGTTTGTTTAAACTAGGGATAACCATCAATTTAAAGTTAATTGCTTAATTTTGCATCTATTAAAAATGCATTAAATTTAAGCACATGGCCTTACATACAATCAATCCAACGCAGACTAAAGCTTGGGAAAAATTACAAAATCATTTTGCAGCTTTGCAATCAGTTACGATGCAAGAGTTGTTTCTAAAAGACGCCAATAGAGCAGAGCAATTCAATATTATTTGGAACGACTTTTTATTGGATTATTCCAAAAATAATATAGATAAAGAGACTATTCAGTTATTAGTAGAATTGGCTAATGAATGTGGTTTACAATCGGCTATTTCGGATTATTTTGAAGGAGCTTTAATCAATCAAACAGAAAATCGTGCGGTTTTGCACACGGCACTGAGAGCCAAAGCAGACGCAGTTATAAATGTAGAAGGAGTAAATGTTATCCCCGAAGTCTTTGAGGTAAAAGCCAAAATAAAAACGTTTACGAACGAGGTGGTTTCAGGAATCCGTAAAGGATACACTGGTAAAACTTTTACCGATGTTGTAAATATTGGAATTGGAGGTTCAGATTTAGGACCAGTAATGGCAGTTGAAGCCTTGCAATTTTATAAAAACCATTTGAATGTTCATTTCGTATCTAATGTTGATGGAGATCACGCTAATGAGATTATCAAAAAATTAAATCCAGAGACAACACTATTTGTGATCGTTTCTAAAACATTTACCACACAAGAAACTTTGACGAATTCTGAAACCATTAGAAAGTGGTTTTTACAATCGGCTACACAAGAAGATGTTGCGAAACATTTTGTGGCGGTTTCTACAAATATGCAAAAAGTTACCGAGTTTGGTATCAATCCAGATAATGTATTCCCAATGTGGGATTGGGTTGGAGGAAGATTTTCATTATGGAGCGCCGTTGGCTTGTCTATTAGTCTAGCCGTTGGTTACGACAATTATGAAGCTTTATTAGGTGGAGCCAATGAAATGGACGAACATTTTAAAACTACTACTTTCGAAAATAATATTCCTGTTATCTTAGGTTTGTTGAGTGTTTGGTATAATAACTTCTTTGGTGCAGAAAGTGAAGCATTGATTCCATATACTCAATATTTACAAAAATTAGCACCTTACTTGCAGCAAGGAACGATGGAAAGTAATGGTAAAAGTATAGGTCGTGACGGAAAGCCAGTTGATTACCAAACGGGGACAATAATTTGGGGAGAGCCGGGTACCAACGCACAACATGCCTTTTTTCAATTAATTCACCAAGGAACAAAATTGATTCCTACAGACTTTATTGGATATGTTGAGCCGTTATACGGTGATTGGAATCACCATGACAAATTGATGTCAAATTTCTTTGCTCAAACTGAGGCCTTGTTGCATGGTAAAACTGCAGCTCAGGTACAAGCTGAATTCGATAAGCAAGGACTCGATCCAGAAAAAGCAGCATATCTTTTGCCTTTTAAAGTGTTCACTGGAAACAAACCTACCAATACCATTTTGATTCAAAAACTTACCCCAAAATCTCTTGGAGCTTTGATTGCAATGTATGAGCATAAGATTTTTGTTCAAGGAGTGATTTGGAATATTTTTAGTTTCGATCAATGGGGTGTTGAATTAGGAAAGCAATTAGCAAATTCTATTTTAGAAGAAATTGAAACAGAATCTGTTAAAAATCATGATAGCTCTACAGCATTTTTATTGAATCATTTTCTTAAAAATAAGAAAAAATAATAGTAAAAAAATATGTTAAGAAGAAACCTCGAATAATAACCTATTCGAGGTTTTTTTTAGATATAGGTTGTTATAGAACAGAAAAAAAGACCATTTTTTAAGTGTCTAATCAAAGAAAAATGTTTCAAAAAGCACATAATTTTAAAAATACTATGCATTCATAACATTTTTTCATTTTTTTAACATAAAATCGCTTAATGTGCTAATTGTTTATATATGAAGCTATAATCGATTCTTATTAACATTAAGTTAACATAAAATAGTCTTAAAAGTTGGAATTTTGCTCAAAACTTAATAAAGTAAACAAGAAA
>ERZ724504.382-NODE-382-length-25385-cov-10.860837_pt1 | contig 25385 bp, 20 predicted proteins | sample MGYA00376037_ERZ724504 | MGnify/ENA primary metagenome ERZ724504 (study PRJEB28724, sample SAMN07190888) | wastewater metagenome | isolation source: influent of sewage treatment plant in Hong Hong | place: USA: Christiansburg, Virginia | collected 2016-03-01 ... | reverse complement strand
CAGCGCCCACCGCCAGCCACCCATCGCCTGCGCTCGACGCGCGGGCCCTTAGCAAGCTGCACTGGCGCTGCCGGCGCGGGCTGCTGGAAAACGACCTGTTCATTGAGCAGTTTTTTTTGCGGCACGAGGGCGACCTGACCACCTTCCATGCCGAAGGCATGGGCGCCTTGATGGATCTGGCCGACAACGACCTGCTGGACCTGCTGCTGCGCCGCAAGGAACCCAGTGACGCACTGGACGTGCCCGCCGTGCATACGGTGCTGGCCATGCTGCGAGACAGCGGTGCCACACCCCCCCATGGGGCCTGATCTCTACGCAACCCCCGACCGATCAAAGCAATCTCACCAAAGGAATCGAACAATGAAGCTCGCTGACAACAAAGCCACCCTGTCTTTCAGCAACGGTGGCCCCAGCGTGGATTTGCCCGTGTACCAAGGCAATATCGGCCCCGATGTCGTCGACATCCGCAAACTGTACGCGCAGACGGGCATGTTCACCTACGACCCAGGTTTTCTGTCCACCGCCGCCTGCCAGTCTGCCATCACCTACATTGATGGCGACAAGGGGGAGCTGCTCTACCGCGGCTACCCGATCGAGCAATTGGCCACGCAGTGCGACTACCTCGATACCTGCTACCTGCTGCTCAAGGGCGAGTTGCCCAACCCCACGGAGCGCAGCGACTTCCACAAGCTCGTGATCAACCACACCATGGTGAACGAGCAGATGCAGTTCTTCCTGCGGGGCTTTCGCCGCGATGCGCACCCAATGGCGGTGCTGACCGGCCTGATCGGCGCCCTCTCGGCCTTCTACCACGACAGCACGGACATCAACAATCCGCAGCACCGCGACATCGCCGCCATCCGCCTGATCGCCAAAATGCCGACGCTTGTTGCCATGGCCTACAAGTACGGCGTCGGCCAGCCGTACATGTACCCGCGCAACGACCTCTCGTACGCAGGCAACTTTCTGCGCATGATGTTCGGCACACCGTGCGAGGACTACGTAGTGAACCCGGTGCTGGAACGCGCCCTGGACCGCATCTTCATCCTGCACGCCGACCATGAGCAGAACGCTTCCACTTCCACGGTACGTCTGTGCGGTTCGTCGGGCACCAATCCGTTTGCCGCCATTGCCGCTGGCGTGGCCTGCCTCTGGGGCCCTGCCCACGGCGGCGCCAACGAAGCCTGCCTGAACATGCTCGAAGACATCCAGCGCCAAGGCGGCATCTCGAAGGTGGGCGAGTTCATGGAGAAGGTCAAGGACAAGAACTCCGGCGTCAAGCTGATGGGCTTTGGTCACCGCGTCTACAAAAACTACGACCCACGCGCCAAGCTGATGCAGGAAACCTGTGACGAGGTGCTGGCCGAGTTGGGCCTGCAGAACGACCCCCTGTTCAAACTGGCCAAGGAAGTCGAAAAGATCGCCCTGGAAGACGACTATTTCGTCTCGCGCAAGCTCTACCCCAACGTGGACTTCTATTCGGGCATCGTGCAGCGCGCGATTGGCATCCCGGTGCATCTGTTCACCGGTGTGTTCGCGCTGGCCCGCACCGTGGGCTGGATCGCCCAGCTCAACGAGATGATCAGCGACCCCGAATACAAGATCGGCCGTCCGCGCCAGCTCTACACGGGCTCGGTGCGCCGCGATATCCAATCGGGAAGTTGAAGCAGGCGCTTTGGCGCTACAAAAGCCCGCCGTGTCCCGGCGGGTTTTTTTATGGCCGAGTCGGTCTGTTCTGCCGCTGCGTCGCTGAATGGGAACCGAACGTGGTGATATTGGCCTTCAACGCCGCTGCGGGATGGCGCATGGCCTACAGTCGAGCATTCGCCGGGTGGCATAGCACAGGGCCATTGATGTTCCACTGACCGCTTCCACCCGTTTCCGCTGCCTCTCAGAGACCCGCCCATGAAATCCCGTGCCGCCGTTGCCTTCAAAGCCGGAGAACCCCTGCAGATCGTTGAAATTGACGTCGCCGCGCCGAAAAAGGGCGAGGTACTGGTCAAGATCACCCACACCGGTGTCTGCCATACCGACGCTTTCACCTTGTCGGGTGACGACCCAGAAGGCATCTTCCCTGCGGTGCTCGGACACGAAGGCGCCGGCATCGTGATCGAAGTGGGCGAAGGCGTGACAAGCGTGCAGCCGGGCGACCATGTCATTCCCCTCTACACGGCAGAGTGCGGCGAATGCCTGTTCTGCAAGAGCGGCAAAACCAACCTGTGCGTGGCCGTGCGCGCCACCCAGGGCAAGGGCGTAATGCCCGACGGAACCACGCGCTTCAGCTACAACGGCGAGCCCATCTACCATTACATGGGTTGCTCGACCTTTAGCGAATACACGGTGGTGGCGGCGGTGTCGCTGGCCAAAATCAACCCGGGCGCCAATCCCGAGCAGGTCTGCCTGCTGGGCTGCGGTGTGACCACGGGCCTGGGAGCGGTAAAGAACACCGCCAAGGTGCAGGAGGGCGACAGCGTTGCCGTGTTCGGCCTGGGGGGTATCGGCCTGGCGGCCATCCAGGGAGCAAAACTGGCCAAGGCCGGTCGCATCATCGCCATCGATACCAACCCCGCAAAGTTCGATCTGGCCCGCACCTTTGGCGCCACCGACTGCATCAACCCCAAGGACTTCGACAAGCCGATTCAGCAAGTTGTCGTCGAGATGACCGGCTGGGGCGTGGACCACAGCTTTGAATGCATCGGCAACGTCGAGGTCATGCGCGCCGCGCTGGAATGCGCGCACCGCGGCTGGGGTCAGTCGGTGGTCATCGGTGTGGCGGGTGCAGGCAAGGAAATCTCTACCCGTCCGTTCCAGCTGGTCACCGGCCGCAAATGGATGGGCTCGGCCTTTGGTGGCGTCAAGGGCCGCAGCGAGCTGCCCGGCATGGTCGAGGACGCGATGAGCGGAAAGATCCAGCTGGCCCCGTTTGTCACGCACACCATGCCGCTGTCAGACATCAACCACGCCTTCGATCTCATGCACGAAGGCAAATCGATCCGCTCGGTCGTCATCTATTGAGCGAGGCGCTGACAGCGCCGCCATGGTTAATTTTTTGATTAAAAATGGCCGCTATCGCTCTCTGCATAAGGGCAAGCAGCTATGGTTTTGTGAGTTTCATGACCAATACGTCCCTCGATCTTCTCAATGCCCACGCCTGCTTCGGCGGTGCACAGCGCTTCTATCAGCACCGCTCGGGGGAAATCGGTCTGCCGATGAAGTTCTCGGTTTACCTGCCGCCCCAGGCGCTGCAGGGCGCCAAGGTAGCAGCACTGATCTACCTGGCGGGCCTGACCTGCAATGAAGAAACTTTTATGACCAAGGCCGGTGCCCAGCGCCTCGCGGCCGAGTTGGGCCTGGCACTGGTGGCGCCCGACACCAGCCCCCGCGGCGCGGGGGTACCGGGTGAAGCCGACAGCTGGGACTTTGGCGTAGGCGCCGGTTTTTATCTCGACGCCACGCAGGCGCCGTGGGACGCGCACTGGCGCATGGAGAGCTACCTCACGCACGAACTACTGTCACTGCTGGATCAACACCTGCCGATCGACCTGGAGCGCGTGGGCATTTTTGGCCATTCCATGGGCGGCCACGGCGCGCTGACGCTGGCGCTGCGCCACCCGGGCATGTTCAAAAGCCTGTCGGCATTGGCACCGATTTCCGCGCCCTCGCAATGCCCCTGGGGCCGCAAAGCCTTCACCGGCTACCTGGGCGATGACGAAGCCGAATGGCGCCAACACGACGCCAGTGTGCTGATAGCATCGCACGAAGCCCCTCCCTACCCCGGCGGCATCCTGATCGACCAGGGCCTGGCCGACAAATTCCTGCTTGAAAAACAACTGCTGCCCGAAGCCTTCGAAGCTGCCTGCGCCCAGGTCGGCCAGCCGCTGACACTGCGCCGCCAGCCCGGCTACGATCACGGCTATTATTTCGTGCAAAGCTTCATCGGCGACCACCTACGCCACCACGCGCAGCAGCTGCGCTGAAAGCTTGGCCGGCAGCGCAGCCATCGGTCCTGAGCCAGCCTGCACGGACACCTGATTAAGACGCGCTTAATTCATCTGACGGAAAATCGGCCCAATGGAATTTTTACTGCGCTTGCCCGCGCCGTTTCGTTTTGCCTTGCGCCGACCATCGGCCGCCTTGGCGCCCGCCTTCATCGTTCTGCCCATAGCGCTGTGGATCGCCGCCTTTGGCAATTGGCCGCTGTGGCGCGCGCTGGCGGATACCCACACACCTGGCAGCACGCCACACAGCTGGTTCTTTCTTCTGGGCTTTGGCGTGCTCCTGGTGGCCGGCAATGCGGCTTTGCTGATGCTGTTCGCCTGGCGCTGGACGCTCAAGCCCGTCGCCACGCTCCTGCTGCTCATTACGGCGTTTGGCGCCTACTTCATGCTCACTTACGGCATTGCCATCGACGCCAGCATGCTCACCAACGTGTTGCAGACCGATGTGCGTGAAGCCGGCGACCTGCTGAGCTGGCGCATGCCTGCCGTAGTGCTGGCGCTCGCCGGCCCGCCCCTTTGGTGGATGTGGCGCCAGCCAGTAGCCAGGCACGCGCCCTTGCGCCTGCTGATTCAAAACACCGGCTGGCTGATCCTGTTTCTCGGCGTGGCAGTGGCCAGCGTACTGGCGACGTTCCAGGAGTTTTCCTCGACCATGCGCAACCAGCCCCAACTGCGCTACCTGATCAACCCGCTCAACACCGTGTATGCCCTGGGCCACATCGCCACGCAGCCTCTGCGCATGGACACCCGCACGCTGCTGCCATTCGGACGCGATGCCCATCTGGGCGCCAGCTACGCAGGCCAGACCAAGCCGCCCTTGCTGGTGCTGGTGGTGGGTGAGACCGGACGCAGCGGCAATTTCGGATTGAACGGCTACGCGCGCGCCACCACGCCGCAGCTGTCAGCGCGCAACGATCTGGCCAGCGCAAGCAACGCGTGGGCATGTGGCACCAGCACGGCCACGGCCCTTCCCTGCATGTTTTCCGGCCTTGGCAAAAACGACTACGAGGCTCGCAAAAGCAACCATGAAAACCTGCTGGACGTACTGGACCACGCCGGTCTGGCAGTCCTTTGGCTGGACAACCAGTCGGGCTGCAAAGGGGTGTGCGATCGCGTCCCGTCGGCCAGCACCACCACCAGCCCGGATCCCACCTGGTGCAAGGGTGGCGAGTGCCTCGACCCGATCATGCTGGAGGGGCTAGACGCGCGACTGGCGGCTCTGCCGGAAGAAAAGCGTGCCCGCGGCACGGTGCTGGTGTTGCACCAGATGGGTAGCCACGGCCCGGCGTACGCGCGCCGGTCTGCGCCCGAGCTAAAGAAATTCACGCCGGAATGCCATTCCAACGCCCTGCAGGAGTGCAGCCAGGAAGAGGTCGTCAATGCCTATGACAACAGCATCGTCCAGACCGACGCCTTCCTGGGCGCCACGCTGCACTGGCTGGAGGGCAAGCAGGCAGAGTTTCAGCCAGCCATGATCTACGTGGCCGACCATGGCGAATCGCTGGGCGAGAACAACATCTACCTGCACGGCCTGCCCTACGCCATTGCGCCCGATGTGCAAAAGCATGTGCCCTGGATCACCTGGCTATCGCCCGCCATGCAAGCGCGCTCCGGCGCGAGCACGGCCTGCCTGCAAAAGGAAATGGCAACGCGCCGAATCAGCCAGGACGACTATTTCCATTCGGTGCTCGGTTTGCTCAATGTGCAAACCGCCACCTACCAAGCAGCCAACGATCTTTTTGCGCCCTGCCGAGCCAACGGCTAAGTCGGTCCCAGTCTGTTGGGAGCCCCCCGGCTCTGCCGGGGGGCTCCCAACAGACTAGGCACTCTGAGCCAAGCCCACTAGCAAGCCAGCGGCCAGCAACCGCGCCTCCCAGCGCAATGCCCGCACCGTGGTGGCCCCAGGGCGCTCCACCTTCTCGTAGAGTAGGTACCCAGCCAGAATGGACGCCCCGAACGCCACGCAAAGCCCCAGGGCATGCACCCAGGCTTGCCCCGGCCAAAGTGTGGAAAACGCCGCGTTCACCGCAAGGCACACGGGGAAATGCACCAGAAACACGGAATAGGATCGCTGCCCCACCCAGGCCAGCGGCAAAGCGGCGCGCTCGGCCAAGGAAGTGCGCGCCTGTATCGACCCCAAGGCCAACCAAGCCAGGAGCGCAGCCGTAGCCAAAGCCAGCGCCAGACGCGGGCGAAACTCCACTGCCAGCGCCAGCGCACCCAGCACGGCCAGCAGTGCGAACCAGCGGGCGGGCCGCGCACTGCGCGTGGCCCAGTACGTGGCCATGCCCAGACCGTAGGAGCCGAAAAAATAAATTCCCCAGGCATCGAGCGCCGGATGGAGATTGAAGAACCACAGCGACGCCGCGCACAAGCCCAGCACGCCCGCTTGCCCCCACGCTGCTGCCGCACCCGGAGATCGCCCGATGCGCCGAACCAATGCCAGCCATAGCACCGCCAAAGAGAACAACTGAAAATCGATGGCCACGTACCACACCCCCGCAGAGAGCGCCGGCTGCCCCAGCACATCCTGAAGCATGAGCGCGTTGGCCAGCAACTGGGCCAGATGCGGGGCCTCGGGTACGCTGGCATCATCCAGCCAGGGCCGCACCAGCGCGGCCGCAGCCACAGCGGTCAACAGCGCCGCCGCATAGGGCACAGCCAGACGCACAAAGCGCCGCCCGATCTGCGACGCAGCGCTTTCGAAACGCGCGAGGCCCGTGGGCGCCAAACTCGCCGCCGCCAGATAGCCCCCCACCACCAAGAAGATCTGCACCGCCATGCGCGCGTACTCGTACAACCAGGCCATCAGCGCCGGCGCGAAAGGCCGAACCGTGTCCGAAAGCGGTCCGTAGACCGAGAGGTGGTGCCAGACGATGGCCATGCAGGCCGAGCCCTTGAGCACATCGATCCAGGGGCTGCGGTGAGAAGAAGACGTCATGCGATGCGTAACAGGAGAAGCCCAGGCAGAAAAACGGCTCTGGGCAAACACCCATAAGTGAAAACCAGGCGTTCGCGTTGACTTGGCTTTGCAAATATTCGTGCGCCGCCAATGCCAATGCCCGCCAGTGCGGCATGGCCGCAGAGCTACACTGGAGCATTCACCCAAATCATAAGAACGGTCTGCGGCATGTCCAAACCTCCCATCACTGTCTCGTCGCTGGATCTTGAGCGGCTTGAAACTCTGCTTGAGACCCCGGCCGGCGCCAGTTTTCCGGGCCGCGCGCAGCTGCAAGCCGAGCTGGACCGCGCCGAAATTGTCGAGCCTGCCGACATGCCGCCCCATGTGGTCAGCATGCACTCCACGGTGAAATTCTCTATTCATGAGACCGGCAAAGACTTCTGCCTCACGCTCGTTTACCCGCGCGACGCCGGGAGCACCGAGAACGCCATTTCAATTTTTGCGCCCGTGGGCAGCGCCTTGCTGGGGCTTTCCGTGGGCGACGAGCTCGGTTGGCCGGTGCCCGGTGGCGGCAATATGACGGTGCGCGTGGCCGAAGTGATGTACCAGCCCGAACGCGCGGGCGACCTGCATCGCTGAGGGGCGATGCTATCTGGGTGGCGGCGTGCGTGAACCTCATGACTTCAAACGACCCCGGTGAATCCGAGACGCTGGTGCGTATCGACGCCCACGGCGCTGCGGAACCTTTCGACCCCCACTCCACCAGCGCGTTTCAGCGGCGCATGGATCGCGCGCCTGCTTGGTTTTGCTCGTTTCTTGCTGGAAACACCCGAGAAAAAACGCGTTTTCGCACCGAACTGGCAACCATGCGGGGCTCCGTGGTCTGGCTCATCCGCCAGCGTCGGCAAGGCGCTTGGACCGTCACCGAACGGGCCCATCTGCGCGAAGTAATGCGCTCGGCCTCCTCAGTGAGTCCCTATCTGATCATCTGGGTGGTGCCCGGATCGATGCTGCTCTTGCCATTTCTGGCCTGGTTCATGGACCGACGCCGCAGGCGACCCAAGCGGGCCTGAAGCGAACGGATGCCACGCGAGTACCACACTTTGCAAAACCTGTATTGATACTCAAATAATAGTAATTTGTATAATTCAACCGTGCTTTACAACCTGATTTACAGGTAATCGACTCTCTTGGCTGCGCTGCTTTCAGCAACAGCCTTTCTCTCAAGCACGCTGATGGCGTGCTTTTTTGTTTCTGCCGATTTGCAGCGAAGTGTTGGCCTGCGTGCCTGCGCTGCTCCCGGGTTCGCTCCGCGCGAATGGCTCCGGGCATGGCAGATCCTCCTGCGGCCACGCACAGCGTGCATTGACCGCCCCCTGATCCCACCAGCGCCCCTCTGCTTGGTGCGGACACCGTTACAAGGAAATCCATTCCATGGCCAAGCAGATCTCCATCGAGCACGCCTTCAAGGTGTTTGGTGATGCCCCCGAAGCCGCCCTCGCCCTGGTGCGCGAGGGACACAGCAAGAACGAAATCCTGGCGCGCACCGGACAATCCATCGGCGTGTTTGACGCGCATTTCGACATCGGCGCAGGCGAAATCTTCGTTGTCATGGGCTTGTCCGGTTCGGGCAAATCGACGCTGGTGCGCATGCTCAACCGCCTGATTGAGCCCACGGCCGGGCGAATTTTGGTCGACGGCGTCGACATGGCCAAGCTTTCCGACACCGAATTGCGCGCCCTGCGCCGCAAGGACATCAGCATGGTGTTCCAGTCGTTTGCCCTGATGCCGCACATGACAGTGCTGGACAACACCGCGCTGGGTCTGGAACTGGCCGGCGTGGCGCGCGCCGAGCGCCAAAGCCAGGCAGCGCAGGCACTGGAACTGGTGGGCCTGGCCGGTTGGGGCGCAAGCTACCCCGACGAGCTGTCGGGTGGCATGCAGCAGCGCGTGGGATTGGCGCGCGCGCTGGCGTCCGATCCCTCCATCTTGCTGATGGACGAGGCGTTTTCAGCCCTCGACCCCATCATTCGCACCGAAATGCAGAGTGAGCTGATGCGACTGCAGGAGATCCGCCGCCGCACCATCGTCTTCATCTCGCACGACCTCGACGAAGCCATGCGCATTGGTGACCGCATTGCCATCATGAAAGACGGCCACGTCGTGCAGGTCGGCACGCCCGATGAAATTCTGCGCGCGCCCGCCAACGACTACGTACGCAGCTTTGTGCGCGGGGTCGACGCGGCCGCCGTGTTCAAGGCCGGCGACATCGTGCGCAAGCCGCTCACCATCGTCTCCGAGCACAGCGACCGGGGCTCCCGCGCCGCGCTCAAGCTCATCGAAAACGACGACCGCGACTTTGCCTACATCGTCAGCCCCAAAGGCCGCTACCTGGGCACCGTGTCTGCTGAGTCGCTGCGCACGGCGCTAGATGGCCACCAGGGGCCGCTCGGCCAGCAACACGCCTACCTCTCGGGCCTGGAGCCGATTGCATCAGACGCTCCCGTAGCCGACCTGTTTGGCCAAGTGGCGCATGCCCCCTGCGCCGTACCCGTGCTGAATGGCGACGGCCGCCTGGCTGGTGTGATCAGCAAGACCACGCTGCTCAAGTTTCTCGACCGGGACACCCCGCACATCGAAGCGCCGGCCGGCACCGCCACGCAAGCCGCAGCTCTGGCTGCCTGAAAGACACGCCATGACCGACACCATCCTCCATCCACTGCTCGCCCAGGCGGCGCCCGCAGAGACCAACCCCTGGTCCAGCAGCAGCGACGCCGCCGCCGCTGCGCCATCGCCCTGGGATACCGCCGCGACTCCGACCACCGATGCTTTTGCGCCAGCCGGCACCGACGCCTGGGGCACCGCCACGGCCAGCCCCGACCCGGCCGCCGCCAGTGGCTGGCTCGGCGCACCCGACGCACTGGCCGGCCAGACCGACGCCGCCGGCCACCCAACGGGCTTCGCGCTGCACCAGCTGTGGGACGGCTCGCTTCCCATTGAGACCTGGATCAACCACGGCCTGGCCTGGGTGGTGCAGAACTTCCGCCCCTTCTTCCAGACCGTGCGCGTGCCAATTGACGGCACCCTCTCCTGGGTCGAAGGCCTGCTGACCAGCGTTCCTTCGCTCGCCATGATTGCGCTGATGGGCGTGCTCGCCTGGCAGTTTGCCGGGCGCTTGATTGCTGTCGGCGCTGTGGTGTCGCTGCTGGTCGTCGCCATGCTCGGTATCTGGCCCGAAGCCATGGTGACACTGTCGTTGGTGCTCACTTCGCTGGTGTTCTGCATCGTGATTGGCCTGCCGCTGGGAATCATTCTCGCCTCCAGCGACCAGGCGCAGCGTGTGATGCGGCCTTTCCTTGACGCCATGCAGACCACCCCAGCTTTCGTTTATCTCGTACCAGTGGTGATGCTGTTTGGCATTGGCAACGTGCCCGGCGTCATCGTCACCATCGTCTTTGCCCTGCCACCGCTGGTGCGTTTGACCAACCTGGGCATCCGCCAGGTGCGGCCCGATTTGATCGAGGCAGCCCGAGCCTACGGCGCATCGCCGATGCAGATGCTGCTCAAGGTGCAGTTGCCGCTGGCCATGCCGTCCGTCATGGCGGGCATCAACCAGTCGCTGATGCTGTCGCTCTCCATGGTGGTCATTGCTTCGATGATTGCCGTGGGAGGCCTGGGCCAGATGGTGCTGCGCGGCATTGGCCGGCTCGACATGGGCCTGGCCACCGTCGGCGGCCTGGGCATTGTGCTGCTGGCGATCACGCTCGACCGCATTACCCAGGCCATGGGCCAGCCGCGCCGCGGTGTGCGCCACTGGTGGCAGACCGGCCCCGCCGGCATGGTGATGCGCCTGGTGCGTCCCGCCCAGGCGGCGGCCGCGCCGCAAGCAGCCGCTGCACCCTCAGCACCGGCTGTCGTTTCCACCCCCGAGCTTTCGTCCGCCACCCAAGGATGAGCGCCGGTTTCCCTTTCCCTTTCCACAAGCAAGGAGCTTCCCGCATGCAGAAAAACACCCCGCACAAAATCCATACCCTGCTCGCCGCCGCCGCACTCGCTTTCGGCCTGACCGGCACCGCCGCCGCCGTCGACTCCCTGCCCGGCAAGGGCGTGCAAGTGCAACCGCTCAAGAGTTCGATTGCCGAAGAGACGTTCCAGACGCAACTCGTCATGAAGGCGCTGGAGAAGCTGGGCTACCGCGTGTTGCCCATCAAGGAAGTCGAATACCCCACGGCCCATATCGCGATTGCGAACGGCGATGCCACCTTCATGGCCGACCACTGGAACCCCATGCATGCGGACTTCTACAAGAACGCCGGCGGCGACGACAAGCTGGCGCGCAAGGGCGTGTATTCGGACAACGCGGCGCAGGGCTACCTGATCGACAAGAAAACCGCCGACAAGTACCACATCACCAACATCGCCCAGTTCAAGGACCCGAAGATCGCCAAGCTGTTCGATGCCGACGGCGACGGCAAGGCCGACCTGACGGGCTGCACCCCCGGCTGGGGCTGTGAAGCCGTGATCGAGCACCAACTCACTGCCTTCAAGCTGCGCGATACCGTGACGCACAACCAAGGCAGCTACTCGGCGCTGATTGCCGACACCATCACCCGCTTCAAGGCCGGCAAGCCGGTTTTCTATTACACCTGGACCCCGTACTGGGTGAGCGCCCAGCTCAAGCCCGGCAATGACGTGGTCTGGCTCGAAGTGCCGTTCTCCTCGCTGCCCGGCGAGCAGGGCAAACTCGACACCAAGCTCGCCAACGGCAAAAACTACGGTTTCGTGGTGAACAAGCAGCAAATCGTGGCCAACAAGGACTTCACGCAGAAGAACCCCGCCGCCGGCAAGCTGTTTGAAGTGATGCAGTTGTCCATCAACGACATCAACGCGCAAAACAACCGCATGGCCCAGGGCGAAAACAGCGCTGCCGACATCGACCGCCACACCGAAGGCTGGATCAAGGCACACCAGAAGACCTTCGACGGCTGGCTGGCAAAGGCCCGCGCCGCAGCAAAATAATGGTCAAAATGGCCTCTAGCGCTTATGTATAGAGCGATAGAAGCTATATTTTGACTAGCAAAACCGGCGTCTCGCAAGGGCGCCGGTTTTTTTGTGCACCAGCGGCGTGCATCTGCGCACGGCCGTGGTGCACTGGTGGGCAATTGCGGTGCGGCACTTGCACGCTGCACCTGCTCCAGGCTGGCGCATTTTTTGCTCAAAAGCGTGCATAGCGCTTTCGCAAGCGCCCCATTTCACCCCATTGCCGCACCAAAGGACTCCATGGACGCCAGCCACCAGGGCACCGACACCCTTTTTCTCCTCCTCGGCGCCATCATGGTGCTCGCCATGCACGCCGGCTTTGCCTTTCTGGAACTCGGCACGGTGCGCAAAAAGAACCAAGTGAATGCCTTGGTAAAGATCCTGGTGGATTTTTCGGTCTCCACCGTGGTGTATTTCCTGGTCGGCTACGGCGTCGCCTATGGCACGCACTTCTTCGTGGGCGCCGAGGAGCTCGCGCAAAAGAGCGGATTCGACCTGGTGCGCTTTTTCTTTCTCCTCACTTTTGCTGCGGCCATTCCGGCCATTGTTTCTGGCGGCATTGCCGAACGTGCACGCTTTTGGCCCCAACTGATTGCAACGGCGGCCATCGTCGGTTTCGTCTATCCATTTTTTGAAGGTGTCGCCTGGAACGGCCACTTCGGCGTACAGGCCTGGATCGCGCGCGTAACGGGCGCCGAGTTCCACGATTTTGCCGGCTCCATCGTGGTGCACGCCGTGGGCGGCTGGATTGCGCTGCCCGCCGTGCTGCTGCTGGGATCGCGCGCCAACCGCTACCGCAAGGACGGGGCCATTTCCGCCCATCCACCGTCGAACATCCCGTTTCTGGCCCTGGGCGCCTGGATTCTCATCGTCGGCTGGTTTGGCTTTAACGTGATGAGCGCGCAGACTTTGAACAAAATCTCCGGCTTGGTGGCCGTCAACTCATTGATGGCCATGGTCGGCGGCACACTGACCGCGCTCGCCCTGGGCAAAAACGACCCCGGTTTCGTTCACAACGGTCCGCTCGCCGGTCTGGTGGCCGTGTGCGCTGGCTCGGACCTGATGCATCCGCTCGGTGCGCTGGTGGTCGGTGCCGTAGCTGGAGCGGTGTTTGTCTCCATGTTCACGCTGACGCAGAACCGCTGGAAGATTGACGACGTGCTGGGCGTGTGGCCGCTGCACGGCCTGTGCGGCACCTGGGGCGGCATTGCAGCCGGCATCTTCGGCAGCAAGGCGCTGGGTGGGCTCGGCGGCGTGGCTCTGGGCCCACAGTTGCTGGGCACCGGTCTCGGTGTGGCCTGGGCCGTGCTGGGTAGCACGCTGGTGTACGGCGTGCTCAAGCTCACCATGGGCCTGCGCCTCACGCGCGAGCAGGAGTTTGATGGCGCCGACCTTTCCATCCACCGCATCAGCGCCACGCCGGAGCGCGAGGCGAGCTGGTAGGCCAAGGCCGCGCGAGCGCGCGGCGCGGTGTCCGACGCGCCGGCCCAAGCCAAGCGGCTACGCTTGCACCGGGTAACGCAGCTCGGTGGTCTGAAACCCCTGTTTCTCCGGCGCTGCGCCGTCTCCATCCTCATGAAGTTTCGCCCCCTCTTCGCCGCCGCCGGACTGATCTGCCTGCTGGGCGCCTGCTCCGGCCTTCCCGAAAACGTCGAGCGGCCGGTATCGCATGCGCTGGCGACTCCTGCCGCCACGGCCCTGGGTACCAGCGTGCAGCAGCAGCGCGAAGAGGCAAAGGCCCGCAGCAACTCGGGCTTCCGCTTGCTCAGCGGCCCAGAAGACGCCTATGGCAGCCGCCTGGCACTGGCCGATGCCGCAGAAAAAACGCTGGACCTGCAGTACTACGCTATTCACGCCGACGCCAGCACCGCGCGCCTGTTGCGCGCTGTGGTGAAGGCCGCGCGGCGCGGGGTGCGCGTGCGCGTGCTGCTGGACGACTTTCACAGCACTGGGCGCGACGCGCAGGTGATGCGCCTGGCGTTTGAGCCCAACATCGAGATGCGCATGTTCAACCCGGTGGCCGGGCCGCGCGCGTCCAAGGCCGGGCGCATCTTCAGCGCCGTGATGGATTTTTCGCGTGCCCAGCAGCGCATGCACAACAAGCTCTTCATCGCCGACAACGCCATGGGCGTGACAGGTGGGCGCAATCTGGGCGACGCGTATTTTGGCAACGCGGAGGCCGGCAATTTCGTCGATCTCGACGTGCTGGCAGCCGGCCCCATCGTGGGCGATCTCTCGCGCAGTTTCGACCAATACTGGAACAACCAGCGCGCCTACCCGGTGGCTTCACTCATCAGCAAGGAAGAACTGCTCAAAATGCGCGAGCAGGTTCGCGCCGAGGACGCCGCCCAGGCCGACGATCCCGCAGACGACGCTACGCAGGAGCAGGCCCTGGCAGCCAGGCAGCTGAAGGATGCCAAGGCACAAGTTGCACCTGCGTCTGCACCGGCATCCGCGCCCAGCTCTGGGGATACCAAGGTGACCAAGCAAGACGTGAAGGACGCGCAGCAGCACCACGCCGAGCAGTTCAAACCCATGGATTTGGCGCACGCCGGCTTTGTTTGGGCGCCCGCCGTGATGCTGGCCGACGAACCAGCCAAAATTGCCGCCGAAAGCAACCCCGGACCCGCCCCGCGCGAAGGCGATGCGCCGACCGCAACCGTTGCGCCGGCCGCCGGCAACGCCGACGGCGCGCCCAAAACCGGCGATGTACGGAAGGACGCGGAGCTTTCCGAGGCCAAAGGCGAAACCGTGGTCGACGGCCTGCTGCAGTTGATGGGCCAGGCCAAGACCGAACTGCTTATCGTCTCGCCCTACTTCGTGCCCGGCAAAAACATCATGGAGGCCTTCAAGGATGCGCGGGCGCGCGGCGTGCGGGTGCGCGTGCTAACCAATTCGCTGGCCTCCAACGACGCGCCGATTGCGCATGCCGGCTACATGAGCCACCGCAAGGACCTGCTTGATCTGGGCGTCGAGCTGTACGAAATGCGCAGCGAACAGGCCGGCCTGCGCAGTGTCATGGGGCTTTCGGGCTCGGGGAGCAGCGCCACCGGCAACTCGCGCGCCATGCTGCATTCGAAGTTTTTGGTGATGGACGGCCAGTTGCTGGCCGTGGGTTCCATGAACCTGGACCTGCGCTCAGAGCTGCAAAATACCGAAATCGCCTTGCTGATTCGCAGCCGCAAGCTCTCGGCCATTGCCAGCAAGCAGATTGAAACCGGCATGCGCGACCTGGCCTGGCATGTGGAAAAAGACGCGCAGGGCTTGGTCTGGCACGCGCCGGCAGGCAGCGATCTGGAGGACACACGTTCGGAGCCCGACACCAGCTTCCTGCTGCGTTTGCTGATGAACGTGCTCGGCCCCTTGGCGCCCGATCACTTGCTGTGAAACCTCACTCGCGCGCCGCGTCGGCCATGTGCACCAGCGCTGCGCCTACGGCGGCTTGCTCAGTGAGAACGCGCACGGTGTCGTACGCTGCTTGCGCTTGCGGGTAGCGCCGGCGCAGCAAGTTGAGCCACTGCTTGAGCCGCCCGGCGCGCTGGCGGGGCTCCAAATGCGCACACACCAGTTCCCAGAATTCGAGCAGATGCGGCACCAGGGCAGGCCAGGGCAGCACTTGTTCGTCCGGGTGACCGGCATCTTGCGAGCGCAGCGCCAGCGCCAGCCCCGGGTTGGCCACCATGCCACGCCCCAGCATCAGCGCCTCGCAACCCGAAGCAGCGCGGCAACGCAAGGCGTCCTCCACCGTCCAGATTTCGCCGTTGGCGACCACCGGCACCCGGACTGCAGCGCGAATGGCGGGAAGCTGCTCCCAGTAGGCCGGCGGGCGGTAGCCGTCCTGCTTGGTGCGCGCATGCACGACGATTTCGCAGGCGCCAGCGTCCGCCATGGCCTGCGCACAAGCCACTGAGAGCGCCGCATCGTCGTAGCCCAGGCGCATCTTGCAGGAGACCGGCATGGCGGCCGGAACGGCGCGGCGCACTGCTGCCACCACCTCTGCAATGCGCTCGGGCTCGCGCAGCAGCGAGGCGCCGCCGCCGTGGCGGTTGACCACCCGGGCCGGGCAGCCGAAATTGAGGTCGATGCCCTCGGGCCCCAGCGCCGCCAGGGCAGCGGCGTTGTCCGCCATGCTCGCCGGGTCGGAGCCCAGCAACTGCGCGCGCACCGGCGTTCCCGCCAGCGTGCGACCGCCGTGGTGCAGCTCAGGCAGGTAGCGAAAAAAGACTTTGTCGGGCAGCAACGTGCCGGTGACGCGAATGAACTCGGAGACGCAGCGGTCCACGCCGCCCACGCGCGTGAGAATGTCGCGCAGCACAAAATCGAGCAGCCCCTCCATCGGAGCAAGCAGCAGCAAAGGCGGGGTTGCAGCAGACACAAAATTTAGTGTCAAATCGGCCTCTAGCGCTTATCCAGTAAGCGCTGGCAGCTACAAATTCAGGAATTCTTCATGTAGCCGCCGCTAGCCGCCAGAGCGAGGTCACTTCCGCCGAGCGCGCCGCATACAGGGCGTCGCTCGCGTCCTGCGCCTTGGCGTGGTGCGGGCGCACATCGCTGCGGCCCAGCACCTGCAGGCCGGCGGCTGCAATCCAGCCCAGCAACTCGTCGCGCGTGCGCAGGCCCAGGTGCTCCGCCAGGTCCGACAGCAGCAGCCAGGCTTCGCCGCCAGGAGTGAGGTGGTCCACCAAGCCCGCCAGAAAGCCGCGCAGCATCTGGCTGCCTTCGTCGTAAATGGCGTGCTCCAGCGGCGACGCGGGGCGCGCGGGCAACCAGGGCGGGTTGCAGACGATGAGCGGCGCGCGGCCGGGCGGGAACAGAGAGGCGCTGTGCAGCTCCACCTGCTTGGTCAGGCCCAGGCGCTGCAGGTTGTCTTTTGCGCAGGCCAGCGCGCGCGGCGCGTTTTCGGTGGCCACGACCCGCTTGATGCCCCGGCGCACCAGCAAAGCGGCCAGCACCCCGGTGCCCGTGCCAATGTCAAAAGCGAGCGACGTGTCCTCAGGCAAGGGCTGCTGGGCCACCAGGTCGAGGTATTCGCCTCGAATCGGCGAAAACACGCCGTAGTGCGGGTGGATGCGGTTGCCCGGCGCTTCGCCCAGCACGGGAATTTCGACGCCCGTTTTGCGCCATTCGTGTGCCCCGACAACGCCCAGCAGCTCGCGCAGCGAGACGACGGTGGGCTCACCGGTGGCCGGCCCCCAGGCCTCGGTAATGGCGGCGCGCCAGTCGGGCGCGCGGCGCAGGGCGATCGAGTAATCGGGCTCCAGGGCGATGAGCAGCGTGCCCAGGGTGCGCGCGCGCTGCGACTGCGCCTGGCGGTGCAGGTTGAAACGCTCTTGCGGGCTCGCAGCCGCCGCCTTCGCTACCGCACGGGCCGCCGCTTTGGCAGGCTTGTTGTCCGCGCGGCGTGCCAGTGCCTGCAGCAGCTGGCGGGCGTTTTGGAAGTCGCCCCGCCACAGCATGCCGGTGCCGGCGCATGCCAAGCGGTAGGCGCTGTCGGCGCTCAGGGTGTCGTCCGCCAGTTCCACGCGCCGCGGCGCGCTCACCCCCGCCTCGCTGTGCCAGGAGGCACTGGCAGGCACGCCCTTGGAAGTGGTCCACGCAATGGTGGGTGCGGCGTCGCTGGCAGAAGCAGGGGTCATTAAAAGAAATATCTCGGTGAACAGAAGGAAATCATCCGGCAATCATCCGGCAATGGCGCGCTTGAGCCGAACTTCCTCGATCTTCACGCTGCCGACCACGGCCGTCTTGGCGGTGGCCATTTCGCGCTTGAAGCCAGCGAGTTCATGAAAGCGGATGGCGCGCTCGTTGCGCAGCGGTACCCAGGCAGTCACATTGGTGCAGCCCTCTTCCTGCAGGCCGTCGCGGGCGGCGTCCCACAGGGCCAGACCCACGCCCTTGTCCCAGTGCGTGGGCGCGGCGTAGATGGCCCAGATTTCGCCGGTGGTCGGGCGCGATTTTTCGTCGCGCGAGCGGTCGTAGCCGACAAAACCGATCACCTTTTCGTCTTCGACCGCCACCTGCACCTGCGGCTCGCAGTACTCAATGGCTTCGCGCCAGTAGGCCTGGCGCTTTTCCACCGAGAGCGACTTGAGTTGCTCGTCGGGAACGATGCCTTGGTAGGCCTCCTGTGCGGCGATGGTGTGGATTTGCGCGATGGCTTTGGCATCGCGAAGCGTGGCGGGACGAACCTGAATACTGGACATGAAAAGACCGACCGAAACGGACAACGGAAATTGAAAAAGGAGCGGCATTGTCGCCGCAAACGGGTTTTCCCTCCCCAGCCTGGGCCTGCGCGCGCCAGGGTCACACGTCCGCGGTTCCTCCGAAACGCCTAAATGATGCGCCGCAACAACTTGAGCGTGCTGTCCAGCCGCGCGCCATAAGGCGGGTAGAACACCGAGCCGAGCGACCAGCGCGACTGGATCAGCACCGACTTCTGGTGGCAAAAGCGCAGGAAACCCTGCTCGCCGTGGTAGGCGCCCCAGCCGCTGTCGCCCACGCCGCCAAACGGCAGGTTGTCGTGGGCAATGTGCATCAGCGTGTCGTTCACAGTGACACCGCCGCTCACGGTGCGGGCCAGCACGTCGTCGCGCACGCTGTCGCTGTTGCCGAACCAGTAAAGCGCCAGCGGGCGCGGGCCGGCGTTGATGTGGGCCACGGCATCGTCCAACCGGTCGTACGAGATCACGGGCAGGATGGGACCGAAAATTTCTTCCTGCATCAGCTGCATGGCCGAGGTGGCGCCCAGCACCAGCACCGGCGCCATCTGGCGGCTGGTGGCGCCGTCAAGCGTGGCTGCGGCGGGCGCCACGGATTGGCCCGGCAAAGGGTCCATGGAGAGCACCTGCGCGCCCTGCGTTTGCGCCTGCTGCAGCATGGTGCGCAGACGGGCCAGGTGGCGCGGGCTGATGATGGAGGCGTAGTCGTCGTTTCCGGCGATCGTTGGAAACAGCTTGGCCACCGCCGCCTTGTAGGCATCGGCAAAGGCACTTTCACTGCCGCGCGGCACCAGCACGTAGTCGGGCGCAATGCAGGTTTGGCCGGCGTTCAGGAGCTTGCCGTGGGCGATCTTGAGTGCGGCGTCTTCGAGCCGGCAATCCGCGTCGATGATGCAGGGCGACTTGCCGCCGAGTTCGAGCGTGGTGGGCGTCAAGTTGGCCGCTGCCGCCTGCGCCACCTTGCGGCCTACGGCCGTGGAGCCGGTGAACACCAGGTGGTCAAACGGCAGCGCAGCAAAGGCGCTGGCCACAGCCGCATCGCCCTGAACCACGCAGACCTCGTCGGGCGTGAAGAACTGTGCCAGCAGGCGTTCGAGCTGCGCCGAGGTGTGGGGGGTGAGTTCGCTTGGCTTGATCATCACCCGATTGCCCGCAGCCAGCGCCGTAATCGCCGGCGCCAGGGCCAGCTGAATGGGGTAGTTCCAGGGCGAGATGACGCCCACCACGCCGAGTGGCTGGCGCTCGATGCGGGCGCTGGCGGGCAGCAGGTACAGCGGCGTGCTCACCTTCTGCGGCCGGCTCCAGCGCGCCAGGTGCTTGAGCGTGTGACCAATAAGGGTGTGCAGCACGAATAGGTCGGCCACTTCGGTCAGGCGCTGCGAGCGCACGCCGAAATCGGCTTCGACGGCTGCCGCCAGCGTGCCGCTGTGCTCGTCCAGGAGCTTTCGCATGCGCAGCAGGCGCTCGCGGCGCACCACAAGGGGCACGGCCACGTGCTCGCGGCTGGCTTGGTACTGGGTGTTGAACAGGGCGCGCAGGTCGTTGGAAGTCATCACAACATCATAGTGGCCGGCCGGGGCCGGACTTAGGGGAAACGCCTCAATCGGGCTTGGGGGCGCGCGGCTGCACGTCGGTCACGTCTTCGGTGCCGGGCAGCGGGCGCATCAAGGGTCCGGCGGCGCCCGTTTGCGGCGGTGTCGGCGGCTGTTCGGGTTCGGCCGGCGTCTGACCCTGCCGGCGCCAGGCAGCACGGTTGGCTGCAGCGCGCCAGGCGCTGCGCGGGTCCACGCCCATGACCCAGGGAATCACTGGCCGGCCAGTGATGCGCGCCCACAGCGCGCGCAGGCCCCACAAAGCCGCCAACAGCAGCACGGCCGTCAGCAGGCTGAGAAACACCACCAGCCCGGCCACAAGGACCACGGCACGCAGCAACCAGCTGGCAAGTCGGTTCAACACTTGGTCCAAAACGGCTTCCGGTAAATTTCCACAAAAAAATATGAGCAAAAATGGCTGCCAGCGCTTATGCAGTAAGCGCTAGCAGCTATTCTTTTTAACTCACTTTGGCGCGTCTTCCGCTTGCGACTGCCCGCTGAAATGAAACACCCCCGGCGCCTGCACCGGATCGACATCCACCGCAATCACACTCTTGGGCAGGAACTTGCCTTCCAGCAAGAGTTTGGAGAGCGGATTCTCAATGCGCTGCTGAATGGCGCGCTTGAGCGGCCGCGCACCAAACACCGGGTCGAACCCGACCTTGGCAAGTTCGGCAATGGCCGTCTCCGACACCTGCAGTTCCAGCTCCATCTTGGCCAGCCGAGCTTGCAAAATTTGCAGCTGAATGCGCGCGATGGACTCGATGTGCGCAGCATCCAGCGCGTGGAACACCACCGTCTCGTCGATGCGGTTCAAGAATTCGGGTCGGAAATGGTTCTTGAGTTCCCCCCAGACCGCATCTTTGATGTCGTCTGAATCCTGCCCCACCATGGCCTGGATCAGGTGCGAGCCGATGTTGCTGGTCATCACGATCACCGTGTTCTTGAAGTCCACGGTGCGGCCCTGGCCGTCGGTGAGACGCCCGTCGTCGAGCACCTGCAGCAGCACGTTGAACACGTCCGGGTGGGCTTTTTCCACCTCGTCGAGCAGCAGCACCGCGTACGGTTTGCGGCGCACGGCTTCGGTCAGGTAGCCGCCCTCTTCGTAACCCACGTAGCCGGGCGGCGCGCCGATCAGGCGAGCGACCGAGTGCTTCTCCATGAATTCGCTCATGTCGATGCGGATCAAATGGTCTTCGCTGTCGAACAAGAAGCCCGCCAATGCCTTGCACAGCTCGGTCTTGCCAACGCCCGTGGGGCCAAGGAACAAAAAGCTGCCCGTGGGGCGGTTCGGATCGGACAAGCCCGAACGCGAGCGGCGGATGGCGTTGGCCACAGCGGCAATCGCTTCGTCCTGGCCCACCACGCGCTCGTGCAGCTTGGTTTCCATTTGCAGCAGCTTGTCGCGTTCGCCCTGCATCATTTTGGAGACCGGAATGCCAGTGGCGCGGCTCACCACTTCGGCGATTTCCTCGGCGCCCACCTGGGTGCGCAGCAGCCGGTTGGGCGTGTGCGCGCCGGCGCCTGATTCCTTGTCCTGCGCCTCCTTGAGCTGCTTTTCCAGCTCGGGGAGCTTGCCGTATTGCAGCTCGGCCACTTTGTTGAAGTCGCCCTTGCGCTTCCACTCTTCGATCTGCAGCTTGGCGTGTTCCAGCTCTTCGCGCACATGCTGGCTGCCCTGGGCCTGGGCTTTTTCCTGCTGCCAGATTTCATCGAGATCGGCGATTTCCTTTTGCAGGGTGACGATTTCTTCCTCGATCAGGCCAAAGCGCTTCTGCGAGGCTTCGTCTTTTTCCCGGCGCACGGCTTCGCGCTCGATCTGGAGCTGGATCAGGCGCCGGTCGAGCCGGTCCATCACCTCGGGCTTGGAGTCGATTTCGATCTTGATTTTGGCCGCGGCCTCGTCAATCAGGTCAATCGCCTTGTCCGGCAGGAAGCGGTCGGTGATGTAGCGGTGCGACAGCTCGGCCGCCGCCACGATGGCCGGGTCGGTGATCTCCACGCCGTGGTGCAGCTCGTAACGCTCCTGCAGGCCGCGCAGGATGGCAATGGTGGCCTCGACGCTGGGTTCTCCGACGATGATTTTCTGAAAGCGGCGTTCCAGCGCAGCGTCTTTCTCGATGTACTTTCGGTATTCGTCGAGCGTGGTCGCACCCACGCAGTGCAGCTCGCCGCGCGCCAAGGCCGGTTTGAGCATGTTGCCCGCGTCCATGGCACCTTCGGCCTTGCCGGCGCCGACCATGGTGTGCAGTTCGTCGATGAAGACTATTGTTTGCCCTTCGTCCTGCGCCAGCTCCTTGAGCACGGTTTTGAGGCGCTCTTCAAACTCGCCGCGGAACTTGGCCCCCGCGAGCAAGGACGCCATGTCGAGCGAGAGCACGCGCTTGCCCTTGAGCGAATCGGGCACTTCGCCCGCGACGATGCGCTGCGCCAGGCCTTCGACAATGGCCGTCTTGCCGACGCCGGGCTCGCCGATCAGCACCGGGTTGTTCTTGGTGCGGCGCTGCAGCACCTGGATGGCACGGCGGATCTCGTCGTCACGGCCGATCACCGGGTCGAGCTTGCCGGCGCGGGCGCGCTCGGTGAGGTCGATGCAGTATTTTTTCAGGGCTTCGCGCTGGCCTTCGCCCTCGGCGCTGTCCATTTTTTGGCCGCCGCGCACGGCTTCGATGGCCGCCTCAAGGCTCTTGCGCGTGAGGCCGTTTTCCTTGGCAATGCGGGCCGCGTCGCCCTTGGCGTCCGTCAGCGCGAGCAGAAACAGTTCGCTGGCAATGAAGTTGTCGTCGCGCTTGATGGCTTCCTTCTCGGTCGCCTGAAGTACGCGGCCGAGTTCGGGGCCGCCCTGGACCTGGTCCTGCCCCGTTACCTGGGGCAGGCGCTTGACGGCGGTTTCGGCCGCCGCCAGCAGACCGGACACGTTGGCACCGGCACGCTCGAGCAGCGCGCGCGGGCCGTCGTCCTGGCGCAGCATGGCGACGAGCAGGTGCACGGGTTCGATGTAGGCGTTGTCGTGCCCCAGCGCAAGCGTTTGCGCGTCGGACAGGGCTTCCTGAAATTTGGTGGTGAGTTTGTCGAGACGCATGGGTGTGGTTCCTCCAGATTGCTGGGCACGTGGGGCGAAGTCGAGCGTATTTCAAGCGGTCCACGCACCGAGGGCTTGCGCCACGTCATGTTGTGCACGAGCCAGGAGCGCGCACCGATACTATCAAATCAATAGCTACCAACGCATGATGGTATTGCGCTAGAGGCCATTTAGGCACTATTTTTTCGGGGCAGCGGCTGTCAGACACCCGGCGCGGTCACCGCCGTGCTCCAGGCCGAAGGTGCGGGGGCCTTCAGCGCCGTGCTGGCGAGCGACAGCAAGTCGTTAAAGCGCTGCCCCTGGACCAGCACATGCTGGCGCGCAGTCTGGGCTGCGGCCTCGCCGTCGCCCCTTTGCAAGGCGGCCACGATCTGGCGGTGCTCTTGCAGCGACTGGCCCATGCGGTTGCGCAGCTGCAGCTGCAGCCGGCGGTAGGGCTTGAGCCGGTTCTTCAGCGCCAGCGTCTGCTGCACCAAAAAGGCATTGCCGCAGGCCTGGTAAATGAGCTGGTGGAAATGCTCGTTGGCGTAGTAGTACGCGTTGATGTCCTGGATATCGCACTGCGCTGCACATTCCGCCAGCGCGGCTTCCACCTCGTGCAGCACGGCGGCTGTCGCGCGCCGCGCTGCCAGGCGCGCGCATAGGGCTTCAAGCTCGGCCATCACCTCGAACATCTCAATCAACTCGGCAATGCCGATCTGCGTCACGAACGTGCCGCGCTTGGGCTGCACGGCGACCAGCCCGCTGGTTTCGAGCTGCTGCAAAGCTTCACGCACCGGCGTGCGCGAGACGCCGAAACGCGCCATCAGCTCCTCGATTTGCACCTGCTCGCCTGGGCGCATGCGCCCGTTCACGATGTCGTCTTCCAGCTGGTCACGCACCTGCTGGACGCGGCTTCGGGTCTGGGAGACAGAAAGGGTGGACATGGGGGTTTGCAGCTGCGGTGCTGGGGTAATTCCTAGGCGTGCCGGGAACTTGATACATATAACATGACATAAATTTTATACAACAAACGGCCGCAAGGCACTGGAGACAAACCATGACCAAGCCCTTTTTTCGCCCCCTGACCCGCACAGTGGTTGCGGCCGCCGTCCTCGCCCTGGCCGGCGGAGCGCAGGCCGAGACGGTGCTGAAGCTGTCGCACCAGTTCCCGGGCGGCAAGGGCGACGTGCGCGACGAAATGGTGCAAATGATGGCGCGCGACGTGGCTGCAGCCAATGTGGACCTGGTCATCAAAGTCTTCCCCGGCTCCAGCCTGGTCAAACCCCAGGAGCAATGGAAAGCCATGCTGACCGGCCAGATCGACATGGCCTCGTTCCCGCTCGACTACGCCTCGGGCTTTCACCCGCAGTTCGGCGCCACGCTGATGCCGGGCCTGGTCAAGAGCCACGCCCACGCGCGGCGCATGAACGACTCGGCGTTCATGAAGGACATCAAGGCCGTCATCGAGCAGGGCGGCGTCAAGGTGCTGGCCGACGCCTGGCTGGCCGGTGCTTTTGCCAGCAAAGACCAGTGCATTCGCAAGCCCGACGATGCCAAAGGCCTGAAGGTGCGCTCGGCGGGCGCCACGTTCTCGCAGATGTGGGCGGGCGCAGGGGCCTCGGTGGTGTCGATTCCGTCGAGCGAGGTTTACAACGCCTTGCAGCAGGGCGTGATTTCCGCCACCGACACCTCCACCGGCAGCTTCGTTTCCTTCCGCCTGTACGAGCAGGTCAAGTGCATCACCGCGCCGGGCGACAACGGCCTGTGGTTCATGTACGAGCCGGTGCTCATTTCGATGAAGAGCTGGAACAAGCTCAACGATGCACAAAAGAAGGCGCTGACGACGGCGTCGAAGAAGGCAGAGGACTATTTCGAGGGCGAATCGAAAAAGATGGATGACAAGATGGTCGAGACCTTCAAGGCCAACAAAGTCGAGGTGGTGACCATGAGCGAGGCCGACGCCGACGCCTGGCGCGCCGTCGCCCAGACGACTTCGTACAAGAACTTTGCCGAGAAGGTGCCAGGCGGCAAGGATCTGATCGAGAAGGCGCTGAGTGTCAAGTAGTTCACCAGCGCCCACAGGCTCTGCCTCGCCAGCGCCGCTGTGGGTCGCCGCCGTCCATGCAACTTCGCGCCTGCTGGGTGTGGCGGCGGCCGGCATGATCCTGCTCTCGGTCATCGTGGTCTGCCAGATGGTGTTCGTGCGCAGCGTGCTGCACCAGTCGACCGTGTGGCAGACCGAGTTCGTGATGTACCTGCTGGTAGCCGCCACCTTCATCGGGGCCCCCTACATCCTGCTCACGGGCGGCCATGTCGCGGTCGATGTGCTGCCGCTGATGCTGCGCACACCGATGCGACGCGTGCTGCATGCCGTAGGCACGCTGATCGCGCTGGTTTTTTGCGGTTTTTTTCTGTATGCCTCGGTGCCCTGGTGGTACGAAACCTGGGTTTCGGGCCAAACCACCTCGTCGATCTGGCGGGCAAGGGTCTGGATTCCATACCTTTCCGTCCCCGTGGGTCTTGCCCTGCTCTGCCTGCAGTTGCTGGCCGAGCTGTGGATGGTGCTGACGCAGC
>ERZ724504.380-NODE-380-length-25461-cov-5.170393_pt1 | contig 25461 bp, 19 predicted proteins | sample MGYA00376037_ERZ724504 | MGnify/ENA primary metagenome ERZ724504 (study PRJEB28724, sample SAMN07190888) | wastewater metagenome | isolation source: influent of sewage treatment plant in Hong Hong | place: USA: Christiansburg, Virginia | collected 2016-03-01 ... | reverse complement strand
GGAAATGTGCTATCTGGGCTGGCAAGAATCCATGACGCAATTGGCACAGCTGGTTAACTGACATCAATACACGTCTTTGAGCTCTTTGCATAAAATCACCTCGTTAATTTAAATGTTGATATAGTAATTTAAGTGCCTAAGGCTTCCCAAATATCTACTTCAGACCAATCCGCCAGAAATTTGTAGGGATATTCTGGCAAGCCTATCTTCGAAACTTTGGTCAGTTCTAAGACTTCGCTTTCATCCAACTGAAGCGTAATCGATTGGATGTTTTCCTGTAATTGACCGACAGTTCGTGCACCAAGCAATAAGGTGGCAACGGTTGGGCGCGTTAAGAGCCATGCCAGAGCAATATGCGATATAGGACGCTCGTAACGCTTTGCAATTGTCTTCATAACTTCCAAAATGCGATATGTCTTTTCATTATTGCGGTTACCATAGGCTTCAACGCCACGATTTGGATCCTCTCCCAGTCTTGTTTTTTCTTCGGGCATTTCTTTTGAGGTGTATTTTCCTGTGAGCCAGCCACCTCCAAGTGGTGACCACGGTGCGAGAGATATCCCGTTCTCAAAGCAACAAGGAATCACTTCCAATTCAACGCCTCTATCGAGAAGATTGTATTGGGGTTGAATCGCAACTGGAATTGAAACACCCAAAGCATCAGCCGTTGAAACGATTTTTTGAATTTGCCAACCACTCACATTTGACCAAGCAATATTGTGAATTTTTCCAGCGCGGATTAAATCGCCAAGTGTTTGAACCGTTTCTTCAATGTCAGTGTGTATATCCCACCCATGCATATAGTAGACATCAACCGCATCAATTTGTAGGCGCTTCAGACTTGCTTCTAGAGCCTTTGTTATCGCACGTCTTGAGCCGCCATAGCTACCTGGAATTTGTAAGAATCGACCCTTAGTTGCCAGGATCATATTCCCTAAACCTCCCCGTTTACGTATCCAATTACCAATGATTTGCTCGGAAATACCTGCCGAATACACATCAGCGGTATCGATGAATGTGCCCCCATGATCAGCAAAACAGTCAAGCTGGTTATGCGCTTCTGTCTCGTTGGTCTCGGCTCCAAACGTCATGGTCCCCAATGATAATCTCGATACTATTGGTCCATTTTTGCCCAATTGAGTGCTGGGTATCATTACTAAATCTGATTTCATTTCTTTTACTCCCATTTATTGTTATTGAGCTTAACGCTATTTCAATTTAGTCTTAGATAAAACGACCGAACAAGATGATCGGAGTTACCCTCTGGATCAAGACTTCCAAATCATTGCGAACAAGTACCCAGCCATTGCGCCAAAATCTTGGTAATTGCCCCTACCCGCCAAGTCGAAGGATATATGCTATTTCCTTTTTTTGCGGCATCACTATGAGATTATCTCTAGTGTGGAGGTTGAATGATATCAGGTTGTTATCTGTTGTTTATGTTTAGTTAGAGGAATCGCATCTCCCCCTTATTGTAGATACCGAGAGCATTCAATTTAAAGCATGTTTCAATTGACAGATCTCTCGGTGTTCACCTTTATTTTTCAATCCCCACTGCAAACTCAATCAAAAATTGTAAATCTGTTTTGCCATTCCAGTCATTGCGTTGCAGTTGGTAGGCGCAGTGGATGGTTTTTGGCATCATTTCTGCGTGAAAAAACCAAATGGCGTTGAATGTGCCGTGTTGGTTTTGTAGCGTTAGTTTTAAATGGGCGTCTTTTAAAATCCGTTGTTCGACGACGGTGAACATGCCTTCGAACAGGGGGGCGGCGAAACCTTGTCCCCACACTTGCGCGTTGATGGCGTCGACATTGACGATGGAGAGGTCATTGGCGTCGAGTGCGCCGTCGGTGAGCAGTTGTTTGGTGAAAACTTCGGGTTCGCTCATGGCGAGGACGGCGGCTTCAAATGTGGTTTTAAACAGCTCAAAATCGTCTCGCACAATCGTTAAGCCCGCTGCCATGGCGTGTCCGCCAAATTTGACGATGGTGTCGGGGGCGTGTTTGTTGACCCAGTCAAGCACGTCGCGCAGGTGAATGCCGTTGATGGATCGTCCTGAACCTTTGAGAAATTCTTTGCCATCGGGGGCGAAGACGATGGTGGGGCGGTGGTACTTCTCTTTCAATCGACCTGCGACGATGCCGATCACGCCTTGATGGAATTCGTCGTGGCTGACGCAGACAGAGAATTGCACGTCGACATCGAGTGCGGACAGGTTGATTTCAGCATCTTCGCGCATTTGTTGTTCAATGGCTTTGCGCTCTTTGTTCATGTCGTCCAGCTCAACCGCGATCGTCCGTGCTTCTTTTTCGTCGTCGGTGGTCAAGCAGCGAATGCCGAGGCTCATGTCGTCCAATCGTCCTGCGGCGTTCAGGCGCGGGCCAACGGCGAATCCCATGTCAAAACTCGATGCTTTTCTAAATTCGCGCCCCGCCACGTTGAGCAGGGCGGCGATGCCTGCGCTCATTTTGCCCGCCCGCATGCGCGCGAGGCCATTGGCGACCAAAATGCGGTTGTTGTGGTCGAGTTTGACCACGTCGGCGACCGTGCCCAGCGCGACCAAGTCGAGCAGTTCTGCAAGGTTGGGCGTGGGCTGTGCGTCAAAATGCCCGCGTTTTTTCAGTTCGGCGCGGGTGGCAATGAGGACGTAGAACATCACGCCCACGCCTGCAAGGTTTTTGCTGGCAAACGTGCAGCCGTGTTGGTTGGGATTGACGATGGCGAGCGCGGCGGGCGTTTCGTCAGCGGGTAAATGGTGATCGGTGATGATGACGGGCATGCCGAGCGCGTTCGCGCGCGCCACGCCGTCGATGCTCGCCATGCCGTTGTCGACGGTCAAGAGCAGATCAGGTTTGGCAAAGTCTGGGTGATTGGCGGCCAATTCGACGATTTCGGGTGATAAGCCGTAGCCATAATCGAAGCGGTTGGGCACGAGGAAGTCGACGTGTGCGCCCAGCGCGCGTAAACCGCGCAAGCCAACGGCACAGGCGGTCGCGCCGTCGCAGTCGTAGTCGGCGATGATGACGAGGTGTTTGTGTTGCTCGATCGCATCGGCAAGGAGGCGGGCGGCGGTGTCAATGCCCAGTAAACCTTCTGGGGCAAGCAGACCCGCCAGTTCAAGTCGCGCATCAGCGGCATCGTCGATGCCCCGTGAGGCAAGCAGGCGGGCGAGTAAAGGCGAGTGCCCTGAAGCTTGGAGGTGACTGGCGGCAGCGGGATTGTTTGGGCGGGCGGTGAGTGTGGTCATGGGCACTTTGTTATGGTTCTGGGAAGCAGACCTCGGCTGTTTCACCACCTGCTGCCCTATTTTTTGAAAATGAAAAGGGTTGTTTAAGTGGGGAAATGGGCGAGGTGAATCAAATGGCGTTTTATAGTAAAACCTAAATAATCCATTTGGTTGATCGGTTTATTAGGGTTTGATTATGTTTTGTGTGGATGTTATGAGGGTTTCCCGCTCAAAGCTCTGTTTTTCAACAAACGCAAAGTAAAGCCTTAGTGTAGGGGGGTACTTTGCGTTTAACAACAGACTGAAAATAGATTGAAATAGATTGACAATAGATCGTAGATTTCAGAACGCGCTTTTCTTTGTGGAAGGGCGGGTGAAAGCAAATTCAGAATAAAGCTTAAAAAACCAAACTCAGTTCAACCCGCGTGTTTTGCGATGAAGGATCACACAGCCCGCAACCAGCTCGCAACTCACTTTAGGATGTCGGGCGAACCTTCAAGGGGTTTTTTGAGCCAAAAAGTCAAAGGTTGGTTGTTCAAGCCATTGCAGCGGTTTCTTCTTGGATGAAGAAAACTTACCTTTCATGTTTTCAGTCCATGACGGTTGGGTGATGAACACATCTTGCTGCCACGTTTCACCTAAAAAAGTCATGATGGCTTGTCCGTCGTCTTTGATTGCATCGATCACTGTTGACAATTGCAAGTTGAGCCATGCCAAATGTGCATGGATGTCGTTGATTTCATGCTGGTTGGGGCGGCGAATCAAGGTGGTGAGTGCATTGAATTGCAAAAGTTTTTCTGAGTTCATCGCGCGCGCGTTGATGCCACCGTACAGCCACAGGCTGTTAATGGCGGTTTGATTGCGTTTGGCGCGTGCTTGGTTGATGGGATGTTCAAACCACATCATCTGGATTTCGGTCAACAGTGTTTGCCAACGTTTTAAATCACGTCCATGTGGTAAAAAGCTTTCCAATTGGTCGCTTTGTGCCAATTGTAAGCTGGGTGCATGGTAATCAAAATGATCCATGGTGCGGATGTACCATGTGTTTGCAGAGGCCACATGAATGTGCCAACCCAGTTCTGCCAATTTGGGTGCGATGCTGGCCAGCAGCACTTTGGCTTCTTCAATGCTGATGTCGCCATCGTTTAAAACCACTAAATTCACATGGTCTCGGCCTGCACGCCAATGCACGGGCGATAAGGAAAACCATTGGGCAAATGTTTTATCGGCCAGGTCTTTGATTGCAGCAGGGATGTGATGAGCCACCGCTTGCATCAGCGAGACGCCGGTGTCGATGGGCAAGCCAATTTGCTCAAGGACATACGCATCGTGTGCGTTGTTGGGGCAATCATCGGGAAAAATAGTCGCTGTGCGGCGCATGTTCATTTTGTCCAGTTGAGCCAATACAGGGTAAGTCGTGCGCCAATCATAATGGGCACCGATGTTGGCGTTTTTGGCAACAGCGAAAGCCAAAGCATCTGGGTCAAGGGTGATGTGTTCAAAAACAGCAGGAATATGGAGACTCATGGGCAATAACCATCTCATCAAAGTCAAGTGGGCATCAAATCGGTTGAAAAAGCCAACAGGACGGGGAAAAATAACCTGTACATGATAAACTATTGCCTGGTTTTTGGTTTTGAAATTGTGTGCTTTTCAGAACGCAGGGCGTGGTTTTTTATTTGGTTTTATTGTTTTTTATTCGTTTCATTAAGGGCAGCATGAAGCATTCATTTGAGTGGTTGTTGGGTTGGCGTTACACACGTGCGTCACGGGGCGCAACGAAAAATCGTTTTATCTCTTTCATTTCTGCATTGTCAATGGTTGGCATTGTGTTGGGCGTGGCGGCTTTAATCATCGTCTTGTCGGTGATGAATGGTTTTCAACATGAGGTGCGAGAGCGCATGTTGTCGGTGATTCCGCATGTACAAGTGTACCCAGCACCCGACACCCCCGAAGGTTGGGAAGCCCCATTGGCACAAAGCATTGAGAAAAACAAAGAGGTGGTCGGCATTGCACCGTACATGAGCAGCCAGTCGATTGTCTTGCAGGATGGCGAAATGGTCGGTGTCAAAGTTGAAGGCATTGATCCCACCCAAGAGGGCAAAGTGTCTGAGGTGCCGAAAAAAATCATCCAAGGCAATTTGGCTGATTTAAAAGAAGGTGAATTTAACATTGTGCTGGGTGTTGAATTGGCCCGTCGTTTGGGTTTGGAAGTGGAAAAAGATAAATTTGCCCTTGGTGAGCCCGTGACTTTGCTGGCACCCGAAGCCAACATCACGGTGGCGGGCGCGATGCCGCGCATGCGTCCATTTAACGTGGTGGGCATCATCAAAGCAGGGCATTTTGAAATCGACAATTCATATGCTTACGTCAATGTGAATGATGCCAAAAAACTGTTTCACGAAGGCAACATGGGCTTGCGTGTGAAAATCAAAGACATGGATCAAGCGAAGGCTGTTGGGCGTTGGATTGAAGACAATGCCAGTCAGCCCGTGCTCACGCAGGATTGGACATCGATTAACCCAACATGGTTCTCTGCGGTGAAAACTGAAAAAACCATGATGACCATCATTCTGCTCATCATCGCGATTGTGGCGGGTTTTAATTTGGTGTCAATGTTGGTCATGACGGTCAATGAGAAACAGGCTGATATTGCCATCTTGCGAACCCAAGGCGCATCACGTCGCAGCATCATGCAGATTTTTATGATCCAAGGGGCATTGATTGGCGGGCTGGGGACGCTGATTGGTGTGGTGCTCGGTGTGTTGGCGGCGTGGAATATTGGCTCCATTGTGCATGGTTTGGAATTGCTGTTTCATTTTGAAGCTTTACCTCAAGGGCAGTATTTCATCAGTCGCATGCCATCGGAAGTGCGTTTGAGTGAAGTGGTGTCGATTGCGCTGATGAGTTTTGTTCTGAGCCTATTGGCAACGATTTACCCAAGTCGCAAAGCGGCGGCGGTTGAGCCTGCGAAAGCTTTGCGGTATGAGTGAGTTAGAGTGACATTGCAGAATGACATTGAAAAACATTGAATGATGTTGGCAATCAAAAACTGACACAATGCACTTTCAAGCCCCTTCATTGATCATGCATCACCCATGCATCAATCATGTGGCGGGAAACAGCTGAAATATAAAATGAATACACAATGAATTGGACGATGGAATATGTTTGAATCCACAGTTTTGCACGCCAGTGGTGTGGCGAAAAAGTTTAAAGACAATGCGCTGGATGTTGAGGTGTTGCGTGATGTGTCCATCGATGTCAAACGCGGGGAATGCGTTGCCATCATTGGTGCATCGGGTTCAGGTAAATCGACCTTGTTGCATGTTTTGGGTGGTTTGGATGTGCCTGATGCTGGCGAGGTGAGTTTGTTGGGGAAATCGTATTCGAGTTTATCTGACGATGCACGCAACAGTGTGCGCAATTTGCACCTTGGTTTTGTCTACCAGTTTCATCATTTGTTGCCAGAGTTGTCGGCGTTGGATAATGTGGCCATGCCTTTGATGATCCGTCGCATGAGCAAAACCGATGCCCGTGTCCGCGCACAAGCCATGTTGGCTCAAGTGGGGCTGGGTGAACGCACCACGCATTTACCGAGTCAGTTGTCAGGCGGTGAGCGGCAGCGTGTCGCCATCGCACGTGCGCTCGTGACTGAGCCTGCATGTGTCCTCGCCGATGAGCCGACTGGTAATTTGGATCGTGGCACGGCGGGACAAGTTTTTGCACTGGTGCGCCAATTGGCACGTGATTTGGGCATTGCGTTTGTATTGGTGTCGCATGATTTAAATCTGGCGGCAGAGTGCGATCGTGTGTTGCAGCTGGATGCAGGTGTGTTGCAGGACACCCTTTTGGCGTAGATGTACACCCCACATTGGATGTTCGTGGCGCTGCAATGAGATTTACATTTGGATGTTTTTTTTAGCATCGTTCGTTGAAGCATCGCAAAAAAGCGTTCGTTGTTGGTTTTTTATGGTCAGGAAAAGATGAGCTGGATCGATACCCATGTGCATTTTGATGCCCCAGAGTTCGATGCGACACGCACCGATGACTGGGTGCGCGCACGGGCATCTGGCGTGGTGGCTCAAGTGGTGCCGGCTGTCGCGCCATTTAACTTTAATACCGTACGCGACATGGCGGATGCTCATGCGGGGACGGCGTATGCGCTGGGGATTCACCCAATGTATGTGAACCCCTTGGATCCCACTGAGGCACTCTCTGCTTTGCGTGTGGCTTTGGAAAAGAACATCCATGATTCGCGGTTGGTGGCGGTTGGTGAGGTGGGTTTGGATGGTTTTGTTAAAACCATTGATCAAGAGAAACAGCTTTATTTTTTTCAAGCACAGTTGAAATTGGCGAGAGAGTTTGATTTGCCCGTGTTGTTGCATGTACGTCATGCGCAGGACACGGTGATTAAATATCTGCGTCAGTTCAATGTGCGGCAAGGCATTGCCCATGCTTTTAATGGCAGCTTTTCGCAGGCTGAGGCCTATCTGAAGCAAGGCTTACATCTTGGTTTTGGCGGCATGATGACGTTTTCACGCTCATTGCAAATCCGTCGTTTGGCTGCGGAGTTGCCGATTGAATGCATGGTGCTTGAAACCGATGCCCCCGATATGTCACCATCATGGGCGTATAAAGAGAATAATTATTCGCATTATTTGCCACGGATTGCTGAAAGCCTGATGGACTTGCGTGGTTTGGAGGCGGAGGCACTGAGTGAGCAACTGAGGCGCAATACTGTGCAAGTGTTGCCAAGATTGACTGCAATGATTGAAGTTTGACTCATCTCGCTCCGATGGCGTGCTAAACGGCCACTGGATTCCCACTTGCGCGGAATGATGGATTTTTTTGCTGCTTTTGTGTTGTTTGAATGATGTGTCAACAGGCTTCTATTTTTTGAAAAGTGAAATATGCGGGCTCAATGGCGTTTGGTGTTGGTGACGTTGTGGATGGTGGCGTGTTTAACTGCAGCGCACCAAGTGCGGGCATTGTTCTCAATCGAGACATTGTGGGTGTTGTTGGCCGTGGCTGTGTTGTGTGTCTTATTGCTTTGTTCAAACGTATTTCTATTCCTTAAAAAATCCAAATGGATTCATTTCCCCGTTGTCTTGTTGGCTGTGACGTGCTTGACGGTGGCTTATGCCCAAGCACGGGCATGGCACCGTTTACATGAAGCCATTCAACCCTCATGGGTTGGGCACACGGTGTCGGTGCAAGGTCGCATTGACAGCATCCCCACACGCACGCCATTTGGTGTGCGTTTTCTTTTTAAACCAATTGCCTCTCAGCAGAATGTCGAGGTGCAATCGGCGGTGAGTGAAGGTACATTGCCAAGCCAAATCAGTACGGCGTGGTACGAGGATGATCTGCCTGTGACGGGAGCGGGCGCACTGCGTGTGGGGCAAGTTTGGTCTTTGCCTTTGGGTTTGAAGCCCCCTCACGCAACACAAAATCCAGGTGTGTTTGATCAGGAGCGCTATTGGTTTGCAAACGATGTGCGCGGTTTGGCGACGGTGCGGGTCAATCAGGAAACGGCTTTGGATGCGCATCCCAAAGCCATGGGCATGGAAACGACCTTTTGGAGTGCTCTGCAAAATACACGTGCGTGGGCTTTGCATCAGTTGGATGCCCGATTGATTGGGCATGATGAGGCGGTCACAGCGGTATTGAAAGCCTTGACATTTGGTGATCAAAGTGAGATTTCAAACACTCAATGGATGCTGTTTCAGCAAACGGGTGTGACTCATTTGGTGAGCATTTCAGGTGTGCACATCACGATGCTGGCGATGTTGGTGGCTTGGTTGACTCAGCAGTTATGGCGGCGTTCGTTAACGTTGTGTGCGTGGATGCCGAGTTTGTACGCAGCGCAATGGCTGGGTTTGGCCGTGGCATGGGCGTATGCTTTGCTGGCTGGTTGGGCATTGCCCGCACAACGAACGGTGGTGATGTTGGCGATTTGGTTGCTACTGTCACGGTTGGGGGTCGCGAGTTCTGGGGCGCGGGTGTTATGCTTTGCGCTCTGGGGTGTGCTGTGGTTTGATCCTTTTGCTGTGTTATCGATCAGTTTTTGGTTGTCGTTTGGCGCGGTGGCGTGGTTGATTTTGGCTTTAAATGGTGGTGAGCAAGCGGATGGCTTGAGCGGATCACGGGCTGAAACAAACGGCACACACAAATGGTTGTCTGTTGTGGGTGGGCAATTGGCGATTGGTTTGGCTTTGTTGCCTGCCACGCTGTATTTTTTTCATCAAGCATCATTGTTGGGGGTGGCGGTCAATCTTATTGCGATCCCATTGGTCAGTGGTGTGCTCACGCCTTTGCTGCTGTTGGCTTGTGCATTGAGCTTTGGTTTGGGCTGGACATGGCCGTTGCTTTGGGCACATGCCTTGTTGAATAAGGCATTAACGGCGTTGTCATGGTTGGCGGATGTGAGCCCAGATGGACTTTGGACGCATGCATTAACGTGGTGGCAAGTGATTGCCTTGGCTGGGTTGAGCATTGCATGGGTGATTGCCATGCGCCAACAACGTTGGATCTGGTCAAGTGGCTGTGCGGCCGCAGTGGTTGCTGTTTTAGCGATGCCTCGTTTGGATGGCGTGATTGCGAATGGGCAGGTGCGCGTGCATGTGTTGGATATTGGGCAAGGCAGCGCGGTGTTGTTACAAACCGCGCATCACAATTGGCTGTACGATGCGGGGCCAAAGTATGGTGAGGACTCAGATGCGGGTGTGCGCGTGATTGTGCCGTATTTGCGCGAAATGGGTGTTGAGCGTTTGGATGGTTTGGTGTTGAGCCACAACGATGCCGACCATACGGGTGGTGCGGGCAGTGTGTCGCGTGCGGTACAGGTTGATCAGCTGCTGGCTTCGATGCCAGCAGCTCGCATTGCAGAGATGGGGGTGAAAGCGTCAACGGTACAATTGTGTTTGGCTGGGCAGACTTGGACAGTGGATGGCGTGCGATTGAGCATCCTCAGTCCCGACCAAGCGACAGTGCAGGATGCTCAGTTGGCGGATAATCCCAAAAGCTGTGTGCTGCGTGTTGATGCAGACTCAGGGGCTTTGAAGAGCCTGTTGCTCACGGGCGATATTGATGCTTTACAGGAGGCAAAATTGGTGGTGTCGCCAGCAGGTGGTGTGCGCGATTGGCATGCCGATGTGTTGCTGATGCCGCACCATGGGAGTGGCGGCAGTTCCAGTGCACCCTTCATTGAAGCAAGCTCGCCTCGATGGGCGATCGCACAATCGGGTTACCTCAATCCCTTTCATCATCCACATCCGCTTGTGTGGGCGCGCTATCAAGCGGCAGGCGCTGAAGTGTCAAATACGGTGCATTCTGGTGCATTGAGTTTTTGTCTCGGTTGCGCCACTTCAGAAGCGGATCATTGGCGAGAGTCTGGGCGTTGGTATGGTTGGGATTAAAACATGAATTCTACCTACGAGGGAACGACGGTTTTGAATGCGAAAGCGAGAACCTCTGCAAAAAGACTTTTTATGTGTTCTGCGTAACGTCAGTTATTAAGCACCGTTATTAAGCACGGTGATTAAATAACTAAGCAGGTTAAGCGATTGAGGGGCATTCTGGTTTTGCAAAGCAATGGTGAATCTGCTATTGTCTTAAAAATATTTAAATGGATGTGCAGGGCACTGTGTGTGCATTCAAAAACGGCCTCGGTTTTCGCTTTGGCCACAAAATAACTTCAAATACAATTGGATCAAAAGTAAATTTTTACTTTTAAAAAAGGACAGTATGGGCATGCAACAACAGTACGATGTGGTCATCGTGGGTTCAGGTTTAGCGGGGATGAGCGCGGCGTTATCGCTCGCGCCCTTTTTGAAAGTGGCGCTGTTGTCAAAAGGTCAATTGCTCAGCGGCTCAAGCGATTGGGCGCAAGGAGGCATTGCTGCCGTGATGGGCGCTGATGACAGCATTGACAATCATTATGACGACACGATGGTTGCCGGTGCTCAGTTGGGCGAAGCCGATGCTGTCCGCTTTGTTGTGGAGAATGCACCCGCTGCCATCAATTGGCTGATCGACGAAGGCGTGCCATTCACGCGCGAAGAAGGTCATTTGCACCTGACCCGTGAAGGTGGGCACAGCCATCGCCGCATTGTGCATGCGGCTGATGCGACGGGTCATGCGATTCAATCGACTTTGATTGAAAAGGTGCGGGCGCACCAGAACATCACTGTTTTAGAACACCACATTGCTGTTGACTTGGTCACAGGCAAACACGTCGCATCTCAGGGGGAAGTGCTGTCAGGCAGTGACATGCACCGCTGTTATGGCGTTTATGCTTTGGACAATGCGACGGGGCAAATACATGCTCTGGGCGCAGCGCACACGTTGTTGGCAACGGGTGGAGCGGGTAAGGTGTATTTGTACACCACCAACCCTGACAGTGCGTCGGGCGACGGCATTGCCATGGCATGGCGTGCGGGATGCCGCGTGGCCAATATGGAGTTCATGCAATTTCACCCAACATGTTTGTTTCATCCGCATGCCAAATCGTTTTTAATCAGCGAGGCGTTGCGGGGCGAGGGCGGTATTTTGCGTTTGCCTGCCAAAATGGGTGAGCCAAGCAACAGCGGCTATCGTTTTATGTTTGACCACGATGAGCGTGGCGAGCTTGCACCGCGCGATGTGGTGGCGCGCGCGATTGACTTTGAAATCAAAAAACATGGCTTGGATTGTGTTGTGCTGGACATGACGCACAAAGAACCCGAGTTCTTACAAGAGCATTTTCCAATGATTTTTGCACGCTGCTTGGAGCTCGGTATTGACATGCGCACCACGCCGATTCCAGTCGTTCCTGCAACGCATTACACCTGCGGCGGTGTGGTGACCGATTTATCAGGTAAAACCGACCTTGCCAATTTATATGCCATTGGTGAAGTCACTTACACGGGTTTACACGGGGCAAACCGTTTGGCCTCAAATTCTTTGCTCGAATGTGTGGTCTTTGGTCAAGCCGCCGCGCGTGACATTCTTGCGCAAACCGCGAGTGAGCCGCGTCCATTGCCCGCGTGGGATGAATCGCGCGTGACCAATGCTGATGAGGAAGTGGTGATTTCGCACAATTGGGATGAGCTGCGCCGTTTCATGTGGAATTATGTGGGCATCGTGCGCACCAACAAGCGCCTTGAGCGCGCGGGTCATCGGATCGAGTTACTCAAAGGTGAGATCAATGAGTTTTACAAAAATTTTCGCGTGACCGCCGACTTGATTGAATTGCGCAATCTGGTCACATGTGCAGACTTAATCGTCAAATGCGCCAGCTATCGTCATGAGTCGCGTGGTTTGCATTACAGTTTGGATTACCCAAACACAGCACCCAAAGCCATGCCAACAGTGCTGTCGCCCAAGGTGTGATGATGGGAAAACATCAACACACCGCTTGCCCATGTGGTGGCGCCGATTTTGCACGCTGTTGTGGACTTTATATTGAGCAAGGGCATCCAGCCCCAACCGCTGAAGCGTTGATGCGCTCGCGTTACAGCGCGTATGTGTTGGGTGATGAGGCGTATTTGCAAGCCACTTGGCATCCCAGCACTCGACCGACCGACGCCATTTTAGGCGATGATTCAAACATCAAATGGACGCGTTTGGATGTTCGCACGCATGCATGGGAAGAGGGGGCTGAGGTGGCTCAAGTGGAGTTCGTTGCCTTGTATAAGGTGCAAGGACGAGCGCATAAATTACATGAAGTCAGTGATTTTGTCCGTGAAGATGGGCGTTGGTTTTATGTGGAGGGGATTTATCCTGAGGCATCGCAATAGGTATCAAAAATAAATCGTTGATCTGTGGATTGGGTTTTATGCTTGTGGTCAATAATGCAGTGATCAATACATGAAATGACAAAAAAAGATGCTTAATTAAGCATCTTTTTTTGTGAATTTGAATGGTTTCTAAATGGTTTCGTCGATTTTAAGGCACATAACGACGTGTGGGCAAACCGGGGTGTTCAACACGCAGGGTCAATATATAGCCATTGTCAGGGAAGTCTTTCAACTCTTCTTCGGGGCGATTGCCTGTGGTGGTGATGAGCATGGTTCGCAAATCGGTCCCACCAAAACAAACCATGGTGGGGCAACGTGCAGGCAACATGATGCGTTGTAAAATTTCGCCGTCGGCTGAAAATTGAATCACTTGCCCCCCCTCAAACTGGGCATTCCAAAAGTTGCCTGCGCTGTCCACCGCCGCACCATCGGGGCGGCCTTGATAAGCGATGTTGGCCTCTTTGGATGCTTGTTGATTGGGTGTGCTGTAAAACACCTCGCGGTTTGACAGCATTTCAGTCACGGGTTTGCTGGCATCCACATCATAACGATAGAGTTCATGTGCTTGTGTATCGGCATGGTACATGTGCGCACCATCGAGTGCCATGGCCCAGCCATTTGAGGTGGTGACACCCCAACCGTTGTGGGGAGCGTGAGCCGCCAGTTCACCGACAACCGCATGCAAAATGCCTTTTTCCAAGCAGAACAAGGTGGCGCCTGCATGGGTTTTCGGTGAAAATAAAGAGCCTATCCAAAAACGCCCTTGTGCATCAACACCGCCATCGTTGAAGCGCGTGGTTGTCGTGTCATATGGGGCGTCTAAAAATAGGGAGGGCACCACTTCTCCTGCTGGTGTGGTTGGATCAAATCGCGCTAAACCAGCGCGCAATGCCACAATGAGCCATCCCTCTTCTGCAATGCACATCGCGCCAGGGTCGTTGGCCTCGTTGTGAGGCAATTGCCACTCGGTGTGAACCCCCGTTGCGGTATGGCGGTGAATTTGACGTTTTGGGATGTCAATCCAATACCAACATTGTTTGGCATCATCCCATAGGGGTGATTCGGCGAGGCCTGAGCGTGTGTTGGGCGTGCCGTACAGTGTTTGAATGTGTGCTGTCATGATGCATCCTGTTGAAGTTTTTTAAAAAAGTGTGCGGTTGACTGGCTTGTTCACTGGGTGCAAAAATAGGGTGGTGATGGGCATCAGACATACCGTGTAAGCAATCAGGGTGTGTTTAACGCCATCAAGTCGTCACAAGGGCTTGACTTGTGCTTGACTCATGGCTGTTTCATTAAAAAGTGCCATGCTGATGACATCAAAATACGCACCATCCACTAAAAATCCTTGTCGAAGCAGTCCTTCCTGAGCAAATCCATGATGTTGATACAGTGCAATGGCGGCCGCATTGTCTGAGCGCACGGTCAACTCAATGCGAGTCAATCCATTGTCCCAAGCCTTGGCAATCGCTGTTTGCATCAGTTGAGTGGAAATGCCTTGCCCACGGTGGTCTGGGTGCACGCCCACGCCAAGTACACCAACATGCTGAACGGCGGCCTGAGGCTTGCGAATCACATCACACCAGCCGATGACCTTATTCTCAAATAAAGCAACATAATGGCTGTCGTTGTGAGCGAGGATGTCTCGATAAAACGCATACGCCTCTTCAGCCGCAGGAGCGACAAAAAATGCGAGGTAATGTTTTTCACGGGCAATCACGTCCAATACGCGGCGTAAGCCTTCAAAATGGGATTTGGCGAGTGGGCTGATGTGCAGGGGCATGGTTGATGAATCAAAGAAGGTTTGAAATCAAACAAAGGGAAGCGATTGTGAATGGGCTTCCCTTTAGTCTTTAAACAAGCTTAACTGTTACTCAACTGTTGGTGCAAAAATTGATACAAAATCAATTGTTATGCCGTTATATTACACCTGATTGGCTGCCTCATACGCTTCACGTGCCAATTTTTCGATGCCAGCAAAATCACCTGCTTCGAGCAATGCAGGGGGCACGATCCATGTGCCGCCCAGCGCAGCGACGTTTGGCTGTGCCACATATTCGGCGACTTTATCAAGACGCACACCACCTGTTGGCATGAATTTGATGTGTGGCAACGGTGAAGCGAGTGATTTGAGCATGTTCAAACCACCGACGACTTCAGCAGGGAATAGTTTCACCACTTCAAAACCAGCGTCCGCCAAAGTCATGGCTTCAGAAGGCGTGGCGCAACCAGGGATGAATGTCCAACCAGAAGCCAAAATGGCTTCACGTAAAGCGGGGCTGGTGCCTGGAGAAACCCCAAAATGTGCCCCCGCATCGCGTGCTTGTTGGAGGTGAGTGGCGTTGAGCACAGTGCCCGCACCTGTGACGAGGTCAGGGCGGGCTTTGACCATTGCGCTGATGACATCCAGTGCGGCGGGGGTGCGCATGGTCACTTCCACGACCGTTAAACCGCCATTGGCCAGTGCATTGGCGAGTGGGACTGCATGAGCCAGATCATGCACGACAACGACGGGGACGATTTTACATGTGGCGAGTGCGGCTTTTAAGGTTTGCATGATGAGTCCTTATTGATTGACAGGGGTATGGTTTTTCGTTTGTTCTTTTGCCAGTTTTAAAACTAATATTTCTCGTTTAATTTTATTTAATTCTCGTTCTAAAATTACTCGTCTTGCTACAACAAATCCGCCTACAACCAAAGTAATTAATAATGAAAGGAATTCTGCATTAAAATATGTGTAAATTAAACAAATTAAAGCTATAAATTGGGTAAATGTTACCCAAAGATTAATATGAGAAGAAATTTCGACTAAATTGTATTCAGCAAGGCAAATTTGAGCATCGTAGTCAAATGTTTTGTTTTTTGTGTTTTGACTCTTAAGCTCTTGCAACTTTGTATCAATTGCTTCCATTTCATACTGCTTGGGTAGCGCTGGAGTCAATTGTTTTAGTTTTTTAATTAAAGATGGAAACATTTTTTCCCCTATTCAGTAGTGTCTTTAATCAACCAAGTGGCACCCAATTCGGCACGACCGACGTTTTCACGCGCAACAGCAAAAAAATCCAACCAATTTTCGGTTTCGACCTCTGTGCGGATGGCATTTGGGCGGGCGGCGAGGGTGGCTTCATCCACATCCAAATGAATGGTGCCAGTGACGGCATTGAGCGTGATCATATCGCCGTCCATGACTTTGGCGATGAGGCCACCATCAAGGGCTTCGGGTGACAGGTGAATGGCGGAGGGTACTTTGCCTGATGCACCCGACATGCGGCCATCGGTGATGAGCGCGACTTTCTGACCGCGATCTTGCAGTACACCAAGTGGTGGTGTGAGCTTGTGCAACTCTGGCATGCCAAGGGCTTTGGGGCCTTGGAAACGAACAACGGCAACGAAGTCTTGTTGATCGAGTTCACCATTTTTAAATGCCTGTTGCATGGCTGCTTGACTCTCAAAAACTTTGGCTGGCGCGTGGATGATGCGATGCTCGGGTTTCACTGCAGAGGTTTTAATCACACCGCGACCCAGATTGCCTTGTAAAAGCTTCAAACCGCCATCGGGTGCAAATGGATTGTCGATGGGGCGAATGATGGTTTCATCTAAACTGTGCGGCGTGCCATGACGCCATGCCAATGTGCCATTTTCAAAATACGGCTCTTGTGTGTACATGGCCATGCCATGACCGACCACGGTATTCACATCATCATGAATCAGCCCTTCTTTGCGCAGTTCGCCAATCACGTAGCCCAAACCGCCTGCGGCGTGAAATTGGTTGACATCCGCTGAGCCGTTTGGGTACACGCGGGCCAATAACGGAATGACTTGACCCAGCTCATCCATGTCCTCCCAACGCAATTCAATGCCCGCTGCGCGTGCTATGGCGACAATGTGGAGGGTGTGGTTGGTCGAACCGCCGGTGGCGAGCAGACCAATCACACCGTTGATGATGGATTTTTCATTGACCAATTGGGCAATGCTGTATTCGGGTTTGCCGCTGATGGCCACTGCTTGAGCGACAGCAGCATCATCCAAGGCTGTGCGCAAATCAGTTGATGGATTGACAAACGCACTGCCTGGCAACATCAAGCCCATGAATTCGAGCATCATTTGGTTGGAGTTGGCCGTACCATAGAATGTACACGTGCCTTCAGAGTGGTAGGCTTTGAGCTCAGATTCGAGCAGTTCTTCGCGCGTGGCGTCACCTGTGGCGTAACGTTGGCGAACTTTGGCTTTCGCATCATTGGCGATGCCTGTGGTCATTGGACCTGCGGGGACAAACAAAGCAGGTAAATGGCCAAATGCAGCCGCACCCATCAATAAACCGGGGACAATTTTATCGCACACCCCGAGCAGCAGTGCAGCATCAAAGACTTGGTGTGACAAGCCAATCGCTGTCGCTTGTGCAATCACATCACGTGAAAACAAAGACAACTCCATGCCCGCGTATCCTTGCGTGATCCCGTCGCACATGGCCGGCACGCCACCCGCAACTTGCGCTGTTGCGCCAAGTGATCGCGCTTTGTTTTTGATGCGATCAGGATAGTGACCGTAAGGTTGGTGGGCGGACAACATGTCATTGTATGCTGTGATGATGCCGATGTTGGGTGCGCGTTCGACACGCAACCGCAGTTGATCGTTGCCTGCTGCTGCATAGGCGTGCGCGAGATTGGCGCAGCCCATGTGATCACGTGATGGCCGCAGTTTGCCGCTGGCTGCGACGCGTGCAAGGTAGCGCGCACGTGTGGCCTTTGAACGCTCAGCGAGCCGTTGTGTGATGGTGGCAATTGTTGGGTGAATGGTGTTGTTCATGTCGTCCTCTTCTCTTTTATGTGTCATTTTGTGTGATGTATGTTGACTTCGGGTACAAGTACGGTATTGCTGGGTGCTGACGTGATGATGGGTTGTCCTGAAGATTTATATGATACTGTTTTTTGTGCTGAATGCGATTTTTAGTGCAATGCCTTGATGCGGTAAAATAACATGTCCAAATACGGCTAATCGTTGGCTTGTTGTGTCAAACGGTTTATCATGTGGGTAGATTTTATGTGATTTCGATAATGAATTGTAGTAAAACTAAAAAAAAATGTCAAAATATATTTACTTTTCCTACATTTTGCGGCATATTTCTGTTCAGGAGATATTTGCAGCAGGATGCAAAGAAAAAAAACAGAAAGGTTTTGTATGAACACCCCCGCTTTTTCATTGGTTTTGTTCGGCGGCACCGGCGATTTGACCATGCGCAAGCTGTTGCCTGCTTTGTATCAAAGCTATGTTGATGGTGGTTTTCAAGCCTCCAGCCGGATTTTTTGTGCGGCACGCAGTGATTTTACTGATGAGTCATATCACGTGTGGATGGATGAGAATGTAAAGGGTCATATCAAAGATCGCTTTGATGATGCACAGTGGGGCAGTTTCTTGGGCCATGTCAGCTACCTGTGTTTGGATGCAAATAACACGGACAGCTACATTCCACTCAAAGACGCGCTTGAGCAAAACAGCAATGAACGTGTGTTTTACCTGGCCACAGCCCCCTCAATTTTTGAGGCGATTTGTACGGGCTTAGCGCACCATGGTCTAAACAATAAAGAAGCACGCATTGTGGTTGAAAAACCACTCGGCCATGATTTGCAGTCATGCCAAGAAATCAATGATGTGATTGGTCAAGCATTTGAAGAAAATCAAATTTATCGCATCGACCATTACTTGGGTAAAGAGTCGGTGCAAAACTTAATGGCTTTGCGTTTTGGCAACAGTTTTTTTGAACCGATTTGGCACCGTGACCGCATTGCGAATGTGCAAATCACCATTTCAGAAGAACTCGGCATCGAAAAACGCGGTGATTTTTATGATGAAACAGGCGCAATTCGCGACATGGTGCAAAACCACCTGTTGCAATTGCTGTGCATCGTGGCCATGGAACCACCTGCATCGATGGACGCGAATGCGATCCGCGATGCCAAATTGGGTGTGTTGCGTTCGCTCAAACCCATGAGTCCAGATGATGTATTGAATAATGTTGTGCGCGGGCAGTATACGGCGGGCACAGTAGGCGGTAAAGAAGTTCCAGCGTATGTAGGAGAAGAGGGCATAAAAAAAGGCAGCACGACGGAAACGTACGTGGCATTAAAAGCCGAAATCAACAATTGGCGCTTTGCTGGGGTGCCTTTTTACTTGCGCACGGGCAAACGAATGCCCAAACGCATGGCGGAAATCGTCGTGCAATTTAAGTCCGTGCCTTATGAACTCTTGGGCAAAATGCCTGTGGGTTCAAATCGTTTGGTCATTCAGTTGCAGCCTGAGGAATCGGTGCGCATGTACTTTTTATCGAAGCGTCCAGGCAACCAAATGCGTTTGGCGCCTGTTCACTTGGACATGGATGCTGAAGATTTCTTTTCAGAGCGCCGCATGGATGGTTATGAACGTTTATTGCTGGATGCAATTCATGGTCAACTGGGTTTGTTCGTGCGTCGTGATGAGCAGGAGCAGGCTTGGCGTTGGATTGAGCCCATCATCAACACATGGACAGATCAAAATGTCATGCCAAAAATGTACATGGCAGGGACATGGGGGCCACCCGCAGCCAACGCTTTGGTGGCTCGTGATGGTTTCAATTGGCATGAGGAATTGTAAGACTGCATCGCCTTATTGTTATCGCGCTTGACCCGTAAAAAAACTCCCGTGCGCTGTGCGGGAGTTTTTTTGCATATGAAGCTTTGTGCGGATGCATTCACTTTTATAATATAACACTATACAATACCAGTTTATATCGTTATATAACGTGAAGGTAATAACACACATGGTACGAGCTAAGAAAATGCCAGAGACCAGTTCACAAGGGGGCAGTGCGGGTGCGATGTTGATGCGCATTCAAAGCACACGGTTGCATCTGAGTCGTTCGGAGGCACAGGTGGCTGATCTTGTTTTAGAGGATCCCCGCCTGTTTGTCAGCAGCCCCATCACCGATATTGCCAAAGCCGCGAAGGTCAGTCAACCCACTGTGATTCGTTTTTGCCGCAGTTTGGGCTGCGATGGCTTGCATGATTTCAAGTTGAAATTGTCAGGCACTTTGAATGGCGATGCCACCATCAGCTTTACTCAAGTTGAGCAAGATGACAGTATTGGCAGCATCAGTGAAAAAGTGTTGGGCAATACGGCCAATGCTTTGTTGAGCTTGCGTGAAGAAATCAGCGCACGTTCACTTGAGAAGGCCATTGCTTTGTTGAAAAAAGCCCGACGTGTGGATGTGTTTGCCTTGGGCAGCTCTGCTTCTGTGGCCGATGATGCACAATACAAATTAATTCGTTCGGGCATCAATGCTTCTGCACGCACGGATGCTTATATGATGAGCCTATGCGCTGAACGTTTGGGCAAAGACGATGTGGCCATGTTCATTTCACGTTCAGGACAAACCCCTGAATTGATTGAGGCTGCCAATTTGGCCAAGGCCAATGGCGCCTCGATTCTTTCACTGGCACCTGCCAAAACCCCGCTCGCACGCAAGTCCGACGCCGTTATTGTCATCAATACCGATGAAGAACGGCAAACCAAACCAGCCATGTTGACGCGGATTTTGCAATTGGCTCTGATTGATGTGTTGTCGGTGGTGTTGTCTGTTGCTGAAAGCAATGTTTAGGCGAATGAATTTAGGTGAATGAACGTTTAGGGAATGGTTTTGTGATTGATTCAGGTGAATGAAGCCATCATGTGTTTGTTTGACTCATCTGCAAGGTGTTTTTTCTTGAAGAAAACACAATAAAAACAGCCTCTGATTTCCTCAACTCCAGTTCCACTGCGCTTTTGCGCCAAGATGCTGCATGATAAGGCTTGCATCCAAGTGTTTTTTTACCTATGATACAGTTTGCACTGGGCGACATAAGTCGCCTGTTTTATTTTTTATTGACCGTCAGTGAAACTCTCCACTTCCCAATGACTCGAGATGTTTGATTGAAGGCTTGTTTGGTTTTTCTTAGATAGGATGCCCCATGAGTAACTCTGCTTCACACCTTATGCCGATTTTTAACCGTTTACCTGTTGCGTTTGCGCATGGTCACGGGGTGCGTTTAACAGATGTGAATGGCAAGGTGTATTTGGACGCACTGTCGGGCATTGCAGTGAATGGTTTGGGGCATAACCACCCACGTTTGGTTCAGGCCTTGCAAGCACAAGTTGCACAGGTGATTCACGTGTCGAATCTATATGATGTGCCCCAACAGCATGAATTGGCCAATGCTTTGGCAAAATTGTCAGGGATGGATGAGGTGTTCTTCAGCAACAGTGGTGCAGAATCCAATGAAGGTGCGATCAAATTGGCCCGTTTGTATGGTCAACAACAAGGCAAAAAAGAGGCCAAAATCATTGTCATGTCGGAGGCTTTTCATGGGCGCACTTTGGCGACATTGACAGCGACAGGCAATGCCAAGGTGCAAAAAGGTTTTGAACCTTTGGTCAGCGGTTTTGTGCGTGTGCCGTACAACGATGTTGAGGCCATTAAAGCATATGCCGATGATGAGTCTGTGGTTGCCGTCATGCTTGAAGTGGTGCAAGGTGAGGGTGGCATTCGCTGTTTAAATGCGGGTGTGTTGACAGAGATTCGCGCATTGTGTGATGCGCATGGCTGGTTGTTGATCCTTGATGAAGTGCAAACGGGCATTGCCCGTACAGGTAAATGGTTTGCCCATCAACATGAAAATGTCAAACCAGATGTGATGACTTTGGCTAAAGGTTTGGGCTCGGGTGTGCCCGTGGGCGCGATTTTAACCAGTGGTCGAGCGACGGGTGTTTTCCCTGTTGGGGCGCATGGCACCACATTCGGCGGAAATCCATTGGCGATGGCGGCGGGTTTGGCAACGGTGGCCGCGATCGAGGCCGATGATTTGGCTGCCAATGCAGAACGCCAAGGTGCAGCAATTAAATTGGGCTTGAACCTTGCATTGAAAGACGAGGTTCTGGCCGGCCACGTGCGTGACATCCGTGGTTTGGGTTTGATGATCGGGATTGACTTGGATCGTCCTTGCAGCGAATTGGTCAAGTTGGCTCTGGATGAAGGCATGTTGATCAATGTCACCCACGACACAGTGGTGCGTTTGTTGCCGCCGCTGGTGTTCACTGATGAGGACAGTGCTGAGTTGGTTGATCGTTTAAGCAAGCTCATCAAGGGTTTTTTAAACGAAGCTTCATAATTAAATTTAAAGCATTTTTAAGTGCAAGATAAGTACTGATAAATGCTATTGGGATACAATCAAGGCGACCATGACAGTTAAACATTACCTTCAATTTTCTGATTTTACGCAAGATGAATACGCTTACCTCGTACAGCGCACTGCGGAGTTGAAACGCCGTTTCAAAGCGTATGAGACATGGCATCCATTGCATGACCGCACTTTGGCGATGATTTTTGAAAAAAGCTCAACACGCACGCGGTTGTCGTTTGAAGCGGGTATTTTCCAGCTTGGCGGTCACGCGGTGTTTTTAAATACCAAGGACACCCAGCTTGGACGCGGTGAACCTGTTGAAGACGCGGCCAAAGTGATTTCACGCATGGTTGACATCATCATGATCCGTACTTTTGGACAAGACATCCTCGAACGTTTTGCTGCAAATTCACGTGTGCCTGTCATCAATGGCTTGACCAATGAATACCATCCTTGTCAGGTCATGGCCGACATTTACACTTACATCGAAGAGCGCGGCAATGGTGAAGATGTGAGCGCCATTGAAGGTAAAACCGTTGCTTGGGTGGGAGATGCGAACAACATGAGCTACACGTGGATTCAGGCTGCACGCGTACTAGGATTCCATTTGAACATTGCCACACCCGCAGGTTATGCTTTGGATGAGCAGTTGATTGATCCGCAAGACAAACCGTTTTATACCGTATTTGAGCACCCTATGGACGCCTGTAAAGGGGCGCACATTGTCACCACCGACGTGTGGACCAGCATGGGTTACGAAGCGGAGAATGAAGTGCGCATGGCCGCTTTCAAAGATTTTAAAGTGACTGCCGACATGATGGCTCATGCGGCGGCTGATGCGGTGTTTATGCACTGTTTGCCCGCACATCGAGGTGAAGAAGTGGATGCCGAGGTCATTGATGGTGCTCAAAGCGTCGTGTGGCAGGAGGCTGAAAACCGCTTGCACGCGCAAAAAGCCATCATGGAGTATTTGTTGCGTGGTCGTTTCGAATAAATGAAAACAAAAGAAATGTGTTGTTAAAAAAAGCCCCTCACCAAAAATGGATGAGGGGCTTTAAATTGCCTGCTGTATTTTAACTTGTTGTCTTTTGTTGAGGATTGACAGCTGTTAATTCATTTGGTTGATTTGCTTTACATGGACTGAAAATTTCGATCGTACATTGCAAATGTCCTATTCATCACCATGTGTTGGGCATACAGGTTCCTTTAAATATACAATATGAACAATAGAATATGACAGACACAACACTTTCAACACGTTCTTCTCAATCCAGCCTTGCCACACTCAGAGGCCTTTTGCCTTTTCTAAAGCCATATAAAAAGGAATTCATGTGGGCAGGGGTTGCGCTGCTGATTGCAGCGGTTGCGACCTTGGTCATTCCTTTTGCATTCCGCCAATTGATTGATGTGGGCTTCATAAAGGAAGGCGTTGCAGCACGAGCATCAACACATGTGGACATGTATTTTTTGGCTTTGTTTGGGGTGGCGGTGATTTTGGGTTTGGCAACGGCTGCACGTTTTTACATGGTGTCGTTTTTGGGTGAGCGGGTGACGGCAGATGTTCGCAGTGCGGTCTATGGGCATGTGATCACGCAAAGCCCAGAGTTTTTTGAAACCACTCAGACCGGCGAAGTGTTGTCTCGTTTGACAACGGACACAAGCACCATTCAGTCGGTTGTTGGAACGAGCATTTCTATGGCTTTGCGGAATTCATTGTTGCTCGTCGGAGGCTTGGTGATGCTGGTGGCGACCAGTGCCAAATTGTCGGCAATCATTGTTGTCCTGCTGGCGGCCATTGTGGTGCCCATTGTGATTTATGGTCGCCGTGTGCGCGCGTTGTCACGTGATTCGCAAGATCGAATTGCCGATGCGTCGGCCATGGCGGGTGAGATTTTGAATGCAATGTCAACGGTGCAGGCGTTTACACATGAGGGGATTGAGGCGAAACGTTTTAACGGATCGGTTGAGTCGGCTTTTGAAACCGCAATGCATCGCATTCGTGCACGCTCAACGTTGACGATGATGGCGATCGTGTTGGTGTTTGGCACGATTGTATTTGTCTTATGGTTGGGGGCGCGGGCTGTGTTGGCTGGTGAAATGAGTGGAGGTGAGTTGAGCCAGTTTATTTTGTATGCCGCGATGGTGGCGAGTGCCATTGGTGCATTGTCTGAAGTTTTGGGTGAAGTGCAACGTGCGGCTGGGGCGACTGAACGGCTCTTGGAACTGATGTCTTTACAATCCAATATTCGTTCTCCAGCCGATCCCTTGCCCTTGGCTGTACGAACAGCTTCTGGTGCCACACTGTCCATGCATGGGGTTGATTTCCACTATCCATCTCGGCCTTTGACGCCTTCGTTGAGTGATTTTTCAATTGACATTGCGGCGGGTGAAACTGTGGCTGTGGTAGGCGCATCGGGGGCGGGCAAGACAACGTTGTTTCAGTTGTTGCTGCGCTTTTATGACCCACAGCAGGGGCACATTACTTTGGATGGGGTGGACATTGCACAGCTTAAGTTAAGTGATGTGCGAGATGCGATTGGCATCGTGCCGCAAGATACCGTTATTTTTTCAGCCAATGCATTGGAAAATATTCGCTACGGTCGTGTGGGTGCAAGCGATGAAGAAGTGATGGCAGCGGCAAAAATGGCTGCGGCGCATGAGTTCATAGAAAAGCTTCCCGAAGGCTATCGCTCTTTTCTGGGCGAACGTGGTGTGCGTTTATCGGGTGGGCAACGCCAACGGATTGCGATTGCACGGGCGTTGTTAAAAAATCCACGATTGCTGTTGTTGGACGAAGCAACAAGTGCTTTGGATGCGGAGTCCGAGCGTTGGGTTCAAGGGGCGATTGAAGCGGCGATGCAAGGGCGCACGACGCTCATCATCGCCCATCGTCTGGCGACCGTGCAGCGCGCTGATCGCATTGTGGTGATGGACAATGGGCGGATTGTTGAAATGGGTAACCATGCCCATTTATTGGCATTGGATGGCGTGTATGCGCGTTTGGCTCGATTGCAGTTTCAATCTTGAGTTTTAAATCTTGATGAGGTTTTGGGTTTTATTTTACTTGGATATTTTTTACGCATGTTTGGACTTGAGGTTACAATGGTGCAACTGATGACAGTTGTTTGCATGGGTATGGTCTTTCAAGTCTTTCGATTTAAATAAAAATAAACAAAGGGTTGTGTGATGAAAATAAACCGTATATTTTTTAAACGGTGAATTAAACTACGAAAGGCAATTTTCAAAAAGATTCGAGCTAAGCGCTTGA
>ERZ724504.379-NODE-379-length-25467-cov-6.897765_pt1 | contig 25467 bp, 19 predicted proteins | sample MGYA00376037_ERZ724504 | MGnify/ENA primary metagenome ERZ724504 (study PRJEB28724, sample SAMN07190888) | wastewater metagenome | isolation source: influent of sewage treatment plant in Hong Hong | place: USA: Christiansburg, Virginia | collected 2016-03-01 ... | reverse complement strand
TGCATTGCTGATTGGCGTCTTGATTGTCGGCGAACACATCACCACGGTCGATGTGATCGGGGCAGGGTTGATTTTAATGGGCGTGGTGTTGATTAACAAAAGAGCCAAGCCGCATGGATAAACATGTGGCGCAATGCGCTTTTCTTATTGTGCCCTACGGATTATTCTTCAAGTTTAGAAATGGATTAACAGTTTGGGTTGACATTGAGCATATAGGACACAACAAGCAAACCACATTGCACCACACGCCTTAAAACGGGATAATGCGATAACCACGGTGTCAAACACAGCAAATATTTGTGACACCCAACACCACCCACACCAACCGCAAAGAAATTTATGAGCAATACAAAACGCAACCTCCGTCTCTCTGGCCTTGAGCCTTTCGTCGTCAATGATACGTCTCTGTTCGTCAACGTGGGCGAGCGCACCAATGTGACGGGTTCGAAAGCTTTTGCCCGCATGATTTTAAACAGTCAGTTTGATGAGGCGTTGTCAGTTGCTCGTCAACAGGTCGAAAACGGTGCGCAAATCATTGACATCAACATGGATGAGGCGATGTTGGATTCGAAGGCGGCGATGGTGCGCTTCCTGAATTTGATTGCGTCTGAACCTGACATTTCGCGTGTGCCGTTGATGATTGATTCATCGAAGTGGGAGGTGATTGAGGCGGGTTTGCAATGCGTGCAGGGTAAACCCGTTGTGAACTCGATTTCACTTAAAGAGGGTGAAGAGGCGTTCATCGACCATGCGAAAAAAATCATGCGTTATGGTGCGGCGGCGGTGGTGATGGCCTTTGATGAGGACGGTCAAGCGGACACGTTCCAGCGAAAAATTGACATTTGCAAACGCTCATACGATGTGTTGACCCAAAAGGTGGGTTTTGCGCCCGATGACATTATTTTCGATCCGAACATTTTTGCGGTGGCGACGGGGATTGAGGAGCACAACAATTACGCGGTGGATTTCATCGAAGCAACGCGCTGGATCAAGCAAAATTTGCCATTTGCTTTGGTCAGTGGTGGTGTTTCAAATGTGTCGTTTTCGTTCCGAGGCAACGAGCCCGTGCGCGAAGCGATTCACACGGTGTTTTTGTACCATGCGGTGGCGGCGGGCATGGACATGGGGATTGTGAATGCGGGGCAGCTCGGTGTGTACGCCAATCTGGATCCGTTGTTGCGCGAGCGCGTGGAGGACGTGATTTTGAACCGTCGCGCGGACTCAACCGATCGCCTGTTGGAAATCGCCGATCAGTTCAAAGGCGATGGCATCAAAAAAGAAGAGAATTTGGTGTGGCGTGAGCAGGATGTGAATGCGCGTTTGACGCACGCATTGGTGAATGGCATCACTGCATTCATTGATGCCGACACCGAGGAGGCGCGTTTGAATGCGACGCGTCCGATTGAAGTGATCGAAGGGCCGTTGATGGACGGCATGAATGTGGTCGGTGATTTGTTTGGTGCGGGCAAAATGTTTTTACCGCAAGTGGTGAAGTCGGCGCGGGTGATGAAGCAAGCCGTGGCGCATTTGATTCCCTTTATTGAAGAGGAAAAAGCCGCACGCAAAGCCGCTGGCTTCAAGGATGCCGAAAGCTCGCAAGCGAAAATGGTGATCGCCACGGTCAAAGGCGATGTGCACGACATCGGTAAAAACATTGTGACGGTGGTCATGCAGTGCAACAATTATGATGTGGAAAACATGGGCGTGATGGTGCCGTGTGCAAAAATCCTACAAACCGCGAAAGATGTGAATGCCGATGTGGTGGGGTTGTCGGGCTTGATCACGCCGTCGCTCGAAGAAATGGCGTACGTTGCCTCCGAAATGCAACGCGATGATTATTTCCGTGAGCGTCAAATTCCATTGTTGATTGGCGGTGCAACCACTTCACGCGTGCACACCGCTGTGAAAATTGCGCCCAATTACGACGGCCCTGTGGTGTGGGTGGCCGATGCATCACGCAGCGTGACGGTTTTGCAGCAACTGATGTCGCCCAACACACGCGATGCTTTTTTAGCCGAGCACAACGCCGAATATGAGCGCGTTCGCCGCCAGCATGCGAATAAAAAAGGTCAGGTGATGATTTCGCCCGAAGCCGCTCGCGCCAATAAATTCGCCACCGATTGGGCGGGTTACACGCCACCTGTGCCCAAGCACCTTGGCAAACACGTCATTGAAGACATGGACTTGGCCACATTAACGCATTACATCGACTGGGGGCCTTTCTTCCAAGTGTGGGACTTGGCTGGTCCTTATCCTGCCATTTTGGATGATGAGATCGTCGGTGTCGAAGCGCGCCGTGTATTCAATGATGCGAAAGACATGCTCAAACGCATTGTTGATGAGCGATGGTTGACCGCCAAAGGCGCATTTGGTCTGTACCCAGCCCACACGGTGGATGACGATACGATTGTGTTGTTTGAAGATGAAGGCAAAACCACAGAGTTGTTGCGCTGGAATCCCGGCCGTCAGCTCAATGAAAAACCCGTCATCGAAGGCAAACGCAATCCCAACCAGTCGCTCGCCGATTATGTCGCGCCCGCACACACCCAGCCTGACTATGTTGGCATGTTCGCGGTCACAGCCGGCTTGGACATGGAAGACCGTTTAGAGCGCATGGATGCGGAGTTTGATGATTATGGCTCGATCATGTTTAAAGCATTGGCCGATCGTTTGGTCGAAGCATTCGCCGAATACTTGCATGAAAAAATCCGTAAAGACGATTGGGCTTATGCGGCCGACGAGCAATTGACCGCGATCGAAATGATCAAAGAAAAGTACCGTGGCATCCGCCCTGCGCCAGGCTATCCGGCATGCCCGAAACATGAGGTCAAAACCGATTTGTTCCGCGTGTTGGATGCAGAAAAAATAGGCATGTCATTGACTGAAAGCCTCGCCATGTGGCCAGCCTCTTCGGTGTCGGGTTTCTATTTTTCGCACCCAGAGTCGCATTATTTCAACGTCGGAGGCAGTGCTTGGTAAATTAGGCTGGCTCACATGTTCATACACCGCTTATTCAACTTTCAACGCATGCTCCGCACAGGTTTGCTGGCGTTGTTGTTGTGGGCGGCGTTGTTTCCCGCTCATTTTGCCAATGTCGGTGGACGCGTGGTTGAATTGTGTACGAATCAAGGCGTCAGTTTGGTTTGGGTGCAGGACGATTCGAACAACGCAAATTCAAGCGCGAGCATGGCAGCAAACAGTAATCCAGATGCGCCCAGCGACGCATCGCACGGGCAACCTCATTGCGCATGGTGCATATTTAGCCTGCCTGCGCTGACTTTCTTAGCGATGTTGTGGTTTGGCACGCCGAACGCACGCGGCTTCGCTAAAATCCCCTACCTTAATCCGCTGTACGCGTTAACGTCGCTCTGGCGCTGGGGATGTCCGCGCGCGCCACCTCAATTCACTCCAATATTTGTTTAAATCAGCGGCGGCGATTGATTCGCCATGCCGCCCTTTTACGCACGCCTGTTGTTGAATGGGCGGCGTTGACATCTATTTTTTTGGAGTTGTAATGAAAACCTTTTCTAAATTAAGTTTTGCATTGTTGCTTTCAGCATTGAGCAGCGTCAGCATGGTCGCTCATGCTCACGCCTCAGTAGAGCCGAGCCAAGTTGTCGAAGGCAGCTATGCACGCCTTGCGGTGAAAATTCCTCATGGCTGTGAGGGCTTGCCGACGGATACCGTCATCGTACGGTTGTCGTCCTCTTTTCAAGGTGCGAAACCCATGCCCAAAGCGGGTTGGGATTTAAAAACGGTAAAAACCAAGCTGGCGAATCCGTACGACAGCCATGGCAAGGCCATCACTGAGGATGTATCAGAAATCATTTGGTCGGGCGGATCTTTGCCAAGCGATTTTTATGATGAATTCGTGTTTCAAGCCAAGGTGAGCAGCGCGCTCACGACCTTGCTCATTCCAATTGAGCAAAAATGCGGCAGTAAAAGCATCGTTTGGCAAGGCACTTCGCATGATGATGCGTATCCTGCTGCCACGCTCAAAGTTTTACCAAAAACACCAGCAGACATGGTTCATCACCACTAAATGACGATGGAAAAAGTAGGTTTCTACTTTTCCGTATGTCCCTAAATATTGGTGGAAAAGCACACGTTGCTTTTCCATCGCATACTCAAGGAGTTACATCATGAAGTTTCAATACATTAAAGCCCTTACCTTTGCGTTGACCGTATGCAGCCTCACGGCACACGCCAAAACCAGCGTCAGCGAGCCTTGGGCGCGCGCTACCGTGGCTGGGCAGGTGATGGGCGGCGCGTTTGTGAACCTGACCAGCGACCAACCCGCACAACTGGTGGGCGTTTCATCGCCCGTTGCCGTCGAAACACAATTACACGGCATGTCTATGCAGGGAGAGGGCATGCAAATGAAGCAAGTGCCCAGCATTGACTTGCCCGCCAATCAAACGGTGAGCTTGCGCCCAGGCAGCTACCACATCATGCTGATGGGATTGAAAAAGCCATTGGTTGCGGGCAGCATCGTACCGATTCAATTGAAAGTCAAAACGGCCAAAGGTAACATCGAAGTGCTCCGTATTAAAGTACCTGTGAAAATTTTAGACACCCATATGATGTCGCATTCGCATGGCATGTGACGCACCATTTGTGATGGTTTAGAAGCCGATGCTTTGCGCATCGGTTTTTTTGTTGTTTAAGTTTGTTGTTCAAGAAGCACAAAAAAATCACACATTCAGTCAATCTGGGTAAATAGGATTAATACAAACAACTATATCAATATATAATGCTGAAGCGTTATTTACTACAAATTTCATTGAAAAACCAAAGGGAATGCATATGAAAATTAAAGCACTGGTATTGGCATTATTGGCAACAGCGGGAGCAGCCCAAGCCGCGTCTTCGGTTACCCTCTATGGTCAAGTGGACGTCGGTTACGAAAAAGTTCAAGGCGTATCACTGACACAAAATACCTACGGCGGTGGCGACACCAACAGCCGTCTGGGCTTGAAAGGTCAAGAAGATCTGGGCAATGGTTTGGCCGCTACATTCCAATTGGAAGGCTCTTTTGCTTCTGATACAGGGGCGACGAGTGGTGACAGCTTTTTTAGCCGTGAATCCACAGTGGGTTTAAAAGGCAATTTTGGTCACGTTCGTTTGGGTCGCTCGGCTTCAGCGATGGAGCGTGCCTCGGCTGATTTTCAAGTGGGCGAGCGCATCGCTGATTGGAATCCGTATGCGTCGGCAGAACGTTACAGCAATGCTTTGTTCTATGATTACAACTACGGCGGCTTTAACTTTGGTGGCAACGTCAGCACAAAAGGCGGCTACGCTGGCAACACATCAGAAGGCGTGAGCGGCTCTAAAGTGTCTTATGGTGTATTTGCAGGGTACAAAAATGCAGGTTTAAACTTGTCTGCTGCGTATCAACGTGACAATGGCATACCAAAATCAGAATGGTTTGCGGGTGCGTCGTACACATGGAAAGCGTTGACGCTTGGTGGTTCTTATGCCCGTGCAAGTCATGATAGCCGTTATCTATTTACGGCCTCCAATGCATGTGTGGCTCAACAAATGCTTAACCCCACTGCTGCTATATCCTGCACAGCGCAGTACCAGCCCGTCAGCGTGAATGCGGATGTGGATACCACCACATGGCAAGCCTTTGCCAAAGCAGCACTCACATCGAGGGATGACATTTACTTGAAGTACATGAGTCAGAAAAGCAAAATGAACGGTTCGACCACGATTACTCCAATCATGGGTACGATTACTCCAACCAGTGGTTCGTCGTTCTCAGCAGAAAGCAAAGCATCCATTTGGGCTTTGGGCTATCAACACCGCTTGAGCAAGCGTACGTCCATCTATGCTGACGTTGCGCGTATCAAGGCAAATGATGATTCTTCAATGGCATGGGATATTGCATTGCGTCACAAGTTTTAATCGCAACTCGTCATCTAAAAGTAAAAGCCCCGCACCTCAACTGCGGGGCTTTTTTATTCCAAGCAACGTAGTAAAACAACAAAAAACAAATTGAAATTCAGTAATTTGCATACAGTTTCACTTGATTTTCAGCAAAAAATGGCGCATTCTTACGCATCAGTTCAACGTAAACCACCATAACAAGAAGAGTAAAAATGAGAGACACCAAAATCGTTGCCACACTCGGCCCTGCATCATCTGATGAAAATGTATTACGAGACATGATCAAAGCGGGCGTCAATGTTGTGCGCATTAACTTTTCGCACGGCACCGCCCAAGATCACATTGATCGTGTCGTCAGCGTGCGTAAAATTGCCCTTGAAATGGGTGTTCACATTGGCGTCTTGGCCGATTTGCAAGGCCCCAAAATCCGCATCGCTCAATTCGCCGATGGCAAAGTCATTCTTGAAAACGGCGCTGAATTTGTGTTTGATACCGATGCCGCCACCCTTGGTGATGTGAACCGTGTCGGTCTTGACTTTCCAGAGCTCATCAAAGACGTCGAGAAAAACGATGTGTTGTTGCTGGACGATGGAAAAATTCGCGTCAAAGTTATTTTAAAAACTTCAGACAGCTTGCGTTGCGTGGTTGAGCAGGGCGGTGTGTTATCAAACCGCAAAGGCATCAACAAACTGGGCGGCGGCCTGTCCGCAGCGGCTTTGACCAGTAAAGACTGCGCTGATCTGATCACCGCCGCGGCTTTCGAAGCCGATTACTTGGCCATTTCATTCCCAAAAAATGCCGCGGACATGTACATGGCGCGTGAGTTGATGCGCAATGCAGGGGGCAAAAATGCACAGATGATTGCCAAAATCGAGCGCGCCGAAGCCATTCCAAACCTCGCCGAAATTTTAGATGCATCCGACGGCATCATGGTGGCGCGTGGCGATTTGGCGGTTGAGGTGGGCGATGCCAAAGTCCCAGCATTACAAAAGAAGATGATTCGCATGGCTCGTGAGAAAAATAAACTCACCATCACGGCCACACAAATGATGGAGTCCATGATTTCCAGCCACGTACCGACCCGAGCCGAAGTCTCAGACGTCGCGAATGCCGTACTGGATGGCACAGATGCAGTGATGTTGTCGGCTGAAACGGCATCGGGCGCTTTCCCTGTTGAAACCGTGCGTGTCATGGCGCAGGTCTGCGAAGAAGCGGCGTTGTTTGCGCCGATCACACTTGACCAAGAGATGATGAACATGACTTTTGGTCGGATCGATCAATCGGTGGCCATGGCGGCGATTTTCACCGCCTATCACTTGAAAGCCAATGCCATCATCGTTTTGACCGAGTCTGGCTCAACCCCATTGTGGATGTCTCGTTTCAATAGCGGTGTACCGATTTATGCCTTCAGTCGCAATGTGCATACTTTGCGCCGCTTGAGTTTATTCCGTGAGGTCAATGTCATGCCTTTGCCAGACCAAGACATGACCCATGAAAAAGCCACCACATTGATTGAATCGACCTTAATCAAACAAGGTGTACTCAAGCACGGCGACACAGCCGTCATCACTTATGGCTCCAACATGGGGAAAGTCGGTGCATCCGACACCATGCGCATTCGCCGCATTGGCGGTTAAGCGATTCGCCTGAGGTCTATCCTGCGGGCGGCTCGCACAAGGGATGGCCACGTCGTCATTTTTTACAAGAGTTGTATAAGCACGCAGTAGATTCACAAGCAACGCAACCACAAACAAAACGACAAGCCATGGCTTGTCGTTTTGTTTGGCTTCGTTTGATTTTGTTTTATTGGCATGCTGTTTTGCATGCTTTCTCATCCACCTCGATCTGTCACTCATTTATCCCGAAGAGCGCCAACATGATCTCAATTGGGTTTTCGATGCGCATGATTGCGCAGCATCCGCACCATTGCCTCTTTAATGGGTGAATCGTCGGGTAAATGAGACACCGCACAAGCGAGATGACTGGCACTGACCGCGCTCAATGTTCGGCTTTGTTTCGGGGTTTCCTCTGGTTTTGGCGAGTTCAACCACACGGGGCGGTTGAAATGGCTGACCTTGACCTCCATATGTTGTACAGTCCAACCCGTCATGTTCAAACCATCGAGGATCAGCGGTGCAATTTGCTTGATCTTGGTCGCCAACGCGTTGTGTGGCACTTTAAGCGTGAGCGTGTGCTCACTCAAAAATGCAGTCCAGCCTGTTTTCAGCGTATCGGGCATCAAGGCTTTGATCGCGATCGACAAATGTGCATTTTTTTCCAAGCGCGGTAATGTTTGCGCCAAATGTGATGTTTGCAACCACGTGTCGTTGACACGCCAGAGGCCAGGTGGGCGATATTTGGATTTTGAGTAGGGAGACATGCATGAACCGCCAGTTTTGCGCCGATTCTGTAAACGGCATGGTAAAATAGAACGTTATTGTGCATAACATTGGCAAAAAACGCGCCATCGCACAACCCATATCATTTTAGGACAAAAGCACCATGGTCAGCGGAATATTAAAGAAAATTTTTGGCTCACGCAATGAGCGCTTGCTCAAAGGCTATCGCCGCAGCGTAAAGCGTGTCAACGCGATCGAAGAGTCGCTTGCTGCATTGTCTGACGATGAGCTGCGGATGAAAACCGAAGCCTTCAAACAACGCTTTCAAGATGGCGAATCACTCGATGCCATGCAATCAGAAGCTTTTGCTGTGGTGCGCGAAGGTGCTCGCCGTGCGTTGGGCATGCGTCATTTTGACGTCCAGCTGATTGGTGGTTTGGTTTTGCACGAAGGTAAAATTGCGGAAATGCGCACAGGCGAGGGTAAAACCTTGATGGGCACATTGGCGGTGTATTTGAACGCGATCACGGGCAAAGGGGTGCACGTTGTGACCGTCAATGATTACCTCGCTCGCCGTGACGCGCAATGGATGGGCAAGCTGTACAATTTTCTCGGCTTGTCGGTCGGCATCAATTTGTCGGGCATGGAGCGCGAAGATAAAATCGCAGCCTATCAGGCCGACATCACCTATGGCACCAACAACGAATTTGGTTTCGACTATTTACGCGATAACTTGGTGTATCAATCGGAAGAGCGGGTTCAGCGCCCTTTACACTACGCCATTGTCGATGAAGTGGACTCGATTTTAATTGATGAAGCACGCACGCCTTTGATCATTTCGGGCACTGCAGATGACAACACAGAGCTGTACACCAAGCTCAACACCGTTCCCCCCATGTTGATGCGTCAAGCCACAGAGCCAAAAGCCGATGAGCCTGAGCCAGAAGGTGATTACTATGTTGATGAGAAATCTCGTCAAATCCACCTGTCGGAAGCGGGTCATGAAAAAGTTGAGCACATTTTAGAACAAATGGGTTTGATGCCTGCGAACGCGAGCTTGTACGATCCACAGCACATCACCTTGGTACACTATCTGTACGCCTCTTTGCGTGCCCATGCGCTTTTCACCCGTGACAAAGACTACGTGGTGCAGAACGATGAAGTGATCATCGTCGATGAACACACGGGTCGTCTGATGGAAGGCCGTCGTTGGTCAGAAGGCCTGCATCAAGCGGTTGAAGCGAAAGAGGGCGTGCAAATTCAATCTGAATCGGTCACATTGGCTTCAATCACATTCCAAAATTTCTTCCGCATGTATGAAAAACTGGCGGGGATGACGGGAACGGCGGACACTGAGGCGTACGAGTTTCAGCAAATTTATGGTTTAGAAACCGTTGTCATCCCCACTCACCGCAAAATCCAACGTTTGGACAAGCAAGACTTGATTTTCCGTTCGGCTGAAGAAAAACACGCTGCGGTCATCAATGACATCAAAGATTGCATCGAGCGTGGCCAACCCGCCTTGGTGGGTACGGCCTCGATCGAGCTGTCAGAGCACTTATCTGCTTTGTTGAATCAACAAAGCATCCCACACAGTGTGTTGAATGCAAAACAACATGAACGCGAGGCCTTGATTGTGTCACAAGCGGGTCGTCCCGGTGTGGTCACGATTGCCACCAATATGGCGGGTCGCGGCACGGACATCGTGTTGGGCGGCAACGTGGACATTCAATCTCAATTCATCATGGCCGACGCATCCCTGAGCGACGAGGACAAACACGCACGCATTCAACAGCTGAAAGACGAACATCCCGCCTTGCATGAACAGGTATTGGCTGCGGGTGGTTTGCACATCATTGGCACCGAACGCCACGAATCACGCCGCATCGACAACCAATTGCGCGGCCGTGCAGGTCGCCAAGGCGATCCAGGCTCATCGCGTTTTTACCTGTCGATGGACGATCAACTGTTGCGTATTTTTGCAGGTGAACGCCTGAAATCAATGATGGATCGTTTGAAAATCCCTCAAGGCGAGGCGATTGAATCGGGCATGGTTTCACGTTCGATTGAGTCGGCTCAACGTAAAGTTGAAGCACGCAACTTCGATGTGCGCAAACAATTGCTCGAGTATGACGATGTCGCCAATGACCAACGCCGCGTGATGTATGCGCAGCGCAACACTTTGCTGGACGATGGCGAAATCATTGAGACCGTCGGTGCCATGCGTGACGATGTGTTGGCCGAAGTTGTTTATCAGTATGTGCCACATGGCGTGACTGAAGAGCAGTGGTTGCTCCCCGAGCTCGAAAAGCATTTGCAAGACGAATGGTCTCTGGATGTTCCCGTGAGCGACTGGATGAAAGCCCACGCAACAGCAACCCCCGATGACTTGGTCAAGCACGTTCAAGACATTGCCGCCGCCGCCTACCAAGCAAAAATTGATGCCGTGGGCGCAGAAGGCTTCCACAATTTTGAACGTGTGTTGATGCTGCAATCAATGGATCAGCAATGGCGCGAACACCTCGCCGCATTGGATCACTTGCGTCAAGGCATTCATCTGCGCAGCTATGCACAAAAAAATCCGAAGCAAGAATACAAACGCGAGTCATTTGACCTGTTCAGCCTCATGCTTGAACGCATCAAAGCCAACGTCACAGGCATGTTGATGAACGTTCAAGTGCAAGCACAAGAACAATTGGAAGAGGCCGAACAGCACATCCTGCATCAAGAGGAAGAGAAGCAGGCGCATTTGAACTTCCAACACAGCAGCGCACATGCAGCTGAAGTGAATCATGCCCAAATGGACGCACCGCTTGATGCCGAGTTTGAACAAAAATTCCTTGCCACGGCCTTTGGTGAAACGGAAAGCGATCACCCCCGCATTGGCCGCAATGACCCATGCCCATGTGGCAGTGGCAAAAAATACAAACAATGCCATGGCCGACTGGCCTAAAACATCAACCCATCCCGACTCATTTCAATCCGCTCGTCATCGAGCGGATTTTTTGTGCTGCGCAGCAAATAAAAACACCCGTCCGGAAACCCTGATAATATCCATAAGCTATTGTTTATAATGAAATATTTGTGCAAATGCAACGCCGCAAATAACGCGGACAAAGCCACGCAAAAAGTAAAAATTAGGTATCATGTGAGAAGTGTTTGAACCCATCCAGCAAAAATCATCAATCATTCAATGCATTCATTGGCATTTTTTTAGTGCTGTTTTGCGATTTGATGTGGACACTGGTTCAAATTGAAGTTTCAGGGTGGGTCATTCGCAGAATCAGCCAAGCGAAACGACCGCAAATCAAACTCACACCTCGACTTGTTGTCATAAATGCAAAACAGGATGTTACCTTGTGATTTTGTATGCATCCACTGCACCAACATGTTCGAATAAATACCACACATTAGCTTGCAGGAGTCCAAACATGAAAAATGAAAACATCGCCGCCCTGACAGAACAAGACATTTGCCGTGAAGTTTTGCTCGAAAAATATGCCAAAGGCGATGAGCGCAACGTAGACGATGTACGCCGCCGAGTCGCTCGCGCACTGGCGCAATGCGAACAACCTGCTGACGTCGATCGATTTGCCGATGCATTTTTCAAAACATTGGATGGTGGCTTTATTCCTGGTGGGCGCATCAACTCGGCCGCAGGCACCGACTTACGCGCCACGCTCATCAACTGCTTTGTGCAACCCGTGGGCGACTCCGTCTCAGAAGTGGGCGATGACGGCAAGCCCGGCATTTATTCCGCATTGCTGCAAGCCGCTGAAACCATGCGCCGCGGCGGTGGTGTCGGTTACAATTTCTCAAAAATACGACCCAAAGGCGCAGCGGTGAAAGGCACAAACAGCTTGGCGTCAGGCCCCGTGTCGTACATGCGCGTGTTTGATCGGTCATGCGAAACCGTCGAGTCGGCTGGTGCGCGCCGTGGGGCGCAAATGGGCGTGCTTGATTGCGATCACCCTGACATCGAAGACTTCATCCACGCCAAAGACGAAGGCGATTTACGCAACTTCAACATCTCTGTGGGTGTGTCCGATGCCTTCATGCAAGCGGTGGCAGATGACACCGAGTGGGAGCTCGTGCATGAGAAAAAACCAGATCCCGCCGCATTTCAAGGATTTTACCAACGCACCGATGGCAAATGGGTTTATCGCAAAGTGCGCGCCAAGGATTTGTGGCAACAAATCATGGCCTCGACTTACGATCACGCTGAGCCAGGCGTGCTCTTCATGAGCAAAATCAACCGCGACAACAACCTGTCGTATTGTGAAGACATCGAATCCACCAACCCATGTGGCGAACAGCCCCTGCCCGATTACGGCTGTTGCGATTTGGGCTCTATTAATTTATGTAAATTTGTTCGCGATGCGTTTGGCGACCAGCCCAGCTTTGATTTTGACGGCTTTGCTGCAAATGTGGCCTTGTCGATTCGCATGCTCGACAACGTCCTCGATTTAACGGTCTGGCCGTTGAAAGAGCAACAACGCGAAGCACAAAATAAACGCCGTGTTGGCTTGGGCTTTACTGGTTTGGGCGATGCCTTGATCATGATGAAACTCAAATACAACAGCCCCGAAGGGCGCGGCATGGCGGCCAGCATTTCTGAAGCCATGCGTGACTCGGCCTACAACGCCTCGGTGGATATTGCCATTGATAAAGGGGCATTCCCACTGTTTGATGCCGACAAATACCTTGCTGAACCCCATTGTGCCAGCCGTTTGCCCGATGCCATCAAAACACGCATCCGTGAACATGGCATTCGCAATTCACATTTGTTGTCGATTGCACCAACAGGCACCATTTCACTGGCATTTGCCGACAACGCTTCCAATGGCATTGAGCCACCTTTCAGTTGGTTTTACACGCGCAAAAAACGCATGCAAGACGGTTCAAAGCAAGAATACCAAGTCGAAGATCATGCGTATCGCATGTACCGTTTGATGGGAGGTGACATCAATAACCTGCCTGATTATTTTGTGTCAGCCCTCGAAATGAGCGCAGAAGACCACATGTTGATGTGCACCGCCGTCGGTCCTTTTGTCGACACTGCGATTTCAAAAACTGTGAATGTGCCCGTTGATTACCCATTTGCTGAATTTGAAAACCTTTATATGGCGGCTTGGAAAGCTGGCCTCAAAGGCATCACCACCTATCGCCCCAACAATGTACTCGGTTCGGTATTGTCCGTTGAGCCATCAAAAGAAACGCCGCAGGATTTGTCAGGCAATTTGATGACCATCGAAAACGACACCGAGCGCCGCATCAGCCTGCAAACCGCGCCAACACCTGCGCTGGCCAGTTTGAAATACCCGCATCGCCCGAAAGCCCGCGGCGGCAACCCATCGTGGACATACATGGTTGAACACGCCGATGGCGATTTCGCCGTGTTTGTCGGTCACACGGACAGCGAATCGGATCCGTTTGAATGCTGGGTCAACGGCAATCATCCACGCGGTTTGGGCGCAGTGGCGAAAACCTTGTCCATGGACATGCGCAGCCAAGACAAAGCATGGTTGGCGATGAAACTCGATTCATTGGCGCGCACCTTTGGCGACCACGACTACATGGTGGAAATGGGCGACGAGGAAATCCATGCCAGCAGCGCATCATCGATTTTGGCCAAAGTATTGCGCCATCGCATTGCACAAATTCCAGCAACCGAGAACAATGCCAACGAATCTACGCCTGTGTTGGACGCGATGTTTGCGCGCAAAGAGCCCAAGTCGGGCACGGACGGCACGATCAGCTGGTCGGTTGACGTCAACAACCCGCAAACAGGGGACGACTTTGTGCTGTTCGTCAAAGAATTGGTTTTGCCCAATGGCACGCGCCGCCCGTACTCGATGTGGATGGCGGGCACGTATCCGCGTGAGCTGGATGGCCTGTGCAAAATGCTCTCGCACGACATGCGCGTGATTGACCCCGCGTGGATTGGCATGAAATTGCGCAAATTGCTCAATTACGCCGAGCCGCAAGGCGACTTTTTCGCTCGCGTACCGAATGCTGAAAAATCACAAAGCTGGCCATCAACCATCGCCTACATGGCGCGTTTGGTGATTCACCGCTACGCCATGCTCGGTATTTTGAGTGAAGACGGCTACCCCATTGAAGACATGGGCGTGATGATGCCCGAACAAGGCGATTTGTTCAGCGAACGCGTTGAAAAAGTGGCGCCAATGGCTGGCAAAACATGCCCAGAATGCGGCAATCACGCGGTGATTAAAAAAGACGGTTGCGAATTTTGCACCGCTTGTGGTCATGTGGGCGCATGTGGTTGAGTGTTTATTTGACGTCATCAAACCTAAAAAAACCGTTTCGTGAGAAACGGTTTTTTTCAGCACGCTGATGTGCAAATGTGGTTTTGGCCTGAATGAACACGTGAAAAGCGGATTGGAACGTGTGTTTTTATGGGGACGCAATGCGATGTGTCGCAAATGTGATGCTAAATGTGACAGCTGCATGGGATTGTGAAAAAAGTCAGGTGCAAGCGTTGGAAAAACTTGAGTTTTTGCGCTGCATCATGTATTTTTATGGGTTCGAGAGTGTGCAAGTTTTGACGAAAAAAGAGGGGGTTTGCTTTTTTTGGGAACAGATAAGGAAAAATAATGGCTTTAGTGGTGCATAAATACGGCGGCACGTCGATGGGTTCGGTTGAGCGCATTCAAAACGTTGCTAAACGCGTTGCAAAATGGGTCAAGGCTGGCCATCAAGTGGTGGTAGTGCCATCGGCGATGTCAGGTGAAACCAACCGTTTGTTGGGTTTGGCAAAAGACATCAATCCAGATGCAGGTGACATGAGCCCGCGCGAATTGGATGCGATTGCTTCAACCGGTGAGCAGGTGTCTGTGGGTTTGTTGTCGATTGCGTTGCAAGCGATTGGTCAAGACGCGGTGAGCTACGCAGGCTGGCAAGTGCCCATCAAAACCAACAGTGCATTCACCAAAGCACGCATTGAATCGATTGATGACAAACGCATTCGCGCTGATTTAGAGGCGGGTCGCGTGGTGATCATCACGGGTTTTCAGGGCGTGGATGTGAACAACAACATCACGACACTGGGTCGTGGTGGCTCAGACACTTCAGCGGTGGCGGTGGCTGCGGCGATTAAAGCCGATGAGTGTTTGATTTATACCGACGTGGATGGTGTGTACACCACCGACCCGCGAGTTGAGCCGAATGCACGTCGTTTGGATAAAGTCACGTTTGAAGAAATGCTGGAAATGGCGAGCTTGGGCTCGAAAATTTTGCAAATCCGTTCGGTTGAGTTTGCAGGCAAATACCGTGTCAAAACACGGGTGTTGTCGAGCTTAACACCGCATGATTTGGACATTAACGTTGAAGCCCATTCTGGCACATTGATTACTTTTGAGGAAGATGAAACCATGGAACAAGCCATTATCTCTGGCATTGCGTTTAGCCGCGATGAAGCAAAAATCACTTTGATGCAAGTGCCTGACACCCCAGGCGTGGCATTTAAAATCTTAGGCCCAATCGCTAAAGCCAACATTGATGTGGACATGATCATCCAAAATCAAAGCACCAATGGCACAACCGATTTTTCATTCACGGTGGGGCGTGGCGAGTTGAAAAAAGCGATGGAGGTGTTGGAAACTGAGGTGAAGCCTGCCGTTGGTGCGCAACAAGTCATCGGCGATGCGAATGTGTGTAAAGTGTCTGCTGTCGGTATTGGTATGCGCTCGCATGTGGGCGTGGCCAGTTTGATGTTTGAAACTTTGGCCAAGTCGGGTGTGAACATTCAAATGATTTCGACCTCTGAAATCAAGATTTCTGTGGTGATCGATGATAAATACTTGGAATTGGCCGTACGCGAATTGCACAAGGTATTTGATTTGGAACAAGAGGCGCAAGTTGAGTCGGTTTAAGTGGCTCTGAACTGTGTGTATAAACGCCTCGGATCATCGGGGCGTTTTTTATTTATGGTGGGTGATGTATGTCTGATGTTGTGTAGAGTGCACTGTGTTCTGTGCAGTTGCTCGTGTCATTGCCCTGTGCGCTGATTTGAATGCAAATGCTTGAATACAGTCGTTTGAGTGGGGACTCGCGACTTGATGCCCCAAAATAAAAAGTGAAACAACACGAAACACGAAATAAACACCCGATTAATCACATATTTCACGATACCATGGACTGGTTTTTGATGGCCGCGATCTGGCCTTGGTTTGCTTTTAACTTTTTTGATGTTTTGATTGACCTTTATTATTCTGATTGCCTCCCATGAAAACACAAGATTTTATTCGCCAAGTGCCTTTCCTTGCATGGGTGCTGATGCTCGCAACGTTGGCTTTTGGTTTGTTTGGTAACTTTTTAGGCAGTTTAACACCTGAACTGTCGGGTGATTTGAATCTATCGCCACAAGACATTGGTCGTTTGATGATGGCGGTCAGCACGGGCGGTGCAGTGGGGGCTTTTCTGGGGGGCGACATTGCTCATCGATTCCGCGCTGGGCCATTGATGTTGACCTATTTTGGGGTCATCGCGTTGAGTGTTTTGGGCATTGTGCTGGCGCCATCGTTTGTTTGGATTTGTGTGTGTTATTTCATTTATTCGGTGACCAGTACGGCCATTTTTACACTGGTACACAGCATCATGACGATGCTCAATTTGGGGCGTGAGCTGCGCCCACGTTTGCTGGCTTTGATTGATGTGGGTTTCAGTGTGGGGGCCACGCTGTCGCCGTTGTGGGTGACGCTGTTTTTGGTGGCCTTTGACGAATGGCGAGCGCCGATTGCTTTGTTTTTTATCCCGTTGGCGGTGATTGTGTTGTTGTTGGTGCGTCCGCAATCATTGGCCACATTGGCGAATTTGGTGCATGCATCCCCTGATGGTGAGGCTCCAGCACCCAGCGCTTCAGGTGCCACGCCGGTGGTGCATAACATCAGCGCCAGTTATGTGGATTTGATCCGTGCCCCTTGGGCAAAATGGGCGTGGATTTGCGGTGTGTTGATTGGTTTTGTGGAGTGGGGGCAGACCTATTGGTTTGTGATGTATGCTTCGACAGACCGTGGATTGACTGCAAATACCGCTCGTGTGGCGTTGTCGGCCTTCACGGGTGGGATGTTGAGTGTGCGAATTTGGCAGGCTTTTTTTCACAGCCATGTGTCAAATGAGCAGCGCCTGAAATGGTTGGGGTGCTTGGGCAGCTTGATGTTTATTGCGTTGGCGCTCATGCCGAAACAGATGAATGCGTGGTCTGTGTATGTGATCAATTACTTGGGTGGGGTGGGAATTGGGGTGGTGTTTCCATTGTTGTTGAGTCAGTTGATTGACCGTGCCCCAGAGAGCACATCGAAACTGTCTGCTTTGTTGATGTTGACGATTTTGTTGGGTTTGCAATGCGCGGGTGTGGTGGTGGGTTATTTATCAACACATGTGAATGTGCATGTGGGCTATGCGACGATTGCATTGGCCATGGTCGGATTCACGGCAGGCGTTTGGCGTCTGTTTGCGCGCCCGTTGTCGCTGAAGCCGTGATGATTTATTGTTCAACGTAAAGTAAAACCTTATTGTGCGTTTGTTGATAAATAGAGGTTTTTTGCGGAAACATGCACAAAACCCAAGTAAAGCATCAACCAATCAAATGGATTGTTGACGTTTTGACGGTCACCATTGTGAGTTGTGCAAGTGAAACGCCCCAGTTATGGGGCGTTTGTGTTTTTTGGATTGATTTGGTTAAGATTGGATTCGACTCGTCAGGATTTTATTTGACAGCCTCCCACCACGGGTTGTTCGGGTGATCGCCATGAAGGGGCATGGCTTTGCCCAAAGTGGGGGTGAAAATGGTTTGATTGTGTTGTTGGGCGGCTGCGGTGAGGCGCTGAATGGGTTCATTCCAATCATGTAGGGACAGCACAAATTTCCCCCAGTGCACGGGCATCAACACGCGTGCATTCAGGTCTTGTGCGGCTTGCACCGTTTCTTCAGGCATCATGTGGATGAATGCCCATGCGGGATTGTATTGACCCGACTCGAGCAGTGCGAGGTCGAAGGGGCCGTATTGTTCACCAATAGCTTTAAAATGGGGGCCGTAACCTGAGTCACCACCGAGGTATAGCTTATGCGTTGTGCTTTGAAGCACATACGATGCCCATAAGGTGGTGTTGCGCCCAAATGCGCGTCCTGAAAAATGACGGGCGGGCGTTGCGGTGATGGTTTGGTCGCCGATGGCGATGCTTTCATGCCAATTCAGTTCAGTGATGATGTTGGCATCATAGCCCCAAAATCGCAAATGCTCCCCACAGCCCAGCGGCGTGATGACTTGTTTGACTTTGGGTTTGAGTCTTTTGACCGTGTCGTAATCGAGGTGGTCGTAATGGTCATGGGTGATGAGCAGCACATCGATCGGTGGTAAATCATCCACGCTGTAGATGTCAGTGCCTTTGAAACTGTTGATAAGGAAGGGCAGTGGTGCCGAATGCCCAGACATCACGGGGTCGACCAGAATGGTGAAGCCATCGAGTGTCAACAGGTACGATGAGTGGCCAAACCACACAATGCTCGGCGCTTGCTGGAGCAAACTGTGTAAGTTGATTTTTTCACTTGGAATGGCGGCAGGTGGTTTGCGGTGTGTGCTGCTCGGATGAATGAGTTCACGAATGAGTTTGCTGTATGAAAATTCCCCCGTTTGCGAGGGGGTGTCGATTTCGTTTTGAAACACGCCCGCCCGAAATTGACCTGAATGAGCGCGCGTCTTCAGTTGTGTGGTTGAGGGTTTACGACCAAACTCAAACCACAGGGTATGGGCAAGGTAGGCCATTCCGATGAGGATGGCGAGGAGGAACAGTGTGTGCATGGTGTTTTAATTGTTTGGGGTTTAAAATGAGCACGCGATATCTGACAACTGAACACATGTGATGCGTGCTGGCGATTTTAAAAACGATTAAAACACACTATCACCCTTTAATCATGAAGAGACTGTGTTGTTCTTGAGCGCCAAGGCATGGGTGTAAACGTCATTTTTTGATGCTTGCGTGAGCTTGACGGTCAATGCGACGGCTTGTTTGAGGGGCAGCTCTTCGAGCAACACCTGTAAAGTCGAGTGCCATGTTGGGGTGTCTGTGCTGATTTCCGTGTTGGGTGCACTGAGGATGAGCACATACTCACCTCGTGGTGCTGGGGCTGAGGCGAGCCAATCGGGTGCCTCTTGGAGGGCAATGGTGAGCACGCTTTCATGCAATTTGCTGAGTTCTTTTGCCACGGTTAAACGGCGGTTGGGGAACAGCTCCGCCATCGCGGCGATGGTTTCATGCAGTCGATGGGGGGCTTCGTAAAAAACCAAATTGGTTGGTGTGCGCGCCAATGCCGTCAATGCGTGCGCGCGTGCCATGGTTTTGCTGGGTAAAAATCCAACAAACTGGAAGCCGCCATCCAAACCGGCCGCGCTCATCGCGGTGACGGCGGCGCTGGCACCTGCAATCGGCATCACCCGCACGCCAGCCGCATGGGCGGCAGCCACCACGCGTGCACCAGGATCGGAAATGGCGGGGGTGCCCGCGTCGGTGATGAGGGCGATGCGCTCACCATTGCGCAAACGCTCGATTAAGCCTGCTGCCGCCTCAGCTTCGTTGTGGTCGTGCACGGCCATCAAAGGCTTGCTGATGCCGTATTGCGCCAACAACGGTTTGCTGTGGCGCGTGTCTTCACAGGCGATGGCATCGGCCAATTGCAGGGCATACAGGGCGCGAATGCTGATGTCGGCGATGTTGCCTATCGGTGTGGCGACGACATATAAGGTGTGGTGTGGCCATTGTTGCGTGTGGGTGTTTTGCCACAGTGGTTCGAGGGCGGTTGAGGTAAAATTCATGTCAAGGTCAATGTTGCAGTAAAGAAAAGGTGGGAAAAGTGAACGCGCATTGAGCCGCCTTTTTTCCCATAGTTTCAATGGGTTTGTGGTCAAGCCGCCCTGACAACAACGATGGCAAATGGCTTGTGAGCCCATTGTTTTCAGAGCCCGCACACCCAAATCAGTGGGTTCAGGGGTGCGGATTTATTTGGCATTTTCTGAAACTGAATTTCAGATTGGTTTAAGCCGCACTGTAGCACGAATGACGCGTGCGCACGGTGTAGAACAGCAGAACAGAGGTCAATATGTGGGCATGGTTAAAAGGTGGTGTCGGATCATCGGCAGCAAAGACCGCAGTGGAGTCATCCCCCATGCGCACCTACAGCGCGCAAGCGGCCCGCCAAAAAGACGGTGCGCGGGCGGAATCGGTGGCGCAACAGCATTTGCTTGAGCATGGGTTGAAGTTGGTGAATGCCAATGTGGCGTGTGCACAAGGTGAAATTGACCTCATCATGCTCGATGGTGAAACCCTGGTGTTTGTTGAAGTGCGTTGGCGCAAAAGTCAGGCATACGGTGGTGCAGCCGTGTCGGTGACGCCACATAAACTGGCGAAACTCATGCGCGCATGTGAAATGTTTTTGCAACATGAGCCTGTGTGGCGCCAATACCCGTGTCGAGTCGATGTGCTTGCATTGCAAGGCGATTTAAATGCCCCCTCCATTGAGTGGTTGAAAAACGTCACTGTTTAAGCGCCTCCTGCGTGGCCATCAGGCGTGAGTACGCTGCATGGGATATAATGACTGTATTCAATTTTTGTATTTCTGGAGCAGATATGGCATTCCCCATCAAATGGCTCATCGCCGCAGGCATTGTTGCCGTGGTTGGTGCGACCGCTTATAAAAACATGGCCTCAACGGGCGCGGAGATGAGTGCGTTAAACATCACCACCATTGATCAGAAGCAAGTCAATTTTGCCACATGGCAATCGCAAGGCAAAGTCACCGTGGTCAATTTTTGGGCAACCAGCTGTTCGACGTGCATGAAGGAAATGCCACGCATGGTGCAGATGTACAACGAGCTGAAACCCAAAGGTTTGGAGTACGTTGGCATTGCGATGGCATATGACAACCCTGAGTACATCAAAAATTACGTCAATGAAAAAAAATTACCATTCAACATCGCATGGGATCAGAGTGGCGCATTGTCTGCTAAATTTGGCAATATTTTGGGCACCCCCACCACTTTCGTCATTGATAAACAAGGCAAAATCATCAAACAATACGTCGGCGAGCCCAATTGGGATGAGATTTATGCAGTGATTAATAAAGCAATCGCGGTTTAAGCGTGGTTGGCTTTGTGTCCCCATTGCGTGCTTATTGTTAAATGTAAGCAAAGGTCTAACTGATGTTATTCAGGGTGCAGGGTGTGCAAAGACTCTTTTTTAGAGAAAAATATGCGTTGCACTTTGTAGTCAACGCCGTCATTCCCGCGCAGGCGGGAATCCATGTCTGAATGGGAAAGCCGCACAACATCCAGCATGTCGAAAATTAACCAACCCCCCAAACAATTGATCAATCATGGTTGTGCTTAAAGCACCCAATTGGACATCAAAAATCGCCGATAGGCGATTTTTTTACGCCCTACGCTTTGTAGCTCGCCAACAGCAACGTGGTTTCGGTGTTGAGTACAGCAGGTAGTTTTCGAATGTGAAGCAACAGGTCGTTCAATGCGGCCAAATGGTCTGTGCGCACGTTCAGCACCAAATCCCAACGGCCATTGGTGCCGTGAATTTCAAGCACGCTGGGGTAGCCCCGCAGGCGTTCAATCAATTTTTCTTCATGTTGCCCATTGATGGAAAGAAACACCAGCGCATTGACATCGGCCTGCGCTGTCGTTGGTTTGAGCGTCACGGTATAGCCCGTGATCAGCCCTGAACTTTCCAGTCGTTCCAGTCGATTTTGAACGGTTGTGCGAGAAACGTTCAACTTCTTGGCCAAGGTGGACAGCGGCGTGCGCGCATTAATGCGCAACAATGCAATGAGGTTTTTATCGGTGTCATTGAGCATGATGTGGTCGATTTGTATAAAAAAGGTGTGAATGTGACCATTTTATTGTAAATAATGGCGGGTTTGTCATCTGTTTTTTTGAACATATTCACAGGATAATGATTTCCTGTCACGCCGTCTGTGTGTCACACCATTGAGCCATTGCGATGCCTGCTTCGGCATGCCTTTTTTGAAAGCCACCATGAAAATCTTTTTCAACGAACTTCACTCCACCCACAACGCCCGCCAAGAAATTTATCGGGGCAAAATGGTGCCTGCTTTTGAAACACCTGCACGTCAAACCGCCATTGAGTGTGCATTGAAAGCATGCGGTTTGGGTGTGTTGCAGATCCCACCGCAGTGTGACGATGCGTTATTGGCTCGTGTGCATGACCGCGACTATTTGCATTTTCTTGAAGGTGCATGGGCGGAATGGGTCGCGCTTGACCCCGCCAATGCCGATACCGAGGCGTTTCCTGCGGTGTGGCCCATTCGCACGTTGCGCACGGACATCGTGCCCGATAATTTTTGTGCAAAACTGGGGCGCTACAGCATGGACAGCGGCAGCCCATTGACGGCTGGAACATGGCGTGCGGCGCGACGTGGGGCCGATTGTGCCGCAGCGGCCGCGCAATCGGTTCATGCGGGTGAGGCGCTTGCCGTTGCGCTTGCCCGTCCGCCTGGTCATCACGCGGGCGTAGATTTTTTTGGTGGTTATTGCTTCATCAACCATGCCGCTGTCGCGGCACAACAATTGCGCGATTTGGGGGTGGCGCATGTGGCCATTTTGGATGTGGATTATCACCACGGCAATGGCACGCAAGCCATTTTTTATGAGCGCGACGATGTGACTTTTATCAGCATTCATGGTGACCCACGCACAGAATATCCATTTTACCTTGGGCATGCCGACGAGCTGGGCGCGGGAGTGGGCGAAGGGTTCAATCTGAATCTGCCGTTGGCGCATGGCACCGGTCCAGAAGGTTGGTTTGCGGCTTTGGATCGTGCGTGTGAAGCGATTCGAGCATCTGGGTGCGATGCATTGGTGATTTCTCTTGGTTTGGACACCTTTGCGGATGACCCTGTTTCCAGCAGTGCCGGCTTTGCGGGCTTTGGTTTGCGTGCACCAGAGTTTGCCCAAATGGGGCGTGTATTGGCGGCATTGAACATTCCTACGGTGGTGGTGTTTGAAGGGGGGTACGCCAGTGACGCATTGGGTGATAATTTTGTCGAAGTGTTGCGTGCATGGCACGTCGATGGAGGGCCGTCGGTATGAGCAATCACATCGCACAAACCCCAGTTACACCTCCGCCTTCTGATGAAATGAAACACAGCTTTTTTGAAGATGCTTTGGCGATTGTGCATGCGACGTTGTTCATTGCACTGGGCATCACCTTGTACAAACACGTCGGCTTGCTGACGGGTGGTACCGTTGGCATTGCATTTCAAATCCATTATTTGTCAGGCTTTGATTTCAGTACGATTTTTTTCGTTCTCAACCTGCCTTTTTATTGGATTGCATGGCACAAGATGGGGCATGAGTTCACCATTAAAACATTTTGTGCCGTTGCTTTGCTGTCGCTGTGGACGCGATGGATGCCCGATTGGTTGGAATTGAAGCACGTTGATCCTATTTTTGCAGCCATCATTGGCGGCTTACTGATCGGTGGTGGCTTTTTATTCATGATTCGACACAAAGCCAGTCTGGGCGGGGTCGGCATCGTTGCTTTTTACTTGCAGCAAACACGTGGCTGGCGTGCAGGCAAGCTGCAAATGGGCTTCGATGTGTGCATCATCGCGCTGTCGTTTTTGATCGCGCCTGTGCAGTTGGTCGTGTACTCGATTTTAGGGGCAGTGACCATGAACCTTGTGTTGGCTGTTAACCATCGGCAAGGGCGCTACTTGGGGATGTGAGGTTAAAGGCCGAATGACGTCAAAAAGGTGATGGTTGATTTGTGTTGTGGTGGGCATTTATGCATGTGGTTTATTCGCATATGCGTAGACCCAATGTTGCGCTGTTTTCCACATTGATGATGGTTGTTGTATTTTATGTTGGATTGATGTACTTAAGTATAGTACTATCTGTATTGAATATGTCTCATTAAACACGAAAAAAGGGGAGCTCAATGCTTGTCTCATCGTCTAATAATGCCTATGCCACCAGAACCTTTGTCTCACCAACAGCAGATCTGGTCAGCAGCACGGATGTCAATATGATCAATGGTTCTCAACTTTACTCGTCGATCTCTACAGTGGCGGTTGTAGCGAGTTTAAGCACAGCGAGTGGAATGGCTTATGTGAGCTCACAAGTAAGTGGAGTTGGTCATCAAGTTCTAGGGGCTGGTTCTACCGTGGCGAGTTTAAGCACATCGATTTTGGCCGTCAATTCATTAAGTACAACGACATCAACAGGTTTTTCGACCAATGGAACACAAGGCGAGGCATTGGATGAGTCAATCACCGTGCAGGTCAATGGCAGTTTATCAACCATTGCATATGCAACTAAGCTAACAGGCACATCGGGTAGTGAGGTCATCAGAGGTAGCATTGATGTGGAATTGATCGAGGGTGGAAAAGGCAATGACACCTTTTACGGCGGAGGCAATACGTCTATCACCTCACCCGATGACATATGGGGTGAGACATATAGTGATACTTTCGTGTTTCGAAAAAGGGATGGTCAAGACAGCATCGTTGATTTAGTCAACACCGACATGATTACAGAAAATAGCATCCATCATGGTCGAATCATATTTAAAGATGTGACTTCGTCTGAGGTGAGTATCACTGCTGAAGGGGAGTTTATTAACATACATTATGGTGTTTCAGATCAAATCACATTAGGCTATCCAAACATGTTATCCGTTGCAGCTTTTGCATGGAGTGGTTTGTCGCAAATCGTGTTTAGTGACGGTGTGACGTGGACTGGAGGTGAATTAAATCAAAAGATTAAAGCACTTTTGACTGTTAATACAAGTGGCACGCAAGGCAATGACCGTTTGGTTGGGCAAGTTGGAAAGCTCAATACAATCAACGGTTTGGACGGAGATGATTTGTTGATTGGTTCGACAGCAACGGATAGCTTGTATGGCGGTGCTGGCAATGACACATTGAATGGCGGCGGTGGCTGGCTCGATCTGTTGGTAGGCGGTTTGGGTAATGATGTTTACATTAATGCGGTACAAGGCATTGTTGAAAATGCGAACGAGGGGTTTGATACCGTTCTTTCAAACAGCAGTATGTGGCTGGGCAGCAACCTTGAGGCATTAAGACTGACGGGCACAGCCAATATCAATGGATCTGGCAATGAACTCAATAATCGGCTGGTGGGCAATGCGGGCGATAACCGGATTGAAGGTCAGGCGGGAAATGACACGCT
>ERZ724504.368-NODE-368-length-25749-cov-5.143263_pt1 | contig 25749 bp, 29 predicted proteins | sample MGYA00376037_ERZ724504 | MGnify/ENA primary metagenome ERZ724504 (study PRJEB28724, sample SAMN07190888) | wastewater metagenome | isolation source: influent of sewage treatment plant in Hong Hong | place: USA: Christiansburg, Virginia | collected 2016-03-01 ... | reverse complement strand
TGGCGCATCATCGAGCGGATGCCGTTGGCGAAATCGAGCTTGGCGGTTTCGGCAATCGAGGTCTGACGCACCAGCGCCATCGGGTATTCGACCGGGTCCTCCAGCGTCATGATGTGGATGTTTTCGGAGTTGATGTGATTCAACACCGAATAAAGCGTCGTTGTCTTGCCGCTACCAGTTGGGCCGGTGACCAGAATGATGCCTTCCGGGCGGGCGATCATCAGCTTGAGCCGTTGCAAATGTTCTTCAGCCAAACCGAGGTTTTCCAGCGGGACAATACCTTTTTGCCGGTCAAGAATACGCAGGACGATGTTTTCGCCGTGGATGGTTGGTTGGCAGGCGGCGCGAAAGTCGATCTGGCGGCCGGATACGGTAAGGCTGATGCGGCCATCCTGCGGCGCGCGCATTTCTGCGATGTTCATGCCGGAGAGTACCTTGATGCGTACCGTCATTGCTGGCCAGTAGGACTTATGCAGGGCACGAATCTGGCGCAGCATGCCGTCGATGCGGTAACGAATGCGCAGGAAATTGGCTTCCGGCTCGAAGTGTATGTCCGATGCCTCGCGTTTGACGGCGTCGGTGAGGATGGAATCAATCAGGCGGACAACCGGCTGGCTGTATTCGTCATCGGAAGCGGAAAGACTTTTCCAGTCAATTTCGCCGGTTTCAATCTCGTGCAGAATGCCGTCAATTGACAGTTCGTGGCCGTAATACTGGTCGATGGCGCGATCTATTTCCGATTCGCCAGCGATCAGTGAATCAACTTCGACATGCTCCGGCAACAGGGAGCGCAAGCGGTCGAGGCCGACAATGTTGTTGATGTCGGAAATTGCCAGCGTCAGGCGTTGGTTGGCAATGTCGAAATCGAGTGGCAGCAGGTGATGGCGCTTGGCGATGTCGCGCGGCACCAGTTTGAGTGCCTGCGGATCGACGATGGCGTTCGATAGATCGATGCTTTGCTTGCCGAGACTCTCCGAAAGCGCTTCGCGCAGCGTAGCTTCCGAGACAAAACCAAGCGAGACCAACAGTTTGCCAATCGGCTGGTTCGACTTCATCTGCTCAAGCAGCGCAATGCGCAACTGGTCTTCTGAAAGGATGCCTTCCGAGATCAGGATCTGGCCGAGCGGGCGACGCTGCAAGGTTGAGGTGCTCATGGTCGAATCAGGGCGCTAACTGGCTCAGGCGTTTATTGGTGCGCTCGCGATCAAACGCGGCGGGGCGACTTTCAGCCGCTTCAAGCGCCATCCGGTAATGCTGCGCAGCAAGCTTTGGCTGGCGTAGTTGATCGAGGCTGACGGCGAGGTTGAACAGGTAATCCGGATTGCTGGTGTCGCCGGCAACCGCATTGAAATAGACCTGCTGTGCTTCGCTCCAGCGTGCCTGTTTGGCGTACACGTTGCCGAGGGCAAAATTGAGTTGGGCGGATTCCGGCTGGGCGGAAAGCAGGGTTTTCAGGCGGCTTTCGGTAGCCGTCGGGTTGCCGCTATCGTTGTTGCCCAGAGCTGCTGCCTGAGCGCCGGCATCGCGTGGATCGGCGACCAGTGCACGTTGCTGATAGCGCTCGGCATCACTGCTGCGTCCCTGACGTTGAGCGATGGCGGCGAGACCGAGCAGTGCATCGACATTGTTGGGATCGTTGCGCACCGCTTGCTCATAATCACGTCGTGCCAGATCCAGTGAATTGCCTTGCAGGTTGGCGTAGCCGCGCTGCAAATTGGCATCCGGTTCAGGCTGGGTGCGAATCAGGCGTACCGGGGCATAAGCATCGTTCTCCCGCGCTGGACTGGGCTGGCTATAGCGGCTGGTTTCCATGCGTTGAGCCGGCGGTTTGATCGAGCGCTCAGGGTTTTCGGCTAGTGTTGCGGTCGACGGCAAATACAGGGCAGAAATTGGGGCCGCGGGTGGTGATGTGTTTACGGATTGCGGCATCGGCACTGCATTTGGCGGCTGTTGGATAGAATCACTCGCTGCTGGGCGCGGATTATTGGCCGCCCTTAATGATCCCTGATTCATGCCTTGCAACTGAAACCAGACATACCCGCCAATGCCGATTGCGGCGACCCCCAAGGTGCTCATCACCAGCCAGAGTGGTTTACGTGAAGGCGGTTTGGCTTCCTTGGCAGCAAAGGCATTGCGGATCGCCGCGCGATTTTCTTCTTCTCTTGGCGTTGGCGTGGAAATTTCAGGCGACGGGTTAGTAGGTGCCGCTACTTTGGCGGGAGGCGCGCTCGCCTCAAGGTCGGCATTCAGACTATCGATGTGCTGAGCGAGGTTGGGCAGAGCTTGCCCTGAGTTTGCCAATCGGCCGGGGAACGGCTCAAGGCTGAGATTAGACGGAGCGCTATTCGGTTCGCTGCCGGTCAGGTTACGAGCTACGGCCTGTTTGCTGGTTTCGGCACGCTTCAGCGCATCCATCAAGAGACTCATACTTGCCCCTTAACGACCAGGTAAATTGTTGAATGGTTGAGCTTCGACTGATTGCTCAAAGAAGTTATCCCCCGGCAATTGCGAGCGATAGGCTGAATAGTCGCCATTCAGGCTGGCATCCTTGATAACAATCGGGCGCAGGAAAATCACCAATTCCGATTTTTTGCTGGCGTTGTTACGCGTATTGAAGGCTTCGCCAACCAAGGGGATTTGCCCAAGGAGGGGCACTCGCCCGGTCTTCCAGTCGACGCTGTCGGTCATCAAGCCACCAAGTACGGCAATTTCTCCACTGTTGACCCGCATGACTGATTCGATTTCGCGCGTGCGAATCTGCGGAACGAAATTGGGGATATCTGCCGGGATCACCGGGTTGGGGTCGCGTTTGAGTTCTGAAACGCTGGAAATGCTCGGGCGTACATTCAGAATGACCGCATCGTTGCTGCTGATTTGCGGCGTGACCGTCATTACCAGGCCAACTGATACTGATTGCGGTGTGGTGGTAACGGTGGTGTTCTGAGCGACATTAGCCGTTGTTGTTGTGTCTGCCTTGACGTTGAAATAGACAAAGTTCTCGACCACTTTAAGCAAAGCCGTCTGATTATTCATGACCGACAATCTTGGGCTGGAAAGCACTTTGGCAGTGCCGAAACTCTCCAACAGATTAACCGCGGCAATCAGATTGAGCGGGTTGGCATTTACATAGCTCAGCTTGAATGGCTGAACACTGCTGCCAATATTGGTACTGATTGAGGCCGGTGAAACAGAGAAACCTGAACCGTCAGCGCGAAAGCGACTCCATTCAATCCCCTGCTGGTAGCCATCACCAAGTTCAACTTCAACGATGGTTGCTTCAATCAGCACCTGGCGGCGTGCTGAATTGACAACGCGATCAACGAATTCCTGTATCCGGTCATGCTGGCGCTGCGTTGCGCGAACCGTCACGGTGCCGCTTTCCGGGTTGATGATAACCGAGGCTGCTTCGCGGAAGGTGCTGCGGCGCACCACGGTATTACCTACAGCTTGCGATGCCGAGCCCGGCGTCGGGTTGTTCTGCAAGGCGTTGGCAATGTTCAAAGCGGCTCGCGCACCACCACCTTGCGGCAGGGCAGCTGCGCCAGTCGCACTCTGACTGTTGCTTTGTTCGGTGACTGTTTCGCTCGAACCTTCCGGGAAGGTCTTGTCGGTTTCGTGCAGGATGTCCTTGATGTTCTTTTCCAGAGACTCCCAGAAAATGTTTTTGGAGGTATTGGTGATCTCGGTTTTCGAGGTGTTGCCGCTAGCTCCGCTGCTGGTGTTGCCACTAGTTGCACCAGGAACGCCGGTGGCAATCTGAGTATTGGCCGACACCGTTCCAGTGACGTTACGCGACATATTCACGTAATCAACCTTGTAATGCTTGAGGAAGGGGGAATCGGGCATCACGCTCAGATTCGGGCCATCCATTTCAAATCGCATGTCCACTTGCTTGGCGATGCGTGTCAGTAATTGTGGCAGGGTCTGGTTGATGGCATTTAGCGTGACCACGCCGGTAATGCCGGGGTGGATGTCGACATTCACCTTGGCGTCGCGTGACAGAGCGAAGAGTAAATCGCGCACTTGGACGTTGTTGACCACCACGCTATAGGTTTCAACTTTCGGCCCGCTGCGCGGCTTGGGGAGAGCCATCGTTTGCTGGACGGGCGCTGGAATGTCGGCGTTATTGGTTTGGGCAGCCGTGGTTTCACTGCTGATATGGTTTTTCAGCGGTTCGCGTGGCGTCGGTGCGGCACAGGCGGCAAGTAGAAGCGAAAGCAGAGCTGCGCTAATTGATCCACATTTCATCAGGCAGTGCCTTGTGTTCAATGGTTTATCGTAAATTGCGCGGAGCAAGTCTGATCGTAGCATAGAGCGGGTTGGCATCTTCGGGAATTGTGACCTGACGGGACTCATTGTTGCAGTTTTGCAAGCTGGCGCGGGTAGGGCTGGGCCAGCCGTATGGCTTCTGGCAAGCCGCGCATGGCGATGCTGGCTGCCTGGCGAGTAGGGAAGTCTCCATAAATGACACCAACCCGATCACGCCCCGAAAGAGAGGAGCGATAGGCGCGCAATTCCTCGGGGTTGAGAAGTTTCGTGGCGCGCGCCAGAAAGCTTTCAATTTCAGCGCTGCTGCCCGCATCCGTGGCGAGCAGTTGAATGAAGTAATGGTCCGCTGAAGTGTTTGTTTGCCAAGCGGCAAATCGGGCGAAGTGTTCTTGCGTCAATGGGCCGAAATGAGCGTCGGCATGGTTTGCGCTGAGTTGCGGCGAATTTTGCGCTGGTGCAGAGGCCTGAGGTACAGGGGGGATAATTGGTGTTACTGGCGGTTTGGCCGTCAACGTGGCAATTTTCTCGGGTGCGGGCGCGGTTTGCGGGGCAGCAAGTTCTGGCGCTGGCGGGGCAACTAAATTGGTTTGCTGGCGCGGCCACAGGGCGAATATTGCTGCCGCGAGTGAAACAACAACGGCGCCGCCGCCCATGCCCCAGAGCAGGGGACGATAATTGAATGGAGGCTTCTGTTGCAACGGAGAAAAGCGGGCATCCTGATTGGCTGCCTGAATTTCGGGGGTGTCTACTTTATAGGTGCCGGCGGAATAGGCTGCCAACAGGCTTTTGTCGGCTAGGATATTAATGCGCCGCGACAGGCCTTCGGAAATTTTGGCAATCAGCTCAATGGCGCGCTCGGTAAAAGGATTGGGGCCACGATAGCCGGCCGCGCGCAAACGGAATTCCAGATAACCGCCAACCTCTTCCGCTTTTAGGGGTGAGAGGTTGAAGTGCTGGGTGATGCGTTCTCGTAATTGGCGCATATCGTTGGCGGCCAGTCGTTCCTCGATCTCAGGCTGGGCGAAAAGGGCGATTTGCAGCAACTTGGTGGCTTTTGATTCCAGATTCGAAAGTAGCCGGATTTCTTCGAGTGATTCGGCGGGCATGGCGTGTGCCTCGTCGATCAGTATGACCACGCGCTTGCCATCCGCGTAACGCTGGACGAGCGCATCCTGCAGGGTGCGGATCATCGAGTGCGTGGTTTTGCCGTCAAAGGGGATGCCCAATTCGTCGGCAATGGCGCCAAGAATTTCGGTGCGCGAGAGCGATGGGTTGGCCAGGTAGAGTGATTCAACATCGCCGGGCAGGCGTTCGAGCAGCATACGGCAGAGCATGGTTTTGCCACTGCCGACCTCCCCGGTGACCTTGACGATGCCTTCGTCCTGAGTGATGGCGTAAATCAGCGCATCAAGGGTTGGCCCGCGATTGGCGCCGGTAAAGAAAAAGTCGGTATGCGGTGTGATCCGGAAAGGTGGTTCGCGCAGGCCGAAATGTTCAAGATAAAGGCTCATGAGCGCTGTCGGATTTCCATGCGGTTATAGAGAGTGCTGCGATTGATGCCCAGCAGGCGCGCGGCCTGGCTGACGTTGCCATCGGCCAGTTTAAGTGCGGCTTCAATATACGAGCGTTCGAGTTCGGCGAGTGTGGCATCCAGATCAATCGGGCCGCTTTGTTGCAAATGGGTCAATGCCGGTTGCCGTTGGTTTTCAATTGGTGCAGAAGGTGATTTGTTGTACCCCAATAGGGTTTCCTGTGGGGCACGATCAGCCGGCGCAGAGGTATCAAACTCCTCCAGCAGTTGTTCGCTGGTGACGACCTGAGCAGCTCGACGTGCGGTCAGGCGAATTACGATATTGCGTAGTTCGCGCACGTTGCCGGGGAAGGAGTAGCCCAACCAAAGCTGCTCGGCGGCGGCGTCGAGCGTAAATGGCTGGCAGTGCGCCTGCACCGCATAGCGTTGACGAAAATGGTCGAGCAGCAACAAACGGTCACTACCCATGTCACGTAGTGGTGGCACAGTCACGCTGAAAACTGAAAGTCGGTGATAGAGGTCGGCACGAAAACGCCCGGCCTTGATTTCCTGGCGCAAGTCGCGATTGGTCGCCGCGATAATGCGTGCTTGTGAAATGCGGGTCTGGGTTTCGCCAACCCGTTGGTACTCGCCATTTTCAAGTACGCGCAACAGTTTGGGTTGCAAATCATGGGGAAGTTCGCCGATTTCGTCGAGAAAAAGCGTGCCGTTTCCTGCCTCTTCAAAGTATCCGGCACGTGCGCTCGCGGCACCGGTAAAGGCGCCTTTGGCGTGGCCAAAAAGCGTTGGCTCGATCAGGCTGGGCGAAATCGCGGCGCAATTGATGGCCAGAAAGGGTTGCTTGCGCCGCTCGGTGAGTTGGTGAAGATGTTGGCTGGCCAGAATGTCCTTGCCGCTACCTGATTCACCCTCAATCAGGACCGGGAAGTTGAGATTTGCGTACTGGCTGAGCTGCAGTTTCAGGCCTTGTATCGGCAGGCTGTTGCCGATCAGGCCGCCGCCATTGGTTTCGGACGCATCGCTGGCATTGAAAGCAATTGCCTGTCGCAGCATTTGAAGCAGCTTGCCTGGGTCACAAGGCTTGCCTATAAAATCGACCGCTCCCAGTGTGCGTGCATGCCTGGCGTTCTCGTCGTCGTTTTGCCCAGACAAAACAATGATTTTCATTTCCGGGGCAAGGGCAAGTAAATCTCCGATCAGGGCAAAGCCCTCGTCAGGACGATGTGGCGTTGGTGGTAGCCCAAGGTCAACCAGCGCAAGCGTTGGCGGTTGGCGTAGTTGCTGGAGCAGGCGTAGGCAGTGCGTTCGTGCGTGACTGGTGACGATGTCAAAGTCATTGGCAAAGGCGTAACCGAGCGCGTCACTAATCAGTGGGTCGTCGTCCACAACAAGGAGCAGGGGTTTTTCGGCCAAGGCTTGAGCGCAATTTTCGTGAAATATTTCACACAATTATAGCCGCGTCATTCCGGTGAGTTGCTTACGCCTTCTGATAAAATTGGCGGTCGTTTTTTGGGGGTGACATTTTGTTTGACGATATTCTGGTCGATATCCAGGATCTGCACTTCAAGTTTGATGATCGGCCTGTGCTTGACGGGATCAATATGAAAATCCCGCGCGGCAAGGTGGTCGCCATCATGGGCGGGTCCGGGTGCGGCAAGACGACGCTGCTGCGTTGCATCGGTGGCCAGTTGAGGCCGACCGGCGGTTCGGTGCGTCTCGAAAAACATCAGGTCTGCAAAATGTCTCATGCCGAGTTGTATCGCTTGCGGCGCAAGATGGGCATGCTTTTTCAGTTTGGCGCCTTGTTTACCGACATGAGCGTTTTTGAGAATGTGGCTTTCCCGATTCGCGAACATACCGACATGTCGGAAGAAATGATTCGTGATCTGGTGTTGATGAAGCTCGAAGCGGTTGGTTTGCGCGGTGCGCACGCACTGATGCCGGGTGAGCTTTCCGGCGGCATGGCGCGTCGGGTCGCGTTGGCCCGTGCGGTAGCGCTTGATCCCATGCTGGTGATGTATGACGAGCCCTTTACCGGACTTGATCCGATTGCGCTGGGCGTGATTGGTCAATTGATCCGTAAATTGAATGACGCACTGGGCGCGACCTCAATTATGGTGACGCATGATATACAAGAGTCATTGCTGATCGTTGATTACATTTATTTTGTCTCGCAAGGGCGAATAGTGGCAGAGGGAACGCCTGACGAAATTCGTGCTTCAAAAGATCCCTTTGTTCATCAATTCGTCTATGCCGAGCCTGATGGTCCGGTGCATTTCGATTACCCGGCGCCATCGATTCGAGAGGAATTTCTAGGCGAGGTCGCCCGTGCTTAATCCGAAAAATTGGGCGCAGCGGATAGGCCATGCGACGGTCGAGCGAGTCTGGCGGCTTGGGTTTGCCGCGCGATTTTTTTTCGCCATCCTGATGTATTCAGGCACTTCCTTCCGCCGCCTGCACCTGACTTTGCGCGAGATATTTTTCAGCGGTGTGCTTTCTCTGCTCATTATTCTGGTTTCAGGGCTTTTTGTTGGTTTGGTGCTTGGTCTGCAGGGTTATGAGACCTTGCAGCGTTATGGTTCAACCGAAGCTCTCGGAACATTGGTCGCGCTTTCGTTGACGCGCGAGCTCGGGCCGGTACTGGCGGCACTGCTATTTGCTTCACGTGCAGGGTCGTCCGTGACTGCTGAAATTGGTCTGATGAAGGCAACCGAGCAACTCAAGGCGATGGATATGATGGCGGTCAATCCAATCGCTCGCGTCGTCGCTCCCCGTTTCTGGGGTGGCGTGATTGCGATGCCGCTATTGGCGGCGATGTTTTCGGCAATGGGTGTCTTCGGTGGCTGGTTGATCGGTGTCGTTTTTATCGGAGTTGATGATGGCGCCTTCTGGTCACAGATGCAGGCATCGGTCGATTTTCGGTACGATATCTGGAACGGAGTTATCAAAAGTTTCGTTTTTGGCGTGGCAGTATCTTTGATAGCAGTTTTTGAAGGTTATGATTCAGCTCCAACGGCTGAAGGCGTATCGCGCGCCATTACGCGAACCGTGGTGACTTCGGCGTTAACTATTCTGGCGCTGGATTTTGTTTTAACCTCGTTCATGTTTCGGGGAACGTCATGAACCGTAGCATTCTTGACCTCTGGGTTGGTTTTTTTGTTTTATTAGGCGTCGCAGCCTTGATGTTTCTTGCCCTTAAGGTGGGGAACCTTTCATCGGCACATATGGCCGAAACCTATGTATTGGAGGCCAAGTTCGATAATATCGGCGGTCTGAAGGTGCGTGGGCCGGTCAAAAGCGCAGGTGTGGTGGTAGGGAGAATTTCTGATATCAAGTTTGATTCAGCGACTTATGAGGCGGTTGTGCTGATGAATATTGATGGACGTTACCAGTTTCCAAAAGATACCTTTGCTTCTGTTCTTACGGCAGGTTTGCTCGGCGAGCAGTACATTGGTCTTGATGCTGGTGGTGATGAAAAAATGCTGAAGGCAGGTGACAAAGTTTCGAAAACGCAATCAGCCGTTGTTTTGGAAAAACTGATCAGTCAATTTCTATTTAGCAAGGCGGCAGACGGGCAGGATAAAAAGTGATGAAGGGTTTGACTGAGGAAGTGAAGTGTTATGTCAAACTGATCGCAGGTACGGTTCTTTTGCTGTCTGCAACCCATATTTTTGCCGATGAGAATCTCCTCGACCCTTACGAGGGCTTCAATCGCGTTATGTATTCGGTCAATGATTCTCTGGATAAAGTGGCGATCAAACCGGTAGCCAAAGCTTACGATGTTACTGTCCCATTGCCGGTAAAAGCGGGTGTGGGGAATTTTTTCAGCAATACGAGTGACCTTTGGATTGGGGTCAACAGTGCTTTGCAGGGCAAGTTCGGTGATGCCGGGAGTGATATTACGCGTCTGCTGATCAATTCCACCGTGGGGATTTTTGGTCTGTTTGATGTGGCTAGCGAACTCGGCTTCGAAAAGCATGACGAAGACCTAGGGCAAACCTTGGCTGTTTGGGGCGCGCCGAGTGGTGCCTATTTTTTCTGGCCGTTCATCGGTCCTCGTACTCTGCGCGATACGGCTGGCTGGCTGGGTGATTCTTACGCTGATCCCGTCTGGAGTGCTCGCAGCCGTTCAATTGCTGTGCGGAATAGCTTGGTTGCTCTGCGTTTTGTCGATATTCGAGCCAGCTTGTTGCCGGCTGATAAAATTGTCGACGAAGCGGCGCTTGATAAATATGCTTATATTCGCGACGCTTATCAACAGCGTCGTCGCAATCAAATTTTCGATGGTCGCCCACCGCGACTTGATGATTAATTAACTTACGGATCATGATGAAACAGTTGCTTGCTTTCTTGTTTGCCGGTTTTGTTGCTACTACTGCGCTCGCCCAAGAAGCGCCTGATGCATTGGTGATGAAAATTACTGAAGAGGTGCTTGACATCGTCCGCAAGGATAAGGATATCCAGAGTGGCAATACACGCAAAGCGATTGAACTAGTCGATGCCAAAGTGTTGCCCTACTTTAATTTTCAACACATGACGGCGTTGGCGGTGGGTAAGGACTGGCGCAAGGCAAGTACCCAGCAGCAGTTGCAATTGAGTACTGAATTCAAGACGCTACTGGTTCGTACTTATTCAAATGCCCTAACTAGTTATAAAAACCAGAAGGTTGTATTCAAGCCGTTCAAGATGAATCCAGGTGAAACCGATGTTCTGGTGCGCACGGAGGTTCAGCAACCTGGTGCCAAGGCTGTACAGCTTGATTACAGTCTCGAGAAGCTCGATAGCGGCTGGAAAGTCTATGACGTAACAGTTGCCGGAATTAGTCTGGTCACCAATTATCGTGATCAGTTTGCACAGGAGATACGTAATGGCGGGATGGATGGTTTGATCCAGTCAGTTGCGGCCAAGAACAAGTCGCTGGAGCCCAATCTAGCCAAGGCAGAAAAGTAATGATAGCGCGTGAGGCTGATCGCCTCATTGTTACGGTACCGTTGATCATGGATAACGCGCGCAGTTTGCTTGAAGCGGGTCGGGCGGCTTTGATGTCCGGTGAGCAGGTGATTGATCTGGGGAAAGTGGTTGAGGCGGACTCGTCGGCGCTCGCCGTCATGCTCGGCTGGATGCGGGCTGCGAGTCTGTCACGGTCGACCATTAAATTTGTCAATATTCCTGCAGGTGTGCGTTCACTAGCCGAGCTTTACGGCGTAGCTGAACTTCTGCCGCTCGCTTGAGCGGCTCCCCATGTCTTCTGCTGTTTCCATCGTTGACGTAGTCAAACATTTTGGTTCGCTCAAGGCGCTGGATGGTGTTTCTCTTGAAATTGAAGAAGGTGAATTTTTCGGCTTGCTTGGCCCGAATGGGGCTGGAAAAACGACACTGATTTCCACGTTAGCCGGTTTGGCACGTCCCGATTCGGGTAGCCTGAAGGTGCTTGGCTACGATGTCATCAAGGACTTCCGTCAGGCAAGAATCCGTCTGGGTGTTGTGCCACAAGAATTGGTTTTTGACCCATTTTTCAATGTCCGCGAAACCTTGCAGATTCAGTCCGGGTACTTTGGTATTCGCAATAATGATGACTGGATCGACGAAATTCTTCATAACCTCGATTTAACCAGCAAGGCTAACGTCAACATGCGCCGCCTTTCTGGCGGCATGAAACGACGGGTTCTGGTAGCTCAGGCGCTGGTTCATAAACCACCGGTTATCGTGCTTGATGAGCCAACTGCTGGCGTCGATGTCGAATTACGTCAGGGCTTGTGGCAGTTTGTTCGACGACTTAATGAAGAGGGCCACACGATCATTTTGACCACACACTATCTCGAAGAGGCCGAAAGTCTCTGTGGTCGGATTGCTCTGATGAAGCAAGGGCGGGTCGTCGCGCTGGATACTACGGCGAATTTGCTGGCTGAGCATCCAGGTGGCACGCTGGAAGATGTTTTTGTCCGGACGATGAATCAGTGATCGGTTTCTGGACGCTTTTCTATAAAGAGCTGCTGCGTTTCTGGAAGGTGGCTTTCCAGACCGTCGGTGCGCCGGTGCTGACTGCATTGCTCTATTTGCTCATTTTTGGCCATGTGCTGGATGAGCACGTTCAGGTTCACGGGGTTCGCTATACCGCTTTTCTCGTGCCGGGGCTGGTCATGATGCAAGTGTTGCAGAACGCCTTTGCCAACTCCTCATCCAGTCTGATTCAGGCAAAAATTACCGGTTCCATCGTCTTCGTTCTATTACCACCGATTCCGTATAGCGCGTTTTTCGGCGCGTATGTGCTGGCTGCTTTGGCGCGGGGTTTAATGGTCGGCGTCGGGGTTCTCTTAGCAACCATGTGGTTTGCTGAATTGAAACTGGTCGCGCCACTCTGGGTGTTGGGTTTTGCTGTATTGGGCGGAGCTCTTTTTGGTGCTCTCGGCGTCATTGCCGGTATATGGGCGGAGAAGTTTGACCAACTGGCCGGTTTCCAGAATTTTTTGATCATGCCCCTGACCATGCTCTCAGGTGTTTTCTATTCAATTTACACACTGCCTACATTCTGGCAATCCGTGTCGCATTACAATCCTGTTTTTTATATGATTGACGGCTTCCGCTATGGTTTTTTTGGTGTCTCTGACGTGGCACCGGAAACCAGTTTAGCCGTCGTTTTTTCCTGCTTTCTGGCGGTGTCCTTGCTGACGCTGAACCTGTTGAAGCGGGGCTGGAAGCTGAGAGCCTGACACCAATGCACCCCGATCAAATCAAACAACTCATTCTTGCTGGTATGAACTGCGAACATCTCGCCCTGGATGGCGATGGGCAACATTTTGAAGCGCTGGTTGTCAGCGCTGAGTTTGCCGGAAAGAGCCGCGTCCAGCGCCAGCAGCGCGTGTACCAAACCCTCAAGGAAAAGCTCGCAACCGGGGAATTGCATGCCCTTTCCTTTAAAACATTGACCCCGGAAGAGTGGAGCGCCCAGCGTGGATAAATTATTGATCGTCGGGGGCCGTCCCCTTTCTGGAGAAGTGGCCATGTCCGGCGCGAAAAATGCGGCCTTGCCGATTCTCTGCGCTTCGCTGCTGACCGCTGATCCAGTGCACTTTACGAATGTGCCGCATCTAAACGATATTTCGACCATGCTTCGTCTGCTTGGCGATATGGGCGTTGGCGTCACGATGGAAGGGATTGATGGCATGGTGCTCAATGGTGGCGGGCTGAATAATGCCGTCGCTTCCTACGAGATGGTCAAGACCATGCGGGCTTCCATTCTGGTCCTTGGCCCGCTGGTGGCTCGTTGCGGTGAGGCACGAGTTTCTCTGCCAGGTGGTTGCGCCATTGGTGCGCGACCGGTTGATCAGCACATCAAGGGCTTGCAAGCCATGGGGGCCGAAATCACGGTTGAGCAGGGCTATGTTCATGCCAAGGCGACCCGCTTGAAAGGAGCGCGCATCTGTACCGATATGGTTACCGTGACCGGTACTGAAAACCTGATGATGGCCGCGTGTTTGGCAGATGGGGAAACGATCATCGAGAATGCCGCGCGTGAGCCGGAGGTGGTTGATCTGGCCAACTGTCTGGTCAGTATGGGGGCGCGCATTTCGGGTGCTGGCACCGACATTATTCGCATCCAGGGCGTTGAAAAATTGCATGGCGCGACGCATTCGATCATGCCTGATCGCATCGAGACGGGCACCTATTTGTGTGCAGCTGCGGCAGCGGGCGGAGATGTTCGACTGACCAAAACTTCGGCGGCGTATCTCGATACGGTGGTGGATAAATTGATGGATGCCGGTTGCGAAATCACCGTAGAGCGCGACGCGATTCGCCTGATTGCTCCTCCGCGCCTGAAAGCGGTCAGTTTGCGCACAGCGCCTTATCCGGCATTCCCGACCGACATGCAGGCGCAATTCATGGCGATCAACTGCATAGCCGATGGTGTCGCTACCATTCGCGAAACCATTTTTGAAAACCGCTTCATGCACGTCAATGAATTGATGCGTTTGGGTGCAAACATCCAGATCGAGGGCAATAACGCCATTGTGCGTGGCGCTGACCATCTTGAAGGGGCCATGGTCATGGCAACTGATCTTCGCGCATCAGCTTCCTTGGTGATTGCTGGCTTGGTGGCACGTGGTGAAACGGTAATTGACCGAATTTATCACCTTGATCGGGGCTATGAAAGGATTGAAGAGAAGCTCGAAAAACTTGGTGCACAGGTCAAGCGTATCCACTAATCGACTGTTGTATTGGCGTTGAAAAGCGCAGGTTATTACGGTCAACCGAAAGAAATGTAAAAAAAATCTTGGCCGAATCCCGATTTCGCGTCATACTCAGCGCCTCGGGATTTCCAGCCAGTGTTTTGTTCCTGCGCCGTACGTCGGATAGTCAGTTCTTCCTCGGTCTTGATTCTCGTGTTTATTTGGGCATTAGCCCGCAATTTTTTCCAAGGAAGTTATAAATGGCAAACGGTACCGTTAAGTGGTTCAACGACTCCAAAGGTTTTGGTTTTATTTCCCCGGCTGATGGTGGTGAAGATCTCTTCGCTCACTTCTCCGCAATTCAAGGCAACGGTTTCAAGACCCTTGCTGAGAACCAGAAAGTGACCTTCGACATCGTCACTGGCCCTAAGGGCAAGCAAGCTGCAAACATCCGTCCGGAATAAGACGTTCGTTGCAAGCAAGAAAAGCCCGGTTACCCGGGCTTTTTTGCTTTATGGGTCTGGCTTTTGCGCTCAATAAATTTGCTTATGCCATAACCGGCGCCGATAATCCTTGTTTTGCCGAATATTAGGAGAGAGAAATGCAGCGTAGATCTTTTGTCGCCGCCGTTGCGGCTGCTTGTGTCTTAGTTAGTGGGGCAGCTCAGGCGCAAAGCTATCGTTCTGAATACCGACTCTCGACAACACTCGGTACCGCGTTTACCTGGGGGCAGGCCGGTGAGCGCTGGATAGAGCTGGTTAAGGAAAAAACGCAAGGCCGTATCAATATCAAGATTTACTCCGGTAATTCGCTGGTTGGCGGAGACCAGACGCGTGAATTTACCGCGATCCGCCAGGGGGTGATCGATATGTCGATTGGTTCGACGATCAACTGGTCACCGCAGGTCAAAGAGCTGAATTTGTTTTCGCTACCATTCCTGATGCCCGACTACAAAGCGATTGATTCGCTGACCCAAGGCGAGGTGGGAAAGGACTTGTTCGCCATATTGGAAAAGCGTGAAGTGGTGCCGCTGGCCTGGGGTGAAAATGGCTTCCGCGAAATGTCCAACTCCAAGCGCCCCATCGCTTCACCGGCTGACATGAAGGGCATGAAATTCCGTGTCGTCGGCTCGCCGCTGTATAACGAAACCTTTTCTGCGCTGGGAGCGAACCCGACTCAGATGAGCTGGGCTGATGCGCAACCCGCGCTGGCATCGGGTGCGGTTGATGGTCAGGAAAATCCGCTTTCCGTTTTTGTCGCAGCCAAGTTATCCACGGTTGGTCAAAAATATTTGACCTTGTGGCACTACGTTGCCGATCCGCTGATCTTTGTGGTCAATAAACAAGTTTGGGCAAGCTGGACGCCGGCCGATCGAGAGGCCGTGCGCCAGGCGGCATTGCAGGCAGCTCGCGAGAACGTTGAAAAGTCGCGTAAGGGTATTGCGGGTAACGATAACGCTGTGCTTAAGCAAATTGAGGCGGCAGGAGTGACAGTGACAAATCCAACAAACGAGCAGCGAGCTGCTTTTGTTCAGGCTACCCGCCCGGTTTACGAAAAGTGGACCAAGACCATTGGTGTTGATCTGGTCAAAAAAGCTGAAACCTCGATCGCCAAACGCTAAGTCCGATGTCTGACGGAACCAAGGCCACCGTATCAGGTGGCAAGTTTGCGCTCGTCACGGTTGAGCGGTTTTTAATGGCGCTGTCGATGGGCATGCTTTGCCTATTGACTATGATGAATGTGCTGGTGCGCTACTTTACCGATATTTCCTTTGCTTTCACCGAGGAAATATCGGTGGCATTGATGGTGGTTATGACCTTGATCGGGGCTTCGCATGCGTTTGCGACCAATCACCATATTGCCATTACCTTCTTTGTTGAACGCTTGCCTGCGCTTAAAAATGTGGCTTTTCGTTTTGCCTCAATTTGCTCACTATTGATGTTTGGCTTGCTCGCCTGGTATGGCGTTTCAATGGCTTGGGACGACTACGCGTATGAAGTAACTTCACCATCGCTTGGCGTTCCTCAGTGGTGGTACACCATCTGGCTGCCAGTGCTGTCGATAGTCATTGTGCTGCGCTTGTTGGCTGTTTTGATGCGAGGCAAGCCGTAATGGATTGGCTTCTTTTTGGTGTTTTTGTGGTTTTGATGCTTTCCGGCGTGCCGCTTGCTGTCGCCATGGGGTTGGCAGGTGTGGCGGTGGTTGCGGTCGCTGATCTCGGCATGATGTCATTGCCGACCAATGTTTATACCGGGATTGCCAAGTATCCACTGATGGCGATTCCGGTTTTTGTGATTGCTGGCCTGATTTTCGAGAAGGCCGGGGTGGCGGCAAGTATCGTCCGTTTTGCGTCTGCACTGGTCGGGCAGCGGCGAGGGAGCTTGGCGATTGTCGCGATTCTGGTGGCGATGATTCTGGGTGGCATTTCCGGTTCCGGACCTGCTGACTCTGCCGCCGTCGGTGCGGTGATGCTGCCGTCCATGCTCAAAGCAGGCTATCCGCGTCCCTTTGTCGCAGGTGTGATTGCGGCGGCCGGTTCGACGGATATTTTGATTCCGCCCTCCATTGCCTTTGTGATTTACAGTCTGTTGGTGCCGCAAGCCTCTGTGCCAGCGTTGTTCGCAGCCGGCATGATTCCCGGCATTCTCTCCGGCTTGACACTGATTCTGGTGGCTTGGTGGCTATCGGTCAAAAACAACTTCGAGGCCGAACCTGCCGAACCACGTCCGCCGTTCTGGCAGAGCCTGAAGGAGGCTGGTTGGGGGCTGCTGGCGCCGGTCATCATCCTTGGCGGGATGCGTAGCGGTTTCTTCACGCCGACGGAAGCGGCGGTGGTTGCCGTTTTTTACGGCCTTGTCGTCGGCATGGTGATTTACCGCTCGCTGACTTGGAAAGATGTCTATCAAGTCCTGGTTGAGTCAGCAGAAATTTCGTCGGTGATTTTGACGGTCGTTGCGCTGGCCAGCGTTTTTGCATGGGGCAGCAATACGCTGGGTACCTTCGATCATCTTGCAGCAACGCTACTAGGTACGGGTTTGTCGGAAATCCCCATGCTGCTCAGTATTCAACTGCTGTTGTTGATCGCCGGCATGTTCCTCGACGCCATCTCGATCTACTTCATTTTCCTGCCGTTGCTGATCCCGATAGCCATGCATTTCAACTGGGATCTGGTCTGGTTTGGCGTCATCATTACGATGAATATGGCCCTTGGCCAGTTCCATCCGCCACTTGGCGTCAATTTGATGGTGACCTGCCGAATGGCCGGTGTTTCGATGGAATCGACCATTCCCTGGGTGTTGTGGATGGTGGCGGCAATGGCGGGGACGATGATGCTGGTGACTTTTGTGCCGGAATTGGCGCTCTGGTTGCCGCGCCACCTCGGGTATCTCTAAGGCTCTGCTAAAATGGTGTTTTCGCCTTTTTAGCAAGAGTCCCTGTGACGACTATTACCATTGCCCTGTCGAAGGGCCGCATTTTTGACGAAACCCTGCCGTTGCTGGCTGCCGCCGGGATAGTCCCGACCGAAAACCCGGAAACCTCGCGTAAGCTGATCATCGATACCAATCAGCCAAATGTGCGAGTGGTCATCGTCCGTGCTACCGACGTGCCAACTTACGTTCAGTATGGCGCTGCTGATATTGGCGTGGCGGGCAAGGATGTGCTGATTGAGCATGGCGGTGAAGGCCTTTACGCGCCGCTCGACCTGAATATTGCCAAATGCCGGATGATGGTTGCCGTGCGCGAAGGTTTCGATTACGAAAGCGCGGTCCGTCAGGGCGCCCGCCTCAAGGTGGCGAGCAAATACACCAAGACGGCGCGCGAGCACTTTGCCGCCAAGGGCGTACATATCGACCTGATCAAGCTTTACGGTTCGATGGAACTGGCGCCACTGGCTGGTCTGGCTGATGCCATCGTCGATCTGGTGTCCACGGGCGGCACGCTGAAGGCCAATAAACTGGTCGCCGTCGAGGACATTATGGGAATTTCCTCGCGCCTGGTGGTCAATCAGGCTTCGCTCAAGGTCAAACGCGAAACCCTGCAACCGATTATTGATGCCTTTGCCCAGGCGGTGGAGAAATAAGTCTTATGGTCGCGATCAAACGACTTGCTACGGTCGACGCCGATTTCACGGCAAAAATGGATGCGCTGTTGGCGTTTGAAGCGGCGCAGGATGAAGGCATCGAGCGCACGGTGATCGGCATTCTGGCCGACGTCAAGGCGCGCGGTGATGTGGCCGTCGTCGAATACAGCAACAAGTTCGACCGTCTTTCAGTCAGTGGCATGGCCGATCTGGAGCTGACGAAAGCTGAAATGCAGGCTGCGCTTGATGGCTTGCCGGCTGAACAGCGTCAGGCACTTGAAGCTGCGGCGTATCGCGTGCGCGTCTATCACGAGAAACAATGCCTGGAAGGCTGGTCCTATACCGAAGCCGACGGCACCCTGCTCGGCCAGATGATCACCCCGCTTGATCGCGTTGGTCTCTACGTGCCGGGCGGCAAGGCGGCTTATCCATCGTCCGTGCTGATGAATGCGATTCCGGCCAAGGTGGCTGGGGTCAAGGAACTGGTCATGGTTGTGCCGACGCCGGATGGCGAGAAGAACCAGCTGGTGCTGGCGGCGGCCTGTCTGGCTGGCGTTGATCGCGTATTCACCATCGGTGGCGCGCAGGCGGTTGGCGCACTGGCTTACGGGACAAAAACGATTCCGCAGGTGGACAAGATCGTCGGCCCCGGCAATGCTTACGTTGCCTGTGCCAAGCGCCGGGTGTTCGGCATCGTCGGCATCGACATGATCGCCGGCCCTTCTGAAATTCTTGTCGTGTCCGATGGTTCGGGCAATCCGGACTGGGTGGCGATGGATTTGTTCTCGCAAGCCGAGCATGATGAACTGGCGCAATCGATCCTGATCTGTACTGATGCCGGCTTTATCGAACAGGTTCAGGCCAGCATCGAAAAATTGCTGCCGACCATGCCACGTCGCGCAGTGATCGAAACCTCGCTGACCAATCGCGGTGCCTTCATTCTGGTGCGCGATCTTGAAGAAGCTATCGCCATCGCCAATCGTGTGGCGCCGGAACACCTTGAGTTGTCGCTAGCCGATCCTGATCCGTGGGTGAGCAAGATTCACCACGCTGGCGCCATTTTCATCGGTCATTACACCTCCGAGTCGCTGGGCGATTACTGCGCCGGTCCGAATCACGTGCTACCAACTTCCGGCAGCGCACGTTTCTCGTCACCGCTCGGCGTTTATGACTTCCAGAAACGGACCAGTTTGATCAAGGTTTCCAAGGCCGGCGCGCAGACACTTGGGCGGATTGCTTCGACCCTGGCGCACGGTGAAGGTTTGCCGGCACACGCCAAGTCAGCCGAGTTTCGCTTAGAAAATTAAGCCGGAAACGCCGTTGACCGTAACAGACACAGAAATTCAAAGCCGCCCGGATCTCCGGGCGCTTTTTTTGGGCTTTTCGTCAGTTGGTTTGTCAGGTTTTGGCGGTGTCTTGCCCTTTGCCCGGCGCATGCTGGTTGAGGAGCGCCAGTGGATGACGGCAGAAGAATTCAACGCGCAACTCGGCCTTTGCCAGTTTTTGCCAGGGCCGAATGTGATCAATCTGGCGGTGGTTGTCGGCAAGCGCTATTGCGGGCTATCGGGCGCCATTGTTGCTCCGGTCGGTTTGCTTGCCGGGCCTCTGGTGATTGTATTGCTGCTCGCCTTGCTCTATGACAGTTATGGCAGCTTGCCGCTGGCGCAAGGTATGTTGCGCGGAATCGCCGCGGTGGGTTGTGGTTTGCTCTTTGCCATGGCCTGGCGAATGGGGATGGCGCTCAAGGACAAGCCAGTTTTTCTCCCGTTTACAGCATTGACCGTAACAGCCATTGCCTTTATGCGTTGGCCGATGCCGCTGGTGATGGTGGCTGGACTGATTCTCTCGGGCGGTCTTGCTTATTGGCGGCTGGGACGAAAATGATCGTTGTCGAACTCTTCCTTGAGTTTGCACTACTGTCTTTCGTCGCTTTTGGCGGTGCGACGGCGCTGCTGCCGGAAATGCATCGAGTTGTCGTTGAAAACCATCATTGGCTGGACGAAACTACTTTCACGCACCTTTACGCCATTGCTCAGGCGGCGCCAGGGCCAAATGTACTTGTGGTCACGCTGATCGGCTGGAAAGTGGCCGGATTGGCCGGTGCGTTGGCGGCAACCTTGGCCATGTGTTTGCCGATGAGTGTGCTGATCTATCTCCTGATTGACCGCTGGGAAGGCTTTGCCGGCGCTCGTTGGCAGCAGGCGATCAGTTTGGGTGTCGCGCCTTTGGCGGTTGGCCTGATTTTTTCGGGGGCTACGCTGATTGCGCAATCAGCCGAGCTGGGTTGGGCGGCGTGGTTGCTGGTCGCAGCCACCGTGTTTGCCAACCTGCGCAGCAAGCTGCACCCGCTATGGTTTATTGGTGTTGGCGCCGCGCTCGGTTTGCTCGGCTGGGTCTAGCTGCGTCTTTCTCGCTGCAGGGCGCGCAGTTCGTCAAACAAATTGGCCAGACGATGTGATTCGTCAGCGAGTTGCGGCAACATCAGATCGGCTGCATCCGCCATGCCATTGCTACTCAATTCCTGAATTTCACTGGCCAGAGCATGAAAACGTGTATGGGTTTTGATCAACGCTTGAAATTGCGGTAGCGCCCTTGAGGCATCGTCAGCGGCAGCAATGGCGTAGCCAAACATGCAACCTTGATGGTCAGAGAGCGGCATGTCGGCATAACTGCCATAGGCGAAGGCGTTCATGAACTGCCGGCGCCAGGCGTTGTGCAGGCGGATGGCTTCGTCGAAATCGATACCTAACATCGTTAAGCCCTTTCTCTTTACGCGAAAATGCCGTGTAGCGTTTGGGTCAGTGCCTGGCACTCGGCGTCGGTACCAACTGTGATGCGTAGAAATTGGTCAATGCGCGGCAGTTTGAAATGACGGACGATGATGCTTTTTTCACGCAAGGCTTTGGCCATTTCGGCAGCGTCACGTTGCGGATGGCGGGCGAAAATAAAATTGGCGGCCGAAGGCAGTACTTCAAAGCCAAGGCTGCGGAGTTCAGCCGCCAGTTTCTCGCGAGTCGCAATCACCGCGTTGCAGCATTGTTCGAAATAGGCTTCGTCTTCGATGGCAGCAACGGCAGCAACAATCGCCAAACGATCTAGCGGGTAGGAATTAAAGCTGTTTTTGACCCGTTCCAGCGCCTCAATCAATGCCGGGTGGCCGACCGCAAAGCCAACGCGCATGCCGGCTAGCGAGCGTGACTTGGATAGCGTATGGACGACCAGCAGGTTGTCATAGCGATTGACCAAGCGGATTGCCGACTCACCGCCGAAGTCGACATAAGCTTCGTCGACTACAACCACAGAATCCGGATTCGCTTTCAGTATTTCCTCGATGGCGGCAAGTGCCAGCAGACAACCCGTTGGTGCATTCGGGTTCGGAAAAATGATGCCGCCGTTCGGTCGACCGCAATAATCTCCCAGATTAATACTGAAATCTTCCGCCAGCGGCACGGTTTCGTAATCAACGCCATACAATCCGCAATAAACCGGGTAAAAACTGTAGGTGATATCAGGGAAAAGAATCGGTTGATCGTGCTTGAGCAGCGCCATGAAAACATGTGCTAACACTTCGTCCGAACCATTGCCGACAAAAATTTGCTGCGTCGTAACCGCGTAATTTTTTGCAATGGCGCCTTTAAGCAAGTCGGCGTTCGGGTCAGGGTAAAGCCGCAAGCTCGCAGCATCGTCGCCCAATTCCGCCTGAATCGCCGCCAACACCTTGGGTGAGGGTGGAAAAGGGTTCTCGTTGGTGTTGAGCTTGATCAGATTGGCGATCTTGGGCTGCTCGCCCGGGATGTAGGGGGTGAGGTCTTGAACGACCTGGCTCCAGAAGCGACTCATTGGATTTTCACAGAAAGCGTAAAAGTAGGCTGAAATGGTATCATGGCCCTCTGTTCAAAAGCCTGTTCAGCCCTCACCTATGCGGCAAACCGAAATTACGCGCAACACCCTGGAGACGCAGATTGTCGTGCGCCTCAATCTGGATGGCACCGGCCAAGGTAAATTTGCTACCGGCGTCCCCTTTCTCGATCACATGCTCGATCAGATTGCCCGTCATGGCCTGATCGATCTCGACGTTGAAGCCAAGGGCGATTTGCACATCGACGCGCATCACACCGTCGAAGATATCGGCATCACTATCGGCCAGGCGCTGGCCAAGGCGTGGGGTGACAAAAAAGGGCTGACGCGTTACGGTCACAGCTATGTGCCGCTCGATGAAGCGCTGTCGCGCGTCGTGATCGACCTCTCCGGCCGCCCGGAATTGATGTTTGATGTGCCATTTACGCGGGCGATGATCGGCCAGTTTGATGTCGATCTGGTGCACGAATTCTTCCAGGGTCTGGTCAATCACGCCGGGATGACCCTGCACATCGACAACCTGCGCGGCGTTAATGCCCACCATCAGGCCGAAACCGTGTTCAAGGCCTTTGGTCGTGCCCTGCGTATGGCGACTACGCCTGATCCGCGCATGGCTGGCACCATGCCGTCGACGAAAGGCTCGCTGTGAGTGCTGGCAGCATCATTGCCGTCATCGACTACGGCATGGGCAACTTGCGCTCCGTGTCGAAGGCACTGGAGCATGTGGCTGGCGACAAGCAAGTGATTGTTACCGCTGATCCGGCCGTTGTTGCGGCTGCTGAGCGCGTTGTATTTCCGGGGCAGGGTGCAATGCCGGACTGCATGCGCGAGCTGGATGCCCGTGGTTTGCGTCCGGTGGTTCTGGCTGCAGCCAAAGACAAGCCTTTTCTCGGTATCTGTATCGGTCTGCAAATGCTCTTTGATCACAGCGAGGAAGGTGATTTTGCCGGCCTCGGTGTTTTTGCCGGCGATGTGACGCGCTTTCCTGAAGCGAAAATGTTTGCCGCCGACGGTCAACGCCTCAAAGTTCCGCACATGGGTTGGAACAATGTGGCTCACAAGCCGCACGCCCTGTGGGCCGATATTGATAATGGTGCCCGTTTCTATTTCGTGCACAGTTACTGTGTGCAACCCGCTGATTCGACGCTGGTGACTGGTACGACCGACTATGGCATCCCCTTTACCTGTGCCGTGGGCCGGGATAATATCTTTGCGGTTCAGTTCCACCCCGAGAAAAGTGCTCGCGACGGCTTGCAGCTCCTGCAAAACTTTGTCGAGTGGCGTCCGTAACCTGTTTTTCCTAGTTCCAACTCTTCTGACATCCCATGCTGATTATTCCCGCAATTGATCTTAAGGACGGCCAGTGCGTTCGTCTTAAACAAGGCCTGATGGAAGACGCCACAGTGTTTTCCGACAGCCCGGCAACGATGGCTCGTCATTGGGTCACGCAAGGCGCACGCCGCCTGCATTTGGTCGATCTCAATGGTGCCTTTGCCGGCAAGCCGAAAAATGAATCGGCGATCAAGGCGATCCTCAGGGAAGTCGGTGACGACATTCCGGTGCAATTGGGTGGCGGTATTCGTGATCTCGATACCATTGAGCGTTGCCTGGATGACGGCCTGACTTACGTTATTATCGGTACTGCAGCGGTCAAGAACCCCGGTTTTCTGCATGATGCTTGCACGGCCTTTCCTGGCCATATTATCGTCGGTCTGGATGCCAAGGACGGCAAGGTGGCGACTGATGGCTGGTCCAAACTGACTGGCCACGACGTTGTTGATCTTGGCAAGAAGTTTGAAGATTACGGTGTTGAATCAATTATTTATACTGACATTGGCCGCGATGGCATGCTATCCGGGATCAATATTGAAGCGACTGTACGTTTGGCACAGGCGCTGACCATTCCGGTCATCGCTTCCGGTGGCCTGTCCAATATTGACGATATCCGCCAGTTGCTCGCCGTCGAAAGCGAGGGTGTCGTCGGCACTATCGCTGGTCGTGCAATTTATGATGGTTCGCTCGACTTCAAGGCCGCGCAAGAAGTAGCTGCAGCTGGTCGCCGTTAATGCTCGCCAAACGGATTATTCCCTGTCTCGATGTGACAGCTGGTCGCGTCGTCAAAGGGACCAATTTTGTCGGTCTGCGCGATGCGGGTGATCCGATCGAAATTGCCCGTCGTTACAACGAGCAGGGTGCTGATGAAGTTACCTTTCTCGATATTACAGCTTCGTCCGATCAGCGCGACATCATCCTGCACATCATCGAAGCCTGCGCCGAGCAGGTTTTCATTCCGCTGACCGTCGGTGGTGGTGTGCGCAAGGTGGAGGATGTTCGTCGCCTGCTGAATGCTGGTGCCGACAAGGTTTCCATGAATACCGCAGCGGTGCAAAACCCGGATCTGGTTTTCGATGCGTCGAGCAAGGTTGGCTCGCAGTGCATCGTTGTCGCCATCGACGCCAAGCAGGTTGCGCCGGGTATGTGGCATGTCTTCACCCACGGCGGACGTAACGATACTGGAATGAGTGCGGTCGACTGGGCAAAACAGGTAGAAAAATTAGGTGCTGGTGAAATCCTGCTGACCAGCATGGATCGTGACGGCACTAAAAATGGTTTTGATCTGGCGTTGACTCGTGCTGTTTCCGATGCGATCAAAATTCCGGTAATCGCCTCTGGTGGTGTCGGCAATTTGCAGCATCTGGCTGATGGGGTCAGTGATGGCCATGCTGATGCGGTGCTGGCCGCCTCGATCTTCCATTTTGGCGAATACACTGTGCGCCAGGCCAAGGAATATATGGCCAGCCGTGGTATTGAAGTCCGCCTGTGAGCGACCTTAACAACGATCTGCCCTGGCTGGAAGCGCTCAAGTGGGACGCTGACGGCATGATTCCGGCAATCGCCCAAGATGAAAATGGTCGCGTTGTGATGTTTGCCTTCATGAATCGTGACTCGCTTCAGGAAACAGTACGCTGCGGCAACGCGGTATACTGGTCACGTTCGCGCAAGCGTTTATGGCGCAAAGGTGAGGAATCGGGACACTTCCAGAAAGTGAAATCGATACGCACTGATTGCGACGGCGACGTTTTGTTGCTGGCGATTGAACAAGTCGGCGGCATTGCCTGTCACACAGGACGCGAAAGCTGTTTTTTCAATGAATTACGAGGGAATCTGTGGGTTCCCGCCGACCCGGTTTTGAAAGACCCTAAGGAAATTTACGCAAAATGAGCACGCATGACATCCTGCACCGCCTCTCCGAGACGCTCGCTTCGCGCCGCAATGCGGACCCTGAAAAATCCTATACCGCTCAGTTGTTTGCCAGCGGTCCCGACTCCATCCTGAAAAAAATTGGCGAAGAAACCGCCGAGTTGATTATGGCTGGCAAGGAAGGCAAGCGTCTGAAGGTGGTCTGGGAATCTACCGATGTGATTTATCACGTGCTTGTATTGCTCGCCTTCTACGGTTTGAGCATTGAAGATGTGTCCCAGGAAATGCGTCGTCGTGAAGGCATTTCCGGTATCGACGAAAAGGCGGCACGAGGCAACAAGTGATCGATTGTCTTTTCTGCAAGATCGTTGCGGGAAAAATTCCGGCGAAGGTTGTCTATGAAGATGAGGATATCCTCGCTTTCAATGACATCAATCCGTTGCGTGCTGTGCATGTGCTGGTGATTCCCAAAAAACACATCACTTCGCTGGCGACAGCTTCGGCGGAAGATGTGCTGGTCCTTGGCAAGATTCTCGCCAAGGCCAATGAAATTGCGGTTGGTCAAGGTAGTCCGGATGGCTTCCGTGTGATTATCAATACAGGGCGTGTCGGACAGCAGGAAGTGCTGCATCTGCACGCAC
>ERZ724504.366-NODE-366-length-25772-cov-8.352257_pt1 | contig 25772 bp, 23 predicted proteins | sample MGYA00376037_ERZ724504 | MGnify/ENA primary metagenome ERZ724504 (study PRJEB28724, sample SAMN07190888) | wastewater metagenome | isolation source: influent of sewage treatment plant in Hong Hong | place: USA: Christiansburg, Virginia | collected 2016-03-01 ... | reverse complement strand
TTCTGCGCCATTTCGCTGTCCGACCTGCTGACCCCCTGGCCGACCATCGCCCGGCGGCTCGACGCGGTGGCCTACTCCGATTTCGTCGTCGCCCTCTACAACCCCAAGAGCGGCCGCCGCACCCGCCAGATCGTCGAAGCCCAGCGCCTCTTCCTGCGCCATCGCCGGCCGGATACACCGGTTGCCATCGTCAAGTCGGCCTACCGGCCCAAGCAGCGCATAGAATTCACAACCCTCGACAAAATGGCCGAGAGCGATATCGGCATGCTCTCCACCGTGCTCATCGGCAACTCGAATACCTTCATCCGGCACGGCCTGATGGTCACGCCGCGGGGCTACCGCAACAAGTACGACGTGGAAAGCGGCGCCACCCACGACGGCGAGAAGGCCGGGCGGTCGCTGTCCACCGGTCTCGACGGCTGGCTCGCCGGACTTCACGCCAGCGGCCACAGCGCCGCCGAACTGGCCCGCGAGCATCGCCTGCCCGAGGATTACATCGCCGCCCTGCTGGCCGAGCCGCTGGCAGCCGACAACACCTGCACCGACGAAATGGAAGCATGAGCGAAATCATCAAACCGAAAATCGGCCCCTACCGCCGCCACCTGCTGCTGTGCACCGGCCCGCGCTGCGCCGCCGACGGCGTTGCCCAGGCCCTCTTCGACAGCCTCGGCGACAAGTTCAAGGCGGCCGGACTCGACAATGGCGAGATGCGCGTCAAACGCACCCGCACCGCCTGCTTCGCAGCCTGCAAGGGCGGCCCGATCCTGTGCGTGCAGCCCGACGGCACCTGGTACTACGGCGTCACCGATGCCGTGATGGACCGCATCGTCAGCGAACACCTGGTCGGCGGCCAGCCGGTGGCGGAACACGTTTTCCACCAGGCGGCGGAAGACGGTGAGACCCCGGCCCCATGAAAGCCAGACTGGCCCGCAGCCTGCACCTGGTGCACCGCTGGCTCGGCATCGGCGCCGGCCTGCTGGTGCTCGGCTGGTTCGTCTCCGGCCTGGTTATGCTCTACGTCCCCTTCCCCAAGCTGACCGCCGAGGAACGCCTGCCCCGCCTCGCCCCCATCCCGGCAGAAGCCGTGCGGATCAGCCCGGCCCAGGCCGCCGCCCTGTGCCCCGGCGAGCCCCGCAGCCTGCGCCTCACCACGCTGGATGCGCGGCCAGTCTTCCATTTTCAGGGCAAGGGCGGCGCCTGCAGCGTGTGGGCCGACAGCGGCCTGCCGGTCGGGCCGGTCTCGGCCGAGGCGGCCCACGACACAGCCCGCCGCTTCCTCGGCACAGCCAGCATCAGCGAGGCCGAATCCATCCAGCGCGACCAATGGACGGTGTACGCCAGCCACAACGCCCACCGCCCGCTCTACCGGGTGGCGGCCAACGATGCGGCCGGCACCGAGCTCTACATCTCGTCCCGCAGCGGCGAAGTGCTGGTGGACACCACCCGCTTCGAACGCGGCTGGAGCTGGATCGGCACCGTGCTGCACTGGGTCTACTTCACGCCCCTGCGCGACAACAATGACCTGTGGCGGCAAATCGTCCTGTGCCTGTCCTTCGCCGCCCTGCTCACCGCCACCACCGGTCTGTGGCTGGGCATCCAGCGACTGCGCCTGAAGAAACGCTACCCCCGCGGCCACGTCACCCCCTACCGGGGCATCAAGCGCTGGCACCACCTGCTGGGCCTCACCGCAGGCGGCTTTGCATGCACCTGGCTGCTCTCGGGCTGGCTGTCGCAACACCCCTTCGGTCTGCTGGAAGTCAGCAGTCCGCCTCCCGGTGCGGCCCGGCGCCTGACGGGCGGCCCCCTCCAGGCATCCGCCGATCTCGCGCTGCTGCATCGCCAGCTGGCCCGCCTGCCCGACACCCGGGAAGCCGAGTGGCAGCGCTTTGGCAGCCGCAATTACCTGGAACTCCGTGCCCCGGGCAACAAGCTGCGGGTGGACGAGCACGCCGAGATCACCCCGCCGTTTTCAGCTGAAACCCTCGCCGAAGCAGTTCATGCCCTTGAAGATGCACCCGTCGCCCGCGCCGAGCTGATCCACGCACCGGACCTCTATTACTACAGCCACCGCTCAGCATTGATCCTGCCCGCCGCCCGCATCCGCTTTGCCGACAGCCAGGACACCACCTACTACATGGACCCGGCCAGTGGCCGCATCCTGCTTCGCCTCGACAACGCCAACCGACGCCACCGCTGGATCTTCAACGCCCTACACCGCTTCGACTTTCCCCCCCTCGGTAGCCTGCGCCCCCTGTGGGACATCATCGTGACCACCCTTTGCCTGCTTGGTGCTGCACTCGCCACAAGTGGCTGCATCCTTGGCTGGCGACGGATTAACAGCCGACACCACCCCCACCCCTGAAAGCCTCGCATGTTTTTGGATCCCGTTCAGAGACGGGTGGATTTATTGTCCGATACTCTACCTGCTGGTGACACTTGCCCTCTCCCCCTGTCGAAGGGAACCGCGAATGAACGACGCACCGACATCCAAGTGTGGAGCGTTGCGCTCCATCTCTCGACAGCTCACCCAAGCATTTTTCTTTGTAGGGTAGAAAACAAAAACGCCCCGTAAGGGGCGTCAGACTACTGACAAAGCCTGAAGCCCCGCCCGCCGAGGCGGTCAGATCCTGCCCTACCGCACGACCAACCGGCTGGGCTATCGGGAATACGCCTCTGACCCTGCACAGTGCGGGGGCTGTGCGCGACGGGGTCAATCTACCCAGAGCCGGAATCAGCAGAAGCTCATCACCCACCACGTACGGAGGCGATCAACGCCCACGGCTCACGGAACTTGGCAAACGTTTCTACGCCCGGCGCAAGGAGACGGTCAAGTGCAGCTTCGCGAACGCCAAGAAGTTGCACGGACATCGCTATGCGCGCGTTCGCGGGCTCTCGAAGATCCAGGCGCAGCGCCTGCTCTCGGCCGCGTGTCAGAACATGAAGAAGATGGCCTTGCTGCTGAGCCGCCGGGCGGCAGCCCTTTTTGCCCTTGAAACAGTCTGTTTAAAAGGCTTGATGCAGCTTGCCGTGGCTTGCTCCGAAAACCGGGGGTTCGCCAACAGTCTGAAACGCCCCTTTCGGGGCATTTTTACTTGAATTTTGGTGGAAGGTCAGGGATTCGAACCCTGGGGGGTCTCGCAACCCCGCCGGTTTTCAAGACCGGTGCATTAAACCACTCTGCCAACCTTCCAGTGCAGCTACCGCATTTTGTTTCAGTCCCAATTGCCGCAAGCACTTAAGGCCGAAGCTTCAAACCCCTGCGCCCTACATGCACAGAGCTTTCAACTTTAGGACGACGCGGATTATACAGACAAGGGCAACATGGCGAATACGGCGATCAAAATTGCCCACACCACAAGAAAACGAAGCTCAGAAACAAAAACGGAGCAGAGCCACCAGGCCATGCTCCGTTTTGCAGTGCAAATCAAACATTCAAATTTGCGACTAAATAACTGGTCGGGGAAAGAGGATTCGAACCTCCGGCCCCTGCGTCCCGAACGCAGTGCTCTACCAGGCTGAGCTATTCCCCGACACTTTCACATCAGCAATAATCAATCATTATCGCCTCAGCCAACTAGCCAATCATTATACTTTAAAATTGGCGCTTTGCAAGCTGCTTTGAAAATTAATATTTTCGTGCAACCGCGAAGAGAGATAATTGTATCAACGAATCCTTGAAAATGGAAGGAGAAAGTTGATTTAATGCATTCAAAGCCAGCTGCGCCTCGGCCTCAGCCACTTTTCGGGTCGCTTCGATGGCTCCGGTGACCCGAATGGCCTCCAGAACAGCAGGAAAGTCGTCACGCCCGCCATTTTCAATGGCATTTCGTACGCAGGTTGCGTGTTCAGGGCTGCCGTACTTCATTGCGTGGATCAACGGCAGCGTAGGCTTGCCTTCCGCCAGATCGTCACCGATGTGCTTGCCGGTAGCGGCTTCCTCGCCGGAATAGTCCAGCACGTCGTCAATCAACTGGAAGGCCGTGCCGATGTGCATACCGAAAGCTGCCAGGCTTTCTTCGAGCTCCGGACTGACCCCCCCCAGAATGCCACCCAGGCGCGCTGCAGCCTCGAAGAGCTTGGCGGTCTTGTAGCGGATCACCTTCAGGTAATCCTCCACTTCCACATCGGCGTTGTGACAGTTCAGCAACTGGAGTACTTCGCCTTCGGCAATCACGTTGGTGGCATCCGCTAGAACGCGCATGACCTTCATGTTGTCGGCACCGACCATCATCTGGAAGGCGCGGGAATAAAGAAAGTCCCCCACCAGCACCGAAGCCGCATTGCCGAACATCGCGTTGGCGGTCTTGTTGCCGCGCCGCAACTCGGACTCATCGACGACATCGTCGTGCAGGAGCGTGGCGGTGTGGATGAACTCCACGACCGCAGCGAGTTCACGGTGGTAGTCGCCCCGGTACCCGGCAGCACCTGCCGTGAATAGCACCATGGCCGGACGCAGGCGTTTGCCGCCACTGCCGATGATGTACTCGGCCACCTGGCGAATGAGAACCACGTCGGAGTAGAGACGATCACGGATGACGGCATCAAGCGCCTTCATGTCTTCGGCGATCGGTGCGTAAAGCTGCGAGAGAGACAAGGCAATGCCCAGATTAGTAAAAATGTGATGTTAGGGGCCCAGGCGCCGTCCCGTCAAGCCGCCTGGATCAAGGCGGAACAACGAGCTTTAGGTCAGGGACTATCCGGGGAGCAGCAGGTCGGGCCGGTCGGAGAAGACTCCTGCGACACCCCAGGCAGCAAGCTGTCGGGCCTCAGGAAGCGCATTCACCGTGTAAACGAGCACCTTGAACCCGGCATCGCGCGCTGCCAGTATCTGGGCAGCATCGAGATGTTTCCTGCCCAGATTAAGGGAAACACAGTCGAGCCGACCAGCTGTGAGCAACGCCTGCGAGCTAAAACGATCGACCAGGAAGCCCCGCGGAACGTCAGGGACTTCGGCCGCAGCCGCTGCCAGGGCATCCGCCGAAAAAGACGAGAGCAAAATCTGCGGGCGCAGCGCTGGCTGCATTTCCTGCAGGACACATCCGACCACCCGCCCGGTATCCACCTCACAACCGGTGGCCGGCTTGATCTCGACATTGACGGCAAGACCCAGTCGGCGACAGGCATCAAGGGCAAGCTGAAGGGAAGGTATGCTTTCACCGGCAAAGGCCGAGTGAAAGCATCGCCCCACATCGGTCGCGAGCAGCTCTTCCGCTGCCAGCCGGGCAACATGCCCAGACCTGGCCGCTGTGCGGTCGAGCGTTTCGTCGTGAATAAGTACCGGCACACTGTCCCGCGACAGCATCACGTCGAATTCGACCGCCCGGCAGCCGAGCCGGGCGGCGATGCCCAGCCCGGCCAGGGTGTTTTCCGGCGCGAGCGCACCACCGCAACGGTGTGCAATCACAGCGGGCCACCCCCAGTCAGGCATGGTTAGCCCCTCAGACTCAATCCAGCGTACGGGAACGGGCCACCGCCGTGTCGAGCGCCAGCTTGGACGGTTTGCGGTCCTCCCAGACCGATTCGAGTTCCTCTTCGATGATCCGGCGCACCGCGGCACGCTGCGGATAGCTGCTGGCGCGGGACACGGAAGTCACCGGCTTGTGGGTCAGTTGCTGTACCGCGATATGAACGTTGGCCAGATCGGATGCCAGCAGACGGCTCTCGGATGCCAGCAGACCAGCCCGGTTGAGGGGCAGATAACCGGCATTGCGTTGCCATTCCACCTGACTTTCACCGGTCAGCCAGAAACTGACGAAGCGGGCCGCAGCCTTGTATTCAGCGGGCTTTTTGCCCGCGGCAATCCACATGGCGGGGCCATCAGCCAGCGTGTTTTGCGGTGCGCCGTAGTACTCCTCGTGATACGGCAGGGTCGCAACCCCCACATCGAAAGCAGCCTGCCGCTTGAGCGTCGGCCAAGCTGCGGAAGGCGCCGTCAGAACACCGCACTCCCCCTTGGCAAAGTGCTCTGTCGCCTCATCCTCGCGGCCGAAAAGATGCAGGTAGCGAGCCTTGACCCACGAGGACAGCATCGCCACGTGCTTCACTTCAAGCATGCCATTGATGACGAGTGCCGACTTCTTGCCCTCCCCCACCACCGGCTCGTTGTGCCAGGCACTGGTATTTTCCACCAGGATCCAGGCCGGCTGGGCGGTGGTGTAAGGGCAAGTCTGGCCTGCGGCTACCAGCTGGCCGAGCGTTTTTTGAAGCTCCTGCCAAGTCTTGGGCGCCTTCTCCGGATCAACGCCGGCATCCCTGAAAGCCTGCTTGTTGTAGAACATGACGGCCGTGGACAAACCCATCGGCAAGGCCACGAGGCGATTGGCGCTGTCCAGCGGAGTCGGGGTCATCACTGCCGGTGCCTTCAGGGTTTCAAAGCGTTCCCCGGCGTCCTTCATCACCTGATGCAGCGGACGATAGCGCGGCGGGCCTGCCAGAAAGTCGGGGAGATCCCGCTCTCCGAGAATCATCAGGTGCGGCGTGGTGCCCTCGTTCCAGCGACGGTCGTGGATGACGATCTTCGGGCCGGACGTGGTGGCGTTGAAACGATCCACCAGCTTCTGGAGTTCGGCGCCCTTATCGGCGCCAAGGCTATGCACCAGCTCGATTTCCTTCACTGACGGATCCGTGGCCTGAACGGCTGCCGGCTTGGCCACCGGTTTTTTAGGTGCAGCAAACGCGGTATTGACGCCCACAGCCCCAAGGGCAAGGCACAGGACGGTACGGCTGAAATTGTTCATGGGAAGCTTGTCCATCGACAGAAGAGGGGCGAATCAATGTTCAATTATAAGGAGAAGCCGACAAAAACGGATGGATGGATTGGTAATCGGATGTTCAAGTCCGCCCCCTCGAGGCCGTTGACTCTTGCAGGCAACATCACGTTTGAGTCATGACAAAACCACACATCCGCTTCATGTTTGGACTTGCCATCAGCGCAACCCTTCTCGGCGGTTGCGAGCAGCTTGGCATCCCCGATCCTGCCAAAACGGAAGCCCAGGCAGAGGCTGACGGCAAAGCCATCGGTAGTGCCTGTCGCCATGCCGGACGGGCGATTGAGGATTGCTTCACACTCAATCAGGCCGCCCAGAAAGCCGCGGTTTTTGCCGGCTGGAAGGAGATGAACGACTACATGGTGGAAAACAAGATCGTCGAAATCGCGCCGCAACTGCCTCCTCCCCTGCCGCCGGCGGAAGCCAAAGCTGCAGCGAAGGCCAAACGTGCCGCAGAGAAGGCGGCAGCCGAAGCGCAGAAAGCGCATGCCAACTCCGATGCCGACAAAGACAGTCACGGCGATGCGGAAGCAGAGGCCGCGACCGAACCCGAAACCCCGCGCAAGCGTCGCAAGCCTGCCGAATAAGCTGAACGGATTAACTGATCAAGAGCTCGGCAACACCGGCTTTCCACCAGGCGATGAATTTGTCGACGGGCATGGCCTGCGCGTAAAGATAACCCTGCGCACAGCGACACCCCATCGCCAGCAGAACCGCCTCGGTTTCCGGCGTCTCAACCCCTTCCGCCACCACCTCCAGCCCGAAGGTATGGGCGATACGCACCATCAACTCGACGATCGAACGGTCGCTGTCCGACAGGGTGATACGCTCGACAAAGGACTTGTCGAGCTTCAGCTCGTCCACCGGCAGCCGGCGCAGATAATCCATCGACGAATAGCCGGTGCCGAAATCGTCGAGCGCCAGACGGCCGCCTCCCTGCTTGAGGGCCTCAAGGGTCCGGACCGACATCCCGTCCGTGGACACAAGCCCGCCCTCTGTCAGCTCAAAACACAAGCGGGAAGCATCAATACGCCAGGCTTCACAAGTCTGGCGAATAAAGATCGGCAATTCAGGATCGCTCAAATCCTCGGCGACCAGATTGACCGACACGCGCGCGTCACACCCCGCAGCAGCCAACGCGGCCAGAATCTGCACCGCCTGCTGAATCACCCAGCGGGAAAGCTCCGGCATGAGACCGATACGCTCCAGCACCCGCAGGATTTCGGGCGGCGACACGCTGCGTCCATCCGGCCGATGCCAGCGCAACAAGGCCTCGGCGCCGACCAGACGCCGACTTGGCAATTCGACCTGGGGCTGCAGATGAAGCTGGAACTGACGCGCTTCGAGAGCCTGGGCGACCTCGGTTTCGAAACTGGCGTCCAGCCTCGCCTTGGCAGCTACATCAGCGCAATAGACGTCGAACAGGCGCCCGGAAGCCTTGGCCACCACGAGCGCCGAACGCGCGGCATGCTCAAGCCCAAGCGGGTCGGCAGCATGTTCCGGAGCCCAGCCGCCGCCCGCACAGAAACGACCGCGCAACCTTGAAAACGCATTGCTGCGCAGCGCCTCGCAGGCATTGACCAGCTTGTGACCCGCCAGGGAAACCTGGGCCGGATTATGCAGGTCCGGCAGAATCACCGCCCACTCGTCATCCCCGAGGGCGCACAGCACGTCACTGGGCCGGAGCGCCGCATGCATTGCTTCAGACAGGGCCAGACGAAGGTGGTCGCGTTCATCAATGGCCAGCACATCCACCGAACGCCCCCACTCCACCGCCAGCACAACCAGCCCGAGCTGACCTCCCTTGTCGACAATCCGCAGATGATTGGCCAGGAGCGTCAGGAAACGACGCCGGTTGGGGATCCCCAGAACCGGATCTCCGTCCTCGGCACACAGGCGAAAGGCCTGCTCCTGCTCGATGGAAACGTCCGACAACAAACCGCCAAGACACCAGCCGAGCCTGACCAGTGCCGACAAAATGTCGAGTTCCAGCCGATAAACCATGGCCCGCTCGCCAAACAGACGCTGCTGGCAGATTGCGATCAGCCCCTCGATAGCCATGAACGGAAATTCCGCCACCGCGCCGGCCAGATAGCACTCCGACCAACGCGCAGCAAGCGATGCTGGCCAGGCAGGGGAGAAACTCCACTCGGCAATCCGCGCCAGTTCCCCGCAAAACGCACTCAAGGCAGGCCCGACAATACCGTCCCCGCCTTTTCCGGCCAGATCGAAGCGCTGACACAGGGCCGCAGCCAGCTCATCCGACCGGACAATCCGGCCAAACGCCCGAATCGCCGCCTGCTCGCCCTGCCCCAGACCATAACGAAGGAGCAGGCGCGCCAGCGCGTCCTCATCCAGAATCTGGCCGGGATGACCCGCCAGGCGAGGTGCAGGCGTGTTCATGCCAGATAGAACTCCGACGGATCGACCCCGAAAGCGCCCGGCTGCAAGGCCCTGGAGATCACATAAGGCTCGCCCGTTGCGGAGGGCGGATCGTAGAGAAGATCGAGGGTCTTCGGATAGGCGTTGGGCTTCTTGTCCGGCCCGAGCAGGATCATCACACAGGGCTTGAGACGACGAATGCGGTTCTGGGCCACCACCACCGCAACTTCGCCGGAGTTGAGTTCAACCAGCGTGCCCACCGGATAGAGCCCGATGCACTGCACAAACTGATCGACCGTGCTTTCAGAAAAAGTGATGCCACGTCCGGCCCGCACGGTGTCCAGCGCAACCTGCGAGCTGGCCGCCTCACCGTAAGGCCTCTCGCGGGTCATCGCACAATAGACATCGCAGATCCCGGCGGCTTCGGCCAGCAGGCCCACGGCCGCGCCGCGCAAGCCGTTCGGATAACCACTGCCATCGCAACGCTCGTGGTGGCGGCCGACAATCTCGAGAATCTGCGGCGTCGCCTGCGGTGACGCAGAAAGAATCTGCAGGGAGTAATCGACATGCGCCTTGAAAATCAGGTATTCCCGCGGCGACAGCGGACCCAGTTTCTGCAACAGGCGCACCGGCAAGCGCAGTTTTCCCACGTCCTGCAGCATTCCTGCCATGCCGAGGGTTGTGACCGACTCCTCGCCAAGCCCCAGTGCACGCCCAAATATCATGACGTGAGCGGCCACATCGAGGGAGTGATCGTAGCTGTATTGGTCGGTCTGCTTGAGGCGCACCAGCCACAGCAGCGCATCCGGATTGCGCGCAACGCTCAACACCATTTCCGACACCACGCCGCGCAAGGGCTCCAGATCGGGGTTGAGGCTGCTCTGCACATCCCGGGCGATCTGCTCGAGTAGAGCATGGGCACGCGTAACCATCGGCAGTGCGGCGACAATTTCCTCCTCAAGGGGAACCACCGACTGGACATACGCCATGCCGGTAGGCCCACCCGCTGCGGCAGACTGCTCAGCAGGCGTCCTGGCGGGCGAAGGCGGGCGCCCCGAACGCCTGTTCTCAGTCACCAGTGGGCGGGAGGTGCCGAACGGATCCGCAAGATTACCCGGCGTTTCTTCCTCAGGCACCGTATGTGAGGCGCCTCCAGAGACATCCGGATAGCGGTGAAACCAGGGAGCTGACGATGCGTCCGCCGCGACGCCGGAATCCCTCACCCCACGCCCCGACAGGGCACGAAGTGAGCGCAGCAGTGCGAAGAAATCCAGCGGCTGACGCCGTACTTCGGGGGGCACCTGAAAAGAGCTCAGCGCGGTGGCCCGATCGAGTGGCGGATCACTCTTCTCGACGGGTATCGCGCGCCACGCATCACCAGCCGAACGGGAGCGATCCACATAGACAAAGCGGCATTCCCGACGCACCTGTTCGAGCGTCTCCTGATCCTCGACGAGGAAACCCTGCATCAGAAAAGGCGACTCCAGCCAGGGGCGATCCAGTTCTGTAACGAACATGCCGATCCGCAAGTCTTGCGTCGCCACGATTTCCTTCAACACACCCTCCCACAAACTGCGCCACGTCAGCAGCCAATTAATTACGGCGCCGGATTCGTAAACTGGAGATGCAGCGCATCGATCTCAGCCAGAACCTGATTATCAAGACGCCTCTCGCACGCACGGAGATTACCCTTCAACTGGGCAAGCGACGTGGCACCAAGGATAACGCTGCCGACAAACGGCCGGCCCGCCACGAAAGCAATGGCCAGTTCGGCCGGTGTCATGCCATGCCGACGGGCCAAATCCGCATAGGCCGCAACCGCCGGACGCACATTTGGCTTGTCATAGCGCTGACCAAAGGCGGGAAACAGGGAGAGCCGCCCGATCGCAGCCGGATCGTCCAGGTACTTGCCAGTAAGCTGGCCGAAACCCAGCACGGAATAAGGCAACAAGCTGACCTTTTCACGGAAGCAGACTTCCGCCAGCCCCTGCTCGAAAACCCGATTGAGCAGGTTGTAAGCATTCTGCACGGAGACGACCCGTGGTAACCCCAGCTCATCTGCAGCCTGCAAAAAGCGCATCAGCCCCCATGGATGCTCGTTGGACAAACCCACGTAACGGATCTTGCCCTCGGCAACCAGTTCTGCCAGCGTCACCAACTGCTCCGGAATAGGCGTTGCCGAGCGCTCCGCCTCTGGATCGAAACGCCACTGGCCGAACATCGGCTGGTTTCGTGCCGGCCAGTGAATCTGGTACAGGTCGATGTAATCAGTGCCCAGCCGACGCAGGCTGCCCTCTACCGCAGTGCGGATGTTGTCCTGATCCAGCGCCAGTGGACCACCGCGAATCCAGTCCATACCCCGTGACGGCCCGGCCACCTTGGTGGCCACCACCAGCTTGTCGCGAGGCTGCCCCTTCAGCCAGGACCCGACAATGGCTTCCGTCGCACCAGAGGTTTCTGCCCGGGCGGGCACCGGATACATCTCGGCCGTATCGATGAAATTGACGCCATGGCCAAAGGCCGCATCCAGCTGGGCGTGCCCATCCGCCTCGGTATTCTGCTGGCCGAAGGTCATCGTGCCGAGACATACGGAAGAAACCAGCAAATCGCTGGCACCAAGCTTGCGGTATTCCATCGTTACGCTCCAGAAATCGGCGTTAAAAGGCTGCACACCGATGATCGGTTATCATCCGCGCAAAATCCACCCGGCACCCGGATGTTAATGACCCGGACGACCCGCCCCGGATTTTACCCCCTCCTCCAAGTCCTTCTGCCGCCCTTGCTACCCATGCCGACCGCCCCCCAGCCCTGCGAATCCCTCGGTCTTCTCGTGCAATGCCGCCCCGGCTTTGAAGCCGATGCCAGCCTCGAACTCCAGACCAGCGCCAGCGCCGCGCGCCTGGAAGGCAAGATCGAGGCCCGGGCACAAAGCGGATTCATCGTCCTGACCCACGACAAGCCCACACCCCACGACGACGTGCGGCGCCGGCTCGACCTCTCCCGGCTCATCTTTGCCCGCCAGAGTTTTCATGTTCTCGCGATGCTCGACGCCCTCCCCGAGCGTGATCGCCTGACTCCGCTCCTGAAGGCCATTGAATCCTTCGGTTCGCGCTTTTCGGCCCTGCTCCTTGAAACACCGGATACCAACGACGGCAAGGAGCAAAGCGGATTCCTCAAGCGCTTTGCCCCGCTGCTTGAGGCCGCCCTGACCAAGGCCGCCCTGCTACGCCCCGACTCGCCGCACCTGCCACGCCTGCACGTGTTTCTCGTCGGCACCCAATGCGCTTACCTGGGCGTCAGCGTCGCCAGCGAAGGATCCAGCTGGCCTATGGGCATTCCCCGCCTGCGCATGCCGAAGGACGCCCCGAGCCGCTCCACCCTCAAGCTCGCCGAGGCCATCCTCACCCTGCTCAGCGCCGACGAACAGAAAGCCACCCTGCGTCCCGGCCTGCAGGCCGTCGACCTGGGTGCAGCTCCCGGCGGCTGGAGCTGGCAACTGGCGAGCCGCGGCCTGCGCGTCACCGCCCTCGACAACGGCCCCCTCGCGCCCTCCGCCATGGCCACCGGCCTGATCGAGCATCTGCGCGCCGACGGCTTTACCTGGCGGCCCAAAAAACCGGTGGAGTGGATGGTCTGCGACATGGTTGAACAGCCGTCCCGCATCGCCCCGCTGATGGCCGAATGGGTTGCCACCGGGCGCTGTCGCCGGAGCATTTTCAACCTCAAGCTGCCGATGAAACGGCGCTATGAGGAAGTGGAGCGCTGCCGAGCCCTGATCGACCAGCGCATGCGTACCGGGAACATCAAATACACATTGAGAATCAAGCACCTCTACCATGACCGCGAAGAGGTCACGTGCTATCTCACACGGCGCTGAATCCAACGCGATGTATAATGGAAAACTATTCAAATGGTGCACTGCACTAAACTGCAGCTCACCCAGATCGTGACCACATCCATGTCGTTTTCCGAACTCGGACTCATCCCAGAACTGCTGAAGGCCGTTGCTGAAGCCGGTTACACCGAACCCACGCCCATCCAGCGCCAGGCCATTCCCGTCGTACTGGCCGGCCACGACATGATGGGTGGTGCGCAAACAGGCACCGGCAAGACCGCCGGTTTCACCCTGCCGCTGCTCAACCGCCTCGCCCGTCATGCCAGCACGTCCACCAGCCCGGCCCGCCACCAGGTTCGCGCGCTGATCCTCGCCCCCACGCGAGAGCTGGCCATGCAGGTGTTCGAGTCGGTCAAGATGTACTCCAAGCACCTCCCGCTGCGCAGCACCTGCATCTACGGCGGCGTGGACATGAACCCGCAGATCCAGGAACTGCGTCGCGGCATCGAAATCGTCGTCGCCACGCCGGGCCGCCTGCTCGACCACGTCCAGCAAAAGACCATCGCCCTCGGCCAGGTTGAGTTCCTCGTCCTCGACGAAGCCGACCGCATGCTCGACATGGGCTTCATCCCGGACATTCGCCGCATCCTCGCGTTGCTGCCTGCCAACCGGCAAAGCCTGCTGTTCTCCGCCACCTTCTCGGACGAGATCAAGAAACTCGCCGACCAGATGCTGAAGAACCCGCAACTGATCGAAGTCGCCCGCCGCAACATGGTGAGCGAAACCATCAGCCACATCGTGCACCCGGTTTCCAGCGGCCTCAAGCGCAACCTGCTGGCGCACCTGATTCGGCACGAAGAAGAAAACGCCCAGGTGCTGGTGTTCGTCGGCACAAAGTTCGGCTGCAGCCGCCTCGCCCACTTCCTCGAACGCCACGGCATCTCCGCCGACTCCATCCACGGCGACAAGAGTCAGCAAGCCCGCACCGAAACTCTCGAAGCCTTCAAGAGCGGCAAGATCCGCGTCCTTGTCGCCACCGACGTGGCCGCCCGCGGCCTGGACATCGAAGATCTGCCCTCGGTGATCAACTTTGAACTGCCCCACACTGCCGAAGACTACGTTCACCGCATCGGCCGCACCGGCCGGGCCGGCAAGTCGGGCAAGGCCGTATCACTGGTAAGTGCAGAAGAGCGCCATCACCTCGCCGACATCCAGAAGCTGATCAAACTCGAAATCCGGCAGGAAATCGTTCCCGGCTTCGACCCCGAGCCCGACTTCTTCGATGCAGAGGGCAGCAGGCGCAAACGCAGCCCAACGGCAGCACCGGCAACGCCGCGCAACGCCCCGACAGCAAGCGCCACAAAAGAGCCCGCAAGCAGCACCGGCGACCGCAAGAAGCGTCCGGAACGGGAGCGTGGTGAGCAACGGCCGGAACGCGAACGCGCACCTCACCGCGGTCGCCAGCCGAACCATATCGCCGCGGACGGCTTCGACTTCAGCAAGCCTTACGAGCAACCCTCAGCCATCCCGAAGACCGAAGATGCATCGGCAGACAGCCTGCACAAGCCGCAGCGCCCAATCGCCTTCCTGCTGGGCGGCCTGGGCCGCAAGCACTAACAGCCAGTCCGTCCCTCCGTCCGAGCCCCGTTGTTCTGGCTTGGACGGTTAGAGGGTTACAGGAAATACCAAAGAAAAAAGCCAATTCAATCGAATTGGCTTTTTTCTTGTTACGTGGTGCCGCTGGACGGAATCGAACTGTCGACCTTCGCATTACGAATGCGCTGCTCTACCAACTGAGCTACAGCGGCCCCGAGGAAAAGCATTATACAGGGCGACTCCAGTCACTGCAAGTGCTTATCTGAAGAGCCTAATTTCTTACAAAAACTCACTCACGAATATGCGCACTCACTGTCCGATGATGCGCCAGTTGAGAACACGTGGATCCCCAATGCCGCCAACCTGGCTCCCGATAAATGCGGGGCCAGACTCTGCTGCACTGAAAGAACCCATCAGCCGGATTGCCGACCCGTAGCGAACCAGCCTGAGCCCCACAAGACCTGAACTGGAAGAAATAAACTCAATGGGCACACGCGCATTACCTTCAGTTTTTGCAAAGGCCGACTTGGCCGTCCCATATTTCACGGCGTAAGTTGAGCTCTCACCGGCAGGGTTGCACTTGTCCTGATTCATCAGCGTTCCCACCCATGAAACAAGACCTTCATTAGCTTGCGGATTGATGATGACCTGCTCTGCTGCGGTCCCACTTCGCCCCGTCAGATCGTAATACCATCCCATCGGCTTGTCTCCCGCCAGCGTGACACCTTCGATGAGGCTGGTAACCTGAACCATCTTCTCCCGCTTTACCGGAAAATCAACGCCGGTAGGCAGCTGGTTCGCTTTCCCCTCCTCCGTCGTATAAGGGTTGGTAACCGTACCGTCACGCAAGGCATAGAAGGTCTGGGTCTGCGTATTGTTCCTGTCGTCATTGTGTAAAAGGCGCCCCGTCCCCACAAACACATAACGAGTCAAGTCAGAGGCAATCTCAACCAGAGGCTCCGTAGTCACAGGCTGCGCGGTACCTGTTGCCGTTTCCAACTTTGCGATCGGCGTGCTCAGATCTGGAACAGTCGCCGTCGCGCTAGTGAAATCAAAGCGCCAAAGGTTACCGAGCAAATCACCGGCATAAAGCTGATCCATTTTCATGTCAGAGTAGTCAGGCACATAGCCCGATATATGCGCCAAGCCGGCCGGTGTGGCCGCCGTGCCCTGGGCAGTCTTTACCTTCTGGAGGAGAGTGCCGTCCTTCGGATTCAGAACAAATATCACGCCCTTACCCGGAGAACTACCGGTCGAAGTGCCCAAGGTATTGTTATAGCCGGCGGCAATCACAACAACCCACCCCCATTTGGGTGTTTTTACGATGAAGGGGCGACCATAGCTAAAGCCCATATCCTCATGGGTAAACTCCCAGAGAACCTTTCCGGCTACATTGGTTTCCGATGTAAAGCTGGATGGGTCCGTCACATCGACGGCAACGTAACTACGCCCCCCTTTCCCCAGGCCCACAACGAGCAAGCTCCGCCAATCAGAATCGGCTGGCGTCGCCGAGGTACCCGCACGATTGAAATCCACATCGCGCACGAAGGGAGTCCCATTGACATAATAACGATGCAGATAACCGTTATCCGTGAGCGCCTTCAACCCACTTATGCTGGGCTGATTGTCGGGCCCGTTGAAAACCGCATTGGGTACAAGCGCAAAAAGCTCTTTACCCCCATCGGTGGAGTCCACTCGCGCATCGAAGGCATGGAGCATTCCGTCATTGGCACCGACATAAACAACGGGTTTGCGTGTAGCCTTTGCCGCCTTGAAAGTGGAATATCCCGGATTGAACGCATCCGCATACACTTCGCTGGGTGGTCCAACATAAGTTGCTGCCGAATCGACGATGTCCCCCAAAACAGAAGCCCGATAACGGAATGTCTTGCGAACAGACAAGGTCGACTCCTTGCTTGTATCGCCTCTCAGGTAATTCAAGACGTTACCCTGTTCGGTCTCCGTAGAACCCAAAGCCGTCTTCTGGGCTGCGGAAAGACTAGCCAGACGGAAGGGAGCACCAATCAAGGTGCCTGAATCATTGGGCTTGAGGGTAACGACATTGCGCGCGGTATCCCACCCTGCACCTGCAACCAACGTATCCAGCTTGGCTGCCGCACTCCACTTCATCGTCGTACTGATGACTCCGGTCGCAATGTTGATGGAATCAATTTTCATCCCGCGAAGATCACCTGACCAGTATTGCGAGTCATAGCGAGTCTGATAGGTAGCGTCCGCAGTCAGGGTTTCGGAGATGGATGACGAGGTCAAGCCAGCCCCTGCTCCTGCAGCAATCAGTGAATTGATCTGACTAAACGCCGACGAAAGACCGGACAGCAGGCGATCTGGATCGGATGCGGGGAAATAGGCATCAGGAATTGCGACGCCCTTGTACTTCTCCCCAAGGGCATTCCACTCGCCGTCATCCGGCACACCATTGCCGTTCGTGTCGTTGAAGGCGCCATACTTGGCAGCTTTTTCGTACTGGTTATTTTCCGCCTTGACTGAATACTCCAGGGCATCAACCCAGAAAGTCTTGATGCGCATCTTCGGAAAATCGGAGCGCAAGGGCTTGGTATTGGCGGCATAAGCCAGACCAGCGATATAGTCGGAATTCTCGTTGTAAGAGGGGAGTTTCGTGACCCAGGCTCTAGCAGTCTCCCCGGCAAACCTTTCACCGCTTACCGCTGCGTTGATCGGCGGCTCCCCCCCGGACAAATTATAATCGCAACAGTTGTTGGTATCACCAATACCGATGATGAATTGCTTCTGGCACAAGCCACCATTGAGCGCCGAGAACATGGGGTCATCCCACTTGGTAATAACCGGAAAATTATCCTTGATGTTGGCTATCTGCGTCGCAGTCACACCTGCAGGCATGTTAGAAAACGCTGCCACGTTACCAATCCCGGAAGGGCCGAGAAGATAACGCAAACCCACTGCATACATTTCACTCACGTTATCGTAGCGTTTAAAACTACGCGCCTTGTAGCCAAAAAGGTTCAGGTAGTTAATCGCGCCAGTCAATTCAACGGAGGTGTCTCCCCCCTTGTCGGCAGGAAACGGGTTGCTGGGGAAGGCACCTGTTTCATAAATTTCCTGCTTCGTGTCTCGAATCTGCGCCTTGATCACCCCGCCGTCCCACGCCTTCAACTTTTCGTCATCGCCGTAAGTTGAATTATTCAGATTCAAGTAACTGACGGCACCAAAGCGCATCTTGTTGATATTTTTTTGCATCAGGCCAACAGGCTTATAAACAATTTTATCCTTGTCAGCGTTCTGATATTTCTGACAATAAAAATTGTCCTGATACTCATGCTTGCTCGTGTCGGTCCCATCACAAACAAGGACGCGAACAGGCAATTTTTTTACGACTGTCGAGCCTGGTGAATTATCGGAGCTGTAGCTGAACTCAACATCAATACCCTTGTGGAGGACGACCGCGACGAGATTGTTGGTATCACTCCCATCCAGTGCGGTGTACTTGGGAATCAGCGTGGACGAAATAACCTTGTTCGGAAAGTTTTTATCCTGCCCTTGATCATTCGACCATCCTTTTACCAGGACAGTCTTTCCGACGGGAGAGGCTGCACTGAAATCCAGGGGTTCATCTATATCCCGTGCGCCCCCGGTCATGGCCCAGCGAAAAAGATCCGAAACCTGCATGGTTGCCCAGTTCAGATAGTTGCCGGACCACTGCTTGGGGCAGGAAAAGTCGACTTCGTTGGACGGGCCTGCGTACTTGAAATACTTGCCAGCTTCGTCAAACGTGTAACAGAAACTCGAATCGAAATACCCGAGATACTTTCGCGTCGTTTCAAAATAGGGATCAGCGGTCGAATCGGCAGGAAGTGCGGCCACCCCCGCCGTATTACCCTGACTGAAATTGGCGTGACTCAGCGCGGTCGGAAACTCAACCGACAAGGCCAGCATCACATTTGCCGGAACCGCCTCCTGGCTTGCAGAAATAGGCAGATCGGCAAGCGCGGTGTCCGCAGCGCGAGCGGCTGGAACAATGGCCGTCCACACCGCAGCGGCAAGCATCAGCCTCGATGCGGACCCCCTGAAGAAACAAGCAGAAGCTTGGGTGAAGCTTTCGGAATTTTGCATAATTATCGATCTCCGGAGCAGCAACTGGCTCATTCTTCCGTAAAGGCCACAATCCATTGGGAATACGTCAGGCTGTTTCGAACCCCATCGGTACGAACGGTAATCCGGTAAAGGGGCGACGCTGTGGATCCGGGTTTTCCGGCCCAGCCGGTACCCCCACGCGGGGAATAACCCGAAAGCATGCAATTGGCCAGAGTGGACGGCCCATAAGAATTGCACATACGTTCAATCAGGAAGCGCGTCTCGTCTGTACCCTGAGTTTTAAGGGTTCCAGCCGTGAAGGTACTGTCGAACTTTGCCTTGTCTTTGAGAATGACAGGGACTCCGTTCTCGTCGGATTCAAGCAGGCGTGGATAAAAATTAAGCGAAGCCCAAATCGACGCCTTGCTGCAGGCAGTACCGGTGCCCACAGGAGGCGGGCACCCGGCAATGGAATCCTGATTGGCGCGAAAGTCACTTAATTTCATCTTGGCAAACGCCTGGTTCAGGCCCCGCCCCGTAGCGTTGAGAGCCTGACGCTTGAAACCGATGTTGCCCGACAGAAGAGCCGACGTATCCACCGAACTCAACAAGGAAACGCCACCCAGCATCATCACGACCAGCACGACAAGAACAACAGCCAGAACAGCACCGCCTTGCCCCGTGGTGGAGCGAACCCGTCGAACCGGCATTGACGGCAAGCCCTGATCTTCGATAGCGTGATTAGACATTGGGAGGCGTCTTCATGTTTCGGAGAGGAATTACCCACTCATAGACCTGATACTGATAGCGTTGCTCATCAGTGGTCAAATCACGGGAAAACTTTCTTGACTCCGGTAGATCCTGAAAAAGCAGCAGCTTGCTCATTGGGGCATCGGACGCCACCGGCTGGGATGAGCGGATGACCATTGCGATGCGAATAGCCTTGATATATCCGATTTTCTGCTGTGTTGCCAGGGTTCCATTCATCAACTCAGCCATCGTCCATCCCGCTTCGGACGGTGAAACCCATTCATCCACGGCATTGTCGTTATCGACACCACCCACGCCGTTGTCCAGGCCATAGCGCGCCTTGATCAGGAAAATGTTTTCACTGAAAACCTGGGGATTCACACGACTGAGTACGTCATACTGAACAAGTTCGCCATTGCTATTGACGCCGAGCAGAGCGAACGTCGGCAAATTGCGCAGCCCCAAATGAAACGCTGCGGGTGCCTTTGTATAAATCGACGCATCGACTTTTCCGTAGGTCGCCTCATTAAGTGGAATTTCCGCACTGGAAATCGTTGCCACCTTGATCCCCAGAGAGGCATCGGTCGCGACGGTCACAGGAGCAAACGTGCTCTTGGCCTGAACCACACGGCAATCCCCCGGATCATTGGGAATATCCTGCGGCACCGTCAAGAACAGATCGTACAAGGAAGCGTCCGTCGTCGTCTTGATTCCCATCCCGAGAGCGGGAGTGGGAGAAATCACCAGGGATCCTCCCGAGGCGGAGGAGAAGGAAAGCGGCCGATTTCCGGCGGCCGAGTCGCCAGCCATCACCAGAATGACATCGGAAGCGCTGGTGCCGCCATTAAGGATCGCAACCGGCATGGCTCGCAAGGTCTGCGTAACGCTGGCAAAGGGGCTTGGAAAAGCCGAAGCGCGTGGCAGGACTGCAGTCCCTGCGACATTAACCAGAAGTTTGCACCCCCAGACTTTCGAGCCGCGCGCGAGCCCCCCACCCGCCTCCTGGATGACCAGATCAAGCCGCTGGGCAGCGATCGCCGCAGATTGCAGGGCGTCGCCCACACCGGAAAGATTTCGACGATATATTTCGCTCGACGAATAGCTCTGCATGATGACCAGGCTGGCAATAAGGCCAATCAACATGCCCACCATCATCTCGATGAGACTCAGGCCCGCCTGCGCACGGCGCGTCCTCATCAGGGCACATTTGTGCGAGGGCCGGTTCTCAGAACAACAGCGCTTGCGTCTCATAATTGCCATGTTCCATTTCTTTTTGCTTCACAGCCTTGTCACTGGTGCCAGAAGAAGGCAAATCCCACTGGATCCGTACCGTTACCGTGAAGGTGTCGACAGAAGCTCCGCTCGCGACATCCACCTTGACCTTGGGATTAGGCAATTTACTTGCCTCGATTACCCGCGTCTCGAACCAGGTGCGGGTAGACGCGCCACCGCCGCCGCCTTCAGAGTCATAAGCGTAGTTGGCGATCACGACACTCCGCTTGTCCACCGACATTTTGGCGATCAGTTCATCAGCAAGAATCGCTGCTTCAGTACGAAATCGGCTATCGGTAACAATCCGTGTGGAGGCTGCCTGAAAGCCAATCATCCCGAGAAGGCCAAGGGAAAATATCAATAGCGCGACAAGCGCCTCAAGCAGGACATATCCACGGACATCACGGCGTTTCATCGCCCCTCCTGCATTCAAGGACATTCGGCGGCCGTCAGAATGGGCTGACATGCCCTGGGGTTTCCACTGGGAAATGCCGGATTGCACATTTTCACCGCACCGCCCGGCGTGACGAATACACAGTAGGCCAGATCCGTACCGGTTCGCGACACCCGGTAAACCTGCTTCGCCCCCACCGCCGCTCCTGTTGAGTCGAGAACACGGCCGGCACCGCTGAAGCGAATGCTGGCCGGCCCCGCGTAACTCAAGCCCTCCGACACTTGCTTGGTCACGCTGCCATTCACGTATCGATTGCTCGCCGTGGCATCGACCACCCTGATGATCCAGTTCTTTCCATTGTCAGCGGATACCACCGTACTCACGGCACTCACGCTTGGCGTATCGTTGGTCAAGGCAAACTCTACATCGGTATTACGCCTAATCGCCTCCGTTTCGGCCTGACGCAAGGCATTCTGAATAAGCTCCGAAGCCGTACCAACCGAACTGCGCCTGATCCAGTCACTCATCGCCGGAAGGCCGACCGCCATCAGGATCGCGGCGATGGATACCGTGACCATCAGTTCCAGGAGGGTCGCACCTTGCTCGGTGCGGGTCCTTAGCTTGGACACGACGTCCCCTTGCTGATCAGCCAGCAATTACCGCTACCGGTCGGTGTGGCCGACTTCTTTTCGCCACTTTCGTTGATCGAATACCAGTAACCACTCATGCCATTGGCCGACTTCCCCGTTACCTTGAGGGTGAAAGTGTCTTTCGTACAGGTCGGGCTGTGGGTAATCGTAAAAGGAATATCGGAAAACGAAGCGCTGAAATCGGGGCAGGTATTATCCGACAGCAAATAAGACCGGTTGGAGTTATAGACCTGCTCCATGCGAACCTTTGCTTCCGACAAGGCTTCGGTGCCTTGCGCGATTTTTCCGCGCGCAATGAAGTCCGTATAGGCCGGCATGGCTACTGCAGCAAGAATGCCGACGATCACGACGACGATCATCAACTCGATCAGGGTGAAACCACGCATCTTTTTCATTAACCTCTCCTCAGGCATACATAATCCCGCCAGCGCGGGTCCAGCGCGAGCAGAGAACGACGGGCGGAGACTTCGCACAGATGAGCGGCATGGGGTGCGCGGCCATCAACGCCCTATCCTTCCTGTAGCCACCACCGCCCCCCGTCGCTGTTTTCGATGACGCTTCAGACAGCACCGCCTCTTGCCATCGCCACCGCCCTGTCCGTCGCCCTGCACCTTGCAGCACTGGTGACATATGGTCCATTGCCAGGCACCGCCACGGAAGCGCCATCGACCGTAAAACCCCTGCAGGTGCGGATGAACACACCCCGCCCTTCCGCCACTCGGTCAACACCGCCGCCCCGCGCAAGCCACACTTCGCCACCAGAATTCAAAACACCGATACCTGAGGTGAAGACGCCCGCCCCACCGCCCGCCCCCCAGCCCGCCATCACACCGCCCTCCCCGGCAGCCACCAGTGTCCCGTACTTCCCGACCTTCGCTCTGACGCGCATCCCGGCCCCATTGACCACGGTTTCACCGGAAGACTGGCCGTCCGCCCCCGGCGCGCCCTCCGGCAGCTTTCAGATCGAGCTGGATATCGACGCGCAGGGTCGCGTCACGGCACAGCGGCCCATCTGCGAGCCGCACATGTGTGGCGCCGCCGCCATTTACGCCGAGACGCTCGCGAGCTGGCGCTTTGTGCCGGGCGAAATTCTCGGTCATACGGTACCCAGCCGCATCCAGATCCAGTTCGAGATCGGCACACCCTTCGACGAAGGCCTCGACAGCGCGCCCATACCGCCACCTCAATCCCCAACCCGCCAGTAATCCGGCCGTCCATAAGACGCACGCAGATAGTCGATCAGCAAACGCACCCGCAGCGGCAGGCGCCGGTTCTGCGGAAACACCGCGTAAATGCCCGTAGTCGGCGCGGCAAAGGCATCGAGCACCGACACCAGCGCACCGCTTGCCAGATCGGCCTCCACCTCCCACATCGAGCGCCAGGCCAGCCCCAGCCCGCCCAGTGCCCATTCGCGCAACACCGTGCCGTCGTTGCATTCGAAGCGCCCCGACACCTTCTGCACCTGCGTATGCCCGGGGTCCTCCGGACTGCTGAACACCCAGCCGCGCTGGGGATTCAGCGCCAGACAATTGTGGGCCGCCAGCGCCTCGGGCGTGGCCGGAATGCCATGCCGAGCCAGGTAAGCCGGGCTTGCCACCACCACCCGCCGGTTGTCGGCCAGACGCACCGACACCAGCGTCGAATCGGCAAGTTCGCCAATCCGGATCGCGCAATCCACCCCCTCATTCACCAGATCCACGACCCGGTCGGAAAGGTCGAGCGAACAGCTGACATCCGGATGCGTGATCAGGAAATCCCGCACCAGCGGCGCCACATGACGCCGCCCGAAGCCGGCCGGCGCCGACACCTTGATATGCCCGCTGGCCTTCACCCCGCCCAGGCTCACCGACGCCTCGGCATTGGCCAGATCGTTGAGGATGCGCTGGCAGTCCTCCAGAAACGCACTGCCCTCGAAGGTCAGGCTCAGCTTGCGCGTCGTGCGCACCAGCAACTTCACGCCAAGCCGCTCCTCCAGCGTGTCGATGCGCCGCCCCATCATTGCCGGCGTAACGCCATCGGCCCGCGCCGCCGCCGAAAGACTGCCCCGGGTGGCCACGCTGACAAAGGCCTCGATTTCCTTGAAGCTGTTCATTGCATACTAAAAGTAAAAAATCATTTGATTTTATTATGGCTTCTTTTTTCTTTATGCATTGAATAAACTTCGCCCCATTCCACACCAACCCACACAGGTCCCCAGAGCATGGCGCATCCCCCCCGAATCCAGGCTGTCGCGTTCGATGCCTTCGGCACGCTCTTCGACGTCTACTCGGTGGGCCTGCTGGCAGAGCAGCTCTACCCCGGCAAGGGTGCTGCCCTCGCCGACCTGTGGCGCAGCAAGCAGATTGAATACAGCTTCATCCGCACGCTCTCCGGCCGCTACAAGCCCTTCCTCGAAGTCACCCAGGACGGCCTCGTCTTTGCCGCCGCCAGGCTCGGCCTCGCGCTCGACGCCCAGCGCCGCACCCAGTTGATGAATCAATACGCCTGCCTGTCACCCTTCCCCGAAAACCTCGGTGCCCTCAAGGCCCTGAAGGCCGCTGGCGTGCCCACCGCCATCCTGTCCAACGGCACCCCCGACATGCTCGACGTGGCCATCAAGAGCGCCGGCATGAATGGTCTCTTCGATCACGTGCTGTCGGTCGACGCGGTGCACCAGTACAAAACCAGCGCCGACGCCTACGCCCTCGGCCCGCAAGCCTTCGGCTGCCCCGCCGAGCGCATCCTCTTCGTCTCGTCGAACGGCTGGGACGCCGCCGGGGCCAGCTGGTATGGCTACACCACTTTCTGGATCAACCGCAGCGGCCAGCCGCTCGAACAACTGGACGTGACGCCCACCGTCCAGGGCCGCCAGCTCACCGATGTCGTCGATTTCGTGGCGCGCCACCGCGCCTGAGTTTCCGCTATAACTTCAACTCAACCTTCCCAACCAGGAGTCATCATGAGCCTCACCCTCCCCGCCGGCCTGCAGATCAACGCCCCGCTCCAACCGGGCTACGAAACCATCCTCACCCCGGAAGCCCTCGAACTGGTCGCCAAGCTGCACCGCGCCTTCGAGCCCCGTCGCCAGGAACTGCTGAAGGCCCGCGTCGAGCGCCAAGCCCGCATCGATGCCGGCGAAATGCCCGACTTCCTGCCCGAAACCAAGCACATCCGCGAAGGCGACTGGAAGGTTGCCCCGCTGCCCAAGGCCCTCGAAAACCGCCGCGTCGAAATCACCGGCCCGGTCGAAGCCAAGATGATCATCAACGGCTTCAACTCCGGCGCTGATTCCTACATGACCGACTTCGAGGACTCCAACAGCCCGAAGTGGGACAACCAGATCCAGGGCCAGATCAACCTGTACCAGGCCATCCGCCGCGAACTCTCGTTCAAGAACGAAGCCGGCAAGGAATACCGCCTCAACGACAAGATCGCCACCCTGCAGATCCGCCCGCGCGGCTGGCACCTGGACGAAAAGCACGTCACCGTTGATGGCCAGCGCGTCGGCGGCGGCATCTTCGACTTCGCCGTGGTCTTCTTCCACAACGCCAAGGAACAGATCGCCCGCGGCGCCGGCCCCTTCTACTACCTGCCCAAGATGGAAAGCCACCTTGAGGCTCGCCTGTGGAACGACATCTTCGTGATGGCGCAGGACCACATCGGCATCCCCCAGGGCACCATCAAGGCCACCGTGCTGGTCGAAACCATCCTCGCCACCTTCGAGATGGAAGAAATCCTCTACGAACTGCGCAACCACTCCGCCGGCCTCAACGCCGGGCGCTGGGACTACATCTTCAGCTGCATCAAGAAGTTCAAGAAGAACAAGGATTTCTGCCTGGCCCAGCGCAGCGCCATCACCATGGAAGTGCCCTTCATGCGCTCCTATGCGCTGGCCCTGGTGCAGGCCTGCCACAAGCGTGGCGCCCCGGCCATGGGCGGCATGTCCGCGCTGATCCCCATCAAGGGCGACCCGGTTGCCAACGACAAGGCCCTCGCCGGCATCCGTCACGACAAGACCCGTGACGCCAACGACGGCTTCGACGGCGGCTGGGTGGCTCACCCGGGCCTCGTCGCCA
>ERZ724504.365-NODE-365-length-25799-cov-6.911203_pt1 | contig 25799 bp, 29 predicted proteins | sample MGYA00376037_ERZ724504 | MGnify/ENA primary metagenome ERZ724504 (study PRJEB28724, sample SAMN07190888) | wastewater metagenome | isolation source: influent of sewage treatment plant in Hong Hong | place: USA: Christiansburg, Virginia | collected 2016-03-01 ... | reverse complement strand
CAAGAGATTTTCATTCCGCTGGGCGAACGTTTGGGCGACAAAGTGATTGATTTTAACGGTGTGTCCAAAGCGTTTGGCGATAAATTGTTGATGGACAATGTCAGCTTCTCGATTCCAGCGGGTGCGATTGTCGGTGTAATTGGCCCGAATGGCGCGGGTAAATCAACGTTGTTTAAAATGATTCAAAGCTTAGACACACCTGATTCGGGCACGATAGACATTGGTGCGACGGTTCACATGGCCGCGGTTGACCAAAGCCGTGAGGGTTTGGACGACTCTAAATCGGTGTTTGATGTGATTTCAGGTGGGGCGGATATTTTAACCGTTGGCCGATTTGAAATGTCCAGCCGCGCTTATTTGGGGCGTTTCAACTTTAAAGGCGGCGATCAAAATAAACGGGTCGGTGCGCTGTCAGGTGGCGAACGCGGTCGATTGCACTTGGCGCATACCTTGATTGCAGGCGGTAATGTGCTGCTGCTCGATGAACCATCGAATGATTTGGACGTTGAAACCCTGCGCGCATTGGAAGATGCATTGCTTGAGTTCGCGGGCAGTGCCATTATTGTCAGCCATGACCGCTGGTTCCTTGATCGCATTTGTACCCACATCCTCGCTGCTGAAGGTGACTCGCAATGGACGTTCTTTGAAGGCAATTACCAAGAGTACGAAGAAGACAAACGCAAACGATTGGGCGAGGAAGCTGCCAAGCCGAAGCGAATTCGGTATAAGCCGATTAGTCGGTAAGGACGGAAAGAGTAAAGAACACTCATAATCATGTCATTTATAAAATCAATTGTATTGTTCAAGTAAACAGAGCCACCTTTGTGTATGGCGCAGGATTGTGTTTGATGCTGTTTTCGGGTTGCCAATACAATTTATTGCTCCAACCCTTTTATTCGAAATTTAAGTCGGGTCATCGTGCGCGGTGTATGGCTGCGATCATCATGAAAACATGTGTGCTTTGAACGCATTTTGAGGTCAAAAAACATGACAATGACTAAAAATCAATTGATCAGGGTGCTTTGCTTGGTTGTGTTTTCATGCAATGTTCACTTGAGGGCGGTGGTCAAGCTTTCAGGTCGATGCTTGTAAAAGGGAGTTAAAGGTGAGTTTGCGTGTGTGGCATCTCACTTTTTTTATTCCTTTGTTTTTGTGCTTTGAATGCGTTCGCACTCTTCACGGTATGCCGTTCCCCAAGCGTGCATGGCATCGATCACAGGCAATAAGGTGCGGCCGAATGCGGTCAGTGAATATTCGACCTTTGGCGGGACGACTGGATAGGCTTTGCGGTGAATCAGGCCATCGGCTTCAAGTTCGCGCAGCTGCAATGTGAGCATGCGTTGAGTGATGCCGGTCATGCTGCGTTGCAGGCTGTTGAAGCGTTGTGTGCCGTTGATCAGGTGGTAAATGATCAGGGCTTTCCATTTGCCGCCGATGATGTCCAAAGTGGTGTTGACGGGGCAAAAAATGGCGGGCTGTGATTGAGAGGTGTGGGCTGGTTTCATGGTGTTCACAACAGTATAAAAAATGTACGTACTTATTAAAAATACCCTTTCCTTGTATAATACATCACATTCGTAAGTGATTGAATAAAAAAGGAGATTTTATTGTGCGCATTCCAGAATTGGATCGAATCAATGCTTTGGCACGGCTGGCTAAACTGCGTCCTTTGAGTTCGACGGAGCTGGCTGAACGTGAGGTTCTGCGTCAGCGTTACATGCAGGCGGTGACTGGGCAGGTGGGCAATGTGTTGGCGGTGATGACGGTGATTGACCCAGAGGGCAACGACGTCACACCTCAGAAATTACGTGAGGCTCAGCAGTCTGGGTTGATGCCACAAGTGGGTTTTTAATATCAATAGGGGGTATGCAATGAGAAAAGTACGTCAAATTTACAATGCCACATCCAGTCATTGGGTGGGCAACGGGTTTTTGGTGCAACCTTTGTTTTCCCACATGGGGGCGGACAAACAAACGGATCCATTTTTGATGTTGGATTATGGTGCGCCTCATGTGTTTGAGCCAAACACTGGGCGGCCGCGTGGTGTGGGTCAGCATCCGCATAAAGGTTTTGAAACGGTGACCATCGCGTATGCAGGTGAGGTGGCACACCGTGATTCTTCGGGCGGTGGCGGTGTGATTGGTGTCGGTGACGTGCAATGGATGACGGCAGGCAGTGGCATCATTCATGAAGAGTTCCATTCGGAGGCTTTTGGTCGCACAGGGGGTGAGTTTGAAATGGTGCAGTTGTGGGTGAATTTACCGAAGAAAGACAAAAACACCACGCCGCGTTATCAAGAGCTATTGAATCAAGACATTCCAGTGATCCCTTTAAGCGATGAGGCGGGTTTTGTACGTGTGATTGCGGGTGAATTCAACGGTGTGACGGGGGCTGCGAAGACCTTCACCGAAATGAATTTATGGGATGTGGTGTTGAATCCTTCAGCGGCCACGACCTTGACCTTGCCTGAAACGCACAATCTGTTGATGGTGGTGTTGCGTGGGAGTGTGCTGTTGAATGGTGTCGATGAGGCAAAGCAAGGGCAGTTGATCGGCTTTGAAATGACGGGTGGTGATGTTCAGTTGCAGGCGGTGGGCGATGAGGCCGTGAAAATTTTGCTGCTGTCGGGTGTACCGATTGATGAGCCCGTGGTCGGTTATGGGCCTTTTGTCATGAACACCGAGGCAGAGATTCAACAGGCCATCACCGATTTTAATCAAGGGCGCTTTGGTCAAATTGTTTAAAAATGATGTTAAACCTTGATGCTGAGAGAGGGTTGTTTGGCCTTTAAGAATCAGCAGTCGTTGAATGCATTCGCACAGTCACCTGTCGGATGCATTTTTTGTATGCTGGCCATTGATGATTTAAAGGGTGAAATTCACACGTTGCCATCCAAAATGCTAAAATCATTTGACTGTTGACTCACTTTTTTTGTCTCATTTGTATTCCAAACTCACACACAAGGATGCCCATGTTTACCCTCGAACAGCTTGCTGCCGCCCATGCAAAAGTCAAAACAGGCAAAGATTTCCCACGTTATGTACAAGACATCAAGCGTTTGGGTTTGGCGTACTATGATTTTTTTGTGACAGATGGACATGCTGAGTACGTTGCAGACAGCGGTGAAATGATTGCTTCGCCTGCGATATATGCCCGCAAAACGATTGCCACGACGCCGGAGGCCGATGCCTTGCGCCACATCATCAGCATCCATCAGCAAGGCCAAACGGATTTTGAAACCTTTTGCCAGCAAGCGGCGGATGCGGGTGTGCACTATTGGCGCACGGATGCGGTGAACTTGGCGTGTATTTACGTGGACATGGCCGGCCAAGACATGGTCAATGAGCCGATTCCCGATGTGTTGGGGTATGAATCCCTTTGATTTTTTGGCGGAGGCTTGCGACGTCGACGCTTAAGGTGGGTCAGTGATTTAAGCAGGTCAGTGCTTCATTTGCAGCTTGTTGTTTAACGGTTGCCGCGGTCTCAATTGCTGTGGCGACATCGTTTTGTGGCGGGGTTAAAAATTTCACATCAAATTGAGCATTGTCGCTGCGCAAGCCGACATGACCATGCATGCCTTGGATGTGATTGCCAATGTCGCCACGCCAAACCAGTTGTGTGTCTGCAAAAACGGAGAGTTGAGTGTCTTCAATTTGTGCGCTGAGTTGATGCTCTTCGCCAGAATGGATGACAGGTGGGGTGTATTTGAAATAGGGCGTCAGTGTCTCGTAGCCATCGGCATGACATTCAGCATGGGTTTTTTCGCCGGTGTTGTGCTTGACGGAGACGCTGATGGCCGAGTCCGGGTGGATGTGCCACATGACGTAGAGCAAGTTGCAGTCGTCTTCGGCCAGCAATTTGAGGCCTATTTGGCGACGCAATTCACCTGAGGCGAGGGGCTTGATGTCGTTGGTTGGGGCGATGTAGCGAAACTTGATGTCGACGTGCTGGGTGGTGCTGAGTGGGTCTATCATGCGCACACTGGGGGCTGTGATCGACAGCCAGTCATCGTTGTTGACACTGACTTGGCCGTTGGTGACGCACCATGAGGCCAAGCCTTTTGGATTGGCGTGGCTGGAGGGAACACCGCAGGCGGACAGCAGTAAAGCCATCCATGCGATGCGTCGCATGGGGTGAGTGGATGGGCTGGGCAATCGAGACATGGTGTGCCTGTGTGAAAGTGGGTGCATCATCACAAAAGAATATATGCATATGTTGTATTACAGTTTAAATCAATTGATCGGCTGATGTTGGGCTGGTCATTAAATTTTGCATGGTTTGTTGGCGTGCCGCGCATGTTAATGTTGGATTAAGTCAAACCCTTTAACATGCAAGTGTGGCTCTGAAGCCTGAGCCATTTGGAATCACTTTGTTTTCCCCATTTGATGCTTAACTTTTTCCTCACCCATAAGGAGTCCTGACATGATCAAATCTACACGCCGCATCAAGCACTTTATCCTTTCCGCTGCTGGCTTTGCGGTATTCGGCCTGATGGCCGTGAGCCCTGCTGTTCAGGCCAATGAAATTAAATCAGCCATGAAAAGCATGAAGGCAGCATACCGTGGCGCGATGGACAGCTCAAGCATTGATGAGTTTGCCCGGTATGCGGCCAAACTGCAATCAGGTGCCGATACCGCGCGCAGTCAAACATACAGTGATGATCCATCCACTTATCGTGAAGGCATGCAAGAGTTGCAACAAAACATCGGAGAAATGAATCAAGCGATTCGCAGCGGTGATTTGTCTGCTGCCAAAGATGCCTTGTTGCGCATCCGTGCGACAGAAAAACGTTATCACAACGCAGTAGGGGCTTAACCGATTTTTGTTCAAGCCCGTTGTTTTAGTCGATCCACAACTTGTATTAAAGAAGGATGGTGTGCCATGGGTATTTCTGTTATTAAACATATTTTTAAACATCAATTTGCAGCGATTGCACTGGGTTTGGGCGTGGCGTTCGTGCCCGTCTTGGCTCATGCGGACAGCCCTGTTGAGCCTGCAATGAAGCACATGCAGCGTGCGTACAATCAAGCCTTGCGCAGCACGGATGTGCCTCAATTTCAAAACGCAATGGCTGCTTTGCATCAGTATGCGGATGTTGCAGGCTCATTGCAATACGGTCGCACTGCGGATGCACGGGGAAGCTATCAAGATGGTCTCCGTGAATTGCAGGCCGATCTCGCTGATGTGGATGCAGCCCTTGCTCGAAATGATTTGATTGCTGCAAAAGAGGTTTTGCGCACGCAGGTTGCCGTCACCAAGAAAATGTATCATAAGAGCCTGAGGGTTGAAGAAGACGATTGAGCGGGTTTGATTGTCTCTGATGCGAGGGTTTTGTCAATAATGAACGCCACAAGGGTATACTTGTGGCGTTTTTAACAAAGAATAGAAAGATGACATGCCAATTTGGGTTGATGCGGACGCTTGTCCAAAAGCGGTGAAAGAAGTGATTTTTCGTGCGGCGCGACGAACAGAAATTGTGACGACATTGATTGCCAATCAAATGCTGATGACGCCACCGTCGCCCTTCATCAAGGCCGTGCAAGTGCCATCGGGCATGGATGTGGCAGACAATGAAATTGTCTTGCGCTTGGTGGCGGGCGATTTGGTGATTACGGCGGACATCCCGCTGGCGGCTCAGGTCGTCGAAAAAGGTGCACTGGCTTTGAACCCGCGTGGTGAATGGTACACGCGAGAAAACGTGCAGCAGTTGCTGTCCATGCGCAACTTCATGCAGGAGTTGCGTGACTCAGGCACGCAGACCGGCGGCCCTTCGGCGTTATCGGTGCGTGATGTGCAAAATTTTGCCAACGCGTTGGATCGGTGGTTGGCAAAAGTGAGGTGACGTCAGTCGACTCGTTGTGGACGTGATGGGGTTATTTAAAGACCACGGTTTTTTTGCCATTCAACAGCACCCGATGCTCAGCATGCCATTTCACTGCGCGTGCAAGGGTCACGCATTCGGTGTCGCGGCCAATGGCTGTGAGGTCGTCAGCGCTCATGCTGTGGTCTGCACGGGCGATGTCTTGCTCGATGATCGGGCCTTCATCAAGGTCGGCCGTGACAAAGTGAGCGGTTGCGCCGATGAGTTTCACCCCTTTGCTAAAAGCTTGGTGATAAGGTTTTGCCCCCTTGAAGCTCGGTAAAAATGAATGGTGAATGTTGATGGCGCGACCATTGAGTTGAACACACATGTCGTTGGATAAAATTTGCATGTAGCGTGCCAAAATCACGCAGTCAATTTTTTCTTGTTCGACGATGTGAAGCACTTGCGCTTCTTGTTCGGCCTTTTGCTCAGCACTTGCACCGAGTAATGGGAAGTGGTGGAACGGAATGCCGTATGAACGTGCCAAAGGCTCAAAATCAGGGTGGTTGGACACCACCGCCGCGATGTCCACCGGTAAATTCCCCGACTGATGGCGGAACAGCAAGTCGTTCAAGCAATGGCCGATCTTTGAAACCATGATCAGCAAGCGCGGTTTGACGCGGCCATCGAACAATTGCCAGTCCATGTTGAATCGGGCGGCGATCGGGGCAAATTCTGTCTTTAAAATGTCCAAGGTGACGTCAGGACGGCGCTCTTGAAAGTGCACGCGCATAAAGAAACGGTCACTGTCGGTGTCGTCGTATTGAGCAGAATCAATGATGTTGCCACCGCGTTCAAACAAGAAACCAGAGACGGTGTGCACGATGCCCATTTGGTCTGGGCATGATAAAGTTAAAATGTAGTCGGGTGATGACACTTAAAATCCTTTAAAATGAGAACCATGCACGCGGGCACGGCTTCGGTCGCCCGTATTATAAATGAAGAGAGTAAACCCATGACACAAAACGTCCAGAATAACGATGCAGCACAGAGCAACGGCTCGACCACGCATTTTGGTTTTAATACAGTGGCAGAGGATGAAAAAGAATCCAAAGTGGCTGAGGTGTTTCACTCCGTCGCGAAAAACTACGACATCATGAACGATGTGATGAGTGTGGGTTTGCACCGGGTGTGGAAACTTTTTACGGTCAATCGGGTTGCGCCGCGTCCTGGAATGAAAGTGCTGGATTTGGCGAGCGGCACGGCCGATTTGGCGATTGCTTTTGCGAAAAAAATTGGTGCATCGGGGCAGGTGTGGGCAACAGACATCAATGAATCGATGTTGCGCGTGGGGCGCGATCGCTTGATTGACAAAGGGTTGATCACGCCAGTGGCATTGGCCAACGCCGAGCATTTGCCTTTCCCCGATAATTATTTTGACGTGGTCACTGTGGCTTTTGGTTTGCGCAACATGACCCACAAAGATCAAGCACTCAAAGAGATGCAACGTGTGTTGCGCCCAGGCGGTCGTGTGTTTGTGTTGGAGTTTTCAAAAGTCCATGCGCCATTGCAAAAGGCTTATGATTTTTATTCATTCAACTTGCTGCCCAAAATGGGCGAGCTGATCGCTAATGATTCGGCCAGTTACCAATATTTGGCCGAGTCGATTCGCATGCATCCCGATCAAGAAACGCTGAAAGCGATGATGAAAGATGCAGGCTTTGATTTCGTGAAATATCACAACATGAGTGCGGGCATTGTCGCATTGCATGAGGGTGTGAAGCTCTAAGTGCATTTGACACACGCTGAAGCGGCGCGCATAGCGACGCATGTACTTTTTTTGAATGGCATGGCTGTGAATCGCTTGCGTGTCATGAACAATCAAACCCCCTTGAGAAAACAACAGATGGGCATGGATCCAACATGAATTTAAATCTCGCTGAACACCTCACCCCACGAATTGCGCAAGCGATTGCATGGGCTGTGCGCGCAATGGCGGCGAACGAGTCATGGGTGGTGCCCAGTGCTGCTCCGCATGTGGGTAAAAGCATTGCCGTTCATGTGCCCGTGCTTGGGCACACACTGCATTTGCGTTGGCTGGTTCATGCAACCGATGTGTTGCAGGTGGATGCCGATGCGCTCAGTCCTGCAACGGTGCAACTCAGTGTGACCCCCACTGTTTACAGCAGCCTTGCGCAGCTGCCTTTTGACATGCAACGCATCATGCGTCATGTACAGATTTCAGGTGATGCGCAGTTGGCCGAATGGGTGAATCTTTTGGTGCAGCAGTTGCGCCCCGATGTGTGGGAAGACTTGTCAAAAATCGTCGGTGATGTGCCGAGCTTCTATGCGCAGCAAGGTGCAAAAAAAATATTCAACCATTTTAAAGGTGCTTTGAGCACGCTGACACAGCAAGCTCAACACACGATGCTCGATGAAACCCCTGTGTTGGTTCGTCATGTGCGCTTAGATGGTTTTGCTGAGGAGGCCCAACAATTGCGTTATGGTGCCGATCGTTTGGCGCAACGCATTGAACGCCTCAAGCACATGCAGGGGGTGAAATGAAGTTGAAGGTTGCCAAGCGTTTGCTTGACATTGCGCGCGTGCTTAAACGGCACCGCGTTTTGCATTTAATGGTTGCCCTTTTGCCCAATGAATCTGCGGGTGTGCGTTTGATGCGACGCCTGCTGCCGCACCGCTTGAGTGAGTCCAACCATGCGGAAGATGCGGCTCATTTGCGCATGGCCTTGCAAACGCTGGGGCCCATTTTTATCAAAGTGGGGCAAGTGTTGTCCACGCGCCCAGACTTGCTGCCCGCCGAATACATTTATGAGTTGTCGCATTTGCAAGACCGCGTCACGCCTGTGGCTGTGGCCGAGATTCGAACCGAGATTGAAGCGCAGTTGGGCGCGCCGATTGATGTTATTTTTAGTCGATTTGATGATGAACCTGTTGCCAGTGCCTCTGTGGCGCAGGTGCATCGTGCGGTGGTGCGCAGTGGTTCGTGGGCTGGGCGTGATGTGGCGGTGAAGGTGTTGCGCCCACACATCGATGCCTTGATCCAAACGGATGTTCAATGTTTGTACACCTTGGCGCGACAGTTCGCGCGTTTGCACCCAGATGGCGCGCGCTTAAGGCCTGTGGAGGTGGTGGGTGAGGTGGAAGGGCATTTGCGGCAGGAGCTGGATTTACAGTGTGAAGCGGCCAATGCCAGCCAATTGCGTCATAATTTTAAGGGCAATCCAATCATCAGTGTGCCTGAAATGTGCTGGGATTATTCGGCGCGACGGGTGATGGTGCAAGAGTGGATGACGGGCGTGCCTGTGTCACGTTTGGATGTGTTGGCTGAGCACAGTGTGGATTTGAAACGTTTGGCACGAGATGGCGTGGAGGTGTTTTTCACCCAAGTGTTTCGAGACGGTTTTTTTCATGCAGACATGCACCCCGGCAATATTTTTATTGGCACGCAAGGTGCGGCTCTTGGGCGTTATATTGCTTTGGATTGTGGTATTGTGGGCACGCTGTCTGAGTTTGACCGACATTATTTGGCAGTCAATTTTTTGGCGTTTTTTAATCGAGACTACCGAGCGATTGCCGCGGCACATATTGAGTCTGGTTGGGTGCCTGCGAGCACGCCATTGGAAGGTTTGACCACTGCTGTGCGCACGACGTGTGAGCCCTATTTTGGCCGCCCGATTGATGAGATTTCGTTGGGGCAAGTGTTGATGCGCCTGTTTGATGTGTCGCGCCAATACAATGTGTCGGTTCAACCCCAGTTGGTGTTGTTGCAAAAGACCTTGCTCAATGTCGAAGGCATGGGGCGGGTGTTGGATCCCAAATTGGATTTGTGGGATACGGCCAAACCCTATCTTGAACGTTGGATGAAGGACACTTTGGGGCCGCGAGGTGTGCTTAAACGCATGCGCAAAGAATGGGTTTCTGTGGTTCGCTTGCTGCCGACCGCGCCAACACAGTTTTTAACGCTCTTGCATGATGCACCCAAAGCATCGGTGCTGGAGCACCGCTTGGTTGTTTTAGAAAAAAACCAAACACGGCTTGCGTCGTCACGTGGTCGTTGGCGAATGGCGTTTGCACTTTTATTGTGCATCGTCTTGCTTTTGCTCTCGTGGTTTGTTTGGTTTTAGTGCGAAATGACCAATTTATCTCTAGATATTGTTGTATAACACTTATTTTTCTTTTTTGTTAAAAACAATGCTAGCCAATGCTTAACTTCTATGCTAGACTTTTCATGCTTATGCGTAGTTTTACTTATCCCCTACGGGCTAAGTATCGATAGTGTGAGAGGTTTTTTGAATATTTATTCAATTGCTTTAGTCAATAAAATTCACATGACATAGAACGTTAACATCATTTATGTAATGGAATATTTATGTTGAATATTGTTGTGCTTGCCGCTGGCAAGGGAACTCGAATGCGCTCTAAACTGCCTAAAGTGCTGCATGTGCTGGCAGGAGAATCTTTGTTGTCCAGGGTTCTAAATACTGCCCGTGACTTGGGTTCAAAAAATTTATGTGTGGTTGTTGGGCATGGCGCAGAACAGGTGCGTGCGGCAACTTCTGCAATTGATGTTAATTTTGTTGAACAAAAGCCTCAGTTGGGGACGGGACATGCTTTGCAATTGGCGGCTTCGCATTTAAATGATGCTTACCCGACTTTGGTGTTGTATGGCGATGTGCCTTTGACACAGCTGTCAACGTTACAAAAGCTGGTTGATGCCGCTGCGAATGGCATGGCGCTGTTGACTGTGAATTTGGATGATCCAACGGGTTATGGCCGCATTGTGCGAAATGAAGCAGGTGTTGTGCAGCGTATTGTTGAACATAAAGATGCAAGTGATGCCGAAAGATCCATCCAAGAAGTGAATACGGGTGTCTTAATTGCCCCTACTGCTGAATTGAAAGATTGGCTTTCGCAATTATCCAATGACAATGTGCAGGGTGAATATTACCTGACGGATGTGATTGGAATGGCGGTGCGTGATGGTGTGCTTGTGAATACTGCTCAACCTGCGGCCGAGTGGGAAACCTTGGGCGTGAACAGCAAGGTTCAATTGGCTGAGTTGGAAACGATTTGGCGTTCAGAAGTGGCCAAAGGTTTGCTTGAGGCGGGTGTCACTTTGGCCGACCCCGCTCGGATTGATGTACGTGGTTCGCTGAAGTGCGGTATGGATGTGAGCATTGATGTTGGGTGTGTTTTTGAAGGACAAGTCACATTGGGTGATGATGTTCGTGTGGGGCCGTATTGTGTGATTCGAAGCTCAACGATTGCAGCTGGTGCCGAGATTGCAGCGTTCAGCCACATTGATGGCGCAGTGGTGGGCGAGGCTTCGAAAGTAGGGCCGTACGCCCGCTTGCGACCAAATGCGGTGTTGGCAGAGAAGACCCACATCGGCAATTTTGTTGAAATCAAGAAAGCCACAGTGGGCGTTGGTTCCAAAATCAATCATTTGTCCTATATCGGTGATGCAACGATTGGCAGTGGCGTCAATGTGGGTGCTGGAGTGATTACGTGTAATTACGATGGCGTTAATAAGTTTCAAACCGTCATTGGTGATGGCGCTTTTATTGGTTCAGACTCGCAATTGGTGGCACCTGTCACTGTGGGCGCGGGGGCGACAATTGGCGCGGGTTCGACCATCACGAAAGACACACCAGAGCATACGTTGACTTTATCGCGTGCCAAGCAAATGTCCGTGCCTGCTTGGGTTCGGCCTTTGAAAAAGTGACAATGGGCTGGTTTTGCTTGCGACGTGGTGTGTTGTTGGGGTGGTGTTTTTGTATTTTTAGTCAAAAAATAAGCGTGTTGTGTGCATTGTGTGCGAGCCATGCTTTGTCAATCAATATGACATACAGTGGTTTTAATTATTTAGTATAACGAAGGAATGGTCATGGACTATAAAATTTTAATCGTGGACGATCATGGCTTGGTCCGTGCAGGCTTACGCCCAATTTTGGATGATGCTTTGGGCGGAAAGTGCACGCTCCTTGAGGCCGAAACATTGGCTCAAACGATGGATCTCATCGCTGCTGAGTCGGATTTGGATTTGGTTTTGCTGGATTTGACTTTGCCAGATGCCACAGGTTTGGTGGCGCTTGAGAAGGTTCGCACGCAGTTTCCTCATGTCCCTGTCGCTGTTTTGTCGGGTCAAGCAGATACACAGTTGATTCAAGCGGCCTACCGTCAAAACATCTCTGGCTTTATCATTAAAAATGCCAAAGCTGAAGTGTTGGTGTCGGCTGTGCGCTTGATTTTGTCGGGCGGTGTTTACATTCCACCTGAATTGTTGACTGCTGCAATGAACACCCCAGAACGTAAGCGCACTCGTGCAGAGCGTCATGCAAGCAATGACAGCTCACAATTGACCCCGCGTCAACAAGAAGTACTTTATCTGATCACCAAAGGTTGTTCGAATCAAGAAATCAGTGACTCTGTTGGTGCCACGATTGGTACAGTTAAGAGCCATGTGGTGGGTATTTTACGTGCCTTAGGTGTGCATTCACGGACACAAGCCATCAATTTGGTGCATGAAAACCCAGAGATTTTGGGTCAGTACCGTCCTGTGTCAAACAGTTAATCGTCCATAAGGCATTTGCGCAGCAGCATGGCAGCTCGTTTCTGGAATGTGTTTTTAAGTGAGCAGGATCACGCTTTGTATGAACAAAACGTGCGCCTGCTTCTGCGCCATATCCCTTTGTTCGCCTTGGTCAATGTGCTTGGCTATCTCATTTGCACCCTCATTTTTATCAATGTGCTGCCTCTATGGCAGCATTTGGCGTTGGGGCTTGGTTGGTTGGTTGGGGCGTTTCTCATTTACCTGATGATTCCAAAAGGTGCCTTCCTGTTTATGAAGGAGCGTGAGGTCGGCGTGCGTCGCCTTGTGATTGGGTATGCTTTAGTTATCACATGGTGGGCCAGCTATACGACTGCCGTGATGCAGCATCCAAACATTGCCTTAATGCAACAGTACACGGTCTTGATTAGTATGGTGGGCAGCATTGGGGTGATTTTGGTCGGGCGTTTTATGCGCCTGTACATCATTTCTTTTTTAGTTGGTGTGACTCATATTGTTTTTCTGTATTTGTTGGAGCCAGGTGATGAATACCGTTTTTTGGCCGTCCAATTGTTATTGGCTGCGTTGGCGCAAGTGTTTTTTTTGCGAACGTTGAATGAGCAGGTCAATATTGCGTTGTATGTCAAGGACGAAAACAGCGGGTTGATTGAAGCTTTACAACATAAAAACGATGAGCTTGAGCAGGCCAATTTTTCACAATCTCGCTATTTGTCCGCCGCCAGCCATGATTTGCGCCAGCCTTTACATGCTTTGGCTTTGTTGGCGAATGATGCCCAGCGAAAAAACAATGAGCCTGCTGTTGGGCTGACCTTACAAAAAATGGAGCAAGCCATTGATTCTTTGAGCCTGTCATTCAATGCCATGCTCAACTTGTCGCGGCTCGATGCGGGTGTGGTGAAGCCGCAATTCACCAGATTTCCCATTCAACGTTTGTTTATGCGTCTGTCTGTTGAATATTCCGATGTGGCACAGCAAAAGAACTTGAGCTTTACCATTCATTCGTCCAATGTCTGGGTGTTGTCGGATGAAGGCATGCTGTACAGCATTTTGAGTAATTTCGTCAGCAACGCATTGCGATACACTGATAAAGGGGGCGTTTTAGTTGGGGTGCGTCATGACAGTCATCAAGCCGCCAAAGTCTTGGTGTATGACACAGGTTCTGGTGTGCCTTCTGAAAAAGCAAAGCAAATTTTTCAGGAGTATCAACGCCTTGAAGTGGCAGAGCAGCGTGTCAAAGGTGGGGTTGGTCTGGGTTTAGCCATTTCCGAGCGCATGGCTCGTTTGTTGGGCGCCAAACTGCTGGTTCAGTCGATTCCTGATCAAGGCAGTAGCTTTGGTTTGGTGGTGCCAAGGGTTTTGGCGCAGGACGAAAGTATTAAAAGCGCCATTCCATTGCAAGATGTGTTGACGGGCAAGCGGGTTGCTGTGGTTGACGATGACGAGCTGGCTCTGGAAAGTTTAGATGAGTTGCTGACCAGTTGGGGCATGGAGGTGTCCATTGTGTTGTCATCTGATATGTTGGCTGAAGTGATTGCCGAAGAGGGTGATTTTGATTTGATCATTTCAGATTATCATTTGGGCGTTGCTGAAGAGACGGGCATGGACATTTTGAATGCGGTGCTTAAAATGCAAAAACATGCCCCTCGCCGATTGTTGATGACAGGGGATACACGCACCGAATTGGCCGCAGAAGCTCAAACATCGGGTGTCAGCGTGTGGTATAAACCATTGCGTCCTGTCCGTTTTCGTGCTTATTTAAATACCATGTTGAGTCAGTCTGGCGAATCCATTGACATTTAAAATTTGGCATAATTCTTACGCGATGGCATTCAGTAATGTATAATGTGAATTATTGTTAATACATATAAATAAGGATAAGACTCATGTGCGGAATCGTCGCTGCCGTTGGTAGCAGTAACATCATCCCTTTGTTGATTGATGGCCTCAAAAAACTGGAGTACCGTGGCTATGATTCGACAGGGATTGGCTATCTCTCTGCGGATGGCCACGTTGTGGCCGAGCGTTCGCTTGAGCGGGTGGCTCAGCTTGAAGCACAAATCAATGAGAAACACATTGAAGCGACTGTGGGTATTGCGCACACGCGTTGGGCCACTCATGGGGCGCCAGCATTGCGCAATGCACATCCAATGGTCAGCAACAGCCAAGGCATCAGTTTGTGCTTGGTGCACAATGGCATCATCGAAAACCATGACGAGATCCGCGCAGAATTGATTGCGGCTGGTTATGTGTTTACATCAGACACAGACACCGAAGTCATGACCCATTTGATTCATCAGCATTGTGTTCAAGGTTTCGATTTATATGAGGCGGTTTACCAAACGACCAAGCGGCTCAAAGGCTTGTATGCGATTGCCGTCATGCGTGCAGATGAGCCCCATCACATCATTGGGGCACGTCATGGCGCACCTTTGTTGATTGGGGTGGGTGAGCGGGGCAATTATTTGGCCTCAGACACATCGGCCTTGCTGTCAGAAACCCGCAAAGTGATTTATCTTGAAGAGGGTGATGTGGTTGAAATCGCTTTGGATGCATACCGCATCCGATCAATGGCTGGCGATTTTGTTGAGCGTGATGTGCATGTCAGTGAATTGTCTGCAGATGCGGTGAGTTTGGGCTTGTTCTCGCATTACATGCAAAAAGAAACATTTGAACAGCCTGAAGTGGTGGCCAATACGCTGGAAATGGTCAGTGGCGCACAATCCATTAGCCCGTTGTTGTTTGGTGCTCAAGCCGACGAGGTCTTCCGAAACACTCAAAATATTTTAATCCTTGCTTGTGGCACAAGCTACCACGCCGCAATGGTGGCACGCTATTGGATTGAAGAAATTGCCCACATTCCTGTGAATGTTGAAATTGCATCCGAATACCGTTATCGCGCTAGTGTGCCGCTGGCGAACACCCTCATCATCACTTTGTCTCAGTCGGGTGAAACTGCGGACACCATTGCCGCTTTGCAACATGCAAAATCATTGCACAATGGCTTGGGTGCAGCCACTTTGTCCATTTGCAATGTGCCTGAATCTGCATTGATTCGTCAAAGCCAACTGCGCTTTTTGACACGTGCGGGTCCTGAAATTGGTGTGGCTTCAACCAAAGCGTTCACAACACAATTGTGTGCCTTGTTTGTGTTGACCTTGGTGTTGGCCAAAGTTAAATCGCGCTTGTCTGCCTCTCAAGAAAACGATTACCTGCAACAATTGCGCCACTTGCCCGCGGCGATGGCACAGGTTTTGCTGCTTGAGCCTCAGATTGTAGAGTGGGCAAAAGCGTTTGTTGACAAAGAACATGCATTGTTCTTGGGACGTGGGATTCATTGGCCCATTGCCATGGAAGGGGCCTTGAAGCTGAAAGAAATCACTTACATTCATGCTGAAAGTTATGCCGCAGGTGAGTTGAAGCACGGCCCATTGGCTTTGGTGGATGAGCGCATGCCGGTGATTGCCATTGCACCGAACGATGCCTTAATTGAGAAGCTAAAATCAAATTTACAAGAAGTTCGGGCGCGCTCGGGTGAACTGTATATTTTTGCGGATCGTGACACATTCATTGAGCCTGCTGAGGGCGTGCATGTGATTAACTTGCCCGATCATGCGGGCATGCTGTCGCCTATTTTGCACACTTTGCCTTTGCAGCTGCTGTCTTATCATACGGCTGTTGCGCGTGGTACAGACGTCGACAAGCCGCGAAACTTGGCGAAATCTGTGACTGTTGAATAAAGAAAAAAGACCAGATCATCTGGTCTTTTTTCTTAAAAGGGTGGTGCTGTGGCACGAATGGCTTGTTGTGTTGTTTAAGCTAAAATGATTAATAGCAATGTGGAAAAGGTCAGATTGATTCGTCTTTTCCCTTGACCGAATGGATGAAAAAGATCGGTGATGACGGCTACGATGACCGTCAATTAAGTCCCACTGTTGATTGCCTTGAATGTACAGCGCACAAGCAAATTATTGTTTCCACAAAAAGTAGGTTTCCCCTTCTTTCGTATTTCCCTTACAATGTGTCGTTGATTTAAATTGGATTGGGGATGATATGGTGAGGTTGTTGACTTGGGCGTTGATGTTGTTCATTGGATTGGTGGTGTTGTGGATGGCCGTCGGTGACATTCACTCTTTAACAGATCATTATGCTCAAAAATGGTTATTGGTTGGGGTGTTTTTGTCCGGTGTGTTGATGGGGTGGTGCGTGGTGCTGCCGAGGCACCTTGCATTGCGTTGGATGATGAAGAAAATTCGTAAAGAATTGTCACAGTATAAAGTGGTGCGTGAGCGCGCTAAAATGGCCAGTCAATTGCTGAACTAACCTTCCAATGCGAGATGTAAAGTGACGTTATTTTGAACGGCTGGTTTGGATTTAAAACAGGAGAATACAATGGTTAAGCTTTTATCTTGGCTGGTGATCACATTCATTGTCATGATTTTGATGTGGACGATTTTGGGTGACATCACGCCCGTGACGTTCGGATTGGCTGACGATATTCCACAAAAGTGGGTGGCTTCTGGTTTTTTTGTGCTGGGCATTGTGTTGGGTTGGTTGCTCATGTTGCCAAAAAATCTGGCCCTGCGCTGGTCAGTCCGTCGATTGCGTAAGGAAAATTTGAGCCAAAAAAGTGCTTTGGAAAAATCAACAGGCCATTCAAGTGTGGTCGACAACAGCATCGACGTTCCTCCTTTAACAATGTAATTTGGGTTTTCCTCTAATGGATATTGAAGCATGGTGGTTGTTGTTTTTGCCCTTGTTCTTTGGCTTGGGGTGGTTTGCTGCGCGTGCTGAGTCTAAGCGACAAATTGCAGAAACCAAGGCATTGCCTCAATCGTATTTTAAAAGTTTGAACCATTTGTTGAACGAAGAGCCAGATCAGGCCATTGATGCTTTGATTGACGTGGCTCGGGTGGACACAGGGACGATTGACTTGTATTTTGCATTGGGTAATTTGTTTGGTCAGCGCGGCGAAATTGAACGCTCCATTCGTGTTTACCAAAGTTTATTGGAGCGCGCGGATCTGCCTGATGATGCGCGTCAAATGGCTTTGTCTAAGCTGGGTGAGGCTTTTCTCAAAGGTGGTTTGTTTGACCGAGCGGAAGAGTCGTTCAAGCAATTGCTCAACGGCCCTCAACATGCCCATGCACAAACCCAATTGTTGTATATTTATCAATCACAGCAAGAGTGGGCGCAAGCGGTTGAGGTGGCGCAAGGCATGCTAAAGACGGAAGAAAATACCGTTGCACTCACACATTTTCATTGCGAATTGGCTGTACAGGCCATGCAGAGAAAAGATTGGTTGGTGGCTGAACGTGAGCTCAATCAAGCACAGACCTTACGTCCCCTCAGCATGCGTGTGCAATTGCTCAAAGGCCGTTGGTATGCGCAACAAGGTCGCACCGACGAGGCGCTCGCTGTGTGGCGTCAGCTGGCGGAAACACAACCCAATAGCGTGCCCTTGTTGGTTGATGACGCCATGGCTGTTTTTGAAACACGTGGTGAAATGTCGCAAGGCGTGGCATTGTTGTATGACAATGCGTTGAAAACCGGTTCTTTCGATGTGTTGAATGCATGGTTGAACGCACAGACCAAAATCGGTTCAGAGGCAGAAACCTTGAGGCAGTTGAACGACATCTTTATTCAACATCCTTCACTGAATGCGCTGGATAAATTGCTGAGTAAGCGCTTGGCGGCATCAGGCGATGAGGCGGTTCAAGGTGAATCAGCGATGATTCAAAAGCTCATCAAAAAGCAAGTACAACGTTTGTCAAAATACCGTTGTGAGCATTGTGGTTTTGAGGCGGCGCGTTATTATTGGCAGTGTCCTGCGTGTACGCGCTGGGAAAGCTATCCACCAAAGCGTTTGGAAGAGCTTGAGCTGGCTCAGCGTTCACGCGGTCAGATGAATGGGTATTGAATGGATATTGAATGGATTGTTGAGTAGATCGACGGGAGACATAAACATGTTCAGTTTCAATCCAATTCGTGCTGTTCTACAGCATTTGACTCGTATGGCTGTTGTTGTGTTTGGCTTTGCGTTGAGTGGCTCTATAAACGCGGCCGATGTCAATGTGGCGTCACATTTCCAGCTTGAAGCGACACGGGGCATTGGGCCTAAATTGGCTGAGCGCATCATTGTTGAGCGAACGAACAATGGCGCATTTAAAAACTGGGATGATTTTTCTGCGCGGATCAAAGGCGTGGGTGAGAAAAAACTCAAAGTCATGCAGGCCGATGGTTTAACCTTGGGTTCTAAATAAAAAAGGCCATGAGCGTTCCTCAGACGCCAGCCCCCCCCAGTTGTCCATGCTTTTAATTGTGAAGGTTAAATGATGACCGCTGATTCGATTTGGCAAAGCCTTGCCGTACATCACACCTATTTACTTAAAGTGGCTCGACGGCTGACGCCAAACGATGCGCTGGCACAAGACGTCGTGCAAGACACATTGTTGGCGGCACATGAGAAATTCTCACAGTTTGGTGGGCGTTCAAGCCTGCGCACATGGCTGACCAGTATTCTAAAAAATCGTTTGCGTGATGCATGGCGAGCCGATAAAAAATGGGTTGCGCCGTTGATGCAAGGTGAGGATCGTTTGGATGATTTTGATGGCCTGTTCACGGAGGCGGGCAAATGGCAAACCGATGAGGAACGAGTGCATTGGCGCACGCCAGAAGCTTTGGTCAGCGATCAGCAGTTCATTCAGGTGCTCGATGCGTGCATGGCTCAACTGCCTGCACAAACAGGGCAAGTGTTCATGATGAGCCAAGTGCTTGAGATGACCACAGAGGAAATAAAAACAGAGTTGAACATCGCCGCCAATCATTTGTGGGTGTTGCTGTACCGTGCGCGCATGGCTTTGAAGTTATGCCTTGAGCGGAATTGGTTGCACACAGCAGTAGATGCCCGTTCGAAAACACACACGCCCTGATTTCAAATCACTCAAGCGGGCGAAGACGGGGTTGAGCGTGGTTTCGCAGACCTGTTTATTTTGAACTTCATTGTTCTGTGAATGCACAGGCAATGTCCCGAGCTGCATCACACATTTGTCTCCCCAAAGTAGGTTTTTATTTTTTTAAATAAAAGGTTCCATGTGTAAGGAATCTCAGTGCTCAGTCGTCTAATGAATGCAGGATGATTTGAGCGGCGCACCGAATGAAAAGTGAAAGGAAGCCCTGATGTGGATTCAATGCAAAGATGCTGCGATGTGGATGATTCGTTTACAAGATGAACAATTGCCCATGACGACACGATTGGCGTTGCGGTTCCATTTGCTCTTGTGTGATCGCTGTCGAGACTTTAATCAGCAAATGGCCGCACTTAAACGAGGTGTTGAAGCGTGGCGTGAGCACATTGATTGAAGGCGTTAAAGTCTCGATTCGAATGATCCTGAAGGTGCTGAGTGATCGTGTGTGCGAACCATGGGTTGGCACTCCGTCATTCACCCACCACTTGGCTCAAGCCGAACGGCATGAGCAACCCTTACTGTATGACAACCCTTAACACCGACATACCCTTTGGAGATTCGAAATGAATGCACATAAACAAATGATGGCCACAGCCTTGGCGGGCTTGTTGACCCTTGGCATGACTGGCGGCACTGCGCATGCTGCCAACAATGAAAAATGCTTTGGCATCGCCGCAGCAGGTAAAAATGATTGTGCGAGCAAAATCGGCGCACATTCGTGTGCTGGCCAATCAACACGTGACAACGACCCTGCTGAATGGAAGTATGTTGAAAAAGGCACATGCAGCAGCTTGGGTGGCAAAACCATGTGAAGCTTGCTTGTTGTCGTCGACGTTGAGTGCGCTCAAGGGAACGATATTTTCAAGGTTTAATTTTCACGCAAACAGGTGAAGGTGGAGCGGGTGAAAGTGGATCGGTGGGTTTTTACTGAGGTAGAAACTGACTGTCGCTGTTTTCCGAATGCCCTATATTCTCATTTAACAGGCGCGAACACCCATGCGCCTGTGTGCACCATGTGCACGGGCAACTGAACGTGTCATTAGGAGTCAATTATGAACAACAAACACAGTCTTATGATGGCTGCCGCTTTGACCAGCTTGTTGCTGGCAGGCACAGCCCAAGCCGCCCCAATGGAGGGTGACACAGAGAAATGTTTTGGCATTGCCACCGCAGGGAAAAACGATTGTGCAAGCAGCACAGGCAGTCACGGCTGTGCCGGCATGGCGACCAAAGACCATGATCCCGCCGATTGGAAAAGCGTGGCCAAAGGAACGTGCCATCGCATGGGCGGTCACACCATGAGTGCAGCAAACGGTACCATGATGGGTGATAAGGGCAACATGATGGGTGATGGCATGAAAGCTCAGCCTCACACCATGACTGAGGCGCCCATGATGGCAACCAAAATGGCGGCGGCACCCAGCATGGGAAAACGCAGCGCACAACGCCCTCACCGGATGAGCCAGCCCCATAAAAAGACGGTGCACACCATGCACAGCATGAAGCCCACCATGTAAATCTGGTTAAGTTTTCATGTTTTTTTGAGCCGAGCGCGTGAATGGCTCGGCTTTTTCAGTGGGAGACGGTTTATGGCCATTGATGGCATTGGCATCGGTATTGGTTTGCGTGCCCGACATTACCGTGATTTTCTGGAGCATAAGCCCAAAGTCGATTGGCTTGAGGTGCATTCAGAGAATTATTTGGGTGATGGGGGGTGGGATGCGCATGTGTTGACCACATTGGCACAAGAGTATCCGATCAGTTTGCATGGGGTTGGCATGGGGTTGGGCTCTGCCAAAGGCTTTTCCATGGCTCATGTGATGCGCATCAAAGCATTGGTGAATCGCATACAGCCTTTTCTGGTGTCTGAGCATTTGTGCTGGGGTGCCATCCAAGGGCAGGCGTTGAATGACCTGTTGCCTCTGCCTTATACCGAAGAGGCTTTGAATGTGGTGGTGAGGCATGTGGACATGGTGCAAGATGCTTTGGATCGAAGCATTTTGATTGAAAATTTGAGCGCCTATGTGCAATTCAAACACAGCACAATGTCGGAGGTTGAGTTTTTGAATGAACTGGTTGCGCGCACAGGCTGTGGGGTGTTGCTTGATGTGAATAATCTGTATGTCAATCAGCTCAATCATGGCCATTCTGCGGCACAGGCGATTGCGCAAGTCAATGCAGCCGTAGTCGGTGAAATCCATCTGGCTGGGCATTGTGTAGCCGACGGGGTGGTGATTGACCACCACGGCGACCATGTGGCGGATGCCGTATGGGACTTGTATCAATGTGCTTTAAGGCACACAGGTGCTGTGCCCACATTGATTGAGTGGGACACCGATGTGCCGGCGCTCTCGGTTTTGCTGGCAGAGGCGGAGATTGCAGCCCATAAAGCAGCGCCTTATTGCCGAATATTGGAGGGCGCATGATGGTTTTGACATCACAACAGCAGGCTTTTGCTGAGGGCGCGCGTGATCGTCTGGGGGCTGACTTGTCGCATGGCTTGATGGATGCGCTGTCGTCTGGGCCATTGGCGGCTCAAGCGGGCATGGATGTGTATCGCAACAACATGGCTGTCGCATGGCGTCATGCAATGGCAACAACGTATCCGGTGCTGGCGCAATTGATTGGCATCGATGGTTTCAAACTGTTGGTGCGTGATTATGTGCGTGTGCACCCGTCGACCAGTGGTGATTTAAATCAACTGGGTGGACAGCTGCATGACTTTTTAAAAACCTACGCGCCGCTTGCGGATTACCCTTACTTCCCCGCAGTGGCTGAATTGGAATGGCAGTTGCACCGATCGCATGATGCAGCCAACCATGTGCCGTTGACCGTTGTGGATTTAATGGCGCGTGGTGTGGATGACTGGATGGCTGCGACAGTGAAGTTTGCCCCCAGTGCGGCGGTGCTGCGCATGCCGTATGCGGCGGGGATGATTTGGTTGGCGCATCAAGAGGGTGGCGATGTGACGGGGGTGTCCGCTCAACACATTCGACAGCATGAATGTGTGCTGGTGTCTCGCCCACAATGGCGCGTGCAGGTTGAAGTGTTGAGTGAATCGGAGTGTTATTTTCTGGAATTGTTGCGCGATGGTGTGACTTTTGAGGCTGCCTTTGAACGCTTGGATGAGGCTTGTTTGAGTGTGGATTTTGTTGCATTCTTGCCGCGTTGTTTGACTGCGGGGGTGTGGTGCATGGGTGATGATGTGGTGTGAAATGGAAAAGAAGAACACAATGAGAAACAATTCAATGAAAAATAATTCGGTGTGGCGTTATGCGCTGTGGAGTGGGCAGCAAAATGCCTTTGAGCAATACTTTAGCAGTGTGTTTTTATTGGCTGTGCGGGTGTTTGTGGCTTGGCAATTCTTGAAGTCGGGTTTGGTTAAAATTGAAGATTGGCCACAAACGGTTGAGCTGTTCAGCAGCGAGTATCAAGTGCCTGTCTTGTCGCCAATTGTGGCGGCATGGATGGGCACGGTGGGTGAGTTGTTGTTTTCGTTTTTATTGATTGTGGGTTTGTTTGGCCGTTGGGCGGCCTTGGGCTTGCTTACCGTCAACGCCATGGCGGTGATTTCATACCCGCAGTTGTTCGAGTTTGAATGCCCAGCCGCGATCAATGATCACAAATATTGGGCGATTTTATTGATGGCTGTTGTTGTTTTTGGGGCAGGAAAGTTGTCTTTGGATGCTTTGTTGTACCGTCGAAAGTAACATGTTTTGCATCAATCTGCACTAATCTGCACCATCTAGTCATCAGCAAAGACGTAAAGCCATGATAAAATCATGGCTTTACGTCTTTCTACGTATCCCATCTGTATTGCGACCCCATGACACCATTTAAACCACCGATTTGGCACAAGCCCGATGGCTCTCCTTTGGCCTGTGTTGAGAAAATCAAAGTGCTGAACGAAAACCTTGATGAATTACGCGAATTGGCACAAGACGCATTGGATGATGCTGTGTTGATGGGCGGCACTGAAGCCCAAGTGCGCACCACTTTGCATGCATTGATGGACAGTTTGATGTCAAACTACCCAGAGCAAAAATCATAAGGGGCCATGCCAGTGAATGGTTTTTTTTGGGCATGTTTTGATGCGATCTGACCACACTGATTGATCATGCTTACGTTGTGAACATGCTTTCTTTTTTAAATTGATTTAAACGGTGCTTTGATGCGAATCGGTGTCGTGAGCTGCTTGCAGCACCCACTGCTTTTTGACATGGTATGTTGTGCCCTTCAAACACAGAAAAACAGAAAGTCAGATGCATTATTCTCCGTGGTTTGGGCGGTCATCTTGCCCCTCCACACCTCCCAACCCAACCTCCATTGTTAAGACATTGTTAAGAAATTGAAATTATGAATTGGATTAAACAGCATAAATGGGCCGTGATTTTTGGTTTAATCGCGTTGATGTACGTCGAGCTGGCGGTGGTGGGGGCTTTTAAAGCGCACACGCCTGTGCCGTACTCAGACATGTGGACGGGCTATTTGGGTTTTTATGACGCGGTTCGCCATGGTGACCTTGGGGTATGGTGGGCGCAACACAATGGGCACCGCATTGTGTTGTCGCGGATGTTGTTTTGGTTAGACATTGCAGTGTTTGGTGGGCAAAGCTGGTTTTTATTGGCGGTGAATTATGCTTTGGTGTGCTGTGCGGCGACGCTGTTTTATCTTTTTTTGAGGGGCTTGTTGGGTGACAGGCATGAGCGTGAATTGCGTTGGGTGTTGTTTGGTGTGTGTGTGGCAAGCGTGTTCGCGTGGTCTCAAGAAGAAAATTTGACATGGGGGTTTCAGTCGCAGTTCTTTTTGGTTCAGTTGTTGTCACTGGCTGCATTTTATTTCATGCACCGTTCCATTGCTGTTGAAAACCGAAGTGGCCGTTATTTTCTGTGGGCCGTGCTGTGTGGCATTGGGGCGGCGGGCAGCATGGTTAATGGGGTGTTTGTTTTGCCATTGATGGTGCTGTACAGCTTATGGATGCGCATGGGGGGCGTAAAATCTGCTGTCCTGGTTGTGTTGGCGGTGTTGTGTGCGGCTGGTTATTGTTATGGCTATGTCAGTCCAGTCGATCGTGTGCCGCTGGTGCAGTTGGTGGGTGCGATGCCTCTGGCGGTTGTCCAATATCTGTTGACATGCATGGGCGGGTTGTTTTTTTACATGGGCTTGCCTTGGGTGGGTGTTGCAAGCAGTTTATGGCTGGCTTTTGCGGGTGGTGCCGTCTTTGTGGTGCTGGCATTGATGGCCATGTTTCGTTGTGTGCGCAATTTGGGCATACGTCATGCGTCGTTGTACGCGGCGTTGTGGGTGTATGTCTTGTATGTTGTGAGTTCAGTGTTGGGTATGGCCGTGAAGCCTGAATCGCTTAATGGGGGACAAGCGGTCGCAAGCCACCATCAAACGGCTGTGTTGATGGCTTGGGTGGCACTGCTGGTGCTGTATGTGCCCACATTGAGCCGTGTGTTTAAAGCCCATCCTTTGCGTGTTTGCCTGCCTTTGCTGGTGTTGGTGTTGGCGTTGCTGCCGATTCAATTGCGAGCCCTTGAAGGGCGCAGCGAGCATCTTTTTCAGCAAAAAAGAGGGGCGTTGGCTTTGGCGTTGAACATCCGTGATGCCGAGGCAATCCGTCCATTGTTCGCCGATGATCGAATTGTTCAGATTGCCAAAGTGGCCGTAGAGCATCAACGTTCTGTGTTTGCCAATGAAGGCATCCGTGGTGCAGAAGCCTTGCTGGGGCAATTGGATGCACCCAAAATGTCGATGAATCAATGCCAGCTGGCGTTCGACAACATGAGTGCTGTATTGCCACAAGAAGGCAGCCAACAGGCGTATGTGCGCATCATGGGCTGGGCGTTTCAGCTGCCGAGCAAAGAGGCGCCCGCAGTCATTCATGTTCTGGATGAACAACGCCGTGTGGTGGGTTACGGCTTGACTGGACAGCCGCGCCCTGACGTGACGGCGAAAGTCAACAGTCAATCTGGACAGTCGGGTTTCGTGGTGTATTTGATGGCGGATCATGTGGGTAAAGGTTTGATTTTCCGAGGTTTAAATCCCGATTGTGAAACCATAATTGGCCCGAATTGGGCGCAAGCGCCTGTGCCAAGCCCTGCACCTGTTGTTGCCAACACCAATGATGTTGCCAGCAATGTCAATACAAGTCATGCAGGTAATGGCAGCCCAAGCACAATGTTGCCCTACACCGTGTTGGATCAGGCCAGCGCCATGCCGTTGCGCCACCAGGTTGTGAAGCAGCGGACGGTCGTTGGCAGCGATTGGATGGGCAAGGATTCTTATTCACTGTTCACAGGTGAGCAGTTTTTGCCAAATCTCGTTGTCACAGGATCCTACGATGCTGAGAAAAAAGACGCAGCCACGGGCACGTTGACTTTGCACCTGAAAAAAGGCAGCAGCGTGCGCATCGGCACGTCCGGCAAGGCCATCC
>ERZ724504.362-NODE-362-length-25881-cov-7.846008_pt1 | contig 25881 bp, 21 predicted proteins | sample MGYA00376037_ERZ724504 | MGnify/ENA primary metagenome ERZ724504 (study PRJEB28724, sample SAMN07190888) | wastewater metagenome | isolation source: influent of sewage treatment plant in Hong Hong | place: USA: Christiansburg, Virginia | collected 2016-03-01 ... | reverse complement strand
TGTTCATGCCCGTGCTGCGGCGCGTGCGCCAGCAGGCGCAGACCTGGCTGACCGAAGTGGCATTGCACGACGACGTGCTGCGCGGCATGGCCCGCGTGCTGCCCTCGCTGGTGGTGCAGCTGGGCGTGGAGCGCATCCCGCACCTCGACCCCACCTTTGCCACCGTGGTCGGCAACGTGGCCATGGCGTTCATGGTGGTGCAGGTGGTGCGTGCGCTCATGGCCATGCTGGACGCCGTTTTGCTGTTGCAGCAGCAAAGCAGTGCGCAGCAAGATGGGCAGGCAGCAGCGCTGAAGGCGCGCTCCATCAAGAGCTACGTGCAGTTGGGCAAGCTGGTGCTGATGCTGGCGGGCGCCATCGTCACCGTGGCCTCGCTGCTGGACCGCTCGCCGCTGATTGTGCTGTCGGGCCTGGGGGCCATGTCGGCGGTGCTGATGCTGGTGTTCAAGGACACCATCCTGTCGTTCACTGCGGGCGTGCAGCTGTCGTCCACCGACATGCTGCGCCTGGGCGACTGGATCGAAATGCCGCAGGTGGGCGCCGATGGCGATGTGATCGACATTGCCCTGAACACCGTCAAGGTGCAGAACTGGGACAAAACCATCACCACCATTCCCACCTGGCGGCTGGTGAGCGAGAGCTACAAGAACTGGCGTGGCATGAGCGAATCGGGTGGGCGGCGCATCAAGCGCACGCTGCGGCTGGACGCCAGCTCGGTGCGCTTTCTGGATGTGGCCGAGATGGCCTATTTCTCGCGCTTTGAGCTGCTGCACGATTACATGGGCGCCAAGACCGTGGCCGTGCAAGAGGCCAACACCCAGGCGCGCGCACAACTGGGCGACAAGGCCGATCTGCCCGCCAACCAGCGGCGCCTGACCAACCTGGGCACCTTCCGGGCCTATGTTGAAGCCTATTTGCGCGCCCACCCGCGCATCCACCAGAACATGACGCTGATGGTGCGCACACTCGAGCCCACGCCCGAGGGTGTGCCGCTGGAGCTGTATTGCTTTACGGCCACCACGGCCTGGGTGGCCTACGAGGCCACGCAGGGCGACATCTTTGACCACCTGCTGGCCATCCTGCCCGAGTTTGGTCTGCGCCTGTACCAAAGCCCCAGCGGCAACGATATGCGCATGGGGCTGGCGGGCCAGCGCGAGGCAGCATGGCCCGGCGCTGGGGCAGAGCCCCATGGCCCCATCAGTGCAGGAGCTTGATAAACACCTGAATCATGGCGGCATTGACGATGTCGATGAAGAAAGCGCCCACCATCGGCACGATCAGAAAAGCCTTGTGTGAAGGGCCGTACTGGTTGGTGATGGCCTGCATGTTGGCCACTGCGGTGGGCGTGGCGCCCATGCCAAAACCGCAGTGCCCGGCGGCCAGCACGGCGGCGTCGTAGTTGCGGCCCATGATGCGAAACGTCACGAACGCGGCGTACAGGCCCATGGCGATGGTCTGCGCGGCCAAAATCACCATCAGCGGCGCCGCCAGGCCCGCCAGCTCCCACAACTTGAGCGACAACAGCGCAATGGCCAGGTAGATCGACAGCGAGGCGTTGCCAAACACGTCAATGGCGCGGTCAAACACCTTGATGTTGAACACGTAGTCCAGCGTATTGCGGATGAGCACGCCCGCGCCCAGCGCCCAGACAAATGTGGGCAGCTGGAAAAACTTGCCCTGGGAATAGCCTGTCATGAACTCGGCAAAGGCCAGGCAGCCCGCAAACAGGGCCAGGGTTTCGACGGCAGCGTTGGCCGTGATCAGGCGGTTTTGGTCGGGGTACTCGAATTCGGCGTTGGGCGATGCCTCCGTGAGCGGCGCCTGGTTGTCGTGCGCCTGCCCACTGCGCGTGGACAGCTGGTAGCGCGTGATCAACGCTTTGGCCAGCGGCCCGCCGATCAGGCCGCCAATGACCAGACCAAAGGTGGCGCAGGCAATGCCCAGGGTGACGGCACCCTGCACGCCAAAGTCGCGCTCCAGCACCTGGCCCCAGGCCCCCGCCGTGCCATGGCCACCAATCAAAGTGATGGAGCCGGCGATCAGCCCCACCAGCGGGTCCAGGCCCAAGGCGCTTGCCAGGCCGATGCCGATGGCGTTCTGCACCACGATAAACACGGCGATGACCAGCAGAAAAAGCACCAGCGCCCTGCCGCCTTCGCGCAGCTTGGAGAAATTGGCGCTCAGTCCGATGGACGAAAAAAACACCAGCATGAAGCCGCTTTGCAGATCGCTGCTGAAGCTGAACGTGGCGCCCGTGACCTGGTGCAGCGTGAACAGTGCCGCCGCAGCCACCAGCCCGCCAGCGACGGGTTCAGGAATGTTGAAGTCCCGCAGAAATTTGATCTTTTGCACCAGGAACTTGCCCACAAGCAAGACCAGGGCGGCCGATATCAAGGTGTAGTAGGTACTGAAACTCAAATGCATAAAAGGGTGGGTATGGGGTTCGGAAAGCAGGCGCTGCACAGGGCCGCATGGGGCAGGGCGAACCGCCGTGTGGGTAGCCGGGCAGCGCTGCGGGGTCGGGGAGTGTAAATAACGGCCATCCATCTGCGGCGATGGCATCGCCTGGCTTTGGCCTGGCATGCCTGACTGGTGCCTGTGTGGCGGCGGTGAGGGGCCATGGTGCAGCTTGGATCGGAGGATTTCTTTTGCTCCTGAATTAGGAGCTGTAGGCGCTTATTGCAAAAGGCTTTGAAGCCAAAAACATACTATTTAAGACTGTTGCTTTGGTGCGCTGCAATGGTGTTTGGTGCAATCTCTTGTTGGCTTGCAGTGTGAGAGCATGTAAAAACTGAACCCAATCCACACGCCAAGACCCCTGTCAGTTCAACTTTTCCAAGGAACCTCGGATGCCTTTGCCAGACCCTGCTTCGCGTCGTCGATTTTTGCTGGCCCTGTCGGGCTGCGTGGCGGCCATTGCTGCGCCCACCAGTTCCGGGGCCTGGGCGGCCACTGGCGCTGACAGCATCTCTGCCAGCCAGGTGCAAGCCTTTACAGCGGTGTGCAATGCCCTGGCGGGCACCCGCATTGCCAACGAGGCGTTGGCACGGCAATACCTTGCAGTCTTGGTAGAGCACCTGGACAGCGCGCAACGGGAGGCACTGCTGGCATTGGCCCAGTTGCCTGCGGGCGAGCAGATCGCCGCGTCGCTGCGCAAGCCGTTGCGCGAGGTGGCCGAGTTCGCTTTGCAGTTGTGGATGTCCGGCATGGTCGGCAATGACCGTGTGCTGACTTACCTGGATGCGCCGGTGTGGTCCACCCTGTCGTTCACCAAACCGCCGGGTGTCTGTGGTGGCGCTTTTGGCTATTGGGCAGACGCACCGGCCTGAGTCGCTGGCCCGGATCTTTTCTTCTTATCTCCGCCCCGGCTAGTTTGGTGCGGGGCGATTCGGTGAACGCAAACTATATGAACTCCCAGAAAAACCCCAGTGAATCTTTATCGGCCGATGTCATCGTGATCGGTGCAGGCGCCGTCGGTAGCTTGATGGCCTGGCAATTGGCCAGCCAAGGCGCCAACGTGCTGATTCTGGAGGCCGGGCCGCGCATCGACCGCGCCAGTGCTGCCCAGAATTTCTACGACTCTGCGGTCAAAGGCCCCAACGCGCCATACCCCAGCCAGACGTACGCACCGCACCCCATGGACGCGCACGACTACATGGTGCAGGCGGGGCCCCAGGTGTTTGGCGGCAGTTTCATGCGCGCAGTGGGCGGCACCACCTGGCACTGGACGGGGTTTTCCACGCGTTTTCGGCCTGACGATTTCAAAACACGAAGCCTGTATGGCGTGGGCCAGGACTGGCCCTTGGCCTACGAAGACCTGCTGGAGCACTACCTGTTCATCGAGCGGGAATGGGGCACCGCCGGGGACAACGCGTTTGACCAGGGCGGGCCGCGCCACGGCAAACCGTTTCCCCTGCCGCCCGTGCCCATGACCTACGCTGACAAGTTGATCCGCGATGCGCTGGCGCCTTTGGGTTATTCCGTGGGGCCGTTCAGCCATGCCCGCAACTCGGAGCCATTTGATGGGCGTCCGCCCTGCTGCGGCAGTGCCAGCTGCGTGCCCATTTGCCCTATTGGTGCCAAATACGACGCCAGCGTCCATGTCGCCAAGGCCGAGGCTGCGGGCGCACGCCTGCTGGCGCAGACGCTGGTCGAGCACATCGAGGTGGGTGCCGATAGCCTGATCCAGGGCGTTCGGATTCGCCGTGCCGACGGCAGCCGCACCACGGCCCGCGCCAAGCTGTATGTGTTGGCAGCACACGCCATCGAGACGCCCAACCTGCTGCTGCGCTCCGCCCAGCCCCATGCGCCCCAAGGCGTGGCCAACCGCAGCGATGCGGTGGGGCGCTACCTGATGGGGCAGGTCGATCTGGACACCCGTGCCCTCACGCGCCAGCCCCTCTACACCTACCGCGCACCCACTACCACCGCTGGCATTCTGGAACTGCGCGATGGCCCCGTGCGCAAGCAGCACGCTGCCATCGGCACCTCGTTTTTGAACCGGGGCTGGCGCACTGGCCTGGGGCCCATGCAGCGCAGCGCCCACTTGATCAAGGCCGGCTTGCGTGGCAGCGAGCTGACGGCTGCGCTGAACGACCAATGCGCGCGTGAGCTGGCGATCAACAGCTCGGTGGAAACCTTGCCCATGGCGCACAACCGTGTCCAGCCTGACCCTGAGCTGCGTGACAGCAGTGGCATGCCACGTCCACGGGTGAGCTTCACGGTGGATGAATACAGCCTGCGTGCCATTGAAAAGGCACGCCAGCGCCACAACGACATCACCAAAGCCTTGGGCTGTACGGATGTGGTCAGCGACGAGCCATCGGTGGCTACGGCCATCATTGCCGGTACGGCGCGCATGGGCACGGATGCACGCCAGTCGGTGGTCGATCCCTGGTGCCGCAGCCACGACCATGCCAACTTGTTTGTGGTCGGAACAGCCAACTTTCCGACCATGCCCATCAATGCCCCCACTTTGACTGCGGCGGCGTTGGGCATGCGTGCCTTGCCCGCCTTGCGCAAAGACCTTTCGACAGGGCGGTTTGCCGCTGTCGCCTGATTCACATTTGGAGAATTCCATGCTCAGACGCTCCTGGCTCCAGGTTTCAGCCCTTGCCTCCGCAGTGGTTGCTTTGCCCGCACGGGCCAAAACGGCTATGACGACACACCATTCGGATGTCACCGTCGGCCCGGAAGGCTACAAGCGCATCGTTCGTTCCATTCGAGACACCTTTCCCTCGCCCACGAACTCTGCGGCTGCCGACAGCCGCTTCTCGCGCGTCATGGCCTATGCCTTGTCCGAGTACGAAAAGCTCAAGACGCATCGCACTTTTCTGGGCGAGCGCAAGCCGCTGGACTACGCCGGTGCCCGCAAATCCCGGGTGAATAAGGAAATGGGCGACATGCGCGGCACGATCCGCGAAACCGCGCGTTACCTGGAAGGCCAGTTCACCTGGAGCCACCCGGATGTTCACCGCTTGCATGGATCGTCCACGTCGGTGTCCATCATCGGGCAACTGTATGGCTCCCTGGTGGATCCCAATACGGTGTGGGACGACCTATCGCACAAAGCCGCAGAAGCTGAGGTGCGCGTATCCGCCATGTGTGCAGCACTGGTCGGTTACGACCCTGAAAAAGCGTTGGGGCTTTTCACCTTTGGTGGTACCGGTACGACGCTCTATGGCATCAAATTGGGCGCCGAGCGCGCGCAACCGGGACTGTTCACCGAGGGCATGCGCCAGCCCTTGCGCGTGTTTGGTTCTGATGTGGCGCACTATGCCAAGCTCAGTGCCTCGGCGTGGCTGGGCCTGGGCAGCCAGGCAGCCATTTCCGTGCCGACGGGCGATGACAACGCCATGGATGTGGCTGCATTGGAAAAAGCCCTGCGCCAGAGTATCGAAAAAGGCGAGCGCATTGCCGCCATCGTCGTCACCATGGGCAGTACCGACGCTTTTGGCGTGGACGACATCGAGGCCGTGCACGCGCTGCGCCAGCGCCTGGTCAAGGAGTACCGCCTTGACTACATGCCCTACCTCCATGCTGATGCTGTGATCGGCTGGGCCTATTCGGTGTTCAACGACTATGAGTTCGATGCCAATCCGCTGGGGATTCCCGCTGAGGCACTGCATTCGCTCAAGCTGCTGCGTGAGCGCATGCGCCACCTGCCGTTGGCCGATTCGCTGGGCATTGATTTTCACAAGAGCGGCTATACGCCCTACGCGTCCAGCCTGTTTCTGGCCAGTGATGCACAGCTGCTCAACCCGGTGCGCCGCGACAAGGTGGCCATGCCGTACCTGTTCCAGTTTGGTGAGTACGACCCTGGCATTTACACCCTGGAGTGCTCGCGTTCGGGCGGGCCAGTGCTGGCAGCGTTGTCTAACCTGATGCTGCTGGGCAAGGACGGCTTCCGTGGTTTGCTCAGCCATTGCGTGCAGATGTCGCACCTGTTGCGCCAGAAGGCGCGCGATTTGCCATGGCTGACGGTGCTCAACGAAGACAACCATGGCGCAGTGGTGGTAATCCGGGTCTATCCCGACGGTGTGGATGCCGACGCAGCCTACCGGGCCGAGAAAAGCAACGCTGGTCAGCGCGCAGCCTTGCTGGAGCACAACGAGTTCAACAAGGCGGTGTACCTGAGCACGCGCGAAGCAGCTGAATCCGGCGAAAGCCCCGTTTTCGTGCAGACCAGCCGCTACCGCAGCACCAGCTACGGCGAGCCTATTGTGGGCATCAAGTTCTTCACGTTGTCGGTGTTTACCGACCCAGGCTCTATTGATAACGCCCTGGCTGCTTTGGTGGAAGCGCGCAAAAAAGTGCGCACTGCGACCGCCAAAGCCTGAGCGGCAGCCTTCCTGATTGCAAACGAACGATGCCATTGCCATGAAAAAACTTGTACCTTTTCTCCGTCTGACCCGCTCATGGAGCAGCAACGCCTTGCTGGCGGGGCTGCTCACGGCTGCCGTGGTGGCCACGCCCCAAACCACCATGGCGCGCACGGTGGCTATACAGCCACCCGCCGCCGCAGTGGCCGGGCAACCGCTGGAGATTCCCAACCATCTTTTTACGCTGTCGCACCCGATTGGGCAGCAGCGCTTGATCCAGAGCGATTACCGCCAGGCCTACTGGCCACTGGCCACTTACTTTGAAACCCAGCGCAACCAAGCCTATTGCTCGGTGGCCACCTCGGTGATTGCGCTCAACGCCTTGGGCTTACCGCGCCCGGCCACTGCGCTGTAGCCGGACTTTCCGGTTTTCACGCAGCAGGACTTCTTTGCTGTGGTGGACAAACGCATCGCAGACCCTGAGGTGGTGTCCAAAGAAGGTATGACGCTGGATCAGCTGGCAACCGTCCTGGGCCAGTATCCGGTGCACATCGACAAGGTTTCTGCGGACACACTCGATGCCAACCAATTGCGCGAATTGCTCAAAAAGCATCTTCGCGAGCAAGACCGCTTTGTTCTTTTCAATTTCAGCCGCCGCTTTATCGGTGAGGTGGGCGGTGGCCATTGGTCGCCGCTGGCGGCCTACCATGAGGCGAGTGACTCGGTGCTGCTGATGGACGTGGCGCGCTACAAGTACCCGCCCGTGTGGGTGCCGCTGGCAGATTTATTGCGCGGTGCGCAAGACCCTGACAGCGTGAGCGGCAAGGCCCGTGGTTTGTTGGTCGTAACCAAAAAACCATGAGCGTTGCGGCGCAAGTGCTTGATCTGGCAGCGGGCCGGGATCACAGCCTGGTGCTGCGCAGTGGTGCGCAGCTTGTTGGCTGGGGCGGCGACGGTACCGGACGGTTCCCCGCCCCGCTGGGGGTGTGCTCTGCACCTTCATCAGAGAGCGGCGCTGTGTATGTGCCCACCGATGTCGAGTTGCGCCATATCACAGCCAGCGCTGGCATGAGTCTGGCCCTTGATGCGCAGGGGGTGGCGTATGTCTGGGGTGCCAATCGGGCAGGGCTTGGTGGTCGGCTCTCACACATCGTGGCGCAGCAGCCCAAGCCTTTGGCTGGTTTGCCCGCCTTGGCGCAGTTGCGCGGCAGTGAGTTTTTTACTTTGGCCCGTGCCCGGGACGGCGGCCTCTATCACTGGGGGCTTGCGCCAGGTTCAGCGCAGGCGCGCAATGCGGGACCTTTGCGTGTAGCCGGTGTGCCAGCCATCACCGATTGCTGTGCTGGCGTAGCCCATGCCCTCTTGCTGGACGGTGCACAGCGCGTATGGGGTTGGGGTGCCAACACAGCCGGTCAGCTGGGTGCGGGTCACCTCCAGGATTACAGCGAGCCAACGCGCGTGCCCATGCCACGCAAGATGGTGGCTGTGGCAGCGGGTGCGAGCCACAGTCTGGCGATTGACGTCCGTGGCCAGGTCTGGGCATGGGGTAGCAACCAACATGGCCAACTTGGCGAACGTGCGCCAGCGTACCGCACAGCCCCGCACCAGGTGGCGTTGCCTGAAGGGGCTACCCAGGTCGCTGCAGGCCAATATGTGTCTTATGCGCTGGGCCGTTCTGGGCGTTTGTACGCCTGGGGTTGGAACGCCCGGGGCCAATTGGGGCAAGGCCATACCGAGGTCTTGCACGGTGTGCAAGTGTTGGCGCACTTGCCTGCGCTGAAGAAAATAGTGGCAGGGCAGGGTCATGTGCTGGTCAGTGATGGTTGGCATGTGTGGGCATGGGGTGACAACCGTGCAGGCCAGTTGGGCCAGGCCGCGCTGTATCAGGCAACACCCCGCAAACTCGACGATGCAGTTTCCATCAACCACGAAGAAGCCAGAACATGAGCCAAGCCTATACACGCCGTGATTTTTTGAATGTTTCCTGGAAACTCAGCGCCGGTGCTGTTTTGCCTGCCGCATTGGCCTCTTGTGGCGGTGGTACGGGGACACCAGAAACCTTTGTAGAGCCACCGCGCTTGTTGGCCAGCAACGGCGTGCTGGACTACACCTTGCGCATGGCTTATGCGGATCTGAATCTGCGCGGTCAGCGTGTGCATTTGCGCACCTACAACGCCATGGTGCCTGCACCCACGCTGCAAGTGCGTGCGGGCGAGACCTTGCGCATTCGCGTGGTCAATGATCTGCCGCCCAATCCGTCCAGCGTGGAGCCGGTGGAGCATTTGCGCTACATGAACAGTGCCAATTTGCACACCCATGGTCTGCATGTGGCACCTGGCCTGGTGGGCGAGAACCTCTATGGCGACTACGTGATCGATTCAGCAGAGTCTGCCGTGCAGCCTGGGCAGTCGCGCCAGCATGAATATGCGATCGTGGACGATCACCCGGCTGGCACCTCTTGGTACCACCCCCACTTGCACGGTGCGACCGCAGTGCAAGTGGCCAGTGGCATGGCTGGTGCCATTGTGGTCACGGGTCCGTTGGACGATGTACCCGAGATTGCCGCAGCCCGTGACCGCGTCATGATGTTCCAGGCGCCGATTTTCGATGCCAAAGGGGAGCTGGAGAGCTTCTCCCAGGTCGCCAACCCTGGTGCAGAGCCACCGTTCTTGATCAATGGTGTACGTCGTCCCACCTTGGTGCTGCGCCCTGGCCAAGTGGAGCGCTGGCGGCTGGTCAATGCCAGCATCGCGAATTACCTTCATCTGGCGCTGGAAGGGCACGATCTGCATTTGATTGCACTGGACTCTTGCCCCCGCAGCCAACCCAAAACCTTTTCTGCCAACGCTGCCGAAGGTTTGGTGCTGGCGCCCGGCAACCGTGCTGATATTCTGGTGCAGGCTGGGGCACCAGGGCGCTATGTGCTGCGCACCAAGGCCTACGATATGGGCTTTCCTGCGCCGCTGGCCGAGGACGTTCTGGCCGAAATCGTGGTGGAGGGTGAGCCGATCGCAATGGCATTGCCCAAGGCGCCTTTGCCGGTGCCTGATGCGCTGGCTCCCATCCGTGATGAAGAACTGGCTGCACATGGTGGATTGCGCCGCAATATCGTTTTGCGTTCCGTGTTCAACAACAGCGGGGCCCCGCTGGATACGCCGCCCGCAGTCGATGCGCTGGATTTGCCGCCCGGTGAGCTTGACCAATGGCAGTACCAGACCGGTGCGACTTTCATGGCGGATACCGCTTTCACGATGGGGGCTGGTGGCTCTGCAGCGTCCGTGACCCCGGCAATGCCACAGCGTCTGGCGCCGTTTCAGTCGCACCGTGCGATCCGCCAGACGGTGGCGCTCAACAGCGTGGAGGAGTGGACTGTCTACAACATGAATGCAGTGCAGCACCCTTTCCATATCCACATCAACCCGTTTGAGGTGGTCAAGATCAACGGTGTTCCAGTCGAGCCCTTCTGGTCAGACACCATCGGGTTGCCACGCGGCGGTACACCCGAGGCCCCCACATCGGTGACGTTCCGCACCCGTTTTTCCGATTTTTCCGGTGTTTTTGTGATGCATTGCCACATCCTGGCGCATGAAGACATGGGAATGATGCAGATCGTCGAAGTGGTATGAGCGTTCGCGGGGGGAGCACCGGGACTGTGCGGAACATGCCGCCACACAGTCTCGAAGATCCCATGGCATGGGTAGTCTGTGCCATATGCGCCTTGCTGGGGGTGCTGGCTTATGGTTTTGAGTCCAGTGTGCTTTCCTGGGGGCTAACGCCCAGGCAGGTGGGAACTTGGCTCAGCATGGCTTTGCTGGTGGGGCTGTGGATGGTGCCTTCCCTGCCACCGCTGTTTGCGGTGTTGCTGGCATTGCTGGTCATGAGCTTGTTTGACCTTGCGCCGATTGCTGTGCTCTTGTCGGGTGCGGTCAGTGATGCAGCATTGTGGTGGTTGGGCGCTTTTTCCTTGTCCGTAGCGGCGCGGCAATCCGGATTGACGGGGGCTTTGATGGCCCGTGCCCTGCACAGTTTGCAAGCCCCGCACACACCGCGTTGGCGGCGTGCACCGGCCGTGTGGTGGTTGGCCATGGTTTTCGCACTGCTGCCATCGTCCGCACAGGCACGCCGTTGGGCGTACAGCTTTTGCCTGGTGCCCTCGTCTACACCACGACAGGTGCCGCGTGATGTGGTCAGTGCGGCGCAGTTGGGGGCGGCGTTGGCGTGGCTGCCGGCACAGCCTGCCAATCTGCTGGTCTTGGCACTGCTGCCTGCGGGCGGGGTGGATCGATTTGTCCCTGCGTATTGGTTACAGCACACTTGGCCGTTGCTGGCGCTGGCGCTGGCCTATGCCAGCTGTGTTCAATGGTGCGCGCGACCCGCTCTGGGTGGTGTTACTCCTCTACCGCAGGTGGTGCTTGGATCGCGAGAACTGTCTGAAGATCGTTTCGCGGTGCAATGCGTTGTGGGTATTGCTGCTGTGATGGTGCTTATGGTGGCGTTGCAACCGTTGCATGGCTTTTCCCCCGGTCTGGTGTCTCTGCTGGCTATGGTGGTTTTGTTTGCCACGAAAGTGTTGACGCCCCAGAGCTACCACTGGGGTGTAGATTGGCCGCTCTTTGTCTGTGCGACGGTGTTGCCCGGGCTCATCGCCAGTTTTGCCGCTGCCATACCTGCCTGGGGCCTGGAATGGGGGAGTACGTCACTGGCACTGCCATTCCTCTTCTGCCTGAGGATGGTGGTGCCCTCGGGTGTCGCCATCGTGGCGGCGCTGGTGCTGGCAACATCCTGGTCTTCGGTGCAGGGGCATGATCTGCTCGATACCGCGATAGCGGTATTGGTGGCCTTCCACATGGTGGATTTCATGTTCCGACGCCACACTGGCGCTGGCAGCCAGGCACGCATGCTTGTGGCCTGGGCCACCGTGCGCAGCCCTGTGACGTGGGCAGGCTGTGCTGTGTACTACCTCTGGTGGAGATGGTGTGGATGGTAGCGGCGCAGAACACATCGCCGTTCTGGCCTCGTTTTTGGATCGTGGCCGCTGCTATGGCGCTGGTGGCGGGCCTGGTGTGGTCCGGTGCCAGCCGCCCTTCGGTTTTGGTGGTTCACAGCCAGAATGAACGTATTCCCTGGATTCGTGGCATTGATGCGGGAATTGACCGTGTCATTGACCAAAGCAGCGCAATCCGCCTGCAGCGCATCTATCTCTATGGCCATAGCGAAGAACGGGTGAGCACGCAGATCGTGCAAGCACATGGCCTGATTGCGCGTTGGCGACCCGATGTGCTCTTGTTGGTGGACGATCTGGCACAGGCCCGTGTGGGGGGCGCGTATGTCGCTGGTGATCGACCGCAAATCGTTTATAGCGGAATTGAGGATGCGCAAAGAACGCTGGCACGTACCCCGGGCACCCACATCCGTGGCATTGCAGAACGTACCCCCTGGGGCATCGTTGAGCGCTCTTTACTGCGGCTCACAGAGCTCAGTGATGCCCAGGTGCAGGAGCCAGCACATCCCCGTCGCATCGCTTTGATCTCTGATGCGGGCCCTGCTGCCGATGAAGAAGCCAGAGGGTTTGCATCGCATAGATGGCAAGGAGCGCAGCCAGTGGGTGTGTGGCGGTGTGCGACGTTGGATCAGTGGCAGCAGGCGCTTGGTGAGATTGCCCAGCAGGCGGATATGGTGGTTATCGGTGACTATCGCAACTTGCCTGGGCCCGGCAACCTTTCCGCTTCCGTCTGGAGGCGGTTGTTAGCGCAGGCTGCGCTGGAACGATTGAAGATCCCGATGACGGCACTGTCGGCCTATGCCGTGTCAGACGGTATTCCGATGGGGATTTTGCCGTCGCCCTTTGAGCAAGGTGAAGTGGCTGCGCAGATGGCAGTTCAAGTCTCCCGCAGCAGTGGTTCTGAGTTTTCCGCCGAGCGTGGGCAGCATGCGCTGACACAAGACTTTGCCCTGGTGGTGAATCGTCGGCAAATGGAACTCCGTCGCCTTTCGATTGGCGCCATGGATGCGTACTACGCACGGGTTTCTGGGCGGCTGCTGGGCGGCGGTGTGCAATGACCCACACGCTGCAAGAGCATCCTTTGTGGCGTGGCCTGGATCGTTCCAGCCGCCGCATGTTGGAGGCGATGGCCCAAACGGTGGCTTGTTCGGACGTGCCTGCGTTGGTGGGCATGGCCCAGGAGGCCGTGGTGCTGGGCTGGTCGGCCAATGGGCAAGCCTTGGTGTTTGATGCGTCGCAACCGCCTGCCGGTGCGGCTGCACGAGGCTGGTTGGTTCCTTGTGCTGCTTTGCGTGTTCTGGTGCAGGATCAAGATGCCTGCCGACACTACCTGGAGTGCGCACTCGCAGGTTCTGGCGTGACCGGTGCGCCCGTGGACAGCCATTCGACAGACACAGCTCCCAACTTGGGTTTGCGTGCCGCAGTGGGATGGCTGCTGGCCTTGGGGCTACCGGTTTTGGCCATGGTTATTCTGGGCGATCGCAGCGATACCTTGGCACAGTGGTTGCGCTTTCTGTCGGCGATCAGCGCGGGGTTGTGCGTCTGGGTACTGGGATTGGCCCCCCCTTTTGTGGGCGCGTTGCTGTCGCTGCTGTTGATGATGGCGGGCAACCACTTGCCGCTGGGCCAGGCGCTGGCAGGTTTTGCCAGTGGCAGTTTTTTCCTGCTGCTGGGCATGTTTGGCATCAGCGTGGCGATACAGCGCAGCGGGCTCATGCAGCGCCTCCTGGGTGTGCTGTTGCGGCGCCTGCCGCACACCAATCGCGTGCTTCAGTCCTGTCTGGTGCTGATCGGTGTGGTGATGACCTTGTTCATTCCAAGCACCTCGGGCCGGTTGCAACTCGTGGCGCCGATGGTGAAGGTGTTGGCCCAGCCCGGCAACAGTGCAGCGCTGGCTTTTGCGGCCTTGTCGGGCAGCACGCTGTTTTCCACGGCTTTTTTGTTGGGAAACCCGGCTAATTTCATCGTGTTGGGCATCCTGCCAGAGCATTGGCAGCCCCACGTCAACTGGCTTACCTGGTTTCAATGCGCCGTGGTTTATACGCTGGTTTTGGGCGTTCTTCTGGCGCTTGATGTGGTGTGGGGCAGTGGTGTGCGGGGGCAGGATGCACCTGCGGTGGCAGAAAAACCGGCTCCCCTGCCGGGTATCTCGTCAGCCGAAGTGGTGACTGCCGTGGCTTTGGCCTGTCTCACGCTGGGGGTGGCACTGGGCAATGTCCATCACATCGAGACAGCGTGGCTGGCGCTGTTTGTATTGCTGTTGCTCATGGCCACAGGGGTGTTGCCCCTGAACCAGCTGCACAGCGATATCCATTGGCCTATCCTGATTTATCTGGTCTGTACGGTGGGGTTTGCGCGTGGGTTCACGCACATGGGTATCCAGGATTGGATCGTGGCGCATGTGGGGCAACTGGAGCAGCTCTTGCGTGAAGCGCAGGTGTATTTTTTGCTGCTCTTGGGGGCCGTGGTGGTGCTGCTGCGGATGGTGTTGCCAGCGGTGGTGTGCATTACCACGCTGTGTGCCGTGCTGCTGCCTTTGGCAGACGCCCATGGTATGCATCCATTGGTGGTCGGATTCGTTGTGCTGACCGCCAGCGAGGTATGGTTTTTTCCACACCAGAGCACAGATTACCTCCTGTTTCGCGAGTCTTTGGGCATGCCTGAAAACCAGGGCGCTGGGATGTTGAAGCGCAATGCCCGCATCCAGGTCTGCCGCATGGCTGCCTTGGCAGTCTCGATTCCTTATTGGCACCACTTGGGGTACCTGCGATGAGTCGTGCCATGCGCTGGGCGTGGGTGGCCCTTTTTTTGCTGTTGGCAGCGGGGGCTGTAGTGACCAACATGAACAGTCGCCGTATTCTGGTGTTGCATGAGGGCACTGCCGATAGTGCTTCCACAAATGCCTTTGGCCGTGGGGTTGGGGCTGTGTTGGGGCAGCTCTCACGCCTCAAGTTGCGCCACCAATATCTGGCTTTTGATTCCAGTGTTTGCCAGCGTGTGTTGGCCCAAATGCAGGCTTTTGATCCCCATGCGGTGATAGCCGAAGGCGCTGGCGCACGCCAATGTCTGGACAGCCAACCCCGGCAAGCAAGCCCGGTGGTGGCCATGCCAGATACCCCTGCCCAGGTGGTGGATCAGGGCCGCCATGTGGCGGCATGGGGCAAGGTTTTGTCTGATCTGGCCCAGCCAGGGCAGCGGCTTCTGGTGCTGTACGGGAGCGACCCCGAGGGACTGCTGGAATACCAACTAATGACGGATGCTGCACGCGTGGCTGGTTTGCATCTTCAGCCGTTGGCCGAAAACACGGTTCTGGAGCCATCCATGCTGGAGCGCTCCGTGCGCCAGCTTGGAGCAGACCTGGTATTTGTGGGCCGCACGCTAGGCCGTGGGCAGGATAGCGTGGGTGGCCTGCCGCAGGCGAGTTGGTTGCGGGCGCTGCGCCTGGCCACGCCCCAGCCGATTTTGGCCTCTCGGCTCGAAAGCCTGGAGCTGGGCGCCGACATGGTTTTGTTACAAGCGCCCGAGCAGCGAGGCGAGATGCTGGCGCAGATGGCGTTGGCAGGCAGGGGGACTGCGCTGCCATCTCCCACGCCGCCATACGAGATGGCCGTGGGCTTGCAGCGTGATTTTGTGGCACGCCAGCGTGATGCTTTGCCGTCGTTTTACGTGCTCAGTGCGCGGCTGGCAGGTTTTTTGTCGGGCCCCTGAAGATAGCCTGTATTTTTTGATGAAAAAGGGCTCAAGCCCTTGTGTGGCGTGCGCAAGCAGCTACGTTTTTGGTAGTGATTGGTGCCGCGGTACGTGGGCCGCTTGCCTGGGTCAAACTGCCACCACCCGGTTTTTTCCGTTGCGTTTGGCCAGGTACATGCCCTGGTCTGCACGCCGTATGGTGTCGGTACTGTTCTCGTCAGTGGCTACCTGGGCCAGGCCGGCACTGAAGGTAATCAGCAGTTTTTCGTTGCCTTGCAGAAAAAAGCGTTTGGTCAACTCGCGTTGCAGGCGCTGCATGGCCTGTACTCCCACGTCCAATGGGGTGTCTGGCAGTACCAGAATGAATTCTTCGCCACCGTAGCGCGCCAGCATGTCTTGCGGGCGCATGACGTCGCGTACCACGTTGGCCAGGTGTACCAAGGCAGCATCTCCAGCCTCGTGGCCCATCCGGTCGTTGACCTGTTTGAAGTTGTCCACGTCCAGCAGTGCCACGCACAACGGCGTTTCGGTGCGGCGGGCGCGGGCTATTTCACGCTCCAGCACTTCATCGAGGCCTTTGCGGTTGAGGGAGCCTGTCAGTGGGTCGTGCCGCGCCTGGGCGCTGACGCGGTCAAGCTCTTGCTGCAAGCGCACCATCTCTGCCTGCTTTTCCTCGGTGCGTTCGCGCAGATCGGTGAGTTCGCCGTGCGCCATGCTGCTGTCCAGCGCCATAGCGCGTGTGGCACCCATGACTTCCTGGAGCACCGGAGTGATTTCATTGAGTGTGGTGGCTTTGCCAATCTGCGTGGCACAGCGCTCCATGCGCTCCTGGTAGGTGCCGCTGGCCTGGGTCATGCTGCTCAGGCGTGTGATGAAGGCGGTGAGCATCTCCTTCATCTGCTCCTGGGCTTCCACCAGCCGCCCCTTGGCTTCTGTTTGCTTGAAGATGACGTCTTTCAGTCGGCGGCGTACATCGTCGAGGTGGCGCAGCGAAAGGGGGCGTGAGGTGGCCGCCATCAGTGCCTCGGCCTGGCCGTGCAGCCAGCGGTCATCTGTGCTGAGTGCAGCAATATTCTCAAACACCATGTGCAATAACTCCAGCAACATCCCGCGAATGGCCGATTGGTCTTCGGTGGCAAACGAGAGGCGGTAGCTGAAGTTGCTCAGCAGCATTTGCAGGGTGCTGGCTGGTGGTGAGGGCTGGCGCAAAAACTGCACCAGTTGGGTGCCCAGCAAGTGAACACGGGCATCGTCACTGTCCAAGGCGGGCATGGTGTATTCGACCATGCGGGCAATTTGCTCTGCCAGCTCGTCAGGCAAGACAACCGCACCTGCCGTAGTGGAGGTCGACTCGGTGGTTGCAGTGGTGTCCGTGGTGTGCAAGCCCAGCTTGGCGTAGCCCACCAAGACGTTTTGCAGTGCAGACCAGTCGCGCTGTGCGACCGCTGCTTCAAATTGACCCAGTAAGCGTTTTTGTGCCGGTGTCTGGCCTGGGATGACGCGCAGGATATGCCGCAGTGGCCCCTCCGGAAAGGGCACCGGTGTATGGCCTCCAGCGATTTCGTCGTACAGGGCCTGGTAGTTCTCAGGGGTAGGTGGGAGCCTGCGAACTGCCAATTGCTTGAGAGTGTCGCGTGCTATATCCGAAGGAGGTCGTTCCGCCATTGGCAGGCACCAGTGCAGTGGTGGGGGACAAAGATGGGCGAGTGTGACAGAGGCTTGTGGGCTTGCAAAGCCTCTAGGTGAAAGACCGCAGGGCCCGGTTCGGCGCCTACAATCCGTTGCAACCTCTTCAGCACCCATGAAAATCCTTATTTCAAACGACGACGGCTATCAGGCGCCGGGCATCGTGGCGCTCCATGCGGCATTGGCAACGGTGGCCGAGGTGGAAGTGGTGGCGCCCGAACACAACAACAGTGCCAAGTCCAATGCCTTGACGCTGCACTCTCCGCTGTACGTCCACACGGCACACAATGGATTCCGGTACATCAACGGCACGCCTGCAGACTGCGTGCATATCGCACTGACTGGGTTATTGGGGTACAGGCCCGATCTGGTGGTCTCCGGCATCAACAACGGCGCCAACATGGGAGACGACACCATCTATTCAGGCACCGTAGGCGCTGCAATGGAGGGCTATCTGTTTGGCATTCCTTCCATGGCTTTCTCGCAAGTGGATAAGGGCTGGGGTGAGCTTGAGGCGGCTGCCCAGAAAGCGCGTGAAATGGTGTTGCAAATGCAGGCGCAACAATGGTTGGGGGGGAATCCATGGTTGCTGAACATCAATATCCCCAACCTTCCCCTGGAGGCTATGCGGCCTCTGAAGCTGTGCCGCCTGGGGCGTCGCCATGCAGCCGAGCGCGTGATCACCCAGAACAGTCCTCGGGGCGAAACCATGTATTGGATTGGCGGTGCGGGCCCAGCCAAAGATGATGCAGAGGGGACGGACTTCCACGCCACTGCACAGGGCCATGTGGCTGTGACGCCTTTGAAGGTGGATTTGACGGACCACGAGAGCCTGGCTGGTTGGGCGACAGTGTGCTGTGCCAGTGGTACGGCCTGCGCCGTGGATGTGGCTGCTGGTGCAGGTGCCTGATGCAACGTCGACCTGGTTTTCCTGCTCGTATTGCGCTGCCTTCGGGCACGCATCCCTTGGCGTCTGGGTTACAGCCACCGCGCAAGCCCGTAGTCATGCCGGTGTCCGCCCCTGTAGGGGTGGGATTGGATTCTGCAGCAGTGCGCGCGCGCATGGTGCAGCGATTGGTTAGCGCGGGCATTTCTTCGCCCTTGGTGCTGCAAGCCATGGGCGCAGTGGAGCGGCACCGTTTTGTTGATAGCGCGTTGGTCAATCAAGCCTATGAAGACACCAGTCTGCCCATCGGTTTGGGTCAGACCATTTCAAAGCCCAGCATTGTTGCCCGGATGGCTGAGTTGCTGCTGGGGGCAGAAATCGCCCGTGAAAGCGGTGTGTTGGGCCGAGTGCTGGAGATAGGTACCGGCTGTGGATACCAAGCTGCTGTGCTGAGCCGTTTGGCCCGCGAGGTGTATTCCATGGAACGGTTGCGGGGATTACATGACCGGGCGAGAGTCAACTTGCGTCCCTTGCACCTGATGAATGTCCACCTGATGCTGGGTGATGGCATGCTGGGTTATCCGAAGGGAGCTCCTTACGCTGGCATCATCGCTGCCGCAGGTGGCGCCTCTTTACCGACAGATTGGTGCGATCAATTGGCCATTGGTGGACGCTTGGTGGCCCCTACGGTGGTTGCGGGTGGCCAACAAGTGTTGCTGGTAGTAGACAAGACGGCACACGGGTTGAAACAAAGCGTGCTCGAGTCCGTGCATTTTGTCCCTCTAAAATCGGGGATTGCCTGAAGGGATTGATTTATGCTGGTATCGCGTGGCCTTGTGGTCTGGGGTTCTATGGCGCTGGTTGGACTTGTGTTGTCTGGCTGTGGCACCCGGCTCAACAGGGCTCCGGTGGAAGACCGGGGAACTTCTGTGGCATCTTCTGCGCCGCAGCAAGGCGTAGTGGTGGCGCAGATCAAGCCATTGCCTGGTGCGGAAAATGCCGGTAAACCGGGTTACTACACCGTCAAGCCAGGAGATACCCTGATTCGCATTGGGCTGGAGACCGGGCAGAGCTGGAAAGACATTGCGCGTTGGAGCAGCTTGGAAAATGCCAACCTCATTGAGGTCGGTCAAGTGCTGAGAGTGGCTCCACCCACAGCCATTGGGGTCGGTCAGAGTCCTGCGGATAACAGCGGTGTGGTGGCGCGTCCCGTGACGGCTGCTGTTGTGGCGCCTACAGTTGCTGCCAGTGCAGCAAAGCCTGCTGCTCCTGCTGCTTCGGCGCAAGCGGCCGCATCTGCGCCAGTACCCGTTGCTCCTGCGGCGCCTGCAACCTCCGGTGATGACGATCTGGGCTTTATTTGGCCTTCCAGTGGCACATTGATTGCTGGCTTTGATGAGGCACGCAACAAGGGGTATGACATCGGGGGTAAGGCCGGTGATCCCGTACTCGCCGCTGCAGATGGGCGAGTGGTGTATGCCGGAGCAGGCCTGCGAGGCTACGGTAATCTCATCATCCTTAAGCACAACAACACTTTTTTGACAGCCTATGCACATAACCAGGTTTTGTTGGTCAAAGAAGATCAAGCAGTTCGGCGAGGCCAAAAAATAGCGGAAATGGGCAGCACAGATGCTGACCGTGTGAAACTGCATTTTGAAATTCGACGTCAAGGCAAACCGGTGGATCCATCGCGTTATTTGCCTGCGCGCTAAAAGGGGCGTGAGTGGGTGCTGGACGCCATCTCTTTCCTGTGATTCCAGAGCAAGCGCTCTTAGGGGCAGTGCCTGTTCCAAACAGACTGCCTTTGGCTGCAGCCTCGTATGCTTTTGTTTGAGGGGGCGTCTTGCCTGTCACATTAAACTGTCCAGATGAATCTCAGGTTGTCGATGCGGCGTCGACTCATGTCGACGAGTTCGCTGAAGTCGATTCAGACGCTGCTGAGCACGCAGAGATTCGGACTTTGCAGATAGGGATTGCACAGCATGGGCAGCGTCTGGATCGGTCGCTGGCCGATGCGGTGACTGAGTTCTCCCGCAACTATCTTCAGCAGCTATTGGCACAAGGTGCCGTCAGTCTGAATGGCCAAGTCGTTTCCAAGGCTGCACAACGTGTCAAGGTCGGTGACCGGATTTGTGTCGAAATGCGTGAGACCTTGCAAAGTCAGGCCTTTCGTCCCGAGCCCATGGATCTTCAGATTGCGTATGAAGACGAGCACCTCTTGGTTCTTCACAAACCCGCAGGGCTAGTGGTTCATCCTGCACCTGGTAATTGGAGTGGAACGCTGCTCAATGGTCTTTTGGCGCGCGATCCACGGGCTTCCTTATTGCCCCGTGCGGGTATCGTTCATCGTTTGGATAAAGATACCAGCGGCCTCATGGTGGTTGCACGCAGCCGCCATGCCATGGATGCTTTGGTTCGCATGATCGCTGATCGTAAAGTAAGCCGCCAGTACCTGGCCTTGGCGCACCGTCCGTGGCAAGGAAGTGCTGACCGCACTGTCGATGCGCCGATTGGTCGTGATCCCAGGAACCGTCTGCGCATGGCGGTAGTGGATATGGCCGTGCATCCAGGAAAGCTGGCCAGAACCGATGTGCATTTTCTGACTGGAAACGATCTTGGCTGTTTGGTCAAATGCACTTTGCACACTGGTCGCACACACCAAATTCGGGTTCATATGGCCTTGATAGGACACCCCTTGGTTGCCGATGCCTTATACGGTGGAACCCTTCTTGCTGTCATGGGGCGCCAGGCATTGCATGCTTTTCGGCTGTCTTTCGTTCATCCCGTGACTGATCAGCCCTTGGATCTGTATGCACCACTGCCGCTGGATATGCAGCAGGCATTGGCAGCGTGGGGCCTAGGCTACAATGGGGCCCAATCGACGCAAGGATCGTAGCATTAGGGCTAGTCTGTTGGTGACTTAATACAACTCATCCTGCATGCGTTGGTAAGTCCATTTCGGTGTTGTAGCGTTTGACATTGTGGCTTCAATAGCCTTTTCTCTGGAAGAACGCAAACAATGAATTCTATGGATGCCAAACGCGTCATCGAGACTGCCCTGATTTGTGCGCCAAATCCTCTGACTTTGCGCGACCTGCGGATGCTCGTTGATGAGCAGTTGAGTCCAGACACTATCAAGTCGTTGCTGTTGGAGTTACAGCATGACTGGTCGCAAAAAGGCCTAGAGCTTGTTCAGGTTGCCATGGGATGGCGGTTTCAGAGCAAGCCAGAGATGCGGGGTTTTCTGGAGCGATTAAAGTCAGAGAAGCCTCCCCGGTACTCCCGAGCTACCATGGAAACTTTGGCCATCATTGCTTATCGTCAGCCAGTCACACGTGGTGATATTGAGGATATTCGAGGTGTTGTAGTCAACAGCTTGATCGTTAAGCAGCTAGAAGATCGCGGTTGGGTTGAGGTCATTGGCTACCGTGAAACGGTCGGACGTCCAGCCTTGCTGGCCACCACCCGCCAATTTCTTGATGATTTGGGGCTGCATTCTTTGGAGCAGTTGCCCGCGATCGATGTTTCGGCCAGTCATACAGAAATTTTGCAGGGACTCGACTCTGTCTAGTGCGTTGATTGATACGTCTTACAGACGAGCATAGGCCGTTGTCTTCGTTTGGAAGTCTAGGTTCTGTTCCCGATCTTGTGTTCCGTCCATGTGATTGGGCGTAATTTTTTAAATATCAAGCGAATGCTTGACCCAGCATTCCGGAATGCTAGACATGAAAAAATCCACTCGACCCGATAGTTCCGGGAAAAATTTTGATCGCAGCGTTGTGCGCGGCGCAGTAAAACATCCGTCGCTTGCTCAGACTGGAGCAAACGGGATACAGCAGGAGAAGATGCAGGGATACCAGTTTGCAGATGTTGTCTCTGGACAGTTTGATACCGACGAAGTAAGTGTTGATGTAGCGCCTTCTAAGCGTGTGCTACTTCCGCAAGTTGAAAATCCCAAGTTGCACAAAGTGTTGGCTCAGGCTGGAATGGGCTCTAGATTGGAGATGGAGCGCTTAATTCTTGAGGGGAGAATTTCTGTCAATGGCGAACCCGCTCATGTTGGCCAGCGGATTCAATACGGTGATGTTGTCAAAGTCAATGGAAAACCCATCCGGTTTCGGATTGAGCCACCTCCGCCACGGGTGATTGCTTACCATAAGCCTGTGGGTGAGGTTGTGACCCACGATGATCCCCAGAATAGACCTACTGTATTTCGTAAGCTTCCGCGACTGATGCAAGGCAAATGGCAATCTGTCGGGCGACTTGATTTGAACACGGAGGGGCTCTTGCTGTTGACAAGTTCTGGCGAACTTGCTAACAGGCTTATGCATCCCCGTTTCGGTCTAGAGCGCGAGTATGCTGTTCGCGTTCTTGGGGCGTTGAGCAACGATGAGAAGCAGCAGCTTCTGAATGGTGTGCAACTTGATGACGGCGTTGCATCATTTGGCTCAATTGAAGATGGTGGCGGGGAAGGTTCCAACTGCTGGTATCGCGTTACCATTTCTGAAGGACGAAATCGCGAAGTTCGGCGAATGTTGGAAGCTGTCGGACATGCAGTCAGCCGACTTATTCGCATTCGGTACGGTGCTATGGTTTTGCCTCGCGGTCTCAAACGCGGTGCATGGCTTGAGCTCGGTGAGCGCGATATCAATGCACTGATGCAAGCGTCCACTGTGACCGATAGTTATCAGAAGGTGCGCGATGCACCAGCCATTGCTGATCGACGCCGTGATGGCGTTGGTAGAGCTCCAAGTGGCACTATTGTCGGCCAGGGAAGTAGTAACCAGCAGAGAAAAGCTGGGTCACAGCAAAGGACTCAGAGTCAGCCAGATCCTATGAAGACTTCAGTCGGCTATATTGGTTCCGACAGCCTTGCGCGGTACCGGCAAGAGCAACGGCGAAGTTCCGTGGGGCGGAAAAGGTAACTGCGTTACCTTCACTCTGTGTCGAGTTAGAATGAAAAGCTGTGTTTCTGTACCAAGAAGCTCAGCAAAATATTATTTACTTAGGAAGTTAAAAATGGCTATCGAACGTACGCTTTCCATCATCAAACCTGATGCCGTTGCAAAGAATGTGATTGGGCAAATTTACGCGCGTTTTGAAGCTGCTGGTCTCAAGGTGGTTGCCGCACGTATGGCACACCTGTCTCGTTTAGAGGCAGAGCAGTTTTATGCGGTGCATAAAGAGCGTCCATTTTTCAATGATCTTGTGAGCTTCATGATTTCTGGACCTGTCATGATTCAAGCCCTCGAAGGTGAGAATGCGATTCTCAAAAATCGCGAGCTCATGGGAGCAACTGATCCGAAAAAAGCAGAGCCAGGTACTATTCGTGCAGATTTCGCTGACAGCATTGATGCCAACGCTGTTCATGGCTCTGATGCGCCTGAGACTGCTGCTGTTGAGATTGCCTTTTTCTTCCCGGGCATGAACATTTACGCACGGTAATTTTCTAATCCCATGCTTTGTAACTTTAGAAAATATTTTGCAGTGCGTGGGTTCAAAATATGAAAGTCCTTATAAAGAAATGATAACTAATCTGTTGAATTTCGATCTTGAGGGCTTAGCTGTATTTTGCGATAAGCTGGGTGAAAAGCGCTTTCGTGCTACTCAGCTTTTTCGCTGGATTCACCAGCGGGGTGCTGGTGAATTCTCCGAGATGAGTGATTTGGCAAAATCATTGCGTCACAAGCTTTCTCAGTGCGCATGCATTTCACCGCTCCCTGTTATTAGCGAACACCAATCATCAGATGGAACTATAAAATGGCTGTTTGATGTGGGTGCTGGCAACGCTGTTGAGACTGTTTTTATTCCCGAAGATGGTCGAAGCACATTATGTATTTCTTCTCAAGCTGGTTGCGCCGTAGGTTGTCGTTTTTGTTCTACGGGACATCAAGGATTTAGTCGAAATTTAAGCACAGGCGAGATATTGGCTCAGTTATGGTTTGCTGAACACACATTGCGCGCGCGATCAGGTACGCAAGATCGGGTCATTTCCAATGTCGTTATGATGGGAATGGGGGAGCCATTACAGAACTATGCGGCCATTTTGCCTGCTTTGCATGTGATGCTTGATGATCATGGTTATGGATTGTCACGCAGGCGCGTTACTGTATCCACATCTGGCATTGTACCTATGATAGATCGTCTTGCGCTGGATTGCCCTGTCGCGCTGGCTGTTTCATTGCATGCGCCAACAGATTCTTTGCGGAATGATCTTGTTCCGCTGAATAAAAAATATCCCCTGATTGAGTTGATGGATGCATGTATCCGTTATCTCAAATATGCACCACGAGACTTTATAACATTTGAATATTGCATGTTAGATGAAGTTAATGATCAGCCAGAGCATGCAAAAGCTTTAATTGATTTGATTAAATCTAAAGAAAATTCAAATACTTGGTGTAAGTTTAATCTTATTCCGTTTAATCCATTTCCTGCATCTGGTTTGCAGCGTTCTTCAGATAATAATATTATTGCTTTTGCCAAGCTACTGACAGATGCCGGCATTGTTACTACTGTTCGTAAAACTCGTGGTGATGACATTGACGCTGCATGTGGGCAACTTGCAGGAGAAGTTCAGGATCGTACTGGTGTAATAGAGCGTATGAAAAAGCGCCGCACAATTATGATAAGTCCTGAAAAATGAAAAGAAAAAATTTTTTATGGGCATTTCTTGCTTCAATCATTTGCATGATTGCGATGGTAGGTTGCTCTGTGGCAACAAATTCTGTTTCAGATACTGATATTTTGTCATCTTCTGATGACGCTGAAATTCGCAAGCGTGCCCGCATTCGCTTGGAGTTGGCATCCAACTATTTTGAATCCGGTCAAGTGCAAGTTGCATTAGATGAGACAAAACAAGCGTTGGCAACGGATCCATCTTATGCAGATGCATATAATATGCTGGGCTTAATTTATATGCATCTCAACGAATTCAATAAAGCAGAAGAAAGTTTTCGGCGAGCATTGAATATAAAGTCATTAGATCCAAATATTGCGCACAATTATGCGTGGCTTTTGTGTGTGCAAGAAAAATATTCCGAAGCAGATCGCTATTTTAATATAGTTATTTCTAGCAAAGGGTATTCTTCTTTAGGAAAAACGCTTATGGCACAGGGGCTTTGTCAATTGAGTGCAAAAGATTACAAGGAAGCGGAAAAAACACTCCTAAAATCTTATGAGATCGATAGTTTAAATCCTATTGTTTCTTATAATTTGGCTTTCTTATTATTTCAGCGTGGTGATTTTAAAAAATCGCAATTCTACATTCGGCGTTTAAATAATAGTGGAATGTCTAATTCAGAAACATTATGGCTTGGTTTGAAGGTGGAACGTGTACTTGGCGATAACATTGCCATGCAACAACTCGCAGAACAATTGCGTAAACGTTTTCCTGAATCACGTGAGCTTACTCTCTATGAGAGTAAGAAATTTAATGACTGAGCACATGTCGGCTTTGGGTCATAAGGATCTTTCTGAGCATCATTCGGGAGAGTTTTCCTCTGGAAAACTTCTGCGTCAAGCACGTCAAGCATCTGGACTAAAGCTCACGGAGCTTGCAAGTTCGCTAAAAGTTTCAGTTGAGAAATTAGAAGCTTTAGAGTCGGATGATTTTTCTGTGTTTCCTGACGTGGTTTTCATGCGAGCCCTTGCTGCGAGCGTCTGTAGAAGCCTGGGTGTCGATAGCATTTCCGTGCTTGCACTTATGCCAAATGGTGCACAGGCTCGACTGCCTCTTGATCAAGAAAGTGTAAATACCAATCTAAGTTATAAATCTAAAAATAAATCTTTTTTAT
>ERZ724504.361-NODE-361-length-25891-cov-5.758206_pt1 | contig 25891 bp, 21 predicted proteins | sample MGYA00376037_ERZ724504 | MGnify/ENA primary metagenome ERZ724504 (study PRJEB28724, sample SAMN07190888) | wastewater metagenome | isolation source: influent of sewage treatment plant in Hong Hong | place: USA: Christiansburg, Virginia | collected 2016-03-01 ... | reverse complement strand
GAATGGCAGCGGCCGTGCCGATGGCCACGGCTGCGGTCCCCATCATGGCGTGGTGCAGCTTGCCCATGGACAGCGCCCGCACCACCAGATCAATATCCTTGGCATCAATGGCTTTGCCGCTGGATGCCATGTAGCTTTGCGCTGGGGCCACAAAGGCAATCTTGGGCGTGTGCTGGCGGGTAGCGGCCTCACTCAGGTTCTTGATCAAGCCCATGCGCAGCGCACCGTGGGCGCGAATGGTCTCAAACTTGGCGAGCGCCTCGATGTCGTTGTTGATCGCATCCTGCAGCTCGCACCCTGTGTAGCCAATCTCCTTTGCGTTCAAGAAGATGGTGGGAATGCCCGCATTGATCATGGTGGCCGCAAAGCTGCCCACGCCGGGGACATCCAGCCGGTCCACCAGATTGCCGGAGGGGAACATTGCGCCGCCGTCTTCTCCATCGTCAGCGGGGTCCAGAAACTCCAGCGGCACTTCGGCAGCCGGGAAAGTCACGCCATCGAGTTCAAAGTCACCGGTTTCCTGCACCTGGCCTTCCGTCATCTGCACATGGGCCACGATGGTCTTGTCGATATTGGCTTGCCAGATGCGGATGGTGACCACGCCGTTGTGCGGGATCTTTGCGGTATCGATCATCCCCATATGAATGGCGCAGGGGCCGACGGCGGCGCTCAGGTTGCCGCAATTTCCGCTCCAGTCGACAAAAGCCTTGTCGATCGCGACCTGCCCGAACAGGTAGTCCACATCGTGGTTGGCACGACTGCTCCTGGAAAGAATGACACCCTTGCTGGTCGAGGACGATGCATTGCCCATGCCGTCGATTTGCTTGCCGTAGGGGTCGGGGCTGCCCAAGGCTCGCAAAAAAATAGCATCGCGCACCGGGCCGGGTTGCTGCGCCGCTTGGGGCAAGTCCTGCAGCTTGAAGAACAAGCCCTTGCTGGTGCCGCCACGCAGATAGGTGGCGGGGATTTTGATTTGCGGAGCGAACCGCTTGATTTCACTCATTGGTCTTTTTCTTTCTGAATGAGATGCGGGATGTCTGAAGGCGGCAGCTAGCATTATTTAGATAGCTGCCTGCACCCGTCATACCTGAGGCTCAAGCACTTTTTTCTCAGTTTTTTCAGCCAGAAAGTCCTGGGCAAAGCGCTGCAGCACACCGCCGGCTTCATAGATGCTGACTTCTTCTGCGGTTTCCAGACGGCAGGTGACGGCCACCTCGGTGCGGGCACCAGTGGAGCGATAGATATGCAGCGTCAGCTCAGCACGGGGCTTGCGCTTGCCGATCACATCAAAGGTCTCAGTGCCATCCAAGCCCAGCGTGTGGCGAGTGGTGCCGGGAAGAAACTCCAGCGGCAGCACGCCCATGCCGATCAGATTGGTGCGATGAATGCGTTCGAAGCCTTCGGCCACAATCGCTTCCACCCCGGCCAGGCGCACGCCCTTGGCGGCCCAGTCGCGGCTGGATCCTTGGCCGTAGTCTGCGCCCGCAATGATGATCAGCGGCTGCTTGCGCTCCATATAGGTCTCGATGGCTTCCCACATCCGCATGACCTTGCCTTCTGGTTCGATGCGGGCCAGAGACCCTTGGCGAACCATGCCGTTGTCATCCACCACCATTTCATTGAACAGCTTTGGGTTGGCAAAGGTTGCCCGCTGGGCCGTCAGGTGGTCACCCCGGTGCGTGGCGTAGGAGTTGAAGTCCTCCTCAGGCAGACCCATTTTGTGCAGGTATTCACCAGCAGCGCTGTCCAGCATGATGGCGTTGGAAGGTGAGAGGTGATCGGTGGTGATGTTGTCCGGCAAGATGGCCAGCGGCCTCATACCGCGCAGAGTGCGTTCTCCAGCCAGAGCACCGTCCCAGTAAGGCGGACGGCGGATGTAGGTTGATTGCGCTCGCCAGTTGTACAGCGCATCCACCTTTTCGCCAGTGTCGAGCTGTATGGCAAACATGGGCTCGTAGACTTTGCGGAACTGCTCGGGCTGGACGGCTGCCTTTGCCACGGCATCGATTTCTTCATCGCTGGGCCAGATATCCTGCAGCCGAATCTCCCGGCCCTGGAAGGTTCCGAGCACGTCTTTTTCAATGTCAAAACGAATCGTGCCGGCAATCGCATAGGCCACGACCAATGGGGGCGATGCCAGGAAGGCTTGCTTGGCATAGGGATGGATGCGGCCGTCAAAGTTGCGGTTGCCCGAGAGTACGGCAGTGGTGTACAAGTCGCGATCAATGATCTCTTGCTGGATTGCAGCATCGAGCGCGCCGCTCATGCCATTGCAGGTGGTGCAGGCGAAAGCGACGACGCCAAAGCCCAGTGCTTCAAGGTCATGCAGCAGCCCGGCTTGAGCCAGATACAGCGGCACGGTTTTGGAACCGGGAGCCAAAGAGGACTTGACCCATGGCTTGCGCGTGAGGCCCAGATTGCGCGCGTTGCGGGCCAGCAAACCAGCGGCAATCACGTTGCGCGGATTGCTGGTGTTGGTGCAACTGGTGATGGCAGCAATGATGACGGCACCGTCAGGCATCTGGCCCTCAGACTCCGTCCATTCGCCCGCAATACCCTTGGCAGCCAAGTCACTGGTGGCCAGACGCGCATGAGGATTAGACGGTCCGGCCATATTGCGTACCACGCTGGACAGATCGAACTGCAGCGTGCGCTCGTATTCGGCATTCGCCAGCGAATCTGCCCACAAGCCAGCTTGCTTGGCGTAGGTTTCCACCAGTTGCACCTGGGCAGCCTCGCGCCCTGTCAAGCGCAGGTAGTCAATGGTCTGTTCGTCGATGGCAAACATGGCAGCGGTAGCGCCATATTCAGGTGCCATATTGGAGATGGTGGCCCGGTCGCCAATGGTCAGACTGCGTGCACCTTCGCCATAGAACTCCAGGTAGGCTCCCACCACTTTTTGCTGGCGCAGGAACTGAGTCAGGGCCAGCACGATATCGGTCGCGGTGATGCCGCTCTGGCGGCTTCCGCTGAGCTTCACACCAATGATCTCGGGCAGGCGCATCCACGATGCCCGGCCAAGCATGACGTTTTCAGCCTCCAGCCCGCCCACGCCCACGGCGATCACGCCCAGCGCATCGACATGAGGCGTGTGGCTGTCCGTGCCGACCAGTGTGTCGGGATATGCTTCTCCATTGATAGCATGGATCACAGGGCTCATACGCTCCAGATTGATCTGATGCATGATTCCGTTGCCCGGTGGAATCACTTCCACATTCTTGAACGAGCGCTTGCACCAGTCGATAAAGTGAAAGCGGTCTTCGTTGCGGCGGTCTTCGATGGCGCGATTTTTCTCGAAAGCCTCTGGGTCTGAACCACCGCATTCAACGGCAAGCGAGTGATCCACGATCAGTTGCACAGGCACGACAGGGTTGACGGCGGCGGGGTCACCGCCCTGGTCGGCAATCGCATCACGCAGTCCCGCCAGATCGACCAGAGCCGTCTGGCCCAAGATGTCGTGACAGACCACGCGCGCCGGGAACCACGGAAAGTCGCGATCACGCTTGCGTTCAATGATTTGCGTCAGGCATTCGCCGAGGATGGCGGGATCACAGCGGCGCACCAGGTTTTCGGCATGTACACGGCTGGTGTAGGGCAAGGTGGCCCAGGCACCAGAGCAGATATCTTCTACAGCGGCTTGCGCATCAAAGTAATGCAGTTGACTGCCTGGTAGCGGCTTGCGGTAGTGATGAGGTTGGGGTTTGCTCATTGTTCTTTTCTATCTCGGGTTTCAGAGCGCCAAAGCGGTGTGCTGGTGCACAGCTTGAGGGGTGGAAAAGCTCACAGGTGTATGCGCTATAGGTCCAAGCGCCAAATGCAGCCTTGCCTGTGCCACAGCATGCAAACGCTCGGTCAGCTCTGTGCAGCGATTGAGCGGATGGGCTTTTAATTGCGACAAGTGCTGAGCAAGCAGATGGCATAGCAGCCGGGCCTCAGCCACCTGCGCGGCAGAGAGCTGAGTGACGGTCATGCCGCGCCTGGGCTGCGCTGTCAGCAGTCCTTCGTGACACAGCAGTTTCATGGCCTCGCGTACAGGTGTACGGCTGACGCCAAACTCCCGGGCCAGCACTCCATCATTGATGTCACTGCCTGGCGGCATCTGGTGACTAAGAATGCGTTCACGCAGTTTGCTAGCGATGGCGATGCACAGTGAATGGGGTTGCATGGGCTGGGCAGTCATAGCTTTTGGGCCAAGGGCTCACTGGCGCTCGTCGATGGGAACGAACTTCAAATCATCCGGGCCGGTGTAGTTGGCGCTGGGGCGGATGATCTTGTTGTCCTGACGCTGCTCGATGATGTGAGCCGCCCAGCCGCTGGTGCGGGCAATCACAAACAGCGGTGTGAACATGGCGGTGGGCACGGCAATCATGTGATAGCTCACGGCGCTGAACCAGTCGAGGTTGGGGAACATATTCTTGACTTCCCACATCACCGACTCCAGGCGTGCAGCGATGTCATACATCTTGGTACTGCCCGCTTCATCAGAAAGCTGTTTGGCCACGCCCTTGATGACCACGTTACGCGGGTCGCTGACGGTATAGACGGGGTGGCCAAAGCCGATCACGACTTCCTTGGCCTCCACGCGACGGCGAATATCCGCCTCGGCTTCGCTCGGGTTGTCATAGCGCTTCTGGATTTCAAACGCCACTTCGTTGGCTCCGCCATGCTTTGGGCCACGCAATGCACCAATCGCGCCGGTGATGGCTGAGTACATATCACTGCCCGTCCCTGCTACAACGCGGGCAGTGAAGGTGGAAGCATTGAACTCGTGCTCTGCATACAGATTGAGCGAGGTGTGCATGGCGCGCACCCAACTATCCGAAGGCGTGATGCCATGCAGCAGGTGCAGAAAATGCCCGCCGATGGAGTCGTCATCGGTCTCCACTTCAATGCGGCGGCCCGAGTTGCTGAAATGGTACCAGTACAGCAGCATGGATCCCAGAGAAGCCATCAGACGATCAGCAATATCACGTGCTCCCGGCAGGTTGTGGTCATCTTTTTCAGGCAAGGCGCAGCCCAAGGCCGATACGCCGGTGCGCATCACATCCATGGGGTGGCTGGCGGCTGGCAGTTGCTCCAGTGCCACTTTCACGCTGGTTGGCAGGCCGCGCAAAGCCTTGAGCTTGGTCTTGTAGGCTTTGAGTTCGGCCCGCGTGGGCAGCTTTCCGTGCACCAGTAGGTGGGCGATTTCTTCAAATTCGCAGACTTCGGCAATGTCCAGAATGTCGTAGCCGCGATAGTGCAGATCGTTGCCCGTCTTGCCGACGGTGCACAGCGCCGTGTTGCCTGCGGTCACGCCAGACAGTGCGACAAATTTCTTGGGCTTGAAGCGGGTGGATGGGGTGCTGGATTCGGCCACGATGCTCATGCGGGTCTCCTTGGTGTGATTGGGAATGCAGTTTTATCTGCAATACTTCGCAATCTACGCATTTGCATTACCCAGTGATAGAGCTAAATTGGTGAATGATTGCGAAGAAAAATTCGTATATTTGCAAATATTGCGAATTTCCAAAAACAAAAAACAAGGAGCGATGGAATGGCCAAGACTTTCATGGGCGTACGCCTGCGCAGCTTGCGCGCCGAGCGCGGAATGACACAGGTTGCGCTGGCGCAGGCGCTGGAGATCTCACCCAGTTATCTGAACCAGATCGAGCAAGACCAGCGTCCGCTGACCGTGCCGGTGCTGCTCAAGATCCACAAAGTGCTGGGCGTGGATATTCAGCAGTTTTCTGAAGCGGAAGAAGCCCGTTTGCTGGCCCAGTTGCGCGATGTGCTGGCAGCCTTGCCCCAAGCCGATGGGGTTGTGCCATTGCCCGAGTTACGCGAAGTCGCTTCTAAACTGCCGCAACTCGCCAGAACGTTGCTGGCCATGCATCAGCGCCATCTTGCCGATGCTGAGCGATTGGAGGCTCTAACGGCACGTTTAGGTGACGGGCGCTCCGATGTCGAAGGAATTGGGGCCGCTTGGGGTGAAGCACCCAGGCAGATGCCGTTTGAAGCGGTGCGCGATTTTTTCTTTGCCCATCGCAATTACTTTGATGCGCTGGATCGAGCGGCAGAAATCCTGGCCAAGCAGGCCAGAGAGCAAGGCACCGGGATATTGGAGTGGCTACAAGATCGCTTGCAAGCGCAACACAAGGTTTTGGTATTTCGGGCTCCCAATACTCTGGATACGGGGCAGGATCATAGTCACCGTCGCTTTGATAAAAGCACTCGCACACTTTATGTCTCGCCTCGACTGAGCTCATCTCAGCAGGCTTTTCAGCTTGCAACGCAGCTGGCACTGCTGGAGTTTGAGTCCTTGATAGACGAGGCACTGCATTCGACCTCATGGCAGGACGACGCCACAAGGCGCTTGACACGGACAGGCTTGGCCAATTACGTGGCTGGCGCTTTTGTTCTGCCTTACGGGGAATTCTTGCAAGCTGCAGAGGGCTTGCACTACGACATCGATTTGCTGGCGCGGCACTTTGGCGTGGGGTTTGAGACTGTGTGCCACCGCCTCTCCACCTTGCAGCGCGGAGATGCACCAGGCGTGCCATTTTTCTTTATTCGGGTGGATCGGGCCGGCAACATCAGCAAGCGCCAGTCGGCCACGCATTTTCACTTCTCCAAGACGGGTGGCACTTGCCCATTGTGGGTGGTGTATGAGGCGTTCACTCAGCCTGGAAAAATTGTTCCGCAGCTTGCATCTATGCCCGATGGGCGCGTGTATCTGTGGATTGCGCGAACCATCAGCCATGCAGGTGCAGGCTGGGGCGCTCCGAGCAAGACATTCTCCATTGGACTGGGCTGCGACTTACAGCATGCCGCACGGCTTGTGTACTCCAGAGGACTTGACCTGCGCAATGTCGATGCTGCGACCCCCATAGGCATGGGCTGCAAGGTTTGTGAGCGCAATGCCTGCCCGCAGCGGGCTTTCCCATTCGTGGGTAAGCCGCTGAGGGTGAACGAAAACGTGAGCGGATTTGTGCCTTATGGGTAGGCTGCCATGGAGACAAATATCTCCTGCCAAGGTACTCTAAGCATCGAAAAATTGACGCATTGAAACGACTGCTCAATGGGCGTTCACAGACAGTCATTCTGAAAACCTGATGGATGGCAACCGATGCAACGCCGACCTCGAAAAGTGACCTTGCCAACTAAGCGTAGAAATTGCAGCGCTTCGCAAGATCAACTCCTTGGTAGCCGATTACAGGCGTAGATGATTGGCGAAGGCAATCGAGTTCACGAGTCTTGTTTGTAATGTGCAAGTGATTGCAGGATGCTCAGCACATCGGATCGCAACTGTTCTGGCTCCATATCTTTGGCAACAGCAGTGAGGTAATTGCCGAATATCCCCCAGCCCAGGATGAGGCAAGACAGCGTGACAGCGATGGCTGTTGTATTGGTCTCGGCGGCGGTATTTCCGCTGCTCGTCAACAACTGTTCTAGCCTGCGTAGCGCATGACCTTCTGCGATTGATTCGGCAGGTACTCCCCCGAGAAGAGCACTGGCCATCAACTTTGAGCTTTCGGCCATGTTGGGATGTGTCCAGAGCTTGTCGATGGCGGTGTCTATGTCTGAGACATCTTTCAAAAAATCAGCGCCGATTGCCGAATGTCGTTTCAGTGCCGCAATCAGAACATCGTGGCGGGTGCCAAAGTGACGGTGAACCAGGCCGTGATTGACATTGGCTTCTCGGGCAATTTCACGCAACGCGACATCGGTAGTGCCTCGCTCCCCCATGAGTTTGACTGCCGCATCCAAGATGGACTCGCGCACTTCAATGCCCCCAAGGGGTTTGGTTTTCGTCGCCGCTATGTCAGAGCCATCTTCCAAAACATTCATGCCATCTCCTTGAAACCCATCTTGACTCCATCTGGCTCATTGTATAAAAAGCGAGTGTAGTCATTGACTACACTTACTGTAAAGAACCGTTCCTCCTCAATGGGGACACGTAACGCAGCCAACAAAACTACGGAGACATTCGAGTGAGTACAGAGAATCAGGAGTGGGTCGCCATCCTTCAAACCCTTCAGCTACGTCGCACAGCTGCGCAGGCAATGGGGGGGAGCGAGAAGGTGCAACGTCATCGCAACAGCGGCAAACAGGACGCCCGGCAAAGGTTGACACAGCTTTTCGATACCGGAACTTTCGTCGAGCTGGGTGCATTTGTGGGCGGGATCGGAGCAGATGGAAATGCGCCTGTACCTGCCGATGCACTGGTGGCTGGCTTTGGAGAAATTGATGGCCGACCTGCACTGGCCGCTGCCGAAGACTTCACAGTCCTGGGAGGATCGATTGGCGACGGCGCTGCAGACAAGCGCTATCGCCTGACGCAATTGGCAGCACAGGAGCGCGTGCCACTCATCTTCATGCTCGAAGGTGCTGGACACCGACTGACCAACACCCACGCTGGCCGACGTCCCAACGACCTTCAGGGATTGGCAGATTTATCTGGTCAAGTGCCGATTGTCTGTCTGGTGATGGGGGCAGCAGCGGGGCATGGCGCATTGACGGCACCCATGTCAGATTTCGTGGTGATGACAGAAGCTGCATCCATGTTTGCGGCAGGTCCTCCGCTGGTCAAAGCAGCCACAGGCGAGATCGTCACCAAAGAACAGTTGGGCGGCCCACAGGTACATGTAGCGGTTTCGGGAGTGGCGCACAACCTTTGCGTGGATGACGAAGCAGCGATTGATTTGGCACGGAAATACCTCTCTTACTTTCCCCTGAATGCATGGGAGCGCCCTGCGAAAAAAACACATGGTGATGTCGAGGAGCGCAGCCTGGACGCCATCCTTGACCTGATCAGCCCTAACTCTCGCAGACCCTATCGCATGCGCAAGGTGCTTGAGCTGTTGGTGGACGAAGGCAGCCTGCTGGAGATTCAGCCCAAATTCGGGGCCTCTGTTGTCGTGGCACTAGCGCGTCTGGGCGGGCATAGCGTGGCCATCATCGCCAATGATCCCAGCGTCATGGCCGGGACGATCGATGCAGATGGTGCGGACAAGGCCACGCACTTCATGGATGTCGCTGGAGCTTTCCATCTGCCTGTGATTTTTCTGGCCGACAACCCTGGCGTGATGGGAGGTACAAGGGCCGAACAGTCTGGAGCTCTGCGCCATGCCGCCCGCATGTTTTTGGCGCAGCGCCGCCTGAAAGTGCCCAAGCTGCATGTCACCTTGCGCAAGGCATTTGGTTTTGGCTCCTCCATCATGGCAATGAATCCATTCGATGGACAGACCTTGAGCCTTGCATTTCCTGCCGTGACGTTGGGATCGTCTCCCGTTGCCAGCGGCGCGGATTCAGCCAAGCTTGACGAAGCAACGCGCGCAAGGATCGAGGCCGAACAAGTCGGTGGCTCCTACCAGATCGCAGACCGAATGGTCTATGACGACATCATTGATCCTCGTGATCTGCGCAATGCGTTGATGCGCGGTCTGAAGCTCAGCGCTGGTCGCCAGAGCGGTATCTGCGAGCCGCGCTTGGTGTCGGGCATCACACCTTGAATGCCGTGTCGAAAACAGCAATCACATTGACTCAAAGCACGAGAGGCGAGATTCCAATGACAGATATTTCCAGTCACAACAGCACTAACGCACTATTGACTACGCTGACTGCACTAGGCGCACCGTTTGAGATGCAGACGCAGAGCATTCGAGGTTTCTCACGGCGTGTGTTCTGCAATGCTCCACAGTGCTCCGCAGATATCTATCGCATGGCTGTACCGTTCGGGCCGCGCACCATGATCGTGAGCGAGACTGCTCAGATGAGCTACGCCGAAGTCTTTAGCAAGGCGGCTGCTCTGGGAGCATTTCTCAAACGACTGAGTGGGGCACAGCCTTTGCAAGGACAGCGAATTGCAATTGTCATGAGCAACCGACCCGAATGGATGGTCTCCTTCATCGCTATCACAGCGATGGGGGCAACCGCTGTGCTGGTCAACAGTCGGGGCTCTGTGCCTGAGCTGGCACAAGCGCTGGAGGACACTCAGGCCTCAATGATTTTGGCGGACGAACGAAGAGCACTACAACTTTCAGAATCAGGCTGTGGGCGTCACATGATTGCGGTGAGTGAAACTCGAGATAAGCCAGCTATGCAGGGGAGCAGTTGGATACCTTTTTCTGAGGCAATTCAGGGCTGGGAATCAGCCACTCTTGCGCCGGTATCCATGCACCCTGAGGATGAAGCACTCATCATGTTCACTTCCGGGACTACCGGGCCTTCCAAAGCAGCGTTGTTTGACCAGCGGGCCGTAATGACGGCGCTCATGCACATTCAGCTTTCAGGCGCTTTGGTAGCGGAACATATCGCTGCCAAACGTAGAGCAGATATTTTTGCCAATGCTGCTGATAAACAGGCTGCGTCCTTGCTAGCCTTTCCGCTATTTCATGTCAGCGGCTGCTACGCTGTCTTTCTGTCGGGGCTGATGCGTGGAGCAAAGGTGGTCTTGCTTTCCAAATGGGATGCGGAAAAAGCCCTGGAGCTGATTGAACAGGAGCAGGTATCTGCCTTCGCTGGAGCTCCGGCGATGTACTGGGACTTACTGCGCGCAGAGCGTGGTGGTCGCAGGCTTCAATCTCTCTTGTCGATTGGTGCCGGCGGTCAGGTATTTGCGCCCAACCTATTGAAGGAGATCGCCAGCGCGTTTCCGGACGCGGTGCTTGGTATCGGCTACGGCATGACGGAATGTGGCGGAACGATCTGCGCCATTGGAGGCGAAGAGCTCGCCAGTCGCCTTACTGCAGCGGGACAGGTGCTGCCTTCCGTAGATATCAAGATTGTGGATGAGAGAGGCGAGCAAGTCGCGCCCAATCAGGAAGGAGAGATTCTGATCTCTGGCGCAATGCTGATGACAAAATACTGTGACCAGGCTAAGGCCACTTCGGAGATGCTTCAGGATGGTTGGCTGAAGAGCGGTGACATAGGACGCCTGGATGAACGTGGCTACTTGCATGTGCTGGACCGCAAGAAGAACATCGTGATTTCTGGAGGCGAGAACATTTCTTGCTCTGAAGTTGAATCCGCTCTGGCTGAACTTACCGATGTTGAAGATGCAGCCGCATTCAGCGTACCGGACGAAAGACTCGGCGAAAAGCTTATCCTGGCAGTGGTGCCTCGTAACAAGGTCACCATCACCGACCAGTTGCTTATGGCTTATCTGGCTGAAAAGCTAGCGGCATACAAAATTCCTCAGAGCTTCATTTTTATGGAGCAGTTACCCAGAAATGCCAGTGGCAAGGTTCTTCGTCATGAATTGCAAGCGAAATTCAAACGACTGCATACCGAGCAGGGCTAAGGCCTGTTGATATTGAGCGTGAATTGATCACAGCCAATGCCAAAGAGGTGATCCCGGTCCTTTGCTCAACTCAACCCAGCTAAGCGAGATCGCCGGGGTCATGCAGCCTGCATTTTTGCAAACGGCAATGCTGAAAAGCACGCCTCATCAGGCGATGCTTGATTGTGTGCCTGATCGGGGAAGTCCATCTCGCTGAACTAATTGTTCAAAAAACGGAGCCACATCTTCCCGGAGCGATTCAATGAAGTCAATATAAAAAACCATTCTTTCTAAAGAAGCTTTGGTAGCTCTGATCTTCGGCCCGCAAAAATGGCTTGAATTGTTTGTAGTCTTTGTATGCGACCTCAAAACCTAGATTTTCTAATTGCGCCACAAAGCCCGAGTCTTTGATCACCTCGTTGATCTCGTCGGATAGAAATACAGCCAGTTCGGATGATGCCCCTTTGGGAAGAAAGATTCCTTGCCAGTATTCAAAGCTGACGCCTTGAAGCCCCTGCTCCTGAAACGTAGGCACATCGGGTAAGCGTTTCGACCTGTGAGGTGATGCAATACCCAATGCGTGCATCTTTTGACTTTGCAGATGGGGGGCGACGGGAGCGAGTCCCGCAAAAACCAAGTCCACCTGATTGCTCATCAGGCTTGCAGTTGCAGAGGCTGCACCCGCATATGGAACGTGCAATATCTCCACCCCCAGGGATTTGCCCAAGCTCTCGCCCACCAAATGCTGCAAGCTGCCGACGCCTGAGGACGCGAAGCTCAAGCCATGGGCATTCTTTTGGGCTGCCGTTGCGATATCACCCAGCTGCTGTATTACGGAGTCACCTCGCGTGGCAAGAACAATAGGAGCAGAGGAAACTTTGGCGACTGGCACCATGTCAGCGACTTCGCCCGAATCCTGTCTTCTGGTGTGAATTGGATTGATGAAAATTTCGGCAGGTGACGCCAAGAGCAGCGTATTTCCATCAGGCCTTGATTGCGCAACATAGTTCGCAGCAATGCTTCCACCTGCGCCCACCCTGTTTTCTACATAGACGGGACGCTGCAATCGCGCTGAGAGACGGGTGGCAAAAGCGCGTGCCAAGGTATCCATCGCACCACCGACTTCGAAGCCAACAACGATTTTTACGGGTTGGCGAGACGCTGCTTTGTCCGCACAAGCGCCACTCATCAGCAGCCCGCAAAGCAGGCAGAGTCGAATTAGCGTCGCGGCAAAGTTCATCAATCGTCAAACAGAAAGGGAACGGTATGAATGCCCATATCTAGGGCATTCCAGCAGGTGGGAGTTGCGGTGTGACAGCTTGAAATCAGCGGTAATCTGTCGAGCAGGCATAGAAGTGAGGGTTGCTCAAATCTCGCTTTCCATAGCTCAGAACATCTCCATTGAGCGCATGAATCTGGCCACCTGCAGCGACCAGCACCGCATGGCCTGCAGCGATATCCCACTCCATGGTGCGCCCCAAGCGGGGATAGAGGTCCGCTTCTCCTTCGGCAACCAGACAAATCTTGAGCGATGAGCCCGCACTTTTGCGCGACCGCACCAAACGCCCATTGAGAAACTGATCCAGCGCATCATCATCGCCGTGCGAACGACTGGCCACCACATCAAGTCCATCCTCTGGAATGCTTCTGCATTCAATGGCTTGGCGCTTCCCCTGCACTTCCAGCCATGCGCCAAGTCCTATGGAGCCCGCGTACATGCGATCCAGCGCTGGTGCGAAAACGACGCCCAGCACAGGGATTCCATTTTCGATCAGCGCGATATTGACGGTGAATTCGCCATTGCGATTGATGAATTCCTTGGTGCCATCAAGAGGATCAACAAGCCAGAAGCATTGACCCAACTCAGGCAAAAAACCCGCGGCAGCTGCTTCCTCAGAAACGACAGGAAACTGCGACTTCAAGGCACCCAGACGCTCAAGAATCAGGTGCTCGGCCTTTTCGTCGGCTTCAGTCACGGGCGAAGCATCTTGCTTGCCGCGCACCTCAAAGTCGCTGCGGTAGATCTCCATGATTAAAGCACCCGCTTCGCGTGTGATGGCCATAACGTCTTCAAGCAGTGCGCCTTGAGTCTGAGTCACAAAAATCTCCTGTGTTGTTATTCATGTGGTCCGTTTGGCCTATGCGCCAATCAGAAGACAGGCCGACAGTAAATGCATTCGGATCTTCGCAAATAAGCGAATGAATGTTTAACAGGAATGCGCATGGCTGTTGGTAAGAAACTCAGTGTTCAGGAAATCAATCCACTGCGAATTCAAGCAGTGAAATTGCGGCTTGAAGGTAAAACGCTCAAAGAAGTCGGCATGGCGACAGGACTGTCCACACCAACCATCATTGCCGCCCATAAAGCCTGGCAGGAAGGGGGCTGGAACGCTGTCCTGGTGCGCGAGCGCGGTCGCAAACCGGGAGAAGGCCGCACCTTGTCGGCCATGCAGGAACAGGACATCTATGTCCAGCTGGTCAGCACCCAGCCCGCCGAGCATGGCCTGCCTTTTCTGTTGTGGCAGCTGGAAGCCATGCAACAGCTGATCCTTCAGCGCCAGCAGCTTGAGTTGCCCGAGCGCACCAACGCCCAATACCTGCAGCGCTGGAATCTCAATGCCGAACGCCCCGTCAAGCGCATGAAGCAGGCATCCACCAATGTGCAGCGCTGGTACGCCAGCACTTATCGGGACATTTGCGCACAAGCCAGAAAAGAGAGTGCCAGTATTGTCTGGATCGACGATTTTGGTGCTCATAACAACTGCCCCGGACGCCTCAGGCACGGCATTCTGCGTGCCGTCAATAACCGCGGCAAGGTGTATTGGCAGCCCTATGAGGGCAGTTTGTGCGCCGCGCATCTAGAAGATTTCTTTGATCGTTTAAGGCGCTCCAGCGAGGGCAAGATTTTTGCCTTGCTTCCTGCCATGCAGTGGCAGCGCGCCGCCACTTTTTCATCGCTTGCAAGCGACAGCAACGACCGACTGCGCCTGTTTCATCTGCCGGCCGCCACAGAGATGCTCAGGCAGTCAAGCGAATTGGCCAGCAGCGTTTTGAAAGCTGTGCAAGACACCGCGCAGGCACCGAAAAACACCCCCACAAAAACCCCAGCACCACCAAAGCTCGACCCTATGGCGAGCATGACGCAGCAACTTCTAAAACATCAATTCGCGCAAAAATTTTCTTTAAAGGACTCCTACAGTTGGCAGCATCCAAAACAAAAAACCAAGGAGAAATCTGTGGTGCTGACTCATTTGCAAAGGCTGGAATCCGAAAGTATTCAGGCCATGCGGGAGGTTGTTGCTGAGGCAGAAAACCCCGTCATGCTTTATTCCATCGGCAAGGACAGTGCAGTCATGCTGCACCTGGCCATGAAGGCGTTTTACCCCGCCAAGCCTCCGTTTCCCTTGCTGCATGTGGATACGACCTGGAAGTTCCAGGAGATGTATCGCTTTCGCGATCAGATGGCCGCGAAGCTGGGAATGGATCTGCTGGTACACATCAACCCCGAAGGCCTTGAGATGGGTATCAGCCCATTCAAGCATGGCTCGCAGATTCACACCGATGTGATGAAGACCGAGGGTCTGAAGCAGGCACTGGACAAATACGGCTTTGATGCCGCATTTGGCGGCGCGCGCCGCGATGAAGAGAAGTCACGGGCGAAGGAACGCATCTTCTCTTTCCGCTCTGACCAGCATCGCTGGGATCCAAAGAATCAACGCCCCGAGCTCTGGCACCTCTACAACACACGCAAAAACAAGGGTGAATCAATCCGCGTGTTCCCGCTATCCAACTGGACCGAGCTGGATATCTGGCAATACATCTACCTGGAAAACATCCCAATTGTTCCCTTGTATCTCTCGGCACCGCGCCCTGTCGTCGAGCGTGACGGCACGCTGCTGATGGTCGATGACGAGCGCATGCCGCTCAAGAGCGGCGAAGTTCCCATGATGCGCAATGTACGTTTTCGCACTCTGGGTTGCTACCCGCTGACGGGTGCCGTCGAGTCCGACGCCAATAGCTTGCCCAAGATCATTCAAGAAATGCTGCTGACCCGTACTTCGGAACGACAGGGCCGGATGATCGACCATGACTCGGCCGCATCTATGGAAAAGAAGAAGCAAGAGGGGTATTTCTGATGTCACATGTATCTGCACTTATCTCTGAAGATATCGAGAAATACCTGAAGGCACATGAGCAAAAAAGCCTGTTGCGCTTCATCACCTGCGGCAGCGTGGATGACGGTAAGAGCACGCTGATCGGGCGCTTGCTGTATGAGTCCAAGATGCTCTTCGAGGATCAGATGGAAGCGCTGGTCGCGGACTCCAAGAAAGTCGGCACGCAGGGCGGCGAGCTGGATTTCGCGCTGCTGGTCGATGGCCTGGCCGCAGAGCGCGAGCAAGGCATCACCATCGATGTGGCCTACCGCTTCTTCTCGACCGATCAGCGCAAGTTCATCGTGGCAGATACTCCCGGCCACGAGCAGTACACCCGCAACATGGTCACTGGAGCATCGACTGCTGATGTGGCGGTTGTCATGATCGACGCTCGCCGAGGCGTGCTGACACAGTCCAGGCGCCACAGCTATCTGGCTTCACTGATCGGAATCCGGAAAATTGTGCTGGCCGTCAACAAGATGGACCTGATGGGCTATTCCGAAAAAGTCTTCGACGACATCGTGGCCGATTACCGCGAGTTCGCCAAGAAGATCAATCTGGAAGACATCACGGCCATCCCCATGTCGGCCTTACGCGGCGAAAACATCACCGAGCAAAGCGAGCACATGCCCTGGTACCACGGCACCACGCTGATGGGCTACCTTGAAACGGTGGAAATTGACGAAGCACGTCAGCAAAAACTGCCATTTCGCATGCAGGTTCAATGGGTCAACCGCCCTAATCTGGATTTTCGCGGTTTCGCGGGCTGCATTGCCAGCGGTCAGATCAGCCCCGGTGATTCGGTTCGCGTTCTGCCCAGTGGCCGGGTTAGCAAGGTCGCACGCATAGTCACGCAGGATGGCGATCTTCAGCAAGCAGTTGCGGGTCAATCCGTCACGCTGACATTGGCCGACGAGGTTGATTGCAGCCGTGGCGATGTGATTGCTGTTGCCGATGCACCTTCGGATGTGGCAGATCAGTTCCAGGTCACGCTGATCTGGATGCATGAGCAACCCATGCTGGGTGGCCGCCCTTATCTGATGAAGATGGGCGGCAAGACCATTCCCGTCACCTTCGCCGCGCCCAAATACAAGATCAACGTCAACACTTTGGAGCAGCTGGCCGCCAAGGAGTTGGCTCTCAATGAGATCGGCGTCTGCAATCTCTCCAGCAGCCAGCCTATTGCTTTTGATGCCTATAAGGACAACCGCGAGACCGGCAGCTTTATTCTGATTGACCGGCTGAGCAATGCCACGGTCGGCGCTGGCCTGATTGATTTTTCGCTGCGGCGCTCTCAGAACATTCACATGCAGCATGTGAACGTGAATCAAAAAGACCGCGCCGAGCGTTTGCAACAAAAACCTGCCCTTCTCTGGTTCACCGGCTTGTCAGGGGCGGGGAAGTCGACGATTGCCAACCTGCTGGAAACAGAGTTACATGCACGCGGCAGACACACCTACCTCCTCGATGGTGACAACGTGCGCCACGGACTGAACCGAGACCTTGGCTTTACCGATGCAGACCGGGTTGAGAACATCCGCCGCGTGGCCGAGGTGGGCAAACTATTTGTGGACGCAGGGCTGATTGCCATCACGGCATTCATCTCCCCCTTCCAGGCTGAGCGCGAAATGGCCCGCAAGCTGGTAAGCGATGGCGAATTTCTGGAAGTGTTTATTGATACGCCTCTGGCTGTGGCCGAAGAACGCGATCCTAAAGGGCTGTACAAAAAAGTACGTAGAGGTGAGCTGAAAAACTTCACAGGCATCGACTCGCCCTTTGAAGTCCCGGAGAACCCGGACATCCATATTTCCACGACAGCGCTGACAGCGCAGCAAGCCGTGGACAGGATCATCGCTGAATTGGTGGCACGCGAAATCATCGCTGCAGACAGCTGAAACAGCTCTGCACCTGAATTGCGGCTTTAGCAAACCCTTCTTTCTTCCCCTGGCAGCGCAATACAGGTCCGCAAGGACCGGGCTTTGCGCTGCCTTTAAAGAGATTCAGATCATGGACAAGCAAACCATCAATGAAAAACTTCTCACGGGTGAAGCCTGGTCAGAGTTTTGCGACCACCTCAAGCGCTGTGGTCAGCAGATTCTTCGCCCGGAAACCCCTGCAGACCCCGCCACGCGCGCTGAAGGCTACCGGTACCTGACCCGGCTGCTGCGCATTGCGCTGGAAATGCATGTGGAGTTTGCCGACCCGGCGTTTCCCAGCTTTTTCAAGACGTCGCATGAAACCGCCAAGATTGGCGCAGACAACCCCGACAACATCTACGAATACTCTCGCCTGAACGGTGCAATGGAGTACCGCATCCATGGCAATCGGGGCAGTGTTTCGTACCTGAGCTTTTGCACGCAGAAAGGGGGCTACGAAACCGACGGCCGCATGATCGTGACCGGCTTTCTCGATGCGACCCAGTTGATGACTGACAAGGACGGCAATTTCGAGATCATCATCAGCCGCGAGCCTCAGCCCGGTAACTGGCTACCGATGGAAGACAACTCTGTGTCCATTCTGGTGCGCCAGACCTTCATGGACCGCAAAAGTGAAGTTCCCGCCAAGCTTTCCATTGAGCGTATCGGAACGCAAGACAAGCCCGGCCCACTGGATCCACTGGTTTTTGCACAGTCCTTGCAGCGCGCCTCGTCCTTTGTCGAAAACACCGCTGCGCTTTTTGCAGACTGGGCTCAAAGCTATCTTCCTCATAGCAACAAGCTGCCACCAGCCGATCAGGCTTACTGCCAGTCAGTAGGAGGAGACCCCAACATCTTCTACTACCACTCGCACTGGAAGCTTGATGAAGACCAGGCGCTGGTGATCCATGTAGACAAGGTCCCCGAGTGCTCATTCTGGAATCTACAGATCAACAACTACTGGCTGGAGTCCCTGGACTACCGCCATCACCAGATCTGCATCAACAAACACCAGGCCCAGTACGACGACAAGGGCGGCGTGACTCTGGTTCTGAGCGAGCGAAGCCCCGGCCTTGCCAACTGGCTGCAAACCGCAGGCATTCGGGAAGGAACCATGTGCCTGCGCTGGGTAGGGGCCAAGGAGCAATGCCACCCCACCACACAAGTCATTTCCATGGACCAACTGGAGCAGACCGCATGAACGTCCACACCCCACTCCAAACACCCCAAGCGCTTCAAGTCGAAGAGCTGCTGCAGGCAGCACATGGCCGGCCCCCCGGTTTGACCGATTTCGGTGATGACAACTACCGCCAGGCACTGGCAGTGCTAACCCAGTCGCTGAACACGGAAGCCAAGCTGTCCGCTGCTGGCCTTGTCATGATGCGCGAGCGTCTGGTGGGCCAGCTCGTCAACCGCCTGATCATGGAAGACTATTTCAAGCGCTTCCCCGAGATTGGCCAGATTGAGATTGACGACCCCTTGGTTATCGTTGGCCTGCCGCGTACAGGAACCACCATGCTGCAACGCACGCTGGCGGTAGACCCGCGCTTTTATTCCGCAGCCTGGTGGGAAACCCGCTACCCGGCACCACTCGTAGGAGAAGGCCCGCAGGATGCAGCAGCCCGTATCAAGTTGGCCAAGGCCGAAGTGGCTCAGACCATTGAAGCCATCCCGCAAATTCTGTCCATCCACCCGATGAATGCCACGCTGTGCGACGAGGAATTCATGCTCATGGAGCATTCCTTTCTCTGCGCCATGGACGCTTATGCCGATGTCCCCAGCTACACCGCCTGGCTGGACCAGCAGGATCAACGCCCTGTCTATATGCAGCTCAAGAAGATGCTTCAGTTCCTGCAGTGGCAAAAGCACCAGCGTGGCGAGCCACAAGGGCAGCGCTGGTTGCTTAAGGCTCCCCAGCATCTGCACACCCTTGAAATATTGCTTTCGGTGTTTCCCAAGGCACAGGTCATTCTGACCCACCGTGAGCCAGCCCAGACCATTCCATCCATGGCCAGCATGGCCCACACCCTGTGGCAGATCTACAGCGACACACCAGACCCGATCTCGACGGGTCACCAGTGGAACACCCGCATGGCTCGCGGCATTCATCACACCATGCAAGTTCGCGACCAGCAGGATAAGGCCCGCTTCCTGGACATTCACTTCTCCGATACGGTGGAAAAGCCCATGGCAGTGCTGGAGGTGGTGTATCAGTTTGCAGGGTTGCCATTCACCGACCAGGCTCGCTCCGACGCGCAGCAATGGCTGTCCCGCAATGGCCGCGAAAAGCGCGCAGGCCATGACTACAGTCTGGAAACCTTCGGACTGAGCGAGCAACAGATGCAGGCCGACTATGCACAGTACCGCGCCCGTCATCTGCAGACTGCGCACTGAGCAAGAAGACTGAATCATGGAAAAAATCATGTTCAGTCTGTGGCGCCCCGAGCAGCAATCCGCAGAGCACTGGCGGGATGCCCTGATTGGACTTCAAGACATGCTGGAAGTCCTTGGAGCCCGGGAAATACGCGTGATGGTCGTCGACCAGGACGTTGAAAAAGCCTCCCCTCAGCGCATGACGTCTAGCGCTCAGCCCACGGATGGGATGCTCAGCATCAGGCTTGAAGGCACTAACAGTACAGGCCCTGTACTGGAATTACTGCAAAAGCATGTGGCTCGGCTGCACGCCTACCAAGTCAAAGAAAGCATGCCCTGCACGGAAAAACGCAGCGCGCGCAAAGCCCAGCTGGGTATCAAAACTCGTATCGGCGAGCGTGCACCAGGCATGTGCCAGTTGTCCCTGTTCAAGTGCCCTCCCCGGCTGCAGCGCGAACAGTGGAGCAGCTACTGGCGAGAACACGGATTCAATGCCTACATCCTTCAATCGATTTTTGACTGCCGGCAAAACACAGTCATCAAGGCACTGACATCGGGCGCTCCAGAGATTGATGCCATTGTCGAAGAGCACTACCCAGACGCGGCCATTGGCAATCCTGATGGCTTCTACGGCACCCAGGGGAATTCAGAGCTTCTCTATGCCCGCGAACAGGCCACATCCGAGTCCGTGTGCCGATTCATGGACTTTGGCAGTCTGGACTGCATTCTCACCAGCTTCTACCAAGTCAGCGCTTGAAACCCGACCCACAACAACAGGAGACAGATCCATGCTGGACCTCGAAGCCATAGAACTCATCAAACAACTGAAAGCGCGTTACTTCCGCTCCATCGATACCTGCGATATCGAAACCTTGAAGTCAATACTGACCCCGGACATCAAGTTGGCCTTCAAAAGTCCAGCCTATGAGTTTCATCTGGAAGGTCTGGACAAGGCGCTGGACTTCTACAAAACATCTTTCACCAAAACCCGTTTGGCCATGCACAACGGCCATACACCGGAAATTGAGGTCAGCGGCCACGAAGCCACGGGCCTCTGGTATCTGAACTACGTCTTCATCAACCTCGAAGAAAAGACCCATATGAATGGCGGTGCCATCTATGAGGACCGCTATATCAAGCGGGATGGTCGCTGGTGGATTGCCCAGACGGGCTACAAGACCTTGCTGGAAACCATTCAACCCCTGAGCGAGCAGCTGCAGATCACCTCCAAGCCCATCAACTGATTCAGAAAGGAAAGTGCCAATGACCAAATCAGCCAATCTCGTCACCTCCATCACGGTGGAAATCAATGCGCCTGCCAGTCTGGTCTGGGAGGTTCTGACAGATCTGGACAACTACAAACACTGGAACAGCTTCTGTTTCAGTGCACGCTGCGGCATGCAAATCAACGACTTGGTTGAAATGCTGACTCGTCACCCCGACACGGGAGAGACCTGGCCCGTCAACGAATATCTGGTGGCCTGCGAGCCAGAGTTGCTGCTGTCCTGGGAGCAGCGCCCCGTGCCGGAAAACAAAGATGCGGCGCGCCGCGATCAGTACGTGGAAGCTCTTGATGCCCACCGCTGCACCTACTTCACCACGGACCAGTTTCTCGGCATCAACGCCGACACCATCATGGCCGAGCACGGTGCCTGGGTAAAAACAGCCTTTGACCAGGTCGCCCGCGATCTCAAAAAGCGTGCCGAAGCACTGCAGGCCGAGCGTTCCGCGATGCACGCTTGAGCCCTGCCACACACACCCAAAACGAATCAAGGAGACACACATGCTTTTGAAAGACAAGGTCATCATCATCTCTGGCATTGGCCCCGGAATGGGCATCAAGCTGGCCTTGCGTGCCGCGGAATATCAAGCCAAGGCCGTGGTGCTGGCGGCACGCACCCAGTGCATGCTGGACGATACGGAAGCCGCAATCCGCGCCGCCGGGCATCAATGCGAAATTCTCAAAGTTGCCACCGACATCTCTAAACCCGAGCAGTGCCAGAAACTGGCCGAGCTAACGATTGAGAAGTTTGGCCGTATCGACGCCTTGATCAACTCAGCCTATGCACACGGGACCTGGGGCTCTTCCAGCAATTCATCCATGGATGACTGGCGCAAAGTCATGGAGGTCAACCTCTACGGCTCCATGAACATGACCCAAGCGGTTGTTCCTCAGATGAAGAAACAAAAAGACGGCAGCATCGTGATGATCAACACCATGGCGACTCGCCGTCCCAATCAGCTGGAAGCGGGTTATGCCGTCTCCAAGGGTGCGCTCAAGACCGCTGTGCAATACCTGGCCGAGGACCTGGGCCCATTCGGCATTCGGGTCAACAGCACCTACAACGGCTGGATGTGGGGTGCTCCTGTCAAAGGCTACTTCCAGGCAGAAGCCAAGCGCCAGAGCGTCCCCATGGAGTCGCTCGTGGATGTCATTGCCAAGCAGATTCCATTGCGCAACGAGATCCCTGACGATGCTGATTGCGCATCTGCAGCACTGTATTTGGCCAGCGACTATGCGCGTGTAGTGACTGGCGCACAGCTTGATGTCAGCGGCGGTCACTACCTGCCTCACTAAGTCTCAATGGAAAAAATCATGCAAACTCTTTTTGATATTGAAGAGATCAAACAGCTCAAAGCACGTTACTTTCGAGGCATTGATACCTGCCAGCTGGAACTCCTGCAAACAGTTCTGAGCAATGATGTGCATATTCGCTTCGACAGCCCGACTTATCAGTATGAAATCAATGGCATCAACGAAGCCATGGACTTCTACCGCAATGCGTTCACTCATCGGCGCTTTGGCATGCATAACGGGCACACACCTGAGATCAAGGTAGAAGGCGATTCAGCCACTGGAATTTGGTACTTGAATGACTTGTTCATCAACCTCGACGAACAGACTATTCTGACCGGCAGTGCTCTATACGAGGACTGCTATATCAAGGTCGCTGGGCAATGGCGAATTCAACGTACAGGCTACAAGAGGCTGCTTGAAATGATTGAACCGCTGAGCAGTGGTTGCCGCATCACATCGCGACCTATTGCTAGCAGCTGATAAGTGACGCTTGGACGACTCCCAGGCAGGCATTTCCTGTCTATTTTTGAGCATAGGAGTCAGTCCAAGCCGCTCAATGCTCGGTACTGGTAATTGCAGCCCTCAAAGGCGGCTCTCGGCTTTGGCTTCAACTATCAATTTCTGCTTTACAACGCTTACGCTGCTTCGATCAGGAAGCCGAACTCACGCTTCCTGGCGGCGCATAGCAGCCATTCGTCTCGTGGCTGATACCAGTCCTGATGATTACTTGCCAATGCGCTGATCGAAGATCAGGCAGGTCGTGGTCGCGTGGGCATATAGCTTTCCATCTGGTCCAACGATGCGCCCCTCCGCAGTAGCTACTTGCCGGCCAACATGAATAACTTTTCCTTCCGCGCGCACCAACGGCACGCCGTCATTTAACGCTCGTACCATGTTCACTTTTAGCTCCAAGGTGGTGAAGGCTTTGCCTGCAGGCAAGGTCGTGTGAATCGCACAACCCACTGCAGAGTCAAGCAAGGTCGCAAACCAACCTCCATGCACGGTGCCAAGCGGGTTGTAGTGGCGACGCTTTGGGCTTCCCTGAAATACAGCCTCCCCAGGAGCCATGTGAATGGGAACAAAGTCGAGCGTTTCGCCGATCGGGGCGGGAGGAAGTTCACCTGCGAAGATGGCCTCAAATACTTCCATGCCAGTCCGATTGGCGACATCGGGATGGGACTCCATGTCCACCGCAGCTAGACGAGCGCGCACCATAGCTTCATCTGCGCGCCATCTATCGATAACTTGATCTACCGTCATTACAGACTCCTTCACTTTATAAACTTGTAATTACAACAGTTGTAATTACAATATATCAAATGAAGAACAGCATCAAGCCCCAGGGTTGCACCAACCTGAAGTTGCGCCAGCTCAGCCGTATCGTGACTCGGCACTATGACCACTTCTTCTCGGAAGTTGGCTTGAAGATCACGCAATACTCCCTGCTCTCCCACGTCGTCAAACTGGGGCCATTACGTCCGGTGGATCTAGCCAAGCGCATGCAAATGGATGCCTCCACACTGACGCGCAACCTTCAGCCGCTGGCAGCGATGGGCTTTCTGACCATTGGCGCTGGCGCAGACGCACGCAGTCGCTTAGTCATCGCAACAGAAATAGGTGCATCCAAGCAGGCACAAGCGCAACGGGCATGGAAGACCGCACAGCTTGCTTTGAACAAACAGTTGGGGACGGAACGTGTGGCAGCGCTGCATGAGCTACTTGACTCCTGCATTGAGTGCCTTGGCGGCGACAAAGAGGGTGATGATGCAAAAGCCGACTGAATCCGCAAAATCTTTATCAGGTGAATTGCTGCTGATGCTCGCCGGACTGGCGGCGCTAGGCTCGCTGGCCACCAACATCATCCTGCCCGCTTTCCCGTGCATCGGCGCCGAGCTTGGGACATCCGTCAAAGACCTCAGTGCTACGCTGAGCACTTTCTTTGTGGCTTTTGCACTTGGCCAGCTTTTTGTGGGCCCGTTGTCGGATCGCTTTGGACGCAGACCCTTAGTGGTGTCCGGCCTGCTCATGTTTGTGCTCGGTAGCGCAGTATGTGCCTTGGCCTCAAGCCTTCCTCAGCTCATCACAGGCCGTGTTGTTCAAGCGCTTGGCGTGTGCGCTACATCCGTACTGTCTCGCGCTATTGCACGTGACCTGTTTGAGGGCGAGTCACTTGCACGTGTGCTTTCGCTAGTGATGGTCGCCATGGCAGCTGCACCCGGTTTTTCTCCATTGTTGGGCGGTGCCTTAAACAGCTTCTTGGGCTGGCGTGCGACCTTTGGCGTTGTCGGGCTGCTCGCCATCTTGCTGGGGGCCCACTATTTATCGCGGCTTGGTGAGACCCATCGCTCCGACTTACGCCGCCCTTTGGCGCTCAGCGCCGTAATCACGACCTACAAAGAACTTTTGACTGACCGCAGGTTCATTGCACCAGCGATGTCTGCCAGCCTGGTCATAGGATCGCTGTATCTATTCTTTGCAATGGCGCCGGCCATCTTGATGGAGGGGTTTAGTTTTTCGCCTTTTGAACTCGCACTGCTGTTCGCATCCACTGTGTTTGTGGTTTTCGGCGCAGGCCTGCTTGCACCACGGCTTGCGCATCGCTTTGGCGCACTGCGTGCTGCCCGTGCAGGCATTGCCATTGCCTTTGCCGGTGGTGCGGCCTTGTTAGCTGTCCCGGAACAAGCGTACTATTTTTCGGCTGCGTTGACGGTGTTCTTAGTTGGAATGGGCCTGATCAACCCCTTAGGAACGGCCTTGACCTTGCAGCCTTTTGGGCAGAGTGCTGGGGCAGCTTCTGCATTGCTGGGCTTTCTGCAAATGGGATGTGCCGCGATCTCCATTGGAATCGCCTCAGCACTACCGCTGACCTCTTACTGGGCTTTTTGCACAGTCCTGTTTACCAGCATGCTGCTGGCGTTGGTCATATTTTGGGGTGCGGCAAAACGCTGAACGCAAAAGCTCTATCTGTATTGAGCATCACGGCACGGAGGCCGCACCAGGTTTTTTAACTCCGCCAGAGCTCCAAGGAATTGTCCCGGCAAACAGCCAATAAAACTCAACAATAGAAAAAGGGCTCCTATCTTAATAGCTAGGAACCCTTATCTATATTGGTCGGAATGGCGGGATTCGAACTCGCGACCCCTTGCACCCCATGCAAGTGCGCTACCAGGCTGCGCTACATTCCGTGTTGTTGCTGCGAATTATAGGGAGGAAAAACAGCCTCCCCGGGTAAAACACTCACTTTTTTCAAAAAAGTGCCAAAAAGCTTCCAAAAAGAGCTTTCTGCGCTGCCTGCACATGCCTCTACATGTCGCTACATGCTTCGACATGTGAGCCTCTGCGCTGAAACCCAACGTGAACGGCCAATGCTCATGCATTAGTACGCCAGAGCACAGGCATTCATCAAGGGGGACTCTGTAGGCTACGAGGCAGCACCGCATCGCCGGAATGACTGTTATTCCACTCACCTCCTCTCGCAAGCACCCACTCTCAACAGCACATTTGTGCTGACTGCCTCCAGTTCAAAAATTCTGCGCACCAAGCTTGTGCACATCCGTGATTCCCCTGTGTAAATGACGCGAAAAAACCACTGCTACGCCTTTGAAAA
>ERZ724504.359-NODE-359-length-25936-cov-5.951007_pt1 | contig 25936 bp, 26 predicted proteins | sample MGYA00376037_ERZ724504 | MGnify/ENA primary metagenome ERZ724504 (study PRJEB28724, sample SAMN07190888) | wastewater metagenome | isolation source: influent of sewage treatment plant in Hong Hong | place: USA: Christiansburg, Virginia | collected 2016-03-01 ... | reverse complement strand
ACGTTGTTGAAAAAACAAAAGCCCATGGCCTGGCTGCGCGTGGCATGGTGACCCGGCGGGCGCACGGAACAAAAAGCATTTTCCAGCTCGCCCGCAATCACTGCATCGGTCGCCGCCAGCGTCGCGCCCGCTGAGCGCAGCGCAGCTTTGAAGGTGTAGCGATTGATGGAGGTGTCGGTATCGAGCTGGCGGTACTCAGGCCCGCCAGCGACCAGTTCCTGCTCCAGTCTGTCGGTCAGACCCTGCAGGGCGGCGATGTGCATGGGGTCATGCGCCAGCTCCACCTCGGCCAGAGAGGCCAGAGGTGCCTCGTAGCGCGCCAGCGCGTCGCCTACACCGGTGATGAGTAGCCGGTCTTCTATCGCGTCAAGCCGCGCAGGGCATTCAGGATGGCCTGGGCCCATCTCGTGCAACCAGCAGTCCCGATGGGTGAAATAACCTGTCTTGCCCACAGTCATGTCTCCGCTATCGCTTATTTAGGATATGTTTCTGTCATGCATGCACAGAACACAATTAATGCGCTTTTGAGTCAGCTTAACACGGTGATGGAGGGTAAACAGGATCAGGTTCGCGACGGTGTCGCCTGCCTGTTGGCGGGTGGTCACTTGCTAATTGAGGACGTTCCTGGCGTGGGCAAGACCACGCTGGCACACGCTCTGGCGCACAGTTTTGGCCTGCAATTTTCACGCGTGCAGTTCACCGCCGACCTCATGCCCAGCGACCTTACCGGCGTCTCCATTTACGACCGCGGACGCGAGGCTTTTGTCTTCCACCGCGGCCCGGTGTTTGCACAAGTGCTGCTGGCAGACGAAATCAACCGCGCCAGCCCCAAGACCCAGAGCGCACTGCTCGAAGCCATGGAAGAGCGCCAGGTCACCACCGAGGGCAAGACCCACAGCCTGCCTGCACCCTTTTTTGTGATTGCGACGCAAAACCCGCTGGATCAGCTGGGCACCTTCCCATTGCCTGAAAGCCAGCTGGACCGCTTTCTCATGCGCATCAGTCTGGGCTACCCCTCACGCGACGCCGAACGCAGGCTGCTGACGGGTAATGGCCGCCGCTCTGCCGCTGATGCGCTGCAGCCCGTCATCAATCAAGAGCAGTTGCAGCAACTGCAAACGGCCGCGTTGGCTGTGCATGTCAGCGATGCGCTGCTGAACTATGTGCAAGACCTGATTGCCGCCACGCGCAACGGCCAATGGTTTGCGCAAGGCCTGTCGCCACGCGCAGGCATTGCGCTGCTGCGTGCCGCCAAAACCATCGCCTTGATGGAAGGCCGCGACTATGTGGCGCCTGATGATGTGCAGGCCATCTTGCCGCAGGTGATTGCCCACCGGCTGGTGCCAGTAGGCCATGCAGGCCGGGGCGCGGTGGAGCAAGTGCGCGCCATGATGCAGGCCGTTCCGCTGTCTTGATGATGATGCAATTGCTCATTAATTCCATAGCATGAAGCGCTCTATACCCAAGGGCGACAAGCCAAAAACACCAAACATCCTTCAGAGTCTGTCTCCACGCGCCAAATTCCGCGAATGGATGTTTGCACGCCTGCCACGCTCCGACCAGCTGACGCTGACACAGAGCAATGTCTACATCCTGCCTTCGAAGGCGGGCTGGGCCATGCTGACCACGCTGATCGTGCTGCTGGTTGCGGCCATCAACTACCAGCTCAACCTTGGCTATCTACTCACCTTCTTGCTGGCCGGCAGCGCTGCCGCCAGCATGGTGGTGGGCCACGGCAATCTGCGCGGTCTGCAACTCAGTCTGCAAACCGCAATTTCTCCCCGTGGTCATGGCGGCTGCTTTGCCCACGCCCCCTGCCCCATGCATTTCAACTTGCACAACAGCCGCCGCACACGCCGCTGGGGCATAGGGCTGGCACTGCATCAGGCGCGGCAAAGCGCCGACCATTCCGACGCGTGGAGCTGGGTTGATGTGCCTGAGCTGGGTAGCACCGCCGTGCAACTGAGCTTTGTGCCCCAGCAGCGTGGCCTGCATGATTTGCCCCCTGTCTCCATACTCACGCGCTACCCGCTGGGTGCCTTTCGCGTCTGGGCACTGTGGCGGCCAAAAACACCGATCTGGGTCTATCCCACCCCTGAAGCGAATGCACCCCCTCTGCCACCCGCCAGCCCTGAAGCCGGTGGCCGCAGCAGTGCGCAAGTGCGCAGCGGCGAAGAATTTGATGGCGTGCGGGCCTACCAGACAGGCGACCCGCTCAAGCTGGTGGTGTGGAAGAAAGCCGCCCAGTCTTTTGCCGCAGGCAGCCACCAACTGGTCAGCCGCGACCGGCCGTTTGCCCTCCACCACCGGCTGTGGCTAGACATTCGCCAGACCGGCCTTTCCGACCACGAGGCCCGCCTGTCGCGCCTGACCGCATGGGTGCTGATGGCAGAGCAGCAAAGCCGCACCTGGGGCCTGCGCCTGTCCGGCGGCAAAGAAGTTGCCCCCGGCAGCGGTGCGCAGCACACCACGCGCTGCCTTGAAGCATTGGCGGCTTGCCCATGACGCGTTTTAAAACCCTCAACCAGCCTGCGCACAACCACTGGCTCCAGCAACTCTCAGCCCTGCCCCGCGATGCGCGGGACACTTTGTTTTTGCTGGCCGTCATCGCATGGATTTTGCTGCCGCAAATTCAGCTTCTGCCTTGGTGGACCAGCGCTTTCGCTGCAGGCCTGTTGCTGTGGCGCGCACGCCTGGCGCTGACCGGCGCGGCGCTGCCCAGCCGCTGGGTGCTGGCAGGCGCGCTAGCCCTTGCCATTGGTGCCACCTGGGTCACACACAAAACCATTGTGGGCCGCGATGCAGGCGTGACGCTGGTCGTCATGCTGCTGGCCCTCAAAACGTTGGAGCTGCGCGCACGGCGCGACGCCATGGTGGTGTTCTTTCTGGGCTTTTTTGTACTGCTCAGCAACTTCTTCTATTCCCAGTCTCTGCCCATCGCCGTCGCCATGGTGCTGGGCCTGATGGGGCTGCTCACTGCACTGGTTAACGCGCACATGACGGCGGGCAAACCGCCTTTGATGCAGGCACTGCGCACGGCGGGCTGGCTGGCACTCTGGGGTGCTCCGGTCATGGTCGCGCTGTTTCTGTTCTTCCCGCGCATGGCACCGCTGTGGGGTGTGCCTTCTGACGATATGGCGGGTCGCTCCGGCCTGTCTGAGAACATGCGCGTGGGCGAGGTTGCATCGCTGGCCATGGACGACAGCGTGGCGCTACGCATTCGCTTCGATACACCGGGCGAGAAGGAGCCTCCGGGCAACACTCTGTACTTTCGTGGCCCGGTACTCAGCCAGTTTGATGGCCGCAACTGGCAGGCCGACACCATGGCAGAAGCCATGACCGCGCCGCAGCTGCGCGTGCGCGGCGAGCCCATTCGCTACCAGATGCTGATCGAGCCCAGCAAGCGCCGCTGGCTGACGCTGCTGGATGCCGTCAAGACAGAGCCACAGACACCGCCCGGTGCCTCCATCGGTCGCACGCGCATGACATCCAGTCTGCAGTGGCTGACCTGGCGCCCCATCACCGATGTGCTGCGCGTCGATGCGCAAAGCTATCTCGACTTCAGCTACGGCCCGCTACAGGCCACGCCAGAGCTGCAGCGCTACCTGCAACTGCCGCCAAGCAGCAACCCGCGCACACAGGCGCTGGGTGAGCAACTGCGTGCCCAGCTTGGCGCCAATGCCGACACCGCCACGCTGATTGCCGCCGCACTGCAGCGCCTGAAAACCGGTGGCTACACCTACACACTGGAGCCCGGCGTGGTGGACAGCGTGCATACCGCCGACGACTTCTGGTTTGACAGCAAGCAAGGCTTTTGCGAGCACATTGCCTCGGCCTTTGCCGTGCTGATGCGCGGCATGGGCGTGCCTGCGCGCATCGTCACCGGTTATCAGGGCGGCGACCGCAACAGCGTGGACAACTACTGGACCGTGCGCAACAGCGACGCCCACGCATGGACCGAGGTCTGGATTGCCGGCCAGGGCTGGAGCCGCGTGGACCCCACCGGCGCTGTGTCACCCGGCCGCGTCGGCCAGTTTCAGCGACTGAGCGCACCGCGTGGCGCGCTTGCCAGCGCCATGGGCAATCTTGTCGATAGCGGCACGCTGGAAAAGCTGCGCGCCGTATGGGAAGCCGTGAACGGCCGCTGGAACCAGTGGGTCATCAACTACACGCAAAGCCGCCAGCTCAATCTGCTGCAAAACCTGGGCTTTGAATCACCCAGCTGGACCGATCTGCTGCGCCTGCTGGCGGGCAGCCTCAGCGCCCTTGCGCTGCTGTGGCTGGTCTGGGCTCGCTTCACGCGCCCACAGCGCGACGGCTGGAGCCAGCTGATGCACACGGCGCAGCAGCGCCTGCAGCGCGCAGGCATTCAAAGCAGTGCCAGCGACTCTGCTCGCAGCCTGGCACGCAGCGTGCAGAAGCAGTGGGGTGCAAATTCTCCTCTGGCGGCGACCTTATCTGACTGGCTGCTGGACATGGAGCGGCTACGCTATGCAGCGCCGTCCAAATCTGACGAGACCGCCCTCAAAACATTGCGCCAGCGCTGGAAAACCATCAAACGCCAGAGTTGGTCGACTACTTCGAAGAACTCCGAAGAACTAAAAACATGAGCATCAACCCAATGAACAGTAAGCGCTTCAACGCAAAAACACTGAGCGCTTTGGCCTTGTGCCTGCTGACAGCCAGCGCCATGGCCGCACCCGCAAAAAAGACGCTCAAGAAAGCCGCACCGATTGCCGCAGCAGCGGCGGCAGCCTCCGTGGCCTATGCCAGCCGTGATGACGCCATGCAGCTGGCCGCCGACATTGCCAGCCGCCGCGACCTGCCCGCCGACTGGGTGCGTGCGCAGCTGAGCGAAGCGCGCAACCTGCCCGTGGTCACACGCCTGATGACACCCGCTGGCAAGACCTTTGTGAAGAACTGGACGGTGTACCGCAGCCGCTTCATCGACCCCGTGCGCATTCGCGCTGGCGTGCAGTTCTGGCAGGCCAACCGCCAGGCGCTCGCGCGTGCTGAGCAGCAGTTTGGCGTGCCCGCCGAAATCATCGTCGGCATCATTGGCGTAGAAACCATTTACGGCCGCAACATGGGCAACTTCCGCGTGATGGATGCGCTGGCCACACTGACGCTGGACTTCCCGCAATCTCACCCTCGAGCGCAAGCCCGCACCGATTACTTCCGCGGCGAGCTGGAGCAGGTTCTGGTCACCGCCAACCGCACAGGCTCTGACCCGTTTGCACTGCGCGGCAGCTACGCCGGGGCCATGGGTCTGGGCCAGTTCATGCCCAGCAGCTGGGACAAATATGCCGTCGATTTTGATGGCGATGGCCGCATCGACCTGTTCAACAGCGCGACCGACGCGATTGGCTCCGTCGCCAACTACTTCATCGGTCACGGCTGGAAGCCCGGCCTGCCCACGGCTTTTACCGTCGACATGCGCGCTCAGGGCGAGAACCTCGCCACCTTGCTGGCCCCCGACATCAACCCGACCTTCACCGCCACGCAAATGGCCGAGCGCAATGTGCGCGTGCTGGGCGCTGAAAGCTATGAGCGCCCTCTCGCGCTGATCGAGCTGAAAAACGGCAACTCAGGCCCCACCGAATACATTGCGGGCACAGAGAACTTCTACGCCATCACGCGCTACAACTGGTCGGCGTTCTATGCGCTGTCCGTGATCGAGCTGGGCCGCGAAGTGCATGAGGCCTACCTCAGCAATCAGACCGCTAAAAATTAAATGAAATCAGGCTGTAGCGCTTAATTCATAAGCGCTATCAGCTATTTATTTGATAGTTTTCAAGCGCTCTCAAAAACGCTTCATCTGGCACTGGCTGGGCATCTCGGCCTTGGCGGCCGCAATCTCGCGCACCACCTTGAAGCCGTAGCCCGAGCCTTCGACATCAAAGTCCACGCCAGCGCCGCTCTGCTTTTCCATCATGCCCACCACCAGCGATTGCTGAAACTGGTGGTCTGCCGCTCGCATGCGGCCTGAGCGGCCCGCGAGCTGTACCTGAGCCTGCTCCATGGCGCGTGCTACGGCCACCGTGTCGGTGCTGCCGGCTTTTTCCAGACTCTGGGCCAGCGCCTCGATCATCAGCTGCATGCGCATGTGCACATAGTCGTCGCGCGGATCAGGAAAGCGCTGGCGGAAGGACTGGTAAAACGCCCGGCTCTGGGCCGTTGGCACATTGGGCAGCCAGTCCGCCACGGCTAGCACCTTGCCCACGCCCGCATCGCCCAGCGCAGCCGGTGCCCCAAGCGCATTACCGTAGAAGGTGTAGAAGCGCCCTTCGTAGCCCGCCTCTCGCGCCGCCTTGACCAGCAGCATCAAGTCATTGCCCCAGTTGCCCGTAATCACGGCCTGCGCGCCGCTTTGCTTGATCTTGACGGCATAGGGCGCAAAGTCTTTGACCCGGCCTACAGGGTGCAGCTCATCGCCCACGATACGCACATCGGGCCGCTGCGCCGCCAGCTGGCGCTTGGCCTCGCGCAGCACGGCCTGACCAAAGCTGTAGTCCTGCCCTATCAAATAGGCGCTTTGCACCGCCTTATCGTCCTTGATGACCTCCATCAGCGCTGCCATACGCATGTCGGCATGGGCATCAAAGCGGAAGTGCCAGAAGCTGCAGCGCTCATTGGTCAGCGCCGGGTCTACCGCTGAATAGTTCAGATACAGCACACGGCGCGCCGGGTCTCGGCTGTTGTGCTTTTCAATCGCGTCCAACAGCGCCGCCGCCGTGGCCGACGAGTTGCCTTGCATGATGATGCGCGCGCCGCTGTCTATGGCTGCGCGCAAGGCCGACAGCGCTTCCTCATTCTGGCCCTTGCTGTCAAAGCGTTCAATCACCAGTGTGTGATTGCCATCCGGCAGGCGCACGCCGCCACGCGCATTCACGCGCTCGGTCGCCCACAGCAGGTTGCGAAACACGGCTTCTCCCGTATTCGCAAACGGGCCAGAAAGACTCTCCACCAGCGCCAGCTTGATGGGCGGCAACGCCTGCTTTGGAGAAGCAGCAAAAGCAGCACCCACAGCCCCTAACGGCGCGCATAGTAGTGGCAACTGCAGATATTTCAAGACATCACGGCGCAATTTATTCATCAAAAAAACCTCTTGAAATGCGCTTGTCACCACCTACCTGTAAATCAAGCGGCAACAACGCAAGCCGCGCAGTTTAAAGGAGTTAAACACCATGTTCTTCGCCCCTGTAATGAGCCGTAATACCTTTGTATCCCCTCGCGCCGCCGACCTGGCCCTGCAGCGTTTTCTGCAAGACAGCCTGGGAGCCGCAAGCCCCGTGCAACGCCAGGTTCAAGTCAGCCGCGATGAAAAATTCACGACCTTGACGCTCGATGTTCCTGGCCTGGCACGCGAGCAGCTCAAGCTCTCGATCGAAGGTGCGGTGGTCAAGCTCGAAAGCGTGGAAGGTGCGCCCCGCCAGGTCCGATACACCTGGGAGCTGGACCATGAAGTCGATGCTGCCAACAGCAAGGCCAAACTGGAGCATGGCGTGCTGACGCTGGCTCTGGCCAAGCTTGAACCACAATCCAAGGCTGTGACCTTGAGCATCGAGTAAGCGCTGTTTACCGCCGACCAGTCAGCCTCATCCTTTCTTCCATCTTCTCTTAGCAGGGGCTGACCGGAAAGCACAAAGCCCGCAATGCGCAAGCACTGCGGGCTTTTTCAATGCCTGCTCAGAAATCGCTCGCAGCCTGGGAACGGGAAGAACCTGATTCGGCCTCCTGGCCTACAAGCGCAAGCTGACAACACAGGCCACACGGTCACATCAGTTTTCTACACTGTGCAGTCTCCTTTGTGCACCAGTTGTGCGCGTCATCTTTCACCCCTTCCTGAGGAATTCACACCATGGCAAAAGTGCTTGTTCTCTACTACTCCATGTACGGTCACATCGAAACCATGGCCCAGGCCGTGGCAGAAGGGGCGCGCAGCGTCAGCGGAGCCGAGGTCACCATCAAACGTGTTCCCGAGACCATGCCCGAAGAAGCCTTCAAGAATGCGGGCGGCAAGGTCAATCAGGCTGCCGAAGTCGCCAGCCCGGCCGAGCTGGCCGATTACGACGCCATCCTGTTTGGTGTGCCCACGCGCTTTGGCAATATGCCGGGCCAGATGCGAACCTTCTTCGATCAGACCGGCGGACTGTGGGTCAAGGGCACGCTGATCAACAAACTCGGCAGCGTTTTTACCTCCACCGGCACCGGCGGCGGCCAGGAAATGACGGCCACCACCACCTGGGCGACTCTGGCGCATCACGGCATGATCATTGTTCCGCTCGGTTACCCACTGCCCGAGCAGACCAATCTGAGTGCCGTCAAGGGTGGCAACTCGCCTTACGGTGCCTCGACGATTGCAGGGGCCGACGGATCACGCCAGCCCCACCCCGACGAGCTGAGCATTGCCCGCTACCAGGGACAGAATGTAGCCAAACTGGCAGTAAAGCTTGTGGGATAAGCGTGAGCAGCTATGAAAAAAGCAGCCTTCGGGCTGCTTTCTTATTGACCTGCTATGGATCGCTTACTTGAGCGAGTCCAGCGACCAGCGCGGCTTCACATCAAACGCGTATTCATGCTGGGCTTGTTCACGCCCAGCCTGTATGCGCATGGCGGCGGCCATGGCAATCATGGCACCGTTGTCGGTACATAGATGCAGCTCGGGATAGTGCACGCGAATCTTGAGCTTGGCGCAGGCTTCGTTGAGCTGCTCACGCAGATGCTTGTTGGCACCCACGCCACCGGCCACGACCACGCGCTTCATACCGGTTTGCTTAAGAGCGGCCATGGTCTTCTTGACCAGCACTTCCACAATGGCGGCCTGCGTGCTGGCGGCCAGATCGGCCTTGCGCTCTTCCAGTTCATCACCCAGCTTTTTGGCCTGCGTCAGCACGGCGGTCTTCAAGCCCGCGAACGAGAAATCCAGATCCCCCGAGTGCAGCAAGGGGCGTGGCAGCTTAAAGGCCTTGGGGTCACCAGCCTCGGCCAGCTTGGAGAGCACAGGGCCGCCGGGATAGGGCAGACCCATGAGCTTGGCGGATTTGTCAAACGCCTCACCCGCCGCATCATCAATGGTCTCGCCCAGGATTTCGTATTCGCCCACGCTATCCACACGCATGATCTGGGTGTGTCCACCCGAAACCAGCAAAGCGATGAACGGAAATTCTGGCGGGTCTTCGCTCAGAAAGGGCGAGAGCAAATGCCCTTCAAGGTGATGCACGCCCAGCACAGGCTTATCAAGCGCAGCCGCCATGGCGCAGGCTGCGCCAGAGCCCACCAGCAGGGCACCAGCCAGGCCGGGGCCGCGCGTAAAGGCGACGACATCCACGTTCTCCAGCTCCACGCCTGCATCGGCCAGCACTTTCTCGGTCAGCGGCAGCACACGGCGGATGTGGTCGCGGCTGGCCAGCTCGGGCACTACGCCGCCATAAGCGCGGTGCATTTCTATCTGGCTGTGCAGCGCATGGCTCAGCAAGGTGGGCACACCTTGGCCGTCGGATGTGCGCACCAAGGCCACACCGGTTTCATCACAAGAAGATTCGATTCCCAGGATCAGCAAACTCATGGCCGCAAGTGTAGAACTTGCGCCCTCCAGATGCAGGAAAGGCGGACATTAGCCCTGTCCGCCTTCACTATTCAAACGATAGCTTCTCGTGCTTATTTGACGTGCGGTGAGCCGGAAATATAGTGTTCCAGCTGGTCGATGGTGAACTGCTGCGCCGAGATGATTTCCTTGACGATGTCGCCAATGGAGATCAGCCCCTGCAGCGTACGGGACTCGTTGATCACGGGCAGGTGGCGCATGCGGTTGTTGGTCATCAGCGCCATGCACTCTTCGCTGGTCTGGCGCGGCAGCACGCAGTGCACCTTGCGCGTCATGACCTCATCCACCCGGGTGCTGGCAGAGCTGCGGCCCTGCAGCGCGATCTTGCGGGCGTAATCACGCTCGGTCACGATGCCTGCGATCTCGCCACCTTCCAGCACCAGCAACGCGCCAATGCTTTTATCGGCCATGAGCTGCAGCGCAGTCAGCATGGTGTCGGAGGGAGAAACGCTGTGAATGGTGCTGTTGCCCTTGGCACGCAGAATTTCGGCTACGGTCGTCATCTGATTCTCCTTTCAGAATAGGCAGTCATGCACAACGCATGAGAACACAACCAGTGTGAAAGCCTTGCTGCATTGCGGCAATCAGGCGATGCCCGCATAAAAAAAGGCAGCCGAAGCTGCCTTTTTTGTGCAATGCGACCGAACGGTTAACGACGGCCACCCAGCAGGCTGCCGCCCAGTTTGAACAGATCGCCCACATCCAGCTTGCCGTCGCCATTCTGGTCAAGCAGGCCGCCCAGAATGCCACCAGCCATGCCGCCTTGCGACTGAATCTGGCTGCGCTCCTGACCCAGAGCACTGCCCAGATCATTAGCGCCCATGCCCTGCGACTGCACGCGACTGGCCAGGAAGGACATGACCAGAGGAGCCAGCATGGCCAGCAGTTGACCGGAGTTTCCGCCAAGACCAGTAGCTTGGCCCAGCTGGGACTCAGCCTGCTGCTGCTGGCCGCCGAAGATATTGCCCAGAATCGAGCCACCTGCGCCAGCACCGCCACCGGCACCACCCAGCAAGCCGCCAAGCAAGCCACCCAGACCGCCGGCCGCGCCCGCACCACCGCCTTCGCCACCGAGCAAACCGCCCAGCAGGCCACCCAGGTCCATCGCACCATTGGCGCTGGAGTGATCACGCTGCAACGCACCAAACAGGTCGGCCGCACCCTGAGACTGCGCCGCGTTCTGCCCCAAAGCACCGAACAGCATGGGCAGTGCCACGCCTACGGCTTGCTCGGTCTGCACAGAGTCCAGGCCCAGTTGCTGGGCCAAGCCTTGCATGGGCGCGCCTTGCAGTTGGCCCATCAATTCGTCGGTCAAAGATGCGGTCATGTCGATTGCTCCTGAAAAAACAGCGCTCATCGTAAGCGTGTAGTGTGACCAAAAATTGTCATCAATGTTCAGCGGCTGTCAATGCCTCAAAAACACTGCGGGCTGTGCCGAGCTAACCAGACGCCAAGCCACCGCCTCATGAAAGCCTAGGAAGGCAGAGATCAATGAAAAATGATGGCGCACGAAAGATAAATACCAAGCGACGCCATGCATGCGCTGCCATGCCGGATAACACTCAATATTTGGGTCGGCCGAGCCGTTTGCTTGCCCTTGATATCGCGTAGTTAACAAGACAGTAAAGCGCTGCCACAACTAGGTACACAGGCACCAGAGAGTTGTAGTTGGCAATAAGCACCTTGGCGTTCTGCATGAGTTCACCATAGGTGACAACGTAGCCGAAGGTGGTGTCTTTGACCACGATGACCAGTTGTGCGACCAGTGCCGGGACAATGTATCGAAGGGCCTGGGGGAAAACGACGAAGAAAAAAACCTGGGCTTCTGTGAGTCCCAGACTTCGTCCGGCATCAGTCTGACCACGAGGCACAGCAAGCACGCCTGCACGGTACACCTCGGCCACTACGGCAGCGGTGCTCAGGCCAATGGGCAAGGTCAGCATCCAATAGGTGCTCAGCTTTAGCCCGACAGACGGGAGCACCAGGAAACACACGTAGATGAGCAGCAGCGTCGGTGTGCCGCGCAGGAACTCGATGACCGCGATGCTCGGCCAGCGCACAAGCCGTGACCTGGCCAGTCGCCCCAGCAATAGCAGCAGCCCGAGGGTCAGCGCGATAACGGCAGCCATTGCCGCCGATGCCAGCGTACCGAGCAGACCTTTGGCGAGGAAAGCCCAAGTCGTAGGCCAGGCGAAGAACTCCCAAAATGAGGCCTCAAGCTGCCCTGCAGAATGAAACTGGAGCGCAACACCCCCAGCCAGCAAAAGCAGCACGATGGCCAAGGTCACGCTCACCATCCGGGTGGTGAGTTTGGCCTGGGGGCTTGGAGCCCCAAACAGAATGTCTTCCACAGGGCGGCTCATCGCAGTATCCGCACTTTCTTTTCCAGCGTGGCACCAGCCCAGGCGATGAACAAACCCGTCATCACGTACATGGCCGCAGCCACTGCAAATGCGGCAATGCCGATCGCAGAATCGTTAGCGATTTTGGACACAAGCGTGGTGAGTTCCCGACCCGGGAATGGCACTTGCGATGCCAGCGAGGTCGAAAGCATCAGCGCAATGAGCAGCGAGGTCATAGGCTGCACCACCGCGCGCAACGCCTGCGGCAAGACCACCGCAGAGATGATCTGCATCGGCCGCATGCCAAGGCTGAGTGCTGCTTCAATCTGGCTGCCTGGAATGGTATTGATGCCCGCGCGCAGGTAGTCCGCCGTGAATGCAGAGCAGACCAGCGTCAGCGTCAGGATCACGCTGGGCTCATAGTCAATCAAGATGTTGAGATCAGGCAGCGCGAATACGATGAAGATCAGCAGCGCGACGCTGGGAATATTGCGAAAGATCTCGACATAGCCGGTCAGAACAAAGCGCAGTGGTGGCAACGGTAGAAGCCGAAGCACCGCCACAGCCACACCCAGCAAGAACCCGGGCACGAACGAGACAAGTGTGAGCTTCCACGTCAGCAAGAGGGCCTGCCCGAAGGCAGGCCCATGGTCAGCCAGCAGCCTGTAAATATCACCCATCGTTTATGGGAGAGCGGGCGGCGTCGGGACCGCCGTGCTACCGGTACGCTGCCCGATAGAAACCATCCAGAGTTTGGCCCAGGTTCCATCGGCTTCCAGCTTTTTCAGGAAGGCATTGATGAAAGCCACGCCGTCAGAGCCCTTGGGCAGTCCAACGCCATAGGGGTCCAGCGCACCAAAAGGCGCACCTGCCAGCCGTGCATTGCTGGCACCAAGGCTCAGGGCATTAAGCAGCAACGTGTAATCGGTCACATAGGCATCCACGCGCCCCTGGCGCATGGCATCAAGCGATTCCTGATGCGTCTGAAACTCTTGCACGACAGCCTTGCTCGCGTATTGCGCCAGAATTGCAGGCCCTGTGGAGCCGGCCTGCGTGGCGACCTTCTTGCCTGCCAGATCGTTGTACGACTGGATGGTCTTGTTGTTCGCCTTGACCAGCACCCCGGTCTGAGAGTTGTAGTAAGGGCCAGCGAACGAGATTTTTTCAGCGCGGGCGGGGGTGATGGAGTAGGTGGCGAACACCATGTCCACCTGATTGTTGATGAGTACCTGCTCACGCGTGGACGAAGTCACCTGTGTGAACTGGTACTTGGCCCCATCGCCCAGGATGTAGCGAGTGATGAGCTGAGCCAGACCCATGTCAAAGCCACGAATCTTGCCGTCTTTTTCATTGAGCAGCGAAAACAGATTCGAGGTTTGCGTGCTGCCAAGGCGCAAAGTGCCGGCCTGCTTGATCTTGCTGGCCCAGGTGCTTGACGCAATGGTTGCAGCGCTGGCAACCGGGCCCTGAGCAACCAGCGCGTCGTACGCCGCTGCATTGATGGGTGTGCCTTGTGCGAAAAGTGTCCCACTGGTGACGAGTGCCAGAGCCATCACAGTCGGTTTCAGAATTGCTTTGATCGACATGCGACCCTCTTAAATGGTGTTACTTCAATCAAAATATAGCAGTTATGAATGCGTGAGCGGCCATACGGTCAGCTGCTCCTTCTGATTTAGATATAACCAAATGGTCTGATGGAGCATGTTTTTTATGGCGACAATTACATGAATCATGAGCATCAGCCATTACATCAAGGAAATCGGTCGCGGCACCAAAGGTGCGCGTTCTCTTACGCGCGCGCAAGCATGTGATTTGATGGGCCAGGTACTGGACGGCCAAGTCAGCGATCTGGAGCTGGGCGGCTTTTGCATTGCCATGCGCTTCAAGGGTGAGAGCACCGAAGAGCTGGCCGGCTTTCTTGATGCCACCCAGCAGCGCCTGCCCGCATGGCCGCAGTCGGCCACGGCCCAGCCCGTGGTTGTCATCCCCAGCTACAACGGCTCGCGCAAGCTGGCCAATCTCACGCCGCTGCTAGCCGGCCTGCTCACAAAAAAAGGCCTGCCCGTGCTGGTGCACGGCTGCGATACCGACGACAAACGCCTTGGTACGGACGAGGTCTGGCAGCAACTGGGCTGGACAAGCATTGAGCGCCCCACCGTGCTTGAGGCCGGAGACAAGGTCTGGATGCAGACCCGCCACCTGCTGGCACCGCTTGCGCGGCTGCTGCAAATTCGCCGTCAGATGGGCCTGCGCAACCCGGCACACAGCATCGTCAAGCTGCTGGACCCCATTCATGGGACTGATACGGCGCGCTCCGGTCTGGTGCTCGCCAGTTACACCCACCCGGCTTATGCCCTGCCCATGGCCGAGACATTGGCCCTGCGCAACACCAGCGCCCTGCTGGTGCGCGGCACCGAGGGCGAAGCCGTAGCCGCCCCCCATCGCGAGCCTGCCAGCATGGGCGTGATAGCCGGTGAGATTTGTTTTGAGCGCTCTGCCATTCATAGCAGCCAGCTCATATTGGGTGCGGAGAACACCCCGCCAGAGCAAGATTTAAATGCCCAGCAAACCGCTCAGCTGACTGAAGAAATGCTGAGCGGCCAGCGCCCTGTACCCGCGCCCATTGCGCAGCAGGTCGATCAAATTGTGGCGCTGCACCACGCCATGCAAAACAACAATGCGCAAGGCCGCGCTTCACTGCAAGCCTTTAACCGCAGCCCCGACTGAAAGCACCCACATGTCCGCCCACATTCCCACGACCCTCTCTCACGGCTCCTGCACACTGGTGGGCGCAGGCCCTGGCGACCCGGACCTGCTGACCATCAAGGCGGCCAAAGCCATTGCCGCAGCCAGCGTGCTGTTTGTCGACGATCTGGTCAGCGATGCCATCATGGCCCACGCCAGCCCCGAGGCACGCGTCGTTTATGTCGGCAAGCGCGGCGGCTGCAAGAGCACGCCCCAGGCCTTTATTGAGAAGCTGATGATTGCCGCCGTTAAAGAGGGTGAGCGCGTGGTGCGCCTCAAAGGCGGCGACCCCTTTATCTTTGGCCGCGGTGGCGAAGAAGTCGAGCACCTGCGCGAAGCAGGCATTGCGGTAGAAGTCATCAACGGCATCACCTCCGGCCTTGCCGGGCTAAGCAGCCTGGGCGCCCCGCTGACCCACCGTGACCGCGCCCACGGCGTGCTCTTCATGACCGGTCACGCCAAGCCCGGTGACAGCGGCCCCGACTGGCGCCAGATTGCCGCCACCGCCCATGCAGCCAAGCTGACGCTGGTGATCTATATGGGAGTGAGCAGCGTGGAGCGCATCAGCGACGAGCTGATGAGTGGCTTGCCCGGCAGCACGCCTGTGGCAATCATCCAGCACGCCAGCTTGCCCCATCAGCGCCATGCGCTCACTTTTTTGAAAGATTTACCGCAGTGCATTGCCGATGAAAAACTGGGTAGCCCCAGCATCATTGTGGTGGGCGATGTGGTGCGAGGCGTTGCCGCATGGCAGGTAGAACATGGTCAGCGACTCGTCGCCTGAGCATGTTCCCAGCAAAAAGGCCGCATTAAGCGGCCTTTTTCAATCGAGTGTCACCGCTTAAGCAATATCCGTAGCGCCGGTTTCCACGCGAATCTGGGCAAAGCGCTCGGCCATGTCCTTGCGCAGTTCCTTGCGGATGATGGCGGCTTGCCAGCGGCGCCTTTCTTCATCGTTCTCCAGCTGCAGCTGGGGCACGGGTGCCGGCTTTTTGTCGTCATCGACTGCCACCATAGTGAAGAAGCAGCTGTTCACATGGCGCACCACCTTGTCGCGGATTTCTTCGGCAATCACCTTGATACCGATTTCCATGGAGGACTTGCCGGTGTGATTCACGCTGGCGAGGAAGGTGACCAGCTCGCCCACATGGATGGGCTGCAAAAACATGACCTGATCCACGCTCAAGGTCACCACATAGCGGCCGGCATAGCGACTGGCGCAAGCATAGGCGACCTGGTCAAGCAGCTTCAGGATGGCTCCGCCGTGCACATTGCCGGAGAAGTTGGCCATGTCAGGGGACATGAGCACGGTCATGCTGAGCTGGTGGGAAGGTGTATTCATGGGGCGCGATTCTAGAAGTGATCCTTTGCTCATGCTTGGTTCCCGCACATACCCCAACGCCGCAACAGGCTGCATGCGTACTTTCCTCCGCGCCCACCCGAACAGGACGCTCTGGCGCAGCAGACATATCTCCTCCGGAGATTTCTGGGGCTTTGTGGTGGACGAGCCGGGAATCTGAGCCATCTGGGACAATCTGCGCTTCCCTTTTCGTGCTTCAGCGCCCTGCCCGCCGTGTCTTCTTCCCCTCAGGCCCCCTCTCAGCTTTTTGACGCCATCATCATTGGCGCCGGTGCCGCCGGCCTGTTCTGTGCTGCCCGTGCCGGCCAGCAAGGCCTGAAAGTGCTGCTCATTGACCACGCGCCCAAAGTGGCTGAAAAAATCCGCATCTCGGGCGGTGGTCGCTGCAACTTCACCAACCGTGATCTGGATGTGCGCGCACCGCACAAGCACTTTATCGGCCAGAACCCGCAGTTCTGCCGCTCCGCCCTTTCGCGCTTCACACCGGCAGACTTCATCGCGCTGATGGACAAGCACGGCATTACCCATCACGAAAAGCACAAGGGACAGCTGTTTGCCGACCGCTCTGCCGAGGACATCATCGCCATGCTGCAAGCCGAATGCAGCTCAGGCGGCGTGCAGCACTGGCAGCCTTGCCAGGTCAAAAAAATAACGTTTTCGACCTCAACTCCAGATACATCAAGCGCAAGCAGCTATCAAATTGAGACGGATCGCGGTCTGGTGCAGACAAGCAATCTGGTCATTGCGACGGGCGGCCTGAGCATTCCCAAGATTGGCGCGACGGACTTTGGCTACCGGCTGGCCCAGCAGTTTGATCTGCCGCTGATTGAACGCACACCCGGCCTCGTGCCCATGACCTTTGATGGCGACGGCTGGCAGCCCTATGCCGGACTCTCGGGTCTGGCCCTGCCGGTAGAAATCAGCACCGGTAGCAAGAAGGAACGCATGGCCTTTAATGAAGACCTGCTGTTCACCCACCGCGGCCTGTCTGGCCCGGCCGTGCTGCAAATTTCCAGCTACTGGAAGCCCGACACCGCACTGCAGATCAATCTGCTGCCCGGCGTGGACCTGCTGGAAGTGCTGACCCAAGCCAAGCTCAACTCGCGCAAGTTGGTGGCCAATGAACTGGCCGCCCACCTGCCCGCCCGTCTGGCCGATGCCTGGGTGAGCCGCATGCCCGAGCTGCAGCGCCCCATCAACGAAGCCAGCGACAAGGCTCTGACCAAGCTGGCCGAGCAACTGAGCCGCTGGGAAATTACGCCCACGGGCACCGAAGGCTACAAAAAGGCCGAAGTGACCTTGGGCGGCGTGGACACCAAGGTACTGTCTCAGCAAACCATGGAATGCAAAACCCAGCCGGGCCTGTACTTCATTGGCGAGGTGGTGGACATCACCGGCTGGCTGGGTGGCTACAACTTTCAATGGGCCTGGGCCAGCGCTGCGGCCTGCGCGCAGGCCATGGCCGAGAAAAACAGCGTCTGAACGGCCTTCAGCCCTTGTAATGAAAGCGGTAGCCGCTATGAAAAAAGGATGGCCTGGCCATCCTTTTTTGTTCAGATCCCGAATTGATCAGGCAGTGAACTCCGGTCCCGCATAGTTCTCCGGCACCTTGAGTGATCCCGCCACAATCGCGGCCGAGGTCTTGGCCACGCGCTCGCGCACGCTGGCAGCCACATCCTTACCCATGGTCAGCCGCACGGCTGCCGGGTCGCTGAGACCAATCTTGTGAATGCCAGGGCCGGGCGCGCCGCGCTGCTGCATGTCCTTGACGGCCAGGAAAGCGCCAATGCCTACATCGGCCCAGGCCGAAGCCACGAACACCTGCGAATCCACCGCTGTCCAGTCGATCACATTGCCGATCTGGCGCGTACCAGCCTCGCGGCAAGCCTGAGTCACGCCATTGCGGCCGGAGTTAAGCATGGTGAAGATCACATCCGCACCCGCTGCCATCTGGGCCTTGGCAATGCGGTACGACAAGGCGTTATCGTCCTGATCGCCCGAGAAATTCGTCAGCAATTTGACTTTGGGGTCGGTATCGCGCACGCCCGCCGCATAGGCGGCACGGCCCTTGAGTCCTGGCGGCACGCGAATGCCGGACATATGGCCGACCACGCCGGTCTTGGTAGTCAGCGCGGCCAGCACACCGGCCAGATAGGCCGACTCTTCCTGCAGCACGTCGTAGCTCGAGAGATTGGCGGCCTGCACCGCCCCCTGCGTCACCACAAACTGCGTCTTGGGGTTGCGCGCAGCAGCCTCCACGGCAGCCTGATTATTCTGGCCACCATGCGCGATCACCAACTGCGCGCCCTGCTCGGCCAGCTGATTGAGTGCGGGCAGCAGCAGCTCTTTGCGCGGTGCCATGCCATCAAGAAAACGGGTTTGCACGCCCAGTTCCTCACGCGCCTTTTCAAGGCCGCGCCAGCCGGCTTCCATGAAGCCCTTGTCACTGCGCGAACCCGCAAACAGGCCACCCACCACCAAAGAAGATGCCGGCGCAGTTTGTGCCGACACACCGGCTTTGCTGGCGCAGGCCGTCAACGCCAGCAGACCCGGTACGGCAACGCTTGTAGCCAGCCATTGACGACGTGAAAGAAGAGACGAATGAGAAAGACTGGACACGATAAAAGCTCCTGGGACAAAGAAAACCGTCCCGCACATTGAGACGGAACCACTCATTTCTTGACCTCGGTCATGAAATTCACTTCTCAAACTGTATGCACTTTTGGTGCACACATCGCTACCAAGAAACCCCCAATCCACCATCGCCAGACATTGCATTTGGGCAGCACGACCGTCTTGTATTTCGTATTCGCGATAATCAGCAGATAGCGCTTTGCCGCGCTCCGAAACCGCTCAGGCGGTACGACGGAACCCTGCCACATAGCTGCTCGGCACTGCGAAAACAGCGGGGCATACGCAAAAGCGAGCACCATCGCGATGCAATCCGCCAAGTGCTCAACTCTTGGTTTATAATGCTCGACTTTGCTGGCATTACCCCGTCGGCCATACTAGTTAAAAAGTGGCGGGGAAAACCGCTGTTCATGGCTCTCAGGCGCGATCTTCCCGGGAACCCTCTGTCGGCACAGATATATCTGGAAATTGAATGACTACTATCCGCGTCAAAGAAAACGAACCTCATGAAGTTGCTCTGCGCCGCTTCAAGCGCACTATCGAAAAGCTGGGTCTGCTGACCGACCTGCGCGCACGTGAGTTCTACGAAAAGCCTACAGCCGAGCGCAAGCGCAAGAAGGCTGCTGCCGTGAAGCGCCATTACAAGCGCGTTCGCAGCATGCAACTGCCTAAGAAGCTGTACTAATCGTTGATTAGGACTAGCCGGCCGTAAAACAGCCGAAAACCCGCGCTCGGGACGCCAGGCGCGGGTTTTTTGTTTTCTGGCCACTGCGGATAATGTTGATTGATGCGCAGTGACCTCCCAAGCCGTTGCGCAATCAAAAGCGTATGCAACAAGGTCATCGCTTGATTTCACAATGGCCCACACTAAGGAGAAAGCCATGAGCTTGAAAGCCCAGATTACCGAAGACATGAAGACCGCCATGCGCGCCAAGGACAGCGTTCGCCTTGGCACTATCCGCCTGCTGCAGGCCGCGATAAAGCAAAAGGAAGTGGACGAGCGCATTGAGCTGGACGACGCAGCCGTTATCGCCATCGTCGACAAGCTGCTCAAGCAGCGCAAGGACTCCATCACCGCTTTTGAATCCGCCAATCGCCAGGATCTGGCCGATGTGGAAAAGGCCGAGATGGAAGTGCTCAAGGTCTACCTGCCCGTGCGCATGACCGAAGCCGAAATCACCGCCGCCGTGCAAGCCATCGTGGCTGACCTGGGTGCCACTGGCCCCGGCGACATGGGCAAGGTGATGGGTGCTGTCAAGACTCAGCTGGCTGGCAAGGCCGATATGGGTCTGGTGTCTGCCGCTGTAAAGGCTGCGCTGAGCCAATAATCAGCACGCATCAAAATTAGAAGCTGCTTGCGCTGATATTGCGAGTATTTCAGATGGAAAACTATCTGAAGTGTTTAAATATCAAGCGCCAGCAGCTTCTTTTTTGATAGTGATATTCAATACTTGCGCAGCTTGCTGGCGAAAGTATTCCTGCAGAAACTCCACGCAGACGCGCACCTTGGCTGAGCGTTCCAGCCGCGTCGGATACACAGCCCAGATATTGGCCACCTGCCGCCATTCGGGCAGCAACGGCACAAGCCGTCCCGCCTGCAGATCCGCAGCCACATCCCAGAGCGAGCGCAGCACAATGCCGTGACCATCACGCGCCCATTGCACGGCCATTTCGCCATGATTGGTGGAGAGCGGCCCAGTCACTTTCACGCTGCGCTCTTGCGCACCCGCACGCAGCTTCCACACACCAAACGGGTGATCTCGCTCCTTGATGACCAGGCAGTCGTGACCCGCCAGCTCATCGATCGTGCGGGGGCTTCCGCGCCGCTGCAGATAGGCAGGCGCGGCGCACAGTACGCGATGGTTGTCGGCCAGATGCCGGGCAATCAGATGCGGCGCGATCTCGTCACCCACGCGCACATCCAGATCAAAGCCTTCGGCCGCCACATCCACAATGCGGTCAAACACCTCCAGCCGCAGCTGTAGCGCCGGATATTGCGCAATCAACTGCGATAGTGCAGGTGCCACCACGTTGCGACCAAAGCCGAAGCTGGTGGACACGCGCAGCAGCCCGCGCGGCTGGCGGCGCGTCACGTCCACCTCCTGCAGCAGGTGCTCGACCTCATCCAGAATGCGCTGCGCCCAGTGGTAGACGCGCTCGCCCTGCTCCGTCACCGCCACGCGCCGCGTAGTGCGGTGCAGCAGCTTGACGCCCAGCTCTTCCTCCAGCAGCCGAATGCGCTTGCTGACATAGGCCGGAGAGGCATTGTGCGCCGCAGCCGCTTCGGCAAAGCTGGCCTTGCGCACCACGGTGGTGAAGACGCGCAGGTCTTCTGGTGAGGGCATTTTCTGCACGATATGTAAACAATCAAACCACGATCAGGCGATTGTATTCAGCGTAGCAGATTGCAAAATAGACCCAACAATCCGCAACGTCGCGCACAGATACCTTCCAACGCAAAGAAACACCATGTCCACTCCTCAAAAAATCGCAGTCATCGCCGGCGACGGCATCGGCAAGGAAGTCATGCCCGAGGGCCTGCGCGCCCTTGAAGCAGCGGCCCAAAAATTCAATCTGCCGCTGGAGTTTCACCACTTTGACTGGGCCCATTGCGACTACTACGCCGAGCACGGCAAGATGATGCCCGACGACTGGAAGCAGCAACTCTCGGGCATGGATGCCATCTTTTTCGGTGCTGTGGGCTGGCCTGCAACGGTGCCTGACCATATTTCGCTGTGGGGCTCACTGCTCAAGTTCCGCCGCGAGTTTGACCAGTACATCAACCTGCGCCCGGTGCGCCTGTTTGAAGGCGTGCCCTGCCCGCTGGCTGGCCGCAAGCCTGGCGATATCGACTACTACGTGGTGCGCGAGAACACCGAGGGCGAATACACCTCGCTGGGCGGCATCATGTTCGAAGGTACAGACCGCGAGATCTGCATTCAGGAATCGGTCTACAGCAAAAAGGGCTCAGAGCGCCTGCTGAAGTACGCGTTTGATCTGGCCCAGAGCCGCAGCAAAAAACATGTGACGCTGGCCACCAAGAGCAACGGCATCGCCATCAGCATGCCGTGGTGGGACAAGCAGGCGGATGCCATGCACAAGAACTACCCAGAGATCACACTGGACAAGCAGCACATCGACATCCTGACCGCGCGCTTTGTGCTGCAACCCAACCGCTTTGATGTGGTGGCCGCCACCAACCTGTTCGGCGATATCTTGAGCGACCTGGGCCCGGCCACCACCGGCACGATTGGGCTTGCGCCATCAGCCAATCTGAACCCTGAACGGACCTTTCCCAGCCTGTTCGAGCCCGTGCACGGCTCAGCCCCGGATATCTACGGCAAGAACATTGCCAACCCCATCGCCATGATCTGGTCAGCGGCTCTGATGCTGGATTTTCTGGGCCACAGCCAGGGCGAGTGGCGCGCTGCGCACGACAGCATGGTGCGCGCCATTGAGGATGTGATCAAAACCGGCCCTAAAACGCCTGACCTGGGTGGCTCGGCCAGCACCACGGAAGTGGGCCAAGCCATTGCACAAGGGATTGCATTGGTTTCCAGCAATAGCTGAAGTCAACCTTCGCTATCAAAAACAAAGCTGCCTGCGCCCTATTGATGGGCACAGGCAGCTTTTTTTTCCTTGAATCCGGTCGTGGCGCGAATGCAGTATCGCCAATCAGCACACAGTAAAAAAGCCCCGCATTGCAGGGCTTGTTTGGGAAGGCTATTTTGCCCATCAGCGCCGTAGCCAGCGCCCGCCAAATTGGTTGACCATCATACCCAGCAGCACACCCAATGTTCCCAGCCACTGCAGGCCACTGGGCACCTCGCCCAAGAGCAGCATGGCTGACAGCAGGCCAATGACCGGAACCAGCAGCGACAGTGGTGCCACGGTGCTGGCGGCATAGCGCTGCAGCAGACGCGTCCACAAGCCGTAACCCAGCAGAGTCGACAAAAATGCCAGATAGGCAATGACACCCAGTTCCCGCCAGCCAATCGACTGAAGCTGGGTCAGGACAGCCTCGCTGCCTTCCATCCACCAGGACAGCAGCAGCAGGGGAATCATGGGGAACACACTGGTCCAGACAATGAAAGACGCCGGCTCATATGAGCCTTGACGGGCTGCGACTCGCGTCAGCAGATTGGAGATCGCCCACATCGCGGCAGCGCCCACCGTCAGAACAAAGCCCAGCAGAGTCATGTCTGTTGCGCCATCGCCGTGTGCCGCGCCGATCAGCACCAGCCCCGAAATAGCGATAAGCAGGCCGATCCACTGCCAGCGCTGCGGCTTCTCATGCAAAAAGGCGGCTGCCAGCAGCATGGTGATGAAAGCCTGGGTCTGCAGCACCACTGAGGCCATGCCAGCGGGCATACCCAACTTCATGCCTGTGAACAGCAAGCCAAACTGCCCCACGCCCTGAACCAGCCCATAGCCCGCCAAAATGCCCCAGGACAGATTGGCCGGAGGCTTCACAAACAACAGCAGCGGCAACGATGCAGCCGCAAAGCGCAGCGCGCATAGCAGCAACGGCGACAGGGTGGCCAGACCCCATTTCATGACCACGAAATTCAGCCCCCAGATCACAATGACGACGATGGCGCTGAGCCAGTCAGCACGGCTCATGCCGGTGGCGGTTGAAGAAGCGGAACTCATAAAACGGTTACAACGATGATTAACGGCAAGCGCTGGAGTATGAACGGGTTGCAGCCGCCGCGCAGAGCAACTTGTCGCCCAGGAAACTACTGCAGCTCATAAAGGTTGCGCCGTGCGGGCATCAGTGTCAGCACCAGTTTGGCCCCGTACAGCATGATCAGAGTGCCCATCAAGTCCCCGATCAGTATGACCAGCAAGCGGTCAGGATGCAGGCCGCGCCCCATCAGCCAGCAGCCGATCTGGTGCATCACGGCATTGGACAATGCATACAGCACGCTCAGAATCAGCAGCCGTGAAGCGGTGAGATTGTTCAGCGCATGACCCAGTCTCATCCAGCGCCGGGCAATCAGGTACATGGCACAAGGTGCCAACGCCGCCACAATGCCGCCAATAAAAGAGCGCGCCATGTCATCGGGGAAGAAGTAGAAAAAGCAAACCAGCCAGGAAGCAATCAGCAGCCCCACGCCGCCTGCGCCAGCAAAAAGCAAGGTACACAGCAGGCGCACACCGGCCGGCAGATAAATCCAGTTGACCCCCTTCACAAACTCCAGCGAACTGAAGAGCCACTCATTCAAAGCAAGCATCGCCACAAAGAAAATGATGGTGACGATGACCATTGCGCAGTGCTGCCCGATATTTTTCATTCTTGTTGCAGTTCAATATTTCTCGCGAGGCAGTACTATCATCCACTCGCCTTTGGTCTGAGAGCCGATGACTTTCTGTCCGCTCCGTGCTTGTGATGAAAAACTCTTTGTCCGCCGATATCTATCTACGTTTTCTGCAACTGGCGGAGTCCATACGAGGATTGCCAGCTCTGCCCCTGCTGGACCCTCTGGAGGAACGCCTTCTGGAGCAGATCGCCAATGCTGGCACGCGCCAGCAGCGGCTGTGCGTGCGTGATCTGATGGCGCAGCGCGAGATGGGGTCTCCTGCCACCATCCATTCCCGCCTCAAATCCATGCGCCAGAAAGGCTGGATCTTACTGGCCGATACCGAGGATGCGCGCCGCAAGCAGATTGAACTCAGTCCAGATGCCCACAAGCATTTTGAAAAACTTTCCCAATGCATTGTGGAGGCTGCAGCTGAACGCTGAGCCTTAGACTCCTTCAAAAAAGCCAGTCAGATTGATTTCTGACTGGCTTTTTTCTTTCAGTGCGGCTTAGGCATCAGACTTTGCGGCGGCGCAGCAGCCAAGCGATGACGCCGAGCACGATCACCAAGCCCGCCGCCATGCCCACGCGGGCCAGTGTCAGCAAACTACTGTCTGAACCGGCGGTAGCAGGGTCGCGCAGTTGAGCCACTTGCTGCTCCGTGACTTTGGCTGCGGGATTGCCGTAGCTGGTCAGCAGATAGTTGCCCAGTGCAGTGATCTGCTTATCGCTCAACTCATCGGCAAAGCCTGGCATGACGGTATCAGCGCCGTGACGCTCAATACCGTGCAGCAGGACCTGCACCAGGTTGTTGCTGTTGGCGTGGCCCAGCGAGGTGTTGTGAAACAAGCCGGGCAAGCCACCGCCCTCTGTCCCCTGGCCCTGAGCCTGGTGGCAGGCTGCACAGTAGCCATCATAGATTTGTGCACCGGTCATGGCGTTGTAATCCTTGGGCAGTTCAACGCCACGCAGGGTATCCAGCGCATCGGTCTGCTTGCCAAAGCTATCGGCCGGCTGCTTGAGGCTGCCATCATCCACCGCCGGCACAGTCTTGATGTAAACGGCGATGGCTTTCAAGTCATCCGGGCTCAAATGCTTGAGACTGTGATCCACCGCCTCGGCCATGGGACCTGCAGCTGGGCCTTTGCCAGGAACCGGCTTGCCGCTCATGTAAGCCACCAGCTCGTCCTGCGTCCAGTCACCAATGCCGCTGACCGCATGCGATGTGATGTTAGGCGCATACCAGCCACCGACCTCCCCTCCGCTCAGACTTCGCTTGAGATCCTCGGCCATCAAAGACGTTCGCGGTGTATGGCAGGTCGTGCAGTGCGCCAGGCCTTGCGCCAGATAGGCGCCGCGATTCCATTCCGGGGTTTGCGAGGTATCGGCCTTGTAAGGCGTCGCATCGAGGAACATGGCATTCCAGATACCCAGCGAAGCGCGGATGTTGAACGGGAAAGGCAAGGCGGTCTGCTTGGCCGGTGCCTCATCCACGGGTTGCACGCCTTGCATGAAATAGGCGTACATCGCGGCGATGTCCTCGTCCGTCGTCTTGGCATAGGCGGTATACGGCATGGCCGGATACAGATTTGCGCCATCTGCACGTTTGCCGTGGCGCAGCGCATCGGTGAACTGCTGCAGCGTGTAGTTGCCAATGCCATGCGTCTTGGAAGGCGTGATGTTGGTCGAATAGATAGCCCCCAGCGGGCTGGCCAGTGACAGGCCACCCGCCATGGACTTGCCGCTAGGCGCGGTGTGACAGGCCACACAGTCACCGGCCGTCGCGAGATAGCGGCCACGCTCCACATCCGAATTTTCTGCAGCGAAGGCAGGAGCTGCTGCCACAAGGACGGCAGCCAGCCAGAAGGATTTCATCAATGTCTTGTTCATGGTGTCTGTCCTCCTTCAGGCCTGTGGCTGCCATGCGGGCACCAGAGGCTTCCAGCTC
>ERZ724504.358-NODE-358-length-25944-cov-10.032485_pt1 | contig 25944 bp, 25 predicted proteins | sample MGYA00376037_ERZ724504 | MGnify/ENA primary metagenome ERZ724504 (study PRJEB28724, sample SAMN07190888) | wastewater metagenome | isolation source: influent of sewage treatment plant in Hong Hong | place: USA: Christiansburg, Virginia | collected 2016-03-01 ... | reverse complement strand
CCTTGAATCCTCTCGGTTCAAGGGGGTTTCGCTTTTGTAAATACAGAAAATAGTCGCCGGCGGAGGAATACGGCCGGCTGACCTTGCCTCTGGAAGTCGTATCCCTTGATCGCACCGTAAGTTGGCTTGCTTGGTCAGGGCCACCACCCAGATTCGCTCGCGCGGTTCATCGAGTTCGTGATGTTATAAGCTTGAAGGATTGCCCTGACGTCGTGACTCGGGCATGGGGCAAGTTCTTGAGCGTGGCCGCCATGGCCACCACCACCCTGGACCGGTCACATGCACCGTTCGCGATGCTGGAGTTCGGGCATTCAACTCAAGTGCGGAAAAAAGGCCACCCATGGGGTGGCCTTTTCGTGTCGCTTCATCCCTCATGCGAGGGGCGGTTCAGTAGAGCTCAGTGGAATTGCTCTTCTTCGGTGGAACCCGTCAGGGCCTTCACGCTGGAAGAGCCGCCCTGGATCACCGTGGTCACATCGTCGAAGTAGCCCGCGCCCACTTCCTGCTGGTGCGACACGAAGGTGTAGCCCTGCTCGCGCGCTGCAAATTCAGGCTCTTGCACCATGTTGACGTAGTGCTTCATGCCTTCGCCGCCTGCGTAGGCATTGGCGAACTTGAAGGTGTTGAACCAGTTGATATGGATACCGGCCAGCGTGATGAACTGGAACTTGTAGCCCAGCGCGGAGAGGTCTTCCTGGAACGAGGCAATCTGCTTGTCGTTGAGGTTCTTCTTCCAGTTGAAAGACGGCGAGCAGTTGTACGACAGCAGCTTGCCAGGGCAGGCGCCCAGCACGGCTTGGGCGAACTCGCGGGCGAAGCCGATATCGGGCACGCCGGTTTCGCACCACACCAGATCGGCGTAGGGAGCGTAGGCCACACCGCGGCTGATGGATTGCTCCAGGCCGTTCTTGACACGGTAGAAGCCTTCTTGCGTGCGCTCGCCGGTCAGGAAAGGCTTGTCGTTGGCGTCGTGGTCGGACGTGATCAGGTTGGCGGCTTCCGCGTCGGTGCGGGCCAGGATGATGGTGGAGACGCCCATCACGTCGGCAGCGAAACGTGCCGAGATCAGCTTCTCGCAAGCTTCGTGCGTAGGCACCAGCACCTTGCCGCCCATATGGCCGCACTTCTTCACTGCAGCCAGTTGGTCTTCGAAGTGCACACCGGCAGCGCCTGCAGCAATCATGTTTTTCATCAGCTCGAAGGCGTTGAGCACGCCGCCGAAACCGGCTTCTGCATCCGCCACGATAGGCAGGAAGTAATCGATGAATTCCTGGTCGCCGGGGTTGATGCCGCGGGCCCACTGGATTTCGTCTGCGCGCTTGAAGGTGTTGTTGATGCGGCGCACCATGGTGGGCACCGAGTCATAGGCGTACAGCGACTGGTCGGGGTACATGGTTTCCGACGTGTTGCCGTCCGCAGCCACTTGCCAGCCCGACAGGTACACGGCTTCCAGCCCGGCCTTGGCCTGCTGCATGGCCTGGCCTGCAGAGATGGCGCCGAACGCGTTGACGTAGCCCTTCTTGGCTCCGCCATTGATCTTTTCCCACAGATTCTCGGCGCCGCGCTGGGCCAGCGTGTGCTGGGGCTGCAGGCTGCCGCGCAGGCGAACGACGTCGGCTGCGGTGTAGCCACGCTTCACGCCCTTCCAGCGCGGGTCTTGGGCCCACTCTTTTTCGAGTGCAGCAATTTGCTGTTCGCGGCTCAGTTGTTGGGTCAGGGATTGGGGCATAAAGACTCCGTGAGGGTGTTGAAATGACGGGAGCGCCAAGGGCGCGACATGGAGATCACTTTAAGTCTTCTACAAGACCTGTGCAAGCTCTTATGTCTTATATAAGACTAGAATTTATTCTTTAAAAATCAACAACATAGCGTATTTCTTTCGGAAAGACACAATTCGGTATCTGTCCCGAACCAGCAAAAATGATGCGGTGCATCAACCAATATTTCATATTAAGAAATATGATTTCTGTAATGTGGAAGGCCGGATTGCTCTACCGAGCCTCTGAGTCGCATCACTCAAGCGATGCGTCGTGGGACTGCAAGTCGGCCCGCCCGCCTGAGTCGCTGCCTGCGGCGCCTACACCCAGCAAGCGTTGCAATCGGGCACTGCTGGTGGTGTATTCCAGTGGGAGCTTCTGCCCCGCCAAGCATTCGGCGGCGCCGAAGGCGGCGAGGGTGGCTTCGTGAAAACCGCTGACGATGAGCTTGCGTTTGCCAGGGTAAGTGATGGCGTCACCCACAGCGTAGATACCAGGAACGCTCGTGGCGAACGTCGTGGGGTCCACCACGATCTGCTTTCGCTCCAGGGCCATGTCCCAGTCCGCAATGGGCCCCAGGCGGGGCACCAAACCCAGGCGGACCAGCAGCCTGTCCAGCGGCACGCGCAACAGCTTTCCCTCGGACGTGGTCAGCATCAGTGCACTCAGGTGGCCAGCCGCTTGCTCGATACCGCTCGCTACGCCAATCGCCACCTCAATGCGACCCGCCACACGCAGCACGCGCAATTGGTCCAGAACGGCGGGCGGCGCATCAAAGACATCTCGGCGGTGATGCAAGGTGACGCGGCTGGGGCGCAAATGCTCTGGCGCGGTGGCGCAGGTGATGGCAGTGGCCACGGCATGTTCGCCACCGCCGTGCACCACCAAGTGCTGGCCGGCGAGGTTTTCGCCCTCGTCCAGCCCGTAGCGCAATTGGGTGCCCTCAAACGCCTCCAGTCCGGGCAGCTTGAGTGCGCGAGGCAGGAATGCGCCAACGCCGGCAGCGATGAAAACCGCGCGGGCGTGCAACTGGGTACCACTGCTGGTTTCCACCAGAAAACCGCCATTGGGCTGCGGCGCCAGCACCGAGGCCTGTTCACCCAGGTGCCATTGCGGGGCAAAGGGAACGATCTGTTCCAGCAGGCGGTCGGTCAGTTCCTGACCGGTGCAGACCTTGATTCCGGGAATGTCGTAAATCGGCTTGTCGCCGTACAACTCGGCGCACTGACCGCCCGCATGCGGCAGGGCGTCGATGACGTGGCAGGAGAGGCCTTGCAAGCCCAGCTGAAAAATCTGGAACAGACCGACGGGGCCTGCGCCGATGACGACAGCATCCGTCTTTTCCATCCAGTCCTCCAGACCTTAAATTGAGCACCAGAGTAGCAAGTCACACCTGCCAAAGCCAATCCACTGGAGGCGTCCTCCCCTCATGGGGAAGCCGCGCAGCGGCGCAGGGGGAATCAGGTTCACCGGAAGCCTCCCCCCTCAGGGGACAGGTGCGAAACGACGCAGGGGTTACTTCACTATGTCGCTGCGCTTGCCAGGCTTGCCGTTCCACTCATCGGCATCGGGGAGGGCTCCCTTGCGCTTGGTGATGACTTTCCAGCCCGGTGCATTCGTCAGTTCGGCGTTGATCTTGATGAAAGCCAGTTCGGCAGGAGGCAGGTCTTCTTCGGCAAAGATGGCGTTGGCCGGACATTCGGGCACGCAGACCGCGCAGTCGATGCACTCGTCGGGATTGATGACGAGCATGTTCGGGCCTTCAACGAAGCAGTCCACGGGACACACGTCCACACAATCGGTGTATTTGCACTTGATGCAGTTCTCGGAGACGACGTGGGTCATGGCTGGCTCGTTGTTCGGAAGCGTAAGGTGGTTATTTTAAGGGTTTGCACTGAGAGGTCCGCGTATGACCCTGATGGTCTTGCAATATCGCCGAAACTGTCACTGCTGCACGGCGGCGATTGGATAGATCAGCGCGGTGCGACCTGGGTGCCCAGAGAGCGGGGTTGGTTTTGCGCCCGGTGTCATGCTCGCAGGCTCGGCGGGCGCTTTGCCCAGAATGTGGCGCACCTCCCGGCCTTCCAGCAGCAGGTAGTCCGTGATGATGCGGCGGTGGCAGCGCCACCACACGGCTTCGGCGCACATGAGCGCGCAGCAGGTGGCCTGGCTGGCTGTGCGCAACTCTTGCATTCCGGCGGCGAAATCGTCCGTGAGTGCATAGTCGGCGTAGCGGCGAAAGCTGTCGTTGGTCCAGTAGCCGTTGGGCGAGGGTTCGCCTTTGGCCAGTGTGCGCCCGCGTCTGCCGCCCAGGGCCGCGATATGCTGGTAGCCGATGCCCAGGTCGGCGAGGGCAGGCGCCAGAGCGTCGGCATTGAACTGCGGAAAGCGGCGCGAACCGGTGAGCTTGCGCACATCGAGAATGCGCTGCACGCCTTCTTTCGCAAGCAGGGCGGCAAATTCCTCAAAGCTGTGCGTTGAGTGGCCGATGGTGAAAACTGGCGGCAGGGCAGGGTTCTGGTCATCCATGCGCCTCAGCGTAGCAGCACGGCGCCGGCGGTGCGGTTGCTGGCGGTGTCCACCAAAATCATAGCGCCAAGCTGGCGTGAGCGCGCATAGGGTGCGACGGGCAAGGGCGATTGCAGTTGCAGCTCCACATGGCCGATGGCGTTGGGCGCCAGTTCGCTGGCCGGGTGCTCGGCCAGCGTGTGGATGTCGAGCCCGTGCACGATGCGCTGCACACGTGCCTTGACCCAGCGGTGGCGGTGCAGCAGCTGGTAGACGCGGCCAGCCACCAGCGGCTGCTCGTCCAGCCAGGCCACGGTGCAGCTGAGCAAGGTTTGTGCGGGCCAGGGTGATGTGGGCTCGGGGGCGTCGAAATCGTCGACATCATCACTTGGCACTTGCGGCGCGGCGGCCAGAATCCAGTCGCCGCGCGAGATGTCGATCTCGCGGTCGAGCACGATGCCGGCACTCTGGCCCGCGGCCACGTCGCCCGGCTGGCGGGTGCGGTCCAGCACCCGGGCCACGCGGGCGCGCTGGCCACTGGGAAACACCTGCACTTCGGCGCCCGGCTGCGCCAGGCCAGCGGCAATGCGGCCCCAGAAAACACGGCGGCCTTGGCTGGTGTCGGCGGAACCCGAAAACTTTTCCACCCATTGCACGGGGAGGGCCAGCGGCAGATCGAAGTCAGGCGCCGTGTTGGGCAGTTGCTCCAAGATGTGCAACAGGCTGGGGCCGATGTAGTCGCACCAGCCCGCGCGGCCATCGACCACGTTCCAGCCCTTGAGCGCCGACACCGGCACGGTGGCGCGCACCGTGATTCCGGCCTCTTGCGCAAACGCCGCCAGCGCGGCGCTGATGTGGGCAAAGGCGAGCGCTGGGTTCTCCACAGCGTCGAGCTTGTTCACGGCGAACACCAGGGACGGCACGCGCAGCAGATGCACCAGCAGGCTGTGGCGGCGGGTTTGTGCAAGCAGCGTGGGGACGGGGTTTTGCCAATCGAGCTTGGTGGCGTCCACCAGCACCACGGCGGCGTCGGCACTGCTGGCGGCGGTGACCATGTTGCGCGTGTACTGCTCGTGGCCGGGCGCGTCGCCAATGATGAACTTGCGCGCCTCGGTGGCGAAGTAGCGGTAGGCGACGTCGATGGTGATGCCCTGCTCGCGCTCGGCGCTGAGGCCATCGGTGAGCAGAGCCAGGTCGGTCTCGCCCTGGCGCTGCACGCCGGCGAGGTGGTCTTGCAGCACCGCTTTGGTGTCGACGAGGAGGCGGCCAATCAGCGTGCTCTTGCCATCGTCCACGCTGCCGCAGGTGATGAAGCGCAGGGCAGCGTCGTGGTCGGTGGGGAAAGCGTTCACGATTTTTAAGTCTTTTTGGCCTCCAGCGCTTGCTACGTATGCGCTGTCAGCTATCAGTGTCGTAGCATTCATCAGAAATACCCGTCTTTCTTGCGCTTTTCCATTGAAGAATCAGACGTTTGGTCGTCCATGCGGGTGGCGCCGCGCTCGCTCATGTCGGCGGCCAGGGTTTCAATGACGATGTCGGCGGCTGTGGCCGCCAAACTGGCCACCGGGCAGGTGCAGGTCACATCGCCCAGAGTGCGAAAGCGCACGTCGCGCTCTTGCACCTGCTCGCCGTCGCGTGGCGGCGTGAGCGGGGTGACGGGCACCAGCATGCCGCGCCGGTCCACCACCTGGCGGCGGTGCGAGAAGTAGAGTGAGGGCAGGGCGATCTGTTCGCGCTCGATGTACTGCCAGACGTCCAGCTCGGTCCAGTTGCTGATGGGGAAGACGCGAAAGTGCTCGCCAGCGGCCAGGCGGGTGTTGAACAGGGTCCACAGCTCGGGCCGCTGGTCCTTGGGCTGCCACTGGCCGAAGCTGTCGCGGTGCGAAAAGATGCGCTCCTTGGCGCGGGCCTTTTCTTCGTCGCGGCGCGCGCCGCCGATCAGCGCGTCAAAGCGAAATTCTTCAATGGCTTCGAGCAGCGTCACCGACTGGTGGACATTGCGCGGCTCGCCGGGGTGCGCCAGCCGCACGGTGCCGCGTGCCATCGAATCTTCCACGCTGCGCACGATGAGCTTGGCGCCCAGCTCGCCGGAACGCAGGTCGCGAAACGCCGTCACTTCAGGGAAGTTGTGGCCGGTGTCGATCATCAAGAGCGGATAGGGAATGCGGCCCACGCCAAAGGCTTTTTCGGCACACCGGAGCATCACCAGCGAATCCTTGCCGCCGGAGAACAGCAGGGTGGGGCGCTCGAAAGCGGCGGCCACTTCGCGCAGGATGAAGATGGTCTCTTCTTCCAGCGCGTCGAGGTGGCGGTTGCTGAGCTGGCTGAGCAGCTGGGGTTCTGCGCGGGCGGTCATGCGGGGGTTTCCTCGTTGTGTTTGGCGTGCTGAACTGGGACGGCTTCACTGGTGGATTTTTTGACGTGCAAGCCGCATTCCTTAGCGGTCTCGTCCTCCCACCACCAGCGCCCCGAGCGGAAATCCTCGCCCACCGTCACCGGGCGCGTGCACGGGGCGCAGCCGATGCTGGGGTAGAACTGGTCGTGCAGCGGGTTGTAGTCCACGTGGTTCTCAAGCACGTAGTGCCAAACGTCGCCCTGCGTCCAGTCGGCCAGCGGGTTGAACTTGGTCAGGCCCTTGCTCGCCTGCTCGCTCTCGTCCACCTGGGGGACTTCGGCCCGGGCGTTCGACTGCTCGCGGCGCAGGCCGGTGATCCAGCCTTTTTTTCCCGCCAGGGCGCGCGACAGGGGCTCCATCTTGCGGATGTCGCAGCAGTACTTGCGCTGGGCGACGCTGTCGTAAATCGCGTCCTGACCCTGGGTGCGGATGAACTGGATCACCGCCTCCTGCTTGGGGCGAAACACCTGCACCTCGATGCCTTCAAGCGCCTGGGTGCGCTCCAGCAGCGCCAGGGTTTCGGTGTGCAGGCGCCCGGTTTCGAGCACAAACACGCTGATCGGCAGTTGCAGGCGGCGAATCATGTCGGTGAGGACCATGTCTTCTACGCCCAGGCTGTTGGCCTGCGTGACTGCGCCCAGGGCAGCGGCGCGCCGCAGCAGGGCTTCGGCCGCGGCGCGCTTGGCGGCGTAGCCGGGCGAGGGCTTGGCGTACAGCGCAATGGCGGAGGCCTTGGCCGCGCCGGCCAGTGGGCTCAGGGCAGAAGTCTGGCTCATGCGGATTCCAGCGCCGCCTGACGGGCAAAAAGAGGGCGCGGCTCATTCACGTCGCCCTGGTAGAAGGCGCTGAACCGCGCGAACTGGCGCTCGGCGGCGGCGGCGTCCACGCCTTCGGCCAGCACGGCGCTGGTGAAGCCGCTGCGGTGCATGTGCACGAGCTGGTCGATCAGTACGTCGCCCGTGGCGCGGATGTCGCCGCAGAAGCGGTAGCGCCGGCGCAGCAGCAAGGCCTGGCTGTAGGCGCGGCCGTCGGTGAATTTAGGGAACTGCAATTCCACGCGCGCTACGCCTTCGAGCGCGCCGCTGGCCGCCAGCTCGGCAAGCTCCACATCGTTGGAAATTTCCAAGGTTTTTTCGGCCTCAGCGCTTATCTGTAAAGCGTTAGCAGCTATTATTTTCATAGTATTCAAGCGAAAATCAATTCTGTTCGGCCAGGACTTCCTGGTCGGCCTTGGGGCGGCGTGCGCTGTTGGCCGCCTGCTTGAAAGGGTCGTGGCCGATGCGGCGCAGGGCGTCGATGAAAAACTCGCCTGGCTTGCGCAGCGTGCGGAAAGTGGCCAGCAGTGCCTCGATGACCTCGGGCACTTCAGCCGCCGTGAACGAGGGTCCGACCACCTTGCCGCCAATGGCCGGGCCAGAAAGCTCGGAGCCATCGGCCCCGCCCAGCGTAATCTGGTACCACTCCTTGCCGTCTTTATCGACGCCCAAAATGCCGATGTGACCGCTGTGGTGGTGGCCGCAGGAGTTGATGCAGCCGCTCATGTGCAGATCGATCGGACCCAGGTCGAACAGCTCGTCCAGATCTTGGTAACGCTCGGTGACGGCGGCGGAAATGTGCAGCGAGCGGGCGTTCGCCAGCGAGCAAAAATCGCCGCCGGGGCAGACGATCATGTCGGTCAGCAGGCCGATGTTGGGTTTTGCCAGGCCGAGTGCACGGGCCGCTTCGTACAGCGCAGGCAGGTCGCTTGCGTGCACCCAGGGCAGCAAAATGTTTTGCTCGTGCGTCAGGCGCGCCTCGGCAGCGCTGAACTGCTCGGCCAGTTGCGCCAGCGCGTCCAGGGTGTCGGCATCGGCATCGCCGGTGGCAAACCCCGGGCGCTTGAACGACAAGGTCACGGTTTTGAGTCCGGCAAGCTTGTGGCCGCGTACGTTTTGCTGCAGCCAGCGCTGGTAGAGCTGGCCGTCCGGGCTGACTTTGGAGGGCAAGTTGGCGGCTTTGAGCTCAGGCACCAGGAAGTTGCTGCTCACGCGGTCAAGTTCGGCCTGGGTGATGGTGTGCGGCGCGCCGTCGAGCTCGACGATGTTTTTGTATTCCTGCTCCACGGCATCGATGAATTTCTGGCCTTCGCTCTTGACCAGAATCTTGATGCGTGCCTTCCACTTGTTGTCGCGCCGGCCATAGCTGTTGTAGGTGCGCACCACGGCTTCGATGTAGTTGAGCAATTGGTCCCAGGGCAAAAATTCGCGCACCACGCTGCCAATGACGGGTGTGCGCCCCATGCCGCCACCGACTTTCATGGTGAAGCCCACGCTGCCGTCGTCGGCCAGGCGCGCTTGCAGGCCGATGTCGTACCAGCCAATCGCCGCGCGGTCTTCCTCGGCACCGTTGAAGGCAATCTTGAACTTGCGCGGCAGGAAGGAAAACTCCGGGTGCAGCGAGCTCCACTGGCGCGTGATTTCGGCAAACGGACGGGTGTCGACGATGCCGTCTTCGGCAATGCCTTCGAGCGCATCGCAGGTGATGTTGCGGATGTCGTTGCCGCTGGTCTGGATGCCGTGCATGCTGACGCTGGCCAGCAGGTCCATCACATCGGCCGCGCGGGCGAGGGGAATCCAGTTGAACTGCACGTTGGTGCGCGTGGTGAAGTGGCCGTAGCCATAGCGCAGCGGGGGTGCGGCGAGCGTCGCGCCGGGCTGGGCGTCCTGCAAGGCGTCCTGCGTGGCCTGGGCGTGGGCCAGCAGTTCGGGTGCAGGCTTGTCGAACTCGCGCGCAATGTGGGCCAGCGTCCGCAGCTGCAGGCTGCTGATTTCGCCGTAGGGCACGGCAATGCGCGCCATGGGGGCGTAGCGCTGGATGTACCAGCCGTTTTGCAGGCGCAAGGGCAAGAGCTGCTCGTCGGTGAGTTCACCGCGCTCCCAGCGCTCGAGTTGGTCGCGGAACTGCTGGGCGCGCAGCTTGACGAATTGCTTGTCGAAGTCGGTGTATTGGTACATGGGCAACGAATCTCTTAAATCAAAACCAGTTTGGCGCCGGCCCAGGCCAGCAGCAGCGAGAGGCCAGAGCGGATGAGTCGCTCGGGCGTGCGCGACACCAGCCGCGATCCGAGCCAGATGCCGGGGAGCGAACCCGCCAGCAATTGCGCGAGCAAGGCCCAGTCGACCGAGCCCAGCGAGGCGTGGCCCAGGCCCGCGACGAGCGTCAGTGGCACGGCATAGGCAATGTCGGCGGCGACGATGCGCGGCAACGGCAAATGCGGAAAGACGAGCAGCAGCACCGTGACGCCAATGGCGCCCGCACCCACCGAAGTGAAGGTGACGAGGGTCCCGATCACGGCGCCGAGCAGGATGGGCAGGCTCCAGTGGCGCGGTTGGGTGGCTGCGGCACCGCTGGCTTGGCGGGCGGCCTGCTCCGCAGCCTGGCGTTGCGCCGAAAAGGCCAGCACCTTGTAGAGCATGGCCGCAGCCGTCAGCAGCAGGGCAAAGCCCAGGGTGCTGGTCATGAGGTGCTGCACGTGCTCGCTGGTGGGGCCCAGGCGTTGCAGCATCCACAGCGAGCCGAGTGCGGCGGGAATGCTGCCGGCGCACAGCAAAGCCACCGCCTTCCACGGCACCAGACGTTGGCGCGCCATGCTCACCGTGCCGCCCAGTTTGGTGAAAGCGGCAAACAGCAGGTCGGTGCCAATGGCCAGGTGGGGCTTCACGCCAAAGAAAAAGATCAGCACCGGCGTCATCAGCGAGCCGCCGCCCACGCCCGTCAGGCCGACGATGAGGCCAACCAGGAAACCAGCAAGAATGAACGCGAAATCGGGCATGGACGCCACTCTAGGGGGCGTTCATATAAAACCAAACGACTGTTTGGTGTTTCCTATATTCCAATAAGCTTATGTCAATTTCAGTGAGAGGGAATCTGCGCTGTCTTGGGTAGACACCGCTCACTGGACATCGCGCGTGCCAGCCGCGACTCCACCGGCAGCGGTTCGCCGTGCAGTTGCGCCGCCAGCAGCTCGCCGCACAGCACGGCCCGTGTCAGCCCGCGCGCGCCCATGGCGGTGCAGACCCACAGGCCGGGCAGGGTCGTGGGGTTCAGCGGTCCGACGATGGGCAGGCGGTCGCGCGCCGTACAGCGCACGCTGGCCCAGGCCTGCACGCTGTGCACAGCAGCGGAGCCTGCAGGGTCAAAGGCCGACTGCAGTGCGGTGGCCGCCTGGGGCAGCAAGTCCTGCAAATGCAGCCAGTTGCTGACATGGGCGGCGGCACGCTCATCCTCCGTCAAGGGCAAATGCGCCACATCGCGCTCGAAGGTGGAGCCCATGTGCCAGGCGTGGCCCCCACCCTCCATGGGCACCTGCGCCACCAGGCCGCCGTTGCCGTTCACAGGAAAGGGCGGCAGCCCGGCGCTTTGTGCGTTCTGCCGTCCCCAGGACATTTGGCCGCGCACGGGCTGCAGGGGCAGGAGGGGCGCGTTAATGTCGGCTAGCAGCGCGTTGCAGGCGGCCCCGGCCGCCAGCACCACCAGTTCGGCCTGGGCCAGGGGTTGGCCCTGGGTGTCCAGCACCTGCCAGACGGGGGCCGCATCGCTGGCTTGGCCGGGCACGCGTTGCAGATGCGCCACTTGCACCTCAGCGCGCCAGGCCATGCCGGGTTGCGCCAGCAAGGCTGCCACCAGTCGCGCGGGCCGCGCCCAGCCGGCGCGCGCATGCCAGCAGGCGCTGTCTTCCTGCGGCAGTCCGGCGGCGAGCAGGATTTCGGCGCTGGCTTTTTGGCTCCAGTCGGCACCGGGGCCGGCGCTCCAATCGGCCGGCAAGCCCAGGTGGCCTGCGGGTCGGCGCTCCAGCACGCCGCTGGCGCACCAATCCACGCCCGCCCGCAGCAGCTCGCCACATTGCTGCAGCATGGCCCGCACCCCGCTGCGCGAGACGCGCGAAAAAAGGTTGTCGTCTGGCGAGAGGTGCGGGGCAAACACGCCCACTGGCAGGCTGGAAGCGCCTGCGGCGGGTGCGGCGCCTGCGTCCAGCACCTGCACCTGCCAGCCGCGGCGCGTCAGGCTGGCGGCGCAGGCCGCACCGGCCACGCCGGCACCAATGACAACGCAGCGCATGGGCCGGGTGGGTTGCGCGTTGGCACGTGGGCCGCGCGGCTCCCAGTCCGGATCGAATCGGGCGCGGAGTAGGGCGGGCTTGGGCGAGGGTTTTGGCGAGGAGTCGGGCGCTGCGTCCATCTGAAATCCGCACTGCGCCAACGCTGCGCCGCCGGCCGCTGCGGGCCCATCGGCCACCAGGCGCGTGCCCCGGCGACAGCACCGGGCCAGCGCTTTGAGCGCATGGGCTTGTGCCTGTTGCACCCACTGCGCTGCGACGCCGCCGCTCAGGAAAATACTGTCCACCGTCCATGCCTGCTCGCGCAGCAGCGTTGGCGCATCGCCAATGCCGAGCGTGAGCAGTACCCGTCCGCCCTCGAAACGCAGGCGATGCACCCCTGGCAGCAAGCCCCAGCATTGCTCGGCCAGTGCCTTGGCCAGCGACTGCAGTTCGGGATGCCGCGCCGCGGCGCGAAGCACGGCTTCTGCCGTTGCTGCCTCAGCGCTCAGCGCGACAAAGTGCAGCAAGCGGGGGCGCTTGGCATCGGCGAGCCAGGCCGCCCAGCTGCGAAGAAAGCTCTGTCCATCGCCCCACGCCGTTTCCAGAATGCGCCACTGGTTCTGGCCTGCCCAGGCAGCGGGCAGGCCGCAGCCGAGCAACAAGCTTGCGCCTGCGCCCGTAGGCAGTGCGTCGTCGAGCCCGTCAAAACCTTCGGCCATGGGATGCAATCAACAGAAGCACAACAAAAAAAGCGCCCCCGAGGGCGCCTGCGAACGTGGAAGCGCTTGTTCAGGCGCTCGGTGGCACGTAGCCCTGCACGGCGTCGGCACCGCCGCCAAAGAAATGCTGCTCCATCTGGCGCGCCAAATACTGGCGGGCGCGGGCGTCGGCCAGGTTCAGGCGGTTCTCGTTGACCAGCATGGTCTGGTGCTTGAGCCACGCGGCCCAGGCTTCCTTGCTGACGCTTGCCCACAGGCGCTTGCCGAGTTCGCCGGGGTAGGGTGGAAAGTCAAGTCCTTCGGCGTCTTTGTCGAGTTTGATGCAGTGGACAGTGCGTGCCATGGAGTTTCCTTGTGCGGTCGGGCTTTGAAAGGCGGGGAGTCAATGAAGCTCCCATCGCCGTGACTTTATCAATTTTTGCTTGCCCTTCGGTCGGATCGGCCTACTGGGGATCCGCGCCACCCGGCAATGCCTTGCAGAGCGCCTGCTCCAGGCCGCTGACTACGGCTTGCGCCGAGACCGGGCGCAGCGCCAGTTCCTCGCAACACACGGTGCGCCGCTGCATTTCGGCGGCGTCTTCCGGGTGGCCCAGCGCATCGCACAGCAGCGCCCAGTCGGACGCCGTGACCAGCGTGCCGGCCACCAGCAAGATGCCGTTGCGTTGGCGGCGCTGCGCCAGGCCGACGAGCTTGCGGCTGCGCGCGTCGGTCAGCTCCCAGGGGGCCAGGCTGCCGTAACACGCCCAGTCCACGGCCGGTCCCATGCTGGCATTGGCCTGCGCAACGTCCGCCGCCGGCAAGGCCTGCGACGGGACGCCCAGATTCGCCAGGACCTCGGCATGCAGCAAGCCCAGCTCGCGGTAGCTGTCCACCAAACCCTTGGATACCCACGGGTGGGCCGTGGGCAGCACCAGGGACAGGCTGACCAGCCACGGCCCGACGAGCACCGCGCCGCCGCCCGACGGGCGCTGCACCAGCTCGGTTCCGGGCGGCAGCCGGGCCTCGGCCAGGGGCAGCAAGGCGCGCTGCGAGCAGCCGAGCACGATGGCGGGTGCGCGGTAGGTCCAGAGGCGAAAGCTCGGCGCCACCACGGGCGCGGCGAGCTGCTGGCGGTTCCAGTCCTGTTCCTGGGCGATGGTGCTGTCGGTGCGGGCTTGCATGGGGCGATGGAGGGCGTCGCGAAGCACGATGCCGCGCGCGGGTTTCAATCTTACGGTTTGGCGTCTTGTCCTTGGCAAGCGCGCAGCACGGTGGTGCCGGCGGCTACGGGAATCCAGTCTTCCAAAGGCTTGCAGCGGCCGTCCCGGCACAGGTCGTAGTCGCGCACATACGGCGAGCGCGCCAGCACCACTTCGCGGCGCCAGGGGTCGGCCAGTCGGTAATGCCACACGCCGTGGTCGAGCCAGGCGCCATCCGGCGGATCCATGCCCGCGCCCGAACCGCGAATGCGCGCACCCGTGATGACCAGCCAGGGCCCGGCCAGCGCGTAGTCTTCTTCCCACCAGATTTTCTCGATGGAGTGCTGCCAGCGCAGGGTGAAATGCGTGGTCGGGAGGCTCACCGCGAGTGCGCTTGCCGCCAGACAGAGGGCTGCGAGCAACGCCCTGCCTCAGGCAGTTGCCTGCCGTTCGCGGCTTGCCTGGCGCACGCGCAGTGCGTGCCACGCCGCCAGCAGCAAGGTCATGCCCAGACCGATTTCGTCGGTGGCCGGCAGGGCTGCAACCAGAAACCCTGCGGCAGCCAGAGCCCAAATGCGCTCCCACCACGCGAGGGGCTGGATCCAGTAGCCAATGGCCGCGCCGCCCCATAGCACGATGGCGATGACGGCCTTGAACACGATGAACACGGTAGCGGTCCAGCCGCCATTGCCTTGCAGCATCAATGCCGGCGCATACACCGCCATATAGGGAATGACAAAGCCTGCAATGGCAATGCGCATGGCTTGGAAGCCAATTTTCATGGGCGAGGCGCGCGCAATCGGCGCCGCCGCAAACGCCGCCAGCGCCACCGGCGGCGTCAGGTCGGCCATGATGCCGAAGTAGAAGACGAACATGTGCGAGACGATCAGGGGCACGCCCAGTTCCAGCAGCGCGGGCGCGGCCAGCGAGCTCGTGATGATGTAGTTGGGAATGGTCGGAATGCCCATGCCCAGCACCAGGCACACGAACATGGTCAGCACCAGGCTCAGGAAAAGGCTGCTCTGGCCCAATCGGATGATGGTGCCCGCAAACAGGGTGGCTGCGCCCGTCAGCGTCAGCACACCGATGATGACGCCGACCAGCGCGCACGCCACACCTACAGGCAGGGCGTGCTTGGCACCTTCGGCCAGCGCGTTCAGGGCCATCTTCAGCGTGCTTCGCCCGCCCGTGACAAACCACAGCACCACGGCCATGCCCAACGCCAGCGCGATGATGGCGCCAATGCCGTATTTGAAAAACGAAGAGGCGGCCAGACCGATCAGCACCCAGAAGATGATTTGCAGCACGCGCGTGCCAAAGCGCTGCGCCATGGCAGCGCCAAAGATCAGCACCACTGTGAGCGCCAGCCCCACCATGCCCGAGAACAGCGGCGTGTAGCCCGAGAACAGCAGCCACACCAGCACCGCCAGCGGCAGGATGAGGTACCAGCGCAGGCGGATGGCGGTCCAGGGGTTGGGGCACTGGTCCTTGGGCATGCCCACCAGGCCGCGCCGGCCCGCTTCGAGGTGCACCATGACGAAGGCCGTGAAGAAATACAGCATCGCCGGGATGGCGGCGGCTTTGCAAATTTCGACATAGGGCACGTCGATGGTCTCGGCCATGATGAAGGCCACCGCCCCCATCACCGGCGGCATGATCTGCCCGCCCATGCTGGCCGTGGCCTCGACGCCGCCAGCGAACTCGGCCTTGTAGCCAAAGCGTTTCATCAGCGGAATGGTGAACTGCCCGGTGGTGACCACGTTGGCTACGCCCGATCCGTTGATGGTGCCCATGAGCCCCGAAGACACCACCGCCACTTTGGCCGGCCCGCCCTTGGTGTGACCAAACAGGCCCAGCGCGAAGTCGGTGAACAGCGTGATCATCCCGGCCTGCTCCAGAAAGGCGCCAAACAGGATGAACAGAAAAATGTAGGACGACGACACATAGGTCGGCGTACCGTAGATGCCCTCGGTTCCAAAGCCGAGCTGGCCGACGATCTGGTCGAGCCCATAGCCGCGGTGCGCCAGCACGCCCGGCAAATATCCGCCAAACAGGCCGTAGAGCAGGAAAACGGCGCACACCAAAGGCAGCGCAATGCCCATGATGCGGCGCGCGGCTTCAAACACCAGTGCAATCACCAGAATGCCGACGGCCATATCGGTGCGGGTCAGCTCGCCCGCGCGCTGCACCAGGTCGGCTTCAAAGACCCAGTGATACAGCCCCGTGGAAAATGCCACTGCGCCGATGCACCAGCCCAGCCACTGCTGGCGCGCAGGCGGGTAGAGCACATAGGTCACCAGCAGCAAAAAACCCACGTGCACCGCGCGCACCACGGTGCTCGACAGTGGGCTGAACGCGGCGGTGACGATTTGGAAAACAGAAAAAACCACGGCCACCCAGAACAAGGCGCCCACGAAGGCGGGGGAGCCTTCGTCGGGTGTCTGCAGTTGGGCGTTGTGGGCGGCTTGCGCCGCCAGGGCGTCCGTGGGAGCGCTCATTTCAGCACGCCTGCTTCGCGGTAGTACTTCTCGGCGCCGGGGTGGAAGGGCACGGTGGTGCCTTGCATCGCCGTGTCGCGCTGGATGGCCTTGGCGGCGTTGTGTGCGGCCACCATGGTGGGCAGGTTCTCGAACAGACTTTTGGTGAGGATGTACGCGTCGTCGTTGGAGACGCCTGTGTGGCTGACCAAGAAGTTACGGATCGCTACGGTGGCCACGTCGGCGGTCTGGCCGTCATAGGTGTTGGCCGGTATCACGGCGGGTTGGTAGGCGGCGTCGCCGACCTTGGCCACCACATCGGCGGGCACCGGCACGACCACGATCTTGACGCTCGTGGCCAGATCGCGAATGGACGATACGCCCAAGCCAGCCGATTGCAGCGTGACATCCAGCTGGCGATTTTTCATGAGCTCGACGGACTCACCAAAAGGCAGGTATTCCACCTTGGCGAAGTCGCTGTAGGCCAGGCCGGCGGCCTTGAGAATGGCGCGCGCGTTCAGTTCCGTGCCCGACTTGGGCGCGCCCACCGAGATGCGCTTGCCCTTCAGGTCGGCCATGGTCTTGATGCCCGAGTCGCCGCTGGCCACGATCTGGATGTAGTTGGAATAGATGCCGGCGATGGCGCGCAGCTTGGTCAGCGGGGCGGCAAAGCCGGCGTCCTTGTCGCCCCTCCAGGCGTCAGACAGCGAATCGGCCAGCGTGAAGGCGATTTCACCGCGCCCTGCCTGCAGCAGATTGAGATTTTCTGCCGAGGCCTTGGTGGCTTGCACCGTGACCTTGGCGTCTGGCATGGCCTTGCCGTAAATCTGCGACAGCGCCACGCCCATGGGGTAATACACGCCGCTCTGGCCGCCGGTCAGCACGTTGATGAACTTTTGCTGCGCCAGCGCCAGGCGCGAGAACGGCAGCGTGGCGCTGGCCAAGGCGCCGAGCACCAGGGTGCGGCGTGGCAGGGGCAGGGCAGAAATGAAGTGCTTCATCGGTGTCTCCGGATTCGTCGTTCGGGAAGGCAGCGCCGCATTGGCGCCACCACGAACGAGCGACTGTAGCGTCAGCTTGGCAAGCCTGCATTGGTGCGCACCCTAGCGCGCTGCCATTGCCGGGGTGGCGGTGCGGTGGAGGGCCGGCCATACTGGCGCCTTGTTCCTTGCCGCCAATGCATTGCCATGACCCCCCCGTTTCAGACTTTGGATTCCGACCTGTTTGCCCGCGCCCAGACCTTGCTCGACGAAGACTGGCTGGCGCGCGATGCCGATCTGGCGCCCGTGTTGCCCACCGTGCTGGCACGCGGAGTGGGCCAGGACTGGCACAAGGCCGGCACCTTCCGCCACCACCTGGTGGGCGTGGCGCGTTCGCTGACCTTGTGGCAGCAACCGCGTGAGGTGCGGCTTCTGGGCTTGCTGCACAGCGTGTACGGCAACGCCTTTGTCGATCTGGTCAAGTTCGATCCGGCCAGCGAGCGCGCGCGCCTGCGCGAACTGGTGGGAGAGGAGGCGGAAGAGCTGGTGTTTCTGTTCTGCCAGCGCCCGCGCGCCCAGTTGGTCCAGCGCGTGCTGGAGGGCGCAATAGCTGCCGACGGCAGCGTGCTGCTCCAGGACGCTTCGGGCGAGCACCGGCTTACCGCCCCACAGGTGGCCGCCTTCATCGTGGTCAGCATGGCCGACACCATCGAGCAGTGGTTCAGCTGGCAGGACGACATCTATTCGCGCTTTCCCAAGGTGGAGCACCGCCCGCAGAACGTGCACTGGGCCGCGTCGCTCTGGCCCGGCCCGATGCGGCCCAGCGGCCGCATGCTGCACCAGATCTCGCTGCTGGGGCGCGCACTGGCGCACCCGGCGCTCAGCGGCCTGCTGCCGACGCCGCCGGTGTTCAACCACTGCCAGCAGGCGCTGGGCGCTCCCGACGAAGCGGCCGCCACCGCGTTGTACTGGTCGGTCATTCAGCAGGATCAGCCGCTGGTTGACCTGGACGTTGCAACCGCGGTGCTGGAGCAGGCCGTGCGCCACAACCCGTATGTGGGCGAGCCGCAAATGGTGCTGGCGCAGCTCTACCTTTCGGCCGGCCGAAGCGCCGATGCAGAGCAGGCGGCCGCCAGCGCGCTGCAGCAGTTCAGCGCCTGGGGCAACGCCTGGGACAAGCGCGTGGCCTGGGACGCCTGGGTGGCCTGGACGCGCATCCTGCTCCAGTCGGCGCAGACGGGCCGCTGGCCCGAGCGGCTGGACAAGCTCAACAACGTGGCACTGCGGGTGTAGGACCGCGCCGCGCAGTGGGCAGGTCCATCCGGGGAAAAGTTTGACTAAAAAATGGCTCTAGCGCTTATTGGGAAAGCGTTATAAGCTATTTATTTGCTAGCGTTTTCATTCTCGATGGGGCGGCGCCAGACCGGCGCGCGGCCTATCATGCTGCGCACCGGTGGCCATTGGCGGCCGCCCTCAGCAAGGAGAATTTCCATGAGTGACATCACCATTGCCGTGCTCGTCGGCAGCCTGCGCAAAGAGTCCTTCAACCGCCGCCTGGCCCAGGCGCTGGCCCGCATGGCGCCAGCCGGCTGCAAGTTCACCATGCCCCGCATTGACGATCTCCCGCTCTACAACCAGGACGACGACGCCCAGCAGGCAGAGCCGGTGCGCCGCCTGAAGTCGGAAATTGCCGCCGCGCAGGGGGTGATCTTCGTGACCCCCGAATACAACCGCTCGGTGCCGGGCGTGCTCAAGAACGCCATAGACCATGCCTCGCGCCCCTACGGCACGAGTGCCTGGGCAGGCAAGCCCGCCGGCGTCATCGGCGTGTCCGGTGGTGCCATCGGGACCGCGCTGGCTCAGCAGCACCTGCGCAACATCCTGGCCTACCTGGACATGCCCACCCTGGGCCAGCCCGAGGCCTTCATCCAGGCCAAAGAAGGTCTGTTTGGCGCCGACGGCGAGATCGGCGAGACCAGCCGAAAATTCGTGCAAACCTGGCTGGACGCCTATATGGCCTGGGTGAAGAAGCACGTCTGAGCGCACCGATATACTATTTATTTGATAGCTGTAAAAGCTTTATGGATATGCGCTAGAGGCAGTTTTGTTATATTTTTCAGGCATTGGGGTCGGATCACGATGCAGCGCAGCAAAACTCGCGCTAAGACCCCAATCCCGGAACGGCGTGGCGCAGCGTCCGATGAGTTCACGGGCGTCGTCTTCGCTTTTCTGGCTGCATGCCTTTGCCAAGCTCGGGTGCCGGGATGTGCGCCCGGCGGCGCAGTAACTTTCTCTTGCGTCGCCACCGGTCGCCGGCCGAGAGAAAGTCACCAAAGAGAAGGCGACCCCGCTGTCCGTGTCCCCTTCGCTGCGCTACGGGGCAACCTGCGGTGCGCGCTTCAGGCAGGGTCCGCGCAAACTCGCCTAGCGGCTCAAACAGCGCGCTGCCCTGATCCGCCTGAAGCTGTGCTCCTCGGCCCGGACAGAGGGGAAGGGGGAGCCGGGAAGCCCTTCGGGCCATCGCTGGGTTCGGCCCCGGCGTCGGGATGGGCGCGGCGCGGGCAGTGGGGTCGGATCACGATTTAGCGCAGTGCAACTGGTGCTCAAACCCCAATCCGGGAACGGTGGGCGCAGCGCGGGTTCTTCGCTAAGTCATGCTTGCGGCAGCGCATCACCTTCCAAATGACGAGCGGCTGCTGCCGGCCGGAAACCCGACGGTGGCTCCTGGCAGAGCCGGTGACACAACGCAGCGTCAGGCTGCGTTTGCATTCATGAATGCCGCAGTGTTCTCGTACTTTTGGTGCACTCGTGGGTCGAGAGCCTCAAAGGGACCGAAGTACTGAGCGAAACCTTGATAGACCTGCTTAGCAGTTACTGGTAGCGGGGCGGCGATGCTATTCCTGAGGATTACCGGCCAATTGACTGCATAGCCAGGCCGTGCACTTCCGTCGAAAGGAATATCGGTGGGGGAAACGATATCTGAGGCGCCAGACTGGAGATGCGCTTCCATCGCACGGCGATAGACTTCCTGAGACGTAACGATGCCGATCCATTGAGCGGATTCGCCAAGGTGGTAAGCCTCGATAAGCGCCGGTCCGGCATACATTGATTCATCAAGATTGAAGAAGAAGGTGCCAACGGCAATGCCGATACGAACAGGGACGCAAAGGTGGAGTGCCCTGCTCAGCAGCTGTGTTGTCATGACCAAAATGGTTCGTAGGTCGTTGAGTGCCGCACCAAGAGTGAACAAGACAATGGTGTCCGAGAACGTGACTGCGTGGACGTGCTGTGGGGTTGCGACTGTCTCCGCCGTATCCAGGAAAGTGAGCGAGGTGGCGTGCGCGTCTTTGCGTGCCTCTACAAGTCGGCCCAGAAGACTCCATGCGAGTTCTGGGTCCTTTGCGACGAGCGCAGACATTCCGAGCACGTCTATGTGGACGACAAAGCGCTGGTGCTCAACGATGGTAGGCATTGCGGACGAACATCTAAGCTGAAGCAGCGATTCTCGTTGCTGGTGTATCGCAGACGATCTTGCGGGAAATCGAGCGGATAGATCGACGCAAAGCGCTCAAAAGTCATAGCTGCCAGCGCTTACGGAATAAGCGCTAGCTGCCAATTAGACTTAAATTCTCACCCAAAAAACCAATAACAAACCCCAATCGCCGCCAGCACCCCCGCCAACTCCGCCAGCAGCGCGCAAGGCACCGCGTGCCGCACCCGCTGAATCCCCACCGCCCCAAAGTACACCGCCAGCACATAAAAGGTGGTTTCCGTGCTGCCCTGCACGGTGGCGGCGACCAGGGCGGGGAAGCTGTCCACGCCCTTGGCCTGCATGGTCTCGATCAGCATGGCGCGGGCGGCGCTGCCTGAGAAGGGTTTGACCAGGGCCGTGGGCAGCGCATCGACAAAGCGCGTGTCCCAGCCGGCGCCCTCTACCAGCCAGCGGATGCCGTCCAGCGCGTAGCCCAGCGCGCCCGATGCGCGCAGCACGCCCACGGCGCAGAGCATGGCGACGAGATAAGGCAGCAGGCCGCGGGCCACGTCGAAACCTTCGCGTGCGCCTTCCACAAACGCCTCGTACACCGGCACACGCCGCCAGGCGCCCAGCAGCACGAACAAGAGCACCAGGCCAAACAACGTCAGGTTGCCCGCCAGCGATGACAGGCTGGCCAGCGCCGTGGCGCTCAGGGTGGAGAGGAAGGCCACCAGCGCGGCGATGCCCAGCGCCAGCGGCAGCAGGTAAGCCAGCACCACCGGGCGCCACAGTGGCAAGCGCTGCACAAAAGCGACGGTCAGCAGCCCCACCAGCGTCGAGGCCGAGGTGGCGAGCAGAATGGGCACGAACACCAGCGTCGGGTCGGGCGCGCCTTGCTGCAGGCGGTACATGAAGATGGAGACCGGCAGCAGGGTGAGCGACGAGGCGTTCAGCACCAGGAACAAAATTTGCGCGTTGGTGGCCGTCTGCGGCTCGGGGTTCAGGCTTTGCAGCGAATGCATGGCTTTGAGGCCGATGGGCGTGGCGGCGTTGTCCAGGCCCAGGGCGTTGGCGGCGAAGTTGAGCGTCATCAGCCCCAGCGCCGGGTGGCCGCGCGGCACGCCGGGCATCAGTTGCGCAAACAAGGGCGCCAGCCAGCGCGCCAGGGTTTCGACCAGGCCGGCGCGCTCGGCAATGCGCAAAAAACCCAGCCAGAGGGTGAGGGTACCAAACAGCAGCAGCATCACTTCGACCGAGAGCTTGGCCATGGCAAACAGGGCTTCGACCATGGCGGCAAACACCTGGGCGTTGCCGCCCGCCAGCCACTGCACCAGCGCGGCGATGGCGGACGTAACGAAAAAACCCAGCCAGAGGGTGTTGAGCATGGGGGAACCGAAGCACAAAAGCCGCCATTGTGCGTGCGGCGGCGGTGGTAACCTTGTTGCCTTTCGCCCGGACCCTCCCTCAGCCGTTGAGGGCAATCCCGGCCCAGCCAAGGAATTCGTAATGGGCGCGCAATGGAAAGCAAAGGGCAAGGCGCAGGCCGCTGACGCCCGTGGAAAGCTGTTTGGCAAGCTGGCCAAGGAAATCATGGTGGCCGCCCGCGGCGGCGCGGACCCGGCGGGCAACTCCAAGCTGCGCCTGGTGCTGGAGCAGGCCCGCAAGGTGTCCATGCCCAAAGACACGCTGGAGCGGGCCATCAAGAAGGGCGCCGGCATCGGTGGCGACGCCGCCAGCTTCGAGCATGTGGTGTACGAGGGCTTTGCACCTCACCAGGTGGCGGTGATGGTCGAATGCCTGACCGACAACGTCAAACGCACCGCGCCCGAGATGCGCGTGCTGTTTCGCAAGGGGCAGCTGGGCACCTCGGGCTCCGTGGCCTGGGATTTCGACCATGTCGGCATGATCGAGGCCGAACCCGCAAGCGCGGGCGCCGATGCCGAAATGGCGGCGATTGAAGCCGGTGCGCAAGACCTGGAGCCCGGCGAGGAAGAGGGCCAGACCCTTTTCTGGACCGAGCCCACCGACCTTGACACCGTCAGCCGCGCGCTGCCTGAGCATGGCTTTACGGTGCTCTCCGTCAAACTCGGCTACCGGCCCAAGAACCCGGTGGACCCGGCCAGCCTGAGCGCCGAGGCGCTGGAGGAGGTCGAAGCCTTCCTGGCCGCCATCGACGCCAACGACGACGTGCAGAACGTGTACGCCGCGCTGGGATGAGCTGCCCCACGGAATGAGCGAAGACCACTACAGCGCCCTGGGCCTGCCGGCCACGGCCACACTGGCCGACATCAAAAAGGCGTTTCGGCAGAAGGCGTCCTTCTATCACCCCGACCGCAACGCGGCGAGCGACGCCGCTGCGCGCTTTGGTGCCGTGCAACAAGCCTACGATGTGCTGTCCGACGCTGAGCGGCGCCAGCAGTACGACGACAACCGCCGCCGAAACCTGCTTGACGACCCTTTGGCAACTGCCAGCACTATCTGGCAGGCCTACGTGAAACGAATGGAGTTGCCATGAAGCTATCGCGCTACTTTTCTGACCTGCGCTCGGCCTACGAAGCCGAGCTGGACGATCTGACCTCGGATTCCGAGGGCAAGGATGTGCTCAAGAAACGCCTGGCCGCCAAGCGCAGCGAAATCGGCTTTCTGGTGCAAATGCTGAGCTACAGCCCTGAGATGGTGGCCGTGGTCTTTCACCGCAGCTTTCGCTTTACCAAGCCGGCCGCCATGCAGCGCCTGCTGACACTGCAGCCCGAGGCGCTGCCCGCATGGCCGGAACTGGCGGGCTCTGTGGCACTCGAACCCTGGGCCGAACCGGTGGCGCTCAAGGTGCTCGCTGAACCGAGCGGCCCGGCGTTTATGACGGTTGCTGCCTGCCTCGAATATCTGCATGCGCACGGTTTTGATTCCGGTGACGCCGCGCAGAACGAAGACGAAGACGGGGACGAAGGCGGTCGCCGCGAGCGCGACGATGACGCCGATGGCCTGAGCACCGACGACGCGCACGGCCCGCGGGACGAACGTTCGCTCGACGAGGCCGGCGCCGACTGGCTGGCCGAACAAGGCTTCGAGCGTAAGGACTGACCACACCCATGAACCATCTTGCACTGATAGAAAAAACCACCAGCCTGATTGCCGCGGGCGACATCGTCGGCGCGGAAGGTGCGCTGGCCGAGCTGGCCGACGAAGAGGGCGACCGAGCCCTGATGGTCGTGCTCGACCAGCTGGCCCCCAAGGATGTGCTGGCTGTGATGCGCGAGTACGACAGCTCCAAGGCCTCGGTGGTGAACCTGCTGGTCACGCCCGAGCAGTTCGCCCGCGCCATGGTGCTGGAGAAGCAGTACAAAGACCTCACGCACCAGCATCTGCGCAACATGGTCAACGCCGTGGTGTTCCGCGACGGCGCCGACCCGCTCGAATTTTTGACCGCCATTGGCGACTTGGACGGCGGCGCTGAGGCCTTGGCCAACTATTTCACCGAAAAGTGGAGCCGCGTCGAATCCTTTGCCCGCACTGGCAGCTTTGACGCCACGGAAGACTACGGCCTGATGCTGAGCGACGACGAGCTGCTGGCCTCGGGCTATGTGCGAGCGCGCGTTGAACTCGACGAAATCGCGGACCAGGACTGGATGCAGATGGCCTGGCTGCTGCGCTACGAATGCCGCGACCTGTTCATTGAAATGCTCTTGGTGCTGCGCGCCAAGGCCCGCGCCCATGACCTGGGTGAGGGCGACGAGGCAGAGGATGTTGAGGACGACGGCAAGTTTGAAACCAGCGATACCGACCGCGGCAAAGCCACACCAGCTGCCCGCGCCTCGGACGAAGAATCGGCCATCTGATGCCCGGCAGCAGCAAGGCCGGCGCGCAGGCACTGGCGCTGCACGATGCGCGGCCGCTTTTTGAAAAGGCGCTGGTCTATGGCGTGCAGCACGGCATTGTGGGCGCCGAGCGCCTGGCCGCCATGCACACCGAAGCGCCTAAGGGCATGGTGCAGATCGCGCGCTACTTTGGCAGCGAATTCCTGCGCCCCGAGCTGGAGCGCGCACGCGAGCGCATGGTCAACTTCATCAGCCTGCACCTGCAGGATGCCACTGGCGGCGACCTGGCCCAGGCCGCGCGCCTGCTGGCCGACCATTCGCTGCTGTCGCGCTCCAAGGCCGGCACGGATTTGCTGCGCCAGTTGATCGCCCTGCCCGAAAGCAGCCACTTTGGCATGCAGGGCCAGGACGAAGCGCAGGTCTCGCTGCTGGGGCTGTGGTCGCTGCGCAGCTACGCGCAGTACCGCGAAGAACTGGCACGGCGCAGCCGCATTGGCGAGGCCGTACAGACAGCGCTGTGGCTGGCCGAGCGCTATGCACTGGACGACGATGTTCTGGAAGAGGGCGACGCCGAAGGCGTGATTCGCACGGCGCTGGTGCTGCAGGCGCTGGGCTACCGAGGCGCCGAATGGCCCAGCGTCGCCGCTTTCCGCAAATTGCTGACCACCCGCCGTGCGGCCGGCAAGGCGCTTGGCGGTGCCGCGGCCCTGCCGTCGCCCAAAGGCTTGCCACCGGCCTTGCATGCGGTGGTGGACGCGCAAAAAACCGGGGTGCTGGCCGACCTGGGTAAGCTGCTCGACCCGGCCCGTCCCCTGGGTACGCTGCTGCGCCCGATGAGCGTGCTGCGCAACCGCTACTTTCTGGTCGAGGACCCGTTGGGTGAGGTGGACGAATACTTGCGCGCCGCCGAACCGCTGGGCGAGGACGAGGCGCCGCCCGCTGCGGCCAGCAAGACCTGGCAACGTGCCACGCAGGGCGAGAACGATGAGGCCGCGCTGCTCACGCTGTTCCTGTGTTTGGCCGTCGGCGTACCAAAGAAGACCCTGCTGCCCGAAAAAGCCGCCAAGGCCTTGGTGCGAAAGCTGCGGACCAAGGGCTGGGAGCCCGCGCTGGCCGAGGCCTTCATCGCCGAACACGCGCCCGAAGTGCATCGCGCCGACTACCTGGCGCTGTGGCGCAGTTTTGTCGGCGAGGCGCGTGGCACGCTGCAGGATGACCACGATTACGGCTTGAGCGATGCGCTCGCGCTGCTGCGGCGCGAGTGCCATGTGGGGGCTTGAGCCACGGCTTGATGTTTCAATTACTCACTTATTGATAGCTTTTAGTGCTTATGCAGTAGGCGGTAGAGGCTATTTTTTCTTGAATCATTAGCTTGGTATTGCAAGAGCGCGGGCGTGGCGGTTGATACGGCAGCGCTTCGTGGCATAGGGCGGAGCCGGGTGATGCGCCCCGCGGCGCAGTAACTTTTTTTGCCAAAAAAAGTCACCAAAAAAGGCTAGCCCTACTGCCTGCGACCCCTTCGCTGCGCTGCGGGGCAACCTGCGTCGGGGCACTTGCGGGGTG
>ERZ724504.356-NODE-356-length-26040-cov-7.412661_pt1 | contig 26040 bp, 25 predicted proteins | sample MGYA00376037_ERZ724504 | MGnify/ENA primary metagenome ERZ724504 (study PRJEB28724, sample SAMN07190888) | wastewater metagenome | isolation source: influent of sewage treatment plant in Hong Hong | place: USA: Christiansburg, Virginia | collected 2016-03-01 ... | reverse complement strand
CGGGTGGGCAGGCCGCGGCTGAAAAACTGGTCGCGCAGGGTCAGCGCGGCGAGGGTCATCGCGGCCGGCTCGGTGATGAAGGAGCCGAGCAGCGGGACCAGGGCCATCACGGTGAAATAGCTGGCCATCGAGCCGGGCAGCGGTGCGGCGCGGGCGATCAGCCCGACCGCGGCAGTGGCCGTGCGCAGGATCGGCCGCGTGCCGGCGATCACCATGATGGCAAAGACGAACATCGGCTCGGTAAAGTTGCGCGATTCGATGTATTCGGTGGCCGCGCTGGCGCCGATGATGGCGAACATGGCGATCATCAGGACCATCGCCCAGAAACCGAACACCACTTCGACCTCGCCGAGCAGGTGCCACAGGCCGGCGTGGGTCGGGCGTGTATGGGCCAGATGTTCGAAGAAGCGGGTGGCGAAGGTGTGCAGGATCGCGATGGCGAACAGTGCTGCACCGATCAACTCGATGAGGGTCGGAGTCACGGGGGGAGTTCCTTGGCGCGATGGTCGGGGAGAGCGGAAGACTTCTGTGCGCTGAATTTTACACGTCTCACTGCCCGACTCCGGCGGGCTGGCCGGCTATCGCGCTGCCGCCGGAGCCAGTTGTGCGGCGATATGCCCGGCGGCGGCCTCGAATTCGGCGACCGGCAGCGGTCGTGCAAAGTGATAGCCCTGCGCGTAATGGCACCCCATGTGGCGCAGGAGGTCGGCATGGGCGGCGGATTCCACGCCCTCGGCCACCACGTCCAGACCCAGGCTGCGCCCCATGGCAATGATCGCTTCGACGAGCGTCCGCTCGTTGCCGTCGTCGTGCATGTCGAGCACGAAAGACTTGTCCACCTTGAGGGTGTCTACCGGAAAGCGCTTGAGATAGGACAGGGATGAGTAGCCCGTGCCGAAGTCGTCCAGATAGACCCGCATGCCGAGCCCATGGGCAGCATCGAGCCAGGCCCGGGCCTGATCCACGTCGGCCAGCAGCACGCCCTCGGTGATTTCCAGGGCAATGCTCTGGGGCGGGACGGCGTAGCGGCGCAGCGTTTCGGCGAGGATCTCCGGCGACAGTCCATCGGGGATCTGCCGGCCGGATACGTTGAATGAAATCCGGTAGTCATGCCCGGCGGCCCGCCACGCGGAGATCTGCCGGCACACGGAATCGAAGACCCACAGGCCGATCTCGTCAATGATGCCGGTTTGTTCGGCCAGCGGGATGAACGCGTCCGGCGAGACGAGGCCGCGTTCCGGGTGACGCCAGCGTATCAGTGCTTCGGCACCCACCAGGCGGCGGGCGTGAAGATCGACGACCGGCTGGTAGAAGAGCACGAACTCTTCTTTGTGCAGCGCCTGGCGCAGGTCTTTTTCCAGTTGCCGACGGTGTTCGGCAATCCGGCTCAGGGTAGGGTCGAAGAAGACGTGGGTGTCGCCACCGGCCGCCTTGGCCTTGTCCACGGCCAGTTCGGCATGACGCAGCAGGGTCGGGACGTCTTCCCCGTCATTCGGCGCAAGGGCAATCCCGATACTGGCATGGAGGACGATGGGCGAGCCTTCCACCAGATAAGGCTGGCGCAGCAGATTAACGATGCGTCCGACCACCTTGAGGGCCGTGGCGGAACGACTGACGTTCTGCAGCATGACGACAAAAATGTCGGCGGCCAGGCGGGCCACCGTATCGCTCTCCTTGACGCAGGAAAGCAGACGGCTGGTCACGACACGCAGGACCTCATCGCCAGCGGGCAGGCCGATGCCCTCATTGACCTTGCTGAAGCCGTCCAGATCGACCATCACCAGCGCCAGGCCGCTGCTCTGCCCCTGGGCAAGGCTGGCGACACCATCGCGCAGGCGCTGCTCGATGCCATGGCGGTTGGCGAGCCCGGTCAGCGGATCGGTGATGGCTTGCCGGCGGGCCAGGGCTTCTGCTTCCTTGAGGGTGGATACGTCGTGCACCACGCCCTGCAGCAGGCCATCGCCGATCGGGCTGAGGACCATGTTGAGCCAGCGCCGTTGGCCGCCGGCGTCGTGCAGGCACACGTCGCCGGCGTGGGCGGTGTCGTCGACGAAGGGGCCTTCAATGAGTGGGGTCAAGGGCGTGAGTGTTTCCCACGGCAGATCAAGAAGGCGCAGGCCGCCGGCTGGTGCGTCGCTGGGCGGCAGGTTGAGTTCCCGGTGGAAGGCGGGGTTGGCGGAGATGACGGTCCCGCTTCGGTCGATGATGAAAATGCCGGTTTCGGCGTTATCAAAGATCGCGTGGTATTTACGCTCGTCCACCTCGCGCTGACGGTGCAGGCTGCGCTCTTCTTGCAGCGCCACGACGAGGCGGTCAGCGAGCTGGTTGACGTCGTTGGCCAGGCGGCCGATCTCGGTGTTGGCATGCCCCGGTGGAATGGCCAGGCGTTCGCCGGACACCGGGTCCATGCCATGCAGGCGGTTCGACATCGAGGCAATCGGGCGGGCCACGAACAGCAGCATGGCTCCCGCCACGGAAGCGGCCACGAAGAACAGTTGCCAGCCCACTTGCACGGCGGCCAGCCTGACTTGCGCGGAGATTTCGGCGGCGATGACCTGCGGGTCGGCAACGAGATGGATCTCGCCGATGATCCGGGCAGGCTCGAAGGGGGAGTGGATGGCGCGCTGCAGGGCCAGTGGACTGCCGTCGCTGCCGGCGGCTGGACCCTGGCGCCGGCTGGCGGCCAGTTCCCGACCGCTTTCGATGATGCGGACCTCGAAGACCTCGCTGTTGCCCAGCAGGCCGAGGGCGATCTCGCTGGCCAGCCCTTCGTCCTTGACGAAGCAGGCGGCCTGCAGCGTGCGCTCGACGGTGTGGAGGAGCTGGTCGAAGCGTACGACGGCCCGCTGGCGGGTTTGCTCGCTGGTGGCGTGCACGGTGTAGGCCAGGCTGCCCATACCGGCAACCAGGACAACCAGGATGCTGGCGATCAGGGAGCGGAGCAGAAGGCCGTGGGGGATCAGCTTCATGGACACTTTTAAGCGTTCAAGGCGCCATTTCGAGGACCACGCGCAAGTCCGGCGTGAGCTGGCTGCGCTCCAGGTAGCCTATTCCGCCGGGAATGGCCTGGATCAGCGGGCCGACATCTTCCGTGTTCTCGGTTTGCATGGGCGGACTGGTCTTGCCGGAAAAGATGAGTCGTGCCCAGTAGGCGTTGATCTCGGAAAGATCCTTGCCCACCAGTCGGCGGTAAAACTCCTTGCGCAGAGGGCTCGACGTCGGCTGGTCGATGGGCATTGCCGCCTGGCCGGAAGGCAGTTTGCGGTAACGTCCGAGGAAAATGTTGACGACTTCCTCGCGGCTGAGGCGGGTAATGCCGAGGCGGGTGTCGACGGCCACGACCAACTCTGCCCTGGCTGCGGTGGCAAAGAGGCTGAGGGCGAGGGCCAGCAGGCATCGCTGCAGACGCATGGCGGGCTTAGAAGACAAAATCGAGGGCGAGGCTGAAGACCGTCATGCGGCCGTCCCACCCGGATGTTGTTTCGCGGAACAGGAAGCGGGAGTCGGGTTGCCCATGAGTCCGGTCCACCTGCGCCTTGAGGGCCAGGTTTTGGGCGAAATCCCAGCGGGTACCGACGAAGATCGTCCGCTGGTCGGAATGGGAATAGGACAGCGCGTAGCGGATCACCGCGGCCTGCGCTGCCGGCATTTCGGCCGGCAGCGAAAGCGGCGAGCTACGGGTTTGCGAGTAGCCCGTGTAGGGCGTGAAGTTGCCCAGGCGATAGGCGCCGATCAGGTAGCCCGCCCAGGAGTCTTCGTACTGGTCGGTTTCGTTGTGGATACGGTTCACCATGCCCTGGATCTGCAGTGCTCCCTGCTCGTAGACCACCCCGAGTGAGTCGTAGTGGCTCCAGGTTCCTTGTGCGGCCAGTTGCGGGGCGAGGCCGAGGACGTCGATTCCGGCGAACTCGTTGATGGGCATTTCGTGGCTGAAGCGAATCGCGGTATGCCCCAGACGTACCTGCCAGGGGCCCGACAGATAATCCACGTGGCCGCCAAACATCCGCGATCCTTGCAGGTTCCAGCTCAGGCCAGGTGCCACCGGGGCCCGTTCGGCGGCATGCCCGGCAAACAGCTTGCCGCGCAGCAGTCCACTGCCGAGCTGTGTGGTGGCGGCCAGGTCTAACCCGTCGAAATAGCTGAATACCAGCGGGCCGTAGAACTCGACCGGTGGTCGGACCGTCAGGTTGGCGTAACCGACCAGTCGCGAGTCGGAGAGCATGAAGAATTCGGTGCCGATTCGTCCGGCGCGCAGGCTCCATTCGGGCGAGAAGTCGTGGCGCAGGAAGGCCCAGGTGACTTCCGGGCCAAAGCCATTGTCGTAGCGATAGCGGCTGACTGCCTGCAGCACGGCCTCCGTGCGCTCGCCGAAGCGATAGTTGGCCTGTACGCCGAGTACTGAATCGATTTTGCCGGACCAGTGGGTCGTGAGGCCCCGGGGCTGGGAGAGGTCGCGGACAAAGCCGGCGTCGCTGTCGTCGGAGCGTGCCAGACCGAGGGTCCCGAAGCCCTTGATGCCGAGGCGGGGCGGATCCTTGTCTTCGGCAGCCACTCCGATGGGCAGGGCGAGCGCCAGGGCGAAGAGGAGTGGATGAACAGGCTGAAGCATGAGGCAGGCCAGGGGCATAGCGTGCAAAACACAGGTGAATATAGTTTATCAGCCTGTTTGTAAGGGCTTCCCGCAGGCATCACGGTCCCGCAGAAAAACATATCCCGTCTCCGGAGCAATGCGAACTACGTCACGCCGCGCCACTGACGCCCCTCGGTGAGCGCACTCACCACATGCCATCAAGGGCCAGCACGACCCGCGGTAATTGTTTTGTCGGTACGTCTGGCGAGCGGTGGATGATGCCGCGGCCGGTATTGCCCTGCCACAGGCTGCCCTTCAGCAACGACACAGCAAACGGAGCGACGGACTCGATGCGCGTCTCCGGTCCGAAGAGTCCCGAGACCTCATCGGGCTGCCCGCCGGCGCCGGCACCCAGCTTGCGCCGATCCGCTCCACTGTCTGAAATCCATTCGGTACCAGGCCCCCGGTAGGTGCACAGCAGGCGGATGCCGACCCGATCCACGTGAAGGCGCGGGCACATGGCCTTGCCGATGACTTCCAGGCGCATGCCGATGCGTGGGCAGTCGAGGAGTTCGCCAAGAAGCTCGGTCAGCTGGCGGATGTCGTCAGCGAGGGCCGAGCGACCGGGGCCATCGGGCAGACCGGACAGGTCGGGCAGGGCTCCGGGTGACAGGCTGATGCGTAGCCCGCTGCCAAGACGCTGCCGGGAGGCATCGAGGTACGTGGCGATGGCCGGATCAATGGGGCGCTCCCAGACGGCCAGCTGTGTATCCGCCGCGAATATGTCGATCAGCTCGGCCGGTGTTTGGCTGATCAGGGTATGGGGAGGCGGGGCGAGGATGTCGCTACGTGCATTCATCGGGACAAGTGCCTGGATTGGCAGCTTAGTGGAGAAGGGCAATTCCGGTCGGGACCAATGCGATACCTGCGGCCATGAAACCGCTGTGCCAGGCAAAATCACCTGTTTCCTGGCGCAGCCAGGGCATCAGGTCGGAGACCGCGAGGTAGATGAAACTGGCGGCTGCAATGACCAGGACGTGGGGCTGCCAGCTTTGCGCATCGGCCAGCCAGAAGTAGCCGGTCAGGCCACCGATTACCGAGGCAAGGCTGGACAGGCCGTTCCACATGAAGGCCTTTTTCCGGCTCCAGCCGGCGGCGAGGAGCAGGACGAAGTCCCCGGCTTCCTGGGGGATTTCATGGGCGATGATGGCCACTGCGGTTGCCCAGCCCAGGTGGGTATCCACCAGGAAGGCGGCAGCCAGCATGAGGCCGTCGGTGAAGTTGTGGACGCCATCGCCGAGAAGGATGATCGGTACCGATCGGGCCAGGCATGGCTTTTCTTTTGTCGTGTCGGTATGTGCGTGGCGCCACAGTGCGACTTTTTCAAGCACAAAAAAGCCGATCAGGCCGGCCAGCACGAGTGCGAACAAAACCTTTGGCGACAAGCCAGCATCGGATGCTTCCGGCAGCAGATCGAGGAAGGCGGTAGCCAGCAGGACGCCGGTCGAGAAGCTGACCATCCGCGTCAGCCAGCGCCGGGGCAGCCCGAAGGTAAGCAGTGCGGCGACCAGCATGCTGAGCAGGCCGCCTGCCAGGCTGGCGATGATGATGCCAGTCAGCGGGCTCGTGGCCGGAAGGTGCTCAAGTCGGGTTAGCATGGGCGATTGTCTAAATTTCAGGAATGAATGCAATGTTATAACATTGCATTCATTCCCACAAAGCACGCCCAATGAATAGCGCCTACATGCCTGCCGAAGTATCTGTTGATGAAGCCGCCTTCCTGGATCGGGCAGAAGCAGGTTGCCGGACCCGTGGCGCGAGCCTGACGCCGATTCGCCGGATGGTGCTAGCGCTGCTTCACCGTAATCCGAAGGGGCTCAAGGCCTATGACTTGCTGGAGCGGATCAAGGCGGACAAGCCGGGGGCTTCACCGCCGACGGTTTATCGGGCGCTGGATTTCCTGATCGAGCAGGGACTGGTACACAAGATCGGACGAATGAACCTCTTCGTGGCCTGCAGCCAGTTGTGTCATCAGGCGCAAATACCCGGTTTGTTCCTGGTCTGTCCACGCTGCAATGGGGTGACCGAGCTGCAGGATGAAGAGGTGATTCGTACTCTTGCTGCCAGCCTGGTGGCGGCCGGGCACCAGCTGGAAAGCCAGGAGGTCGAGATTGGTGCGATTTGTCCGCAGTGCCGCAAGCCGGACTCGCAGCCGTAAGCACAGCCGGAGAGCCCAGGCTGGCGCAGTAGAGCCTTCAGGTTGCCGCGCGAATCCATTCGGCAACCGATGCGGGCGTTGGAATCCGGCCCGACGACACCAGTTTTTCGTTGATCACCAGCCCTGGCGTTTTCAGCACGTCGTAGGCAATGATCTGCTGCATGTCGGTGACCTTGGTGATTTCGGCTTCGACGCCGACGGCCGCCACCGCCTCGCGGGCGATCTCTTCAAGCTTTTTGCAATTGGCACAGCCCGGGCCCAGAACCTTGATGTTCAACATTTCAGACTCCTTTGAGTGAAGAACGTCCATGACGACTTGCCAGCGATAGCAGCGTCGCCAGTACAGCAATGAATCCAGCCAGCCAGAGGGCGAGCAGCAGCGGGGAGGTGCCGTCCACCCAGGCGCCGTAGGTGAGTCCGGCCGTTGCGCTGAACAGGGCAACGAGGCCAACGTAGGTCGCCGTTTTTCTGCGGCCGATGATGGCCGAGATGATCAGCATGCTTTGCAGGGAGAGCTCGGGGTCGGACATCAGGTAGGCCAGCAGCGGTCCGCGATGCATGCCCAGGTCGAGGAACATCTTGGCGATCGGAACTTCGACCAGGGTCGGGAAATACATGAACACCCCGAAGGTCACGCCCGCCAGGTTGCCGATGACCGAGTTGGTGCCGGCCAGCATTTCGATCCACTCGGGGCGTATCAGCACGCGGATCATGCCAACGACGAAAACGCCGATCACCAGCAGTGGAAAAATCTGCTTCACGAAGCGCCACGATTCCCACAGCCAGTCGCGCAACTGTTCTTCCGACAAGTGACGGCGCGCGATGGCGGACAGCACCGCCAGGCACACGGCGACCGCGAAAAACTTGCCAGTCAGGCCGACGCGCAGGCTGCCGGGTAGCGCCTGCACGGATAGCGCCGCCACCAGCAGCGTAACGGCGATCAGGCCAAGGCTGGTCCATGTCCAGGCGTTGGGGCCATTCTCGATGTTTTCGAGGCCGCGCCAGGCGCTCAGGCCGATGGCGCCCAGCAGGGTGATCAGCAGCACACCCTGTACCGACACGCCCTCTTCGCCCTTCGAGGCGTCATAGGGAACAAGACGATCAAGCCTGCCCTGCCAGGATTGCGCATCGGCCAGTGGCAGGTCGATGTGCATATACGTTCCGGTGAACAGGCCGAGCTTCAGTGTGCCGGCCAGCAGCAGCGCAACCCATACGAACAGGAACACGAGGGACATGCGTCCCATGCCTTCGCCCTGGGCGGAAAAGGGATTGTCGGTCGCCAGATCGTGGGCTGCGTCGTCGCTGCGAAAGACCAGCGCCATGATGAGCCCGATGCCGATACCGAAGATCAGAGACAGGACGAAGCGCGCAATGGCGAGATCCGCCCCGATGACACCACCGGTATAAACCAGCGCAAGAATGTTTGCAGCCGGGGCGAAGAACAGAAAGGTGATCGCCGGCCCGAGCCCCGCACCCTTCTTGTAGATGCCGGCGAAGAGCGGCACGATCGTGCATGAGCACACGGCCAGCAGGGAGCCGGCTGCGGCCGCTGCCGGATAGGAGACTGTCTTGCTCGAATTGCGGCCGAGGAAACGCGTAATCGTTTCCTTCGGGATCAGGGCTGCCATGGCGCCCGCAATGAAGAAGGCCGGCAACAGGCACAGCAGCACGTGCGCTGCGAGGTAGGCCGCAAGATTCCCCAGCCCACCGTGCAAAACGCTCAAAACTCCGGAAAGCAGCTCGTTCATGGCAATCTCCCTTACCAGCGAGTCCTCTTTTGCGTCGATCCTTTAGAGGCACATTCGCGAATACAAGTGTCTTTGCTGTGATGACGCTTCCGGCCCGGAAAGGATGCAGCCTTTCGTGGCTTTTTTATTTTACAGGCGGCCGGGGGACAAAACAGCAGACGTGCCCGGCCTCGTCAAGCTGCACCTGGCAAGCCTGCGACATGTGCTCCCGCAAGCGTTCTCGCGCACGCTGCACCCGGGATTTTGCACCCGGCAGTGACAGCCCCTTCATTTCTGCAAACGCGGCCTGCGACATGCCGCCGAGATCGCACAGGCTGAGGGCTTCCCGATCGTCCGCCGACAGCTCGGACAGCACTCGCGGCAGGCACTGGGCAAGCAGATCGACCGCTGCATCGTCAGGTTCTGAAGTGGCAAGATTGTCGGGTAGTGGAAGCGCGATACGCGTCTTTCGGAAGTGATCCATCAGGATATTGCGTGCCACTTCGAAGAGCCAGGCCCGTGCGTTGAGTACCGTGCAGAACGCCTGCCCTTGTCGGCATGCCCTGAGAAACAGTTCCTGTACCAGATCGTCCGCTTCGTCCGGGTCGCTCAGTCGATGGCGCAAATAGCGACGTAACTCGGCTTCGTGATGTGACCAGGCAGCAAGCAGACAGGGAGCTGTCATGACAATCTCCGGTTTGCACAGGCAGGGGGCAACGGGGGGCACAGCTTGTTTCGCAAGGTCTGGAGCCAGCCTTGAACGCGACCTTTGCCGGCGTTGTGGCAACGGGCATTTCGCTGGTCGGCTACATTTGAATCTTGTTCTCTGACGCGAGCAGGCCAGCTGCGACGGCAGGAGTGTTGCGCTGAAACGCTTCGTGCCTCCTCCTGCAGCAGGAAGGAGGCACGAAGTCAGCTCGTCAAGTCATGTCGGACTGGACGAGCTTTTTTATACCGGCGTTCAGGCGAAGTTGGCCGCCGCGAAGTCCCAGTTGGCCAGGCTGTTCAGGAAGGTTTCCACGAACTTCGGGCGAGCGTTGCGGTAGTCGATGTAGTAGGCGTGTTCCCACACGTCGATGGTCAGCACGGGCTTGCCTTCGCCGCTCTTCAGCGGGTTGCCGGCGGCGCCGGTGTTGACGATGTCGACGGTGCCGTCGGCCTTCTTCACCAGCCAGGTCCAGCCGGAGCCGAAGTTGCCGACTGCGGAGGCCTGGAAGGCCTTCTTGAAGTCGTCGAAGGAACCCCACTTGGCGTTGATGGCATCAGCCAGCGCGCCAGTCGGAGCGCCGCCGCCGTTCGGCTTCAGCGAGCTCCAGAAGAAGGTGTGGTTCCACACCTGGGCGGCGTTGTTGTAGATGCCGCCGGCCGGGGCCTTCAGGAAGGTTTCTTCCACGGACAGGTTTTCGTACTCGGTGCCCGGGATGAGGTTGTTCAGGTTGGTCACGTAGGCTTGATGGTGCTTGCCGTAGTGGTATTCGAAGGTTTCTTCGGAAATGTGGGGAGCCAGGGCGTTTTTGGCGAAGGGCAGTTCGGGCAGGGTGTGAGCCATATTAATTTTCTCCAGGGTGGGGGTGGAAATTGCCCGACTATTCTAGTCGGGATTCGATCCTCTGCACAATCGGACGCGCGGCGCCTTGATCCGGGCGCCGATGCTGCTCGCTATTTTGCACTGCAACTAACGGTTTTGCTTGTCCACCGTCGCATCGACGCTGCCGTCATGGAATTCGACCTGGATGTGCGCGCCAGGCTGAAGGGTGGCGGCATCACGGACGATAAGACCGGCTTCGTCGCGGGTGATGCTGTAGCCCCGCGCCAGCACGCCCCGGGGATCGAGGTGTGCCAGATGCTGCTGGAGGGCGTCGAGCTTGCCGCGCTGGCGTGCCAGCAGGTTGTCGGTGGCTCGCTGAAGGCGTCGAGCCAGGGTTGCCAGGCGGGTCTGGTGGCTGGCGATGTCTGGGCGGCGGGCAGCGAGGCGTAGCCCGAGGGTGGCGACCCGCGCTTGGCGGACGGCGATCAGCTGGCGGCTGCGGGAGGTCAGGCGGTGTTCCAGGTTGGCAAGGCGCAGCCGGGCTGCTTCGATGCGCTGGCGCGGATGGGTCAGGCGTGCCGCGGCCCGGTCGAGGCGCTGGGCGGCGATTTCGATGCGGCGATCCATGGCGCGCTTCAGGCGCGCACTGAGTTGGGCCAGGCTGTCGCGCAGTTCGACGAAACCGGCGCTGGCCAGTTCGGCCGCTGCGGTTGGTGTGGCGGCGCGCAGGTCGGCGGCAAAGTCGGCGATGCTGACATCTGTTTCGTGGCCGACGCCGCAAATTACCGGCAGGGGGCAGGCGCGAATGGCCCGTGCCACTGCTTCATCGTTGAAAGCCGCCAGATCTTCGAGGCTGCCGCCGCCACGCACCAGCAGCAGCACGTCGTTGCCGTCCGTGGCGGCCCGGATGCCGGCGTTGCGGATGGCGGCAGCGATCTGTGGTGGTGCGCTGTCACCTTGCACCTGCGTGGGATATAGCGTGATCGGTACGTGAGGCGCCCGGCGGGCCAGTGCGGCCGTTACGTCCTGCCAGGCCGCAGCCTGCTGCGAGGTGACCACGGCAATGCCGCGGGGTAGGCGGGGCAGGGAGCGCTTGATGGCCGGGTCGAACAGGCCCTCGGCTTCCAGCTTGGCCTTCAGGCGCAGGAAGGCCTCATAAAGATTTCCAACACCCGCCTGGCGTACGGCTTCCACGCTCAACTGGTAGTCGCCGCGGGGCTCGAAAAGCGTGACCAGCGCGCGTACTTCGACGCGCATGCCATGTTCGAGCCGGAATGACAGCAACTGGGCGCGGTTGCGCCACATGGTGCAACGCACCTGCGCTTGCTCGTCCTTGAGGGTGAAGTAGAGATGGCCGGAGGCTGCACGGGTCAGCGTCGATACTTCGCCGGCGATCCACATCAGTGGAAACGTGCCTTCGAGCGCATCGCGGGCGGCGCGGTTCAGCCAGGAGACGGAAACGACTTCGCCGGAGTTGACTTTGGCGGTGGACTGGGGGGTGTTCATGAGGGTGGATTCTACCGGAATCCACATCCCCGCCAGATTGATCCGAAAAAATCCTGCCCGTGGGCTTGACTTGGTTAAAAACTTGTAAGTTATTGATTTAAAAGAAAACTGGGTGTAGCTCAATTTTTGACCCGACCACTAAAAACCCTTACGGGGCGCGGGTTTAGCCCCCTCGTTTGGCAACAATCCACAAAGTTATCCACAGATTTTGTGGATGGAATTCTGTCTGCCCTCTGTTGCTCTCCATCGTGGCCCGGGTTAAAGTCACAGGCTTCATACGATTCGCAGGAGTCCTCGCGTGTTCGCCATTATTCAGGCTGCCGGCTGGCCAATCTGGCCTTTGTTGTTCGCTTCCATCGTGGCCGTAGCCCTGATTATCGAGCGCCTCATCACGCTGCGTCGCAACAAGATTCTTCCGGATGGCCTTGTCGACAAGATCGTCGTGGAAATGCGCCAGTCGGGTGTGACGCCCGAAATGCTCAATCGTGTGGCCCTCAGCTCTCCCCTCGGTCGCGTCCTCGCATCCGGCCTGCGCAATGTGCGCAGCCCGCGGGATGTGATGAAAGAGTCGATCGAGGAAACCGGCCGTGCCGTCACCCACGATCTGGAGCGTTTCCTCACCACCCTCGGCACCATCGCTTCCATCAGCCCGCTGATGGGTCTGTTCGGTACGGTGGTCGGCATGATCGAGATCTTCGGCTCCCAGTCGCCCGGCGGTTCCAACCCCCAGCAACTGGCGCACGGCATTTCCATCGCCCTTTACAACACGGGTTTCGGCTTGGTGATTGCCATTCCGAGCATGATCTTCTGGCGCCATTTCCGGTCTACCGTGGATGGGCTGGTCATCGACATGGAACAGCAGGCGATCCGTCTCGTCGAACTGGTCCACGGCGAGCGTCGCTGAGATCCGTCCATGAACTTCAGCCGTGGCCGCTCCCGCGAAGAGCCGGAGATCAACCTGATCCCGATGATTGACGTGTTGCTGGTGATCATCATTTTCCTGATGCTGACCACCACTTACTCCCGTTTCGCCGGTCTGGAAATCAACCTGCCTACTGCAGACGCCCAGGCCAGCAATGACAAGCCGGTGGAAATCAACGTGGCGGTGACCGCCAGCGGTGAAGTGGTGATCAACAAGCGCCCGGTCAGTGGGGCGAGCATTCCGGCCATTGTTGCCGCACTCCAGGCTGTTGCGCCGCCGGACGCCAAGGATCCGGTGGTGATCATCAATGCCGACGCCAAGGCCATGCACCAGCGGGTCATCGACGTGATGCAGGCCGCCCAGCAGGCTGGCCTCATTCATATCTCCTTCGCCACCCAGGCGGCTCAGCGCTAGTCTTCAGCCTCATCCATGCCACGTAGCGCCCCCGCTTTCTGGCAGCACCGCGGGGTGCCGGCATGGAGCCTCTTTCCGCTTTCCCTGCTTTTCGCCTTCCTCGCCGGCCTGCGTCGCCGGCTGTTTGCCGTTGGTCTGAAACGCGCCGAGCGCCTGCCGGTACCGGTGGTTGTTGTCGGCAACATTGCCGTTGGTGGCAGTGGCAAGACGCCGGTGGCGCTGTGGCTGGCCGATGAACTGAAGCGCCGCGGCCACAAGCCGGGCATCGTCAGCCGCGGTTATGGTGGGTCGGTGGATAGTGTGGCCGAAGTGCCGGCCGGCGGTGATCCGACCCGCTTTGGCGACGAACCGGTATTGATGGCCAGCGCTTCTGGCTGTCCGGTTTTTGTGGGGCGCGATCGCCCGGCCGCTGGCCGCGCCTTGCTGGCGGCGCATCCCGATGTGGATGTGCTGATCGCCGATGATGGCCTGCAGCACTATCGCCTGGCCCGCGACGTGGAAATCGTGGTGGTGGATGAGGCGACCCTCGGCAATCGTCTGCGTCTTCCCGCCGGACCGCTGCGGGAAGGCTCCGGCCGGCTTGCCGAAGCCACGGTTGTTTTCGCCCATGGTGACCTGTCGCCAGGGTTGATGCGGGTCCTTGGTTCGACACCCCTGTTCGGTTTTCGTTTGGTGGGTGGCGCTTTCGAGCGGGTCGGTGATCGTCGCGAAACCTGTCCGGCGGAGGCCTTTCGCGGGCGGCGTGTTCATGCGATGGCAGGCATCGGTCGTCCCGAGCGCTTCTTTGGCCAGCTCGAAAGCATGGGTCTCGTGATCGAACGGCGGCCATTTCCCGATCATCATGCGTTTACTGCGGCTGATTTGGCGATTCCGGATGGCGATGTGCTTCTGATGACCGAGAAGGATGCGGTAAAATGCGCGCCTTTCGCCCCGGCCGACAGCTGGGTGTGGCCGGTTCGTGCGCAGCTTGCGCCGGGCGCGGCCGAACTGATTGTGGAGAAGCTTGATGGATCCCCGACTGCTTGAAATCCTCGTTTGCCCGATTACCAAGGGTCCGCTCGACTTCCATAAGGACAAGCAGGAGTTGTGGAGCGTCAGTGCCCGCCTGGCTTACCCGATTCGTGATGGCATCCCGGTGATGCTGGAAGAAGAAGCCCGTCCGCTCACTGAAGAAGAAATCGCCCAGGCGCGCTGAACATGGGTTTCAGGATCGTCATTCCGGCCCGCCATTCGTCGACTCGTCTGCCGGGCAAGCCGCTGCTCGATATTTGTGGCAAGCCGATGGTGCTGCGCGTACTCGATCGGGCCCTTGAGGCCGGTGCCGACGAAGTGTGGGTCGCCACCGACCATCAGGGCATTGCCGATGTGGTGGAGCGTGCCGGCGGCAAGGTGATCCTTACTGCCGCGGAGCATCCGTCGGGCACCGACCGCCTGGCCGAAGTGGCGACGCGACTGGGCTGGGCCGACGATGCTGTGGTGGTGAACGTGCAGGGTGACGAGCCACTCATCCCACCGCAACTGATTGGCGCCGCCGCTGCAGTGCTGACCGATGATGCCGAGGCCGCCATCGCCACGGCCTGCCATCCACTGGAATCTGCCGAAGAGTTCTTCAATCCGAACGTGGTCAAGGTGGTGCTCGACGCCCGCGGCCGCGCGCTGTATTTCTCCCGGGCCCCGATTCCGTGGGCGCGGGATGCCTTGGCGGCCGACCGAACAGTGTTGCCCGCCGGTTTGCCGGCCTATCGGCACATTGGCCTGTACGCCTATCGGGCGGGTTTTCTGACCCGTTATTCCGGTCTCGCACCGTCGCCGCTGGAGCAGTGGGAAGCTCTTGAGCAGTTGCGGGCGATGGCCCACGGCTTTCCGATCCGGGTCATGGTGCTGGACCACGCACCGCCCGCCGGCGTCGATACCGCCGAAGATCTTGAGCGAGTCCGCCGGGCGTTTGACCTAGCGGAAGTTTCGCGTTAGTTTCGCAATCCCATGTCGCATCGACAATAACCAGAGGAGGGAAAGACATGCGCTTGATTCTGTTGGGACCGCCGGGCGCCGGCAAAGGCACCCAGGCTAATTACATCAAGGAAAAGTTCGCGATTCCGCAGATTTCCACGGGCGACATGCTGCGTGCAGCCGTCAAGGCCGGCACTCCGCTGGGCATCGAGGCCAAGAAGGTCATGGATGCCGGCGGCCTCGTTTCCGACGACATCATCATCGGGCTGGTCAAGGATCGCCTGAAGGAAGCCGACTGCCAGTCCGGTTACATGTTCGACGGTTTTCCGCGCACCATTCCGCAGGCCGAAGCCATGAAGCAGGCCGGCGTGGCCATCGATTTCGTGCTTGAAATCGACGTGCCCGATGAAGACATCATCGGTCGCATGTCCGGTCGTCGCGTGCACGTGGCTTCCGGTCGCACCTATCACGTCAAGTTCAATCCGCCCAAGGTGGAAGGCAAGGACGATGAAACCGGCGAAGCGCTGATCCAGCGTGATGACGACAAGGAAGAGACGGTCAAGAAGCGTCTGGACGTCTATCACGCCCAGACCAAGCCGCTGGTGGCCTATTATTCCGATTGGGCCGCGAACGGCGCAGCGAACGCACCGAAGTACCGCAAGATTGCGGGCGTCGGCAAGGTCGATGAAATCCGTGAGCGGGCGTTTGACGCGCTGAAGTAAGCGCGTAACGCCAGGAGTCAAGGGCCGGCCGCCAAAGCCGGCCCTTGTTCTTTTGGGCTACAGATTGGTATCGGGATCCGGATGACGAGAAATCTCCTTTATGCCCAGTCGGGCGGCGTGACTGCGGTCATCAACGCGTCTGCGGCCGGTGTGATTGCGACGGCCCGGCAGGCGTCGGGCGAAATTGGGCAGGTGCTCGCGGCCCGTAACGGCATCCTGGGTGTGCTGCGGGAGACGCTGGTGGATACGGCGGGGCTGTCGGTCTCCGATCTGGCGCGCCTGCGTGCCACGCCGGGCGGAGCCTTTGGCTCGTGTCGCTTCGATCTGGACCCGGCTGAGCAGAACCCGGCCCAGTACGACCGCCTCTTTGCGGTGCTGGCAGCCCACGATGTGGGTTACTTTCTTTACAACGGCGGCAACGGTTCAATGGAAACCTGCCGCCAGATCCAGGCGGCGGCGGACGCGCGCAGCTACCCCCTGCGGGTGGTCGGGGTACCGAAAACCGTGGATAACGACATCGTCCTGACCGATTGCTGCCCGGGCTTCGGTTCGGCGGCCAAGTATCTGGCGACGTCGATTCGCGAGGTGGGACTGGATCTGGATGCGATGACGACCGGCAGTGGACGGGCCTTCGTGCTTGAAGTGATGGGCCGCAATGCTGGCTGGCTGGCGGCGGCCTGCGCTCTGGCAGCGGAAGACGACGATGCTGCACCGCATCTGATCCTGTTGCCGGAAGTGCTTTTTGATGAGGCGGCATTCCTGGAGAAGGTGACGGCGGTGGTGGAGCGATTGGGCTCCTGTGCGATTGTGGTTGCCGAAGGCATTCGCGGTCAGGACGGGCAGATTCTGTCGATGCAGGATCGCAACCAGAAGGGCTATATCCAGCTCGGTGGCGCTGGCGAGGTGATCGCCGAACGGATTCATGCATGCCTTGGTTACAAGGTGCATTTTGCGCTGGCCGATTACCTGCAGCGCTCGGCCCGGCATATCGCGTCGAAAACGGATACGGCCCAGGCATTTGGGGTGGGCAAGGCCGCAGTGCGTCGGGCGCTGGGGGGCGGCAGCGGAGTCGTCGGCATCGAGCGTCTGTCGGACACGCCCTATTTGTGGCGCACCACCCTGCAGACCTTTGATGATGTTGCCAACCTGGAGCGTCAGTTGCCACCGGAATTCATCACACCCGACGGCTTTGGCGTCACCGATGCCTTTCGGCGCTGGTGCCGCCCGTTGATTGCCGGGGAAGACTGGCCGCCGTTTCGCGACGGCCTGCCCGACTACCTGCGCCTGCAACTTCCCCTCGTGCCGGCCCGACTGCCGCCGTATGTTCCCTGATCAGGCCGGAACCTCAGGGTTCAGGCTGTAGGTAACGGTGAGGCTGGACTGGGCGAGGATGTGGCCGGCAATCGCGTTCCATACCTGCTGTCCGGTGAAGGCGCCGTCCACGGCCAGATGGGCAACATCCAGCGCGTAAACTGTGAACACGTAGCGATGCCGGATGCTGTCGTTCCACGGGGGGCACGGGCCATCGTAGCCGAAGTAATTGCCCTTCATCTGCGCGTCGCCGGCAAACCAGCCGGTGTAGTCGTTGATGCCGTGACGGCTGCCGTCGGGCAGATCGGGGCCGGGCTTGCCGCCGGGCGTGACGCCACTGGCGTGTGAGCCGGCAGCAATGCCGATGGTGGTGGCAGGCAGGTCGATGAGCACCCAGTGGAAGAAGTCCACACGTGGCAGATCGGCGGGAACGCTGCGCCCTTCCTGGTTGACGTCGTCACCGCGGCTGGGCACGTCCGGATCGTGGCAGATCACCACGAAGGATTGCGTTGCCGCCGGCGCGCCGTTCCAGGCGAGGTGGGGATTGCGGTTGGCGCCGAGGGACACGTGACCCTCGGTGGCCGGAATGCAAAAAGCGAATTCGCCGGGAATCACGGCGCCGTCGGCAAAGCTCAGGCTGCTGAGTTGCATGTTGTTTTATCTCCCTGAAATAGTGGGGAGATTCTAGCCAACATTGACCGCCTTAAGGCGCCTCAGGCGGCTCGGCGGCGAAAATCCTGGATGCGGAAACCCAGCGCGAAGAGGGTGGCGAAATACACGGCCATGCCGCCCACCACGAGGGCGCACAGGCGGATCACCCTTTCAACGCCGGAGGCGTGCAGCCAGAGGGCGTCCGGTCCGACGCTGAAGTGGATGCACGCGCCGAGAACCACCATGGCGATGAGGAGCTTGCCGGCAAACTTGCTCCAGCCCGGCTGGGGCTGATAGACCCCGCGCACGCGCAGGCCACGATAGAGCAGTCCGGCATTGATGCATGCAGCCAGGCCGATCGAAAGGGCCAGACCCGCGTGTTGCAGCCAGCCGACGAAAACCAGGTTCAGCAACTGAGTGACACCCAGGGTGATCAGGCCGATGCGCACCGGGGTACGGATGTCCTGGCGGGAGTAGAAGGCCGGTGCCAGTACCTTTACCAGGATCATGCCGGTCAGCCCCAGGCTGTAGGCCATCAGCGCGGTGCGGGTGCCGTAAACGTCGGCAATACCGAAGGCGCCGTGGTGGAAAAGGGTGGTGATGAGGGGAATGGCCACCAGGGCCAGGCCAAGGGAGGCCGGCAGGGTCAGCATCAGGGTCAGGCGCAGACCCCAGTCGAGCAGGGCAGAAAACTCGACAGGGTTCTTGTCTGCATGCATTTTCGACAGGCTGGGGAGCAGGATCGTGCCCAGCGCCACGCCCAGCATGCCGGCCGGAAATTCCATCAGGCGGTCGGCGTAATACAGCCACGAAACACTGCCGCTGGGCAGGAACGAAGCGAAGACGGTGTTGATCAGCAGTGAGATCTGGCTTACCGAAACACCCAGGATGGCCGGCGCCATGAGCTTGAGAATGCGTCGCACGCCGGGGTCGGAGAAGTCGATGGCGAAGCGCGGCAGCATGCCGATTTTCGCCAGCGGACGCAGTTGCAGCAGGACCTGGGCCAGCCCGCCGATGAACGCTGCCCAGCCCAGCACGAGAATCGGCGGGTCGAAATAGGGGGCGGCGAGCAGCGCCATGCCGATGAAGGACAGGTTCAGCAGCACCGGCGTGAAGGCCGGAATGGCGAAGCGGCTCCAGGTGTTGAGCACGCCGCCGGACAGTGCCACCAGCGACATGAAGAAGATATAGGGGAAGGTGATACGGGTCAGTTCAACGGTCAGTTCAAACTTGTGGGCATCTGCCGAAAAGCCTGGCGCGGTGGCATAGATGATCAGCGGTGCAGCAAAGGCGCCGATGATGGAGATGATCAGCACCACCAGCCCGAGGGCACTGGCCACGTGGCTGACCAGACGTTGCGCTTCTTCCGGGCCGCGCTTGTTCTTGTATTCGGCCAGAATGGGCACGAAGGCTTGCGAGAAGGCGCCTTCAGCGAACATGCGACGGAGAAGGTTGGGCAGGCGGAAGGCGACGACGAAGGCGTCCATTTCGACACCGGCACCGAAGGCGCGGGCCAGAACGAAGTCCCGCACGAAACCGAGGATCCGCGACAGCAGGGTCATGCCGCTGACCGTGGCGAGGGCGCGGAGGAGGTTCATCGAGGCCATAAGCGGAGAATTAGCGGCAAAAGGGTCGATGTTAGCGGCTTATTGCGCTATGCAGCAATGCGATTTTCCGCGCAGAACAGGCTTCTGCCCGGCTGCGCTGCCCGCCCTGCAAGGGGATGGGGTAAAATGGAAAAAATTTCTGTGAGCTTGACCTAATGAAAACAACGTTCCTAGATTTTGAGCAGCCTATCGCGGAGCTTGAGGCAAAGATCGAAGAACTACGCTTTGTGCAGGATGATTCGGCGGTGGACATCTCCGAGGAGATCGCCCGCCTCGAGCAGAAGAACTACGGCCTCACAAAGGATATCTACGGAAAGCTGACGCCCTGGCAATGTGCCTTGGTGGCACGCCATCCGCAACGCCCTTACACCCTTGATTACGTGGAGCACATTTTCACGGACTTCGAGGAGCTGCATGGCGACCGCAGTTTTGCCGACGACAAGGCGATCATTGGCGGCCTGGCTCGTTTCAACGGCCAGTCGTGCATGATCATCGGCCATCAGAAGGGCCGCGACACCAAGGAAAAAATCTTCCGCAACTTCGGCATGCCGCGTCCGGAAGGCTATCGCAAGGCGATGCGCCTGATGAAGCTGGCCGAGAAGTTCGGCATTCCGGTATTTACCTTCGTGGACACGCCGGGCGCCTATCCGGGTATCGACGCGGAAGAGCGCGGCCAGTCCGAAGCCATCGGCCACAACCTGTTCGTGATGGCCGAACTGAAGGTGCCGCTCATCTGCACGATCATCGGTGAAGGCGGTTCGGGTGGTGCGCTGGCCATTGCTGTCGGCGACCAGTTGTTGATGCTGCAGTACTCCACGTATGCGGTCATCTCGCCCGAAGGTTGCGCGTCTATCCTGTGGAAGAGCGCCGAGCGGGCGCCCGATGCGGCGGAAACCATGGGGATCACTGCGTCGCGCCTGAAGTCCCTCGGCCTGATCGACAAGATGGTCAATGAGCCCACCGGTGGTGCGCATCGTGATCATCGTGCCATGGCCCAGAGCCTCAAGCGGGCGCTGCAGGATGCGCTGCGTCAGGTGTCCGAGCTCTCCCCGTCTGAACTGCTCGAGCGTCGCTTCGAGCGTCTGATGAGTTACGGCAAGTTCAAGGAAATTGCTGTCGACTGATCCAGTCGCCCTTGTCGCCAGCAACTGGCGACAACTCCCGCCGCCGGCCCGGCATGTTCGGGTCGGTCTGAGCGGCGGGCTCGATTCCACCGTCCTGCTGCATGTGCTGGTCAGCCTTCGCGATTCGCTGGGACTGACCCTGTCGGCTGCTCATGTCCGCCACGGTCTGGTGCCGGGCGCCGAGGTTTGGGGCGATGTGTGCGGCAGCTTGTGTGCGGCCCTCGACGTTCCGCTTGTGGTTTGTGATGTACAGGTTGAGCGTCATCATCCGGGCGGGCTGGAAGCGGCGGCGCGGGAGGCTCGTCGTGCCGCGCTGGTGGGGCTTGGCGACGAGATTCTGGCGCTGGCGCACCATCGCGACGATCAGGCCGAGACGGTGCTGTTCCGGGCCATCCGCGGGGCTGGCGTACGGGGTGCCGGCGCCATGCGGGCCTTCAAGGCCGGCGCTGGTGTTCCCGGAATCTGGCGTCCACTGCTGGATGTGCCCCGTCGCGATTTGCTGGCTTACGCTCGTGCACACGGTTTGAGCTGGATCGAGGATCCCAGCAACGCCGATAGCCGTTTCTCCCGTAACTTCCTGCGCAACGACATCCTGCCACTGGTGGAACAACGTTTTCCGGGCGCCTCGAGCGGGCTGGCGCGGATGGGCCGCCTGTGTGGCGAAGCGTCCGGGCTGCTCGAGGAACTGGCCAGCCTGGATCTGGCGACGCTGGCGCTGGCGGATTCATCCCGCCTGCTCCGTGCGCCGGCGCTGCTGCTTTCTTCGGCACGCCTGCGCAATGTGTTGCGCAGCCTGCTGGCGCGGGCAGGCGAGGCGATGCCGGACGAAGACCGTCTGCGCGAGATCGAGCGGCAGTTCCGTGAACCTGGTGTGGTCGCAGGTGTGCAGATGCCGGTTGGCGCAAGCGCCATTTGCGTGTATCGGGATTGCTGGTGGCTGGAGTCTGCCCGCATCGCGCCTGGCCCGGTTGCGCTGGTCTGGGCGGGAGAGCGTTCGGTGGACTGGGCGGGCGGCGCCGTGACTTTCAGCGTGGGCGTGGGGCAGGGGATTGCCAGACAGGCGCTGGCTGGGCAGATATGTGCATTGCGCATCCGTGCCGGCGGGGAGCGGCTGCGGCTGCATGCCGGCGCTCCGTCACGCAGCCTGAAGAACCTGCTGCAGGAAGCGGCCATTCCGCCGTGGCGGCGGGCCAGCCTGCCGATGCTGTGGGTTGGCGGCGAACTGGCGTGGGTCGCCGGGGTTGGGGTGGCAGCGGCTTTTTGTTGCCCGCCTGACGAGCCCGGTGTTGTTCCGGAGTGGTCCGGTCTCGACTGAGCTCTATTCCCGCCCGGGGGCGAGGAGCTGAGCCAGCTCCACCGCCGAGCGGACGCCCATTTTCTCGAAAACCCGTGAGCGGTGCACTTCAACAGTGCGCATGGAGATGTTCAGTTCGTCGGCGATGACCTTGTTGAACTTGCCGGCCAGCACCAACTGCATGACTTCCTGCTCACGTGGGGTGAGCTGGGCCAGTCGGCTGGCCACCGTGGCCTGGGTTTCCTGGGATGCCTGCCGGCGCGCATCGGTTTCGAGGGCGCGAATCACTACATCGACCAGGGCATTGTCTTCGAAGGGTTTTTCGAGAAAGTCGAAGGCGCCCTTTTTGAGCGAGCTGACGGCCATCGGCACATCTCCATGACCGGTCAGGAAAATTACCGGCAGGGTGTTGCCCTGTTCCCGCAGGACATCGAAGCATTCGAGCCCGCTCATTTCGCGCATGCGAATGTCCAGCACGATGCAGCCGCACCAGCCGGGCTGCCAGGCGGCGAGGAACTCCTCGGCCGAGGCCCAGGCCTGAGTGGCCACGTTGCGGGTGCGAAAGAGCCAGGTGAGGGCGTCGCGGATGGCTTCGTCGTCGTCGACGATATGGGCGAGGGGTGTGCTCATGACTGGACGGGAAGGGAGAAGTGGAAAATCGTACCACCACCGGGGTTGGCTTCGAAGGTGAGACGACCGCGATGCAGTTCGGCAATGGAGCGGCAGATGTTGAGGCCCATGCCCATGCCTTCCTCCTTGGTGGTGAAGAAGGGGGCGAAGAGCTTTTCGGCGACCTCGGGCGGAATGCCCTTGCCCCGGTCGGCGACGCTGAAAATCAGCATGCCCTCCTGCAGGCGCGTGTTCAGGCTGATCCGGCGTTCGGCGCGGGGGGCATCGGCCATGGCATCCATGCCGTTGCGAATGAGGTTGACGGCCACCTGTTCGATCATCACCGGGTCGGCGGCAACTGCGGGAACCGGCTCGGCGAGATCCAGCGTAATGCTTACTCCGCGGCGCTGGGCGTCCGGCTCCACCAGCCCGACCGCCTCGCGGATGATGGCGTTGACATCCACCGGCTCGCATTTGGGCTCGCTGCGCCGCACGAAGGCATGTACCCGGCGGATGATCTGGGCGGCCCGCTGGGCCTGCTTGCCGACTTTTTCAAGCACGCCGGTCAGCTCGGCCGGGGAGATCTCGCCGCGGCCGATCATGTTGAGGCAACCGGTGTTGTAGCTGGAGATGGCGGCGAGGGGCTGGTTGAGCTCGTGGGCCAGGGTCGAGGCCATTTCGCCCATGGTGACGAGGCGGGCGGTGGCCTGCAGGCGCTCCTGCTGTTGACGGGCCAGATCCTGGGCGCGCTTTTGCTCGGTGACATCCACCATCGAGCCCATCCAGCCGATATGCCGTCCGTCCGAGTCGATCAGCGGGGCTTCGATCAGCAGTGCATCGAAGCGCTCTCCGTTGCGGCGCATGAGCCGGATCTCCATCCCTTGTGGCGGCGCATTGCCGCCGAGAACCATCTGATGGACGGCAAGGGTTCTTTCGAGTGTTTCCGGCGCCCAGTAAGGCATGGGCGGCATCAGGCCGATCAGCTCGTCGGCACTCCAGCCGACCATCCGGCAGAACGCCGGATTCACGTAGGTGATCTTGCCGTTCAGGTCGCGGGCGCGCATGCCCGAGTTGAGCGAGTCTTCCATGGCCTTGCGAAAGGCGTGTTCGCTGCGCAGGGCTTGTTCGGCGGCCTGCCGGCGCTGCATGTGGCGACGCAGTTGCCACAGGCTCCACACGATCGCTGTGGCAAGAATGCCAAGGGAGCCCATCAGTAGCAGGGGGATCCAGCGGACCTCGCTCTTGTAGGCGGTAATGTTGAGATTGAGACCGTGTCCGGGCGGTTCGAAGGGGATTTCGTAGGCGAGGCTGGAGAGGGGCGAGACTTTGGACTTGGCGGCAATCTCGAGGCCGAGATTGTTGGTCACCGAAACCCGGTAGCGCTCGGAAAACCACCAGGGAATCTGGCGTGACAGCATTTCGTTAACCGAATAAACCCCGACGACCGAGCCGAGGTAGCGCCCACTGTCGAAGACCGGGGTATGGACCTCGAACTGGGTCTGGTTCTCGATGACGGCATAGGTGTCGCTGTATGCCGGACGCCCCAGTGAGCGGGCCAGACGGTAGGTTGCGGTAGACGGAAAGGTGCCCGAGCTTTCTCCCACCAGGTGATTCTCGGTATAGGGCGGCTCTGCGCCCCGTACCGCACCGCTTTCATCGAGCCACAGGATCCGGATCATGCCGCTTTCCGGATCGAGTGCGCGCTTGAGGCGGGCTTCGGTCGTGGCGTCGGGATGCTTCCGGGCAAACAGTTCGGGGCCGAGCTGGGTGAGTTGTGCGTTGTTGCGCTCGAACTGGAAGGACAGGTTCTGCTCCATCCACAGCACGTCGTTGATCAGCGTCATGCGCTGCTCTTCGGCATCCTGCCGGTGGGTCAGCCACAGCAGCGCCGCCATGGTCGCAATGAAGAGCGCCACGGCAGCGTAGGGCAGGCTCCAGTACCAGCCGGGTGGGGGTGAGGGGGTAGGGGGCGGCAAAGGGTTGAGTATCACTGTTCGGGTAACCTTCTTATCGCCTGAGCGTGCCGATGAGGCCATCGGAGCTTTCCACACTGGGGATGTCCACAATTGAAACCGTTGATGTGTCCATCAATACTGGGAATGTAGTCTGCCGCAGTCCCCGCTCAGCAGGGATTGCGTGAAAAAACTTCTTATATCGGAGACAAAAAATGAAACTGCGCACCATGTTGTTCAGCCTCGCCGCCCTGGGTTTTTGCGCCACGGCCTCTGCCCAGGCTCCCATCGTGATCAAGTTCAGCCATGTCGTGGCTGCCGATACGCCCAAGGGCAAGGCATCCGAATTTTTCAAGAAGCGGGCCGAAGAGCTGACCAAGGGCAAGGTCAAGGTCGAGGTTTACGCCAACAGCGCGCTTTACAAGGACAAGGAAGAGCTCGAGGCCCTGCAACTCGGTGCCGTGCAGATGCTGGCGCCGTCCCTGGCCAAGTTCGGTCCGCTGGGCGTGAGGGAGTTCGAGGCTTTCGACCTTCCCTATATTTTCGATGACTACACCGAACTGCACCGCGTCACCCAGGGCCCTGTCGGCGCTGGCATCCTGAAAAAGCTCGAACCCAAGGGCATCGTTGGCCTGGCTTACTGGGACAACGGTTTCAAGTCCTTCTCGGCTAATACACCCATCCACACCCCGGCGGATCTGAAAGCCAAGAAACTGCGCATCCAGTCCTCCAAGGTGCTCGAAGAGGAAATCCGCTCGGTGGGCGGCTTGCCTCAGGTGATGGCCTTCTCAGAGGTCTATCAGGCCCTGCAGACCGGTGTTGTGGATGGTACCGAGAACCCCCATTCCAACATGTACACCCAGAAAATGCACGAAGTGCAGAAGCACATGACGGTGACTGACCACGGTTATCTGGGCTATGCCGTCATTGCCAACAAGAAATTCTGGGACGGCCTGCCGGCTGATGTGCGTGGCCAGCTGGAACATGCGATGAAGGATTCCACCATCTACGCTAACAAGATTGCCCAGGAAGAGAACGACAAGTCCCTGGAGGCGATCAGGAAGAGCGGCAAGACCCAGATCTACGTCCCGACCAAGGAAGAAAAGCTGGCCTTCAAGAAGGCCATGTTCCCGGTTCATCAGAAGATGGAAGGGCGCATCGGCAAGGATCTGATCCAGTCGATCTACAAGGAAACCGGATTCGATCCCGCGAAGCTGTAAGCCGATCAAGGTTTTCGTTTGTAGAAGCCCTTCATCCCGTTCCGTGGATGAAGGGCATGACGACGCGTCGCGGCCTCGGTGGCCGGGCGCGTCCAATCGCAAGTCTCTGCGAGGCTAAATCATGAAGTTACTCAATCACCTGGAAGAGTGGATCATCACGCTTCTGATGGGGAGCGCCACGACGATTATTTTTCTGTCCGTCGTGCATCGTTACCTGGCAGGCGTCAGCATTCCCGGTCTGCAGGACTGGCTGCTCGGCCTGAACTTCAGCTGGGCTCAAGAGCTGTGCATCATCATGTTCGTGTGGATGGCCAAGTTTGGCGCCGCCTATGGCGTGCGCACCGGCATCCACGTGGGTGTCGATGTGCTCATCAACCGGCTGAACGATAACAACCGGGCCAGATTCATCGTTTTTGGCCTGCTTGCCGGTGCACTCTTTACGGGTATCGTCGCCACTCTCGGCGCGCACTTTGTGTGGGAAAACGGTGCCCATTACGCCTTTCTGCACATGACCGGGGCGGAATTCGGCGATGTTCCGGAAGGTCCGACGACGCCCGATCTGGAATGGCCGACCTGGATGGTTTATAGCGCGATACCCCTTGGTTCAAGCCTGATGTGCTTCCGCTTCCTGCAGGTAACGGCGGGTTTTCTGCGTACCGGTGAGTTGCCGCATCACGATCACGGTCATGTGGATGGTCTCGACGGCGAGGAGCAC